>Ga0136630_1000625_pt1 | contig 13887 bp, 13 predicted proteins | sample AntDrymUQ5682106_2_FD_105496 | JGI IMG/M metagenome (GOLD analysis project Ga0136630, IMG submission 105496) | Polar desert sand microbial communities from Dry Valleys, Antarctica - metaG UQ568 (21.06) | ecosystem: Environmental > Terrestrial > Soil > Desert | place: Antarctica: Dry Valley...
GACCGGGCTTACGCGCGACGGGCGCGTCCTGGAAGCGGATGATTCGGTCCAGGTCGGGCTCGCCCGCCACCGCGTAGGTCCAGCCGCTGACGCCGCGCGGCTCGTCCGGGTCGGTCGACAACCGACAGCAGAACCAGCCCGCGAATTCGAGCGTCAGCATGGCGTCAAACCTCCCGCCGCGGAAGCGCGGGCGCCGCGCGCCCGATCGCCGTTGCGGCGAGTCGCAGATTGGTCGTCAGGAACTCGAGCCGGGGCGGTGCGCCGGGCTCGCGGCTGAGCGCATCGCAGACCTCGGCCTGGTCGGCGAGGCGCTCGGCGAACAGCAGCCAGGCGCGTGCCGGATCGACCGGCGCGCTGATGGCGCCGTACAGCTCGAAGCTCGGGCCGGCCGTACGGCCCGGATGCTCGGGCCCGGCGGGAAGCTCGGTCAGCAGCTCGCCGAGCGGCCGGATCACGGCGCTCATCAGGCGCCGGATCGTCGCCCGCAGCTCCCTGCGCGCGCCTTGCGCCTCGCCCGCGAAGGCGAAGTACTGCAACAGCATCAGCAGCATCGATGTGTAGACGCCGTTGTGCAGCTCGCAGATCTGGCCGGCGAGGCGGTCCGTGATGAACCGGCCGCCCGCAACCTCGAAATGCGGACGCGTCAGCGGGTTGGCCAGCACAGGCCGGGCCGGCTCGAAGCTCGGATCCCGGGACTGCTCGGTCTCGAGCTGCTGCTGGATGTCGACGAAGCGCTGCCAGTGCGACTGCTCGTTGCCGAGGGGCGTGCCCTCGCCCTCCTCGATGATCGACGTGATCGCGGCGATCGCCTCCTGGCGGTTTGCGACCCTGAGGATCTTGAGCCGGGCCGTCCAGTCGTCGGTTTCCTGCGCGTCCTGGTCGCCGATGAACAGCGTCCTCTCGTCGAGCGTCGCGAACGCGCGCGAGATCTGCTTGTAGAGATCGCCGACGGTCCTCCAGCGCAGCGCCGGCTCGGCCGCCACCGCGCGGTCGGTCGCCTCGGGCTCGGGGGTCTCGAAGCGCACGAAGCGCTTGACGGTGGCCAGGCTGAACGGCTCGAGTGCGAACGTGAGGTGCTCCTCCTCGCCGTCCTCGTCGACATCGGAGGGGTAATAGCGGTTGGCAACGGGGAAGTTGGGCCGCGAGAACTGCGGCGCCACGCCGACCGCGTTGAGCAGGTTGCAGACCGTGCCCAGATGCGCCATCTCCTGACGCGCGACATCGAGCAGCGTGCCCTCCCAGTCGCGCAGCAGCTCCACCTGGCGCTCGGTCAGACCCTCGCCCGGCCGGCGCTTCATCGACACGGCGGCGAACAGGTACTGCAGCAGCAATCCGTGCTCGAGCGCAGCGGCCTCGTCGAGCGCGTGGATCAGGCCGGCGCGCGTGGTGATCTCCCGCGGCGGCTCAAAGCCCCCACCTTCCATGCGCGCAGTATCTCCGGCTGGTGGGCGCGAGTCTAGGGTTGCACCTGTGAGTCGGTACGTCGCCGTGGTCTGCGCGATCGTCGCCGCGATGCTCGTGCTGTTCGCGGCTGCGGAGCTGCTGGGGAGCTCGCTGTTGACCGATCCTGCCTCCTGGCTCGAGCAGCGGGAGTCGCTCGCCGCGCTCTTGTCCTTGGGCCTGCTGCTCGTCGACGTGGTGGCACCGGTTGCGTCCAGCGCGGTCATGACGGCAAACGGCGCGCTCTTCGGTCTCGTCGGCGGCACGCTGCTTTCGCTCACGGGGAGCCTCGGTGCGGCGGCGATCGCGTTCGCGCTCGGCCGCCGCGGCAGTGGCGTGCTCGACCGCGTCGCGCCGCGCGCCCAGCGCGCACGGGCCGACGCATTCCTCGCCCGCTGGGGTGCGCTCGCCGTGCTCGTCAGCCGATCGGTGCCGATCGCCGCGGAGACGCTCGCCCTGCTGGCGGGCGCCTCGCCGCTGTCGTGGCGTCGCTTCCTGCCGGCCGCTGCGCTGGGATCGCTGCCGCCGGCGCTGCTCTACGCCGCGGCCGGCGCTTCGGTGTTCGATTAGGCGCCGTCCGACCCGCTGCCTACGCTCACCGGCGTGTCCGTCTGGGACGCCCTGACAACGCGCCAGATCGCGCGCATCATGTTCACCGCGGCGGCGTTCCTGATCGTCATGTACCTGCTCGTGCAGATCCGCAGCACGCTGCTGCTGCTGGGGATCGCGATCTTTCTCGCGATCGCGCTGGGCCCGGCGGTCGACCTGTTCAACCGCTGGATGCCGCGCGTGGCGTCGATCCTCGTCGTCTACCTGCTGATCTTCCTCGCCTTCGCAGGCGTGCTGGCGCTCGTCGTCCCGCCGGTCATCGACGGTGCGAGCGATCTGTCGCGCGATATCCCCAACTACATCGACGACCTGCGCAACAACGGCACGTTTCGCACCTTCGACAACAAGTACAACGTCACCGAAGGGTTGAAGGAGGAGGCCGACAAGCTGCCCTCGCGCCTGGGCGACGCCGCGGGCGCGATCCAGAGCATCGCCACCGGCGCGTTCAACGCTGCCTTCCAGATGCTCACGATCCTGACGATGACGTTCTTCCTGCTGCTGGACGGCAAGCGGATCGTCGCGTTCGTGTTGCGCCGCCTCGGGCGCAAGCGCGAAGGGCGCCAGGAGCGGTTGTACGAGGTCGCAGCCCGGATCTACAAGTCGACGGCCGGCTACGTCGCCGGTGCGCTGACGATCTCGACGATCAACGGAATCATCACGCTCATCGTCCTGATGCTGCTCGGGGTCGATTCCGCGATTCCGCTCGCGGTGCTGATGGCCTTCTTCGGGCTGATACCGCTCGTCGGCGCGACGATCGGCGGGGTGATCATCCTGCTGGTCACGCTGTTCACCAACTTCCCGCAGGCGACGATCATCTACGCGATCGTCCTGATCCTCTACCAGCAGCTCGAGAACAACGTGCTGCAGCCGTTCGTGTACAAGCGCACGGTGAACGTGCCGCCGCTGGCGGTGATCGTGGCGATCCTGGCCGGCGCGGCGCTGCTGGGCATCGTCGGCGCGCTGATCGCGATTCCGATCGCGGCTGCGCTGCAGATCATGTTGCGCGAGTTCTACGGTGAGGAGCCCCAGCCCGAGCCGCCGCTGTCGGCACCGCCGCCGTCCGAGCCGCCGGAGGGGCCGCCGAAGAAGCCCCAACCTCGAGGCGCGACCGGGAAGCCGGTGCCGAAGAAGCCGCCGGGCACGGCGCCCGCCTAGCTCAGCCGCCGGTCGCCGGCGTGGGCGGCGCCGCCAGCGCGCTGCTGTGCATCCCGCCGACGCCGATCATGCCGGGGCCCGCGTACGCGCCGATGACCGGGCCGACCTCGCTGACGAAGATCGCTTCGCAGCCGAAGATCTCGCGGCCGCGTTCCACGAGCCGCTGCGCCCTGTCGGGCGACTGGATGTGCTGCACGCACCACACGTCGGCGCCGTCGCCGTGCAGCGTGCGCATGTACTCGACCATCCGTTCGAAGGCACGCCCGGCGGTTCGCACGCGCTCGACGGGCGTGACTTCCGATTCCAGCGAAAGGATCGGTTTGATCTTCAGCGCGCCACCGATCCATGCCTGCGCGCCACCGATCCGCCCACCGCGGCGCAGGAACTCCAGCGTGTCGAGGCTGAACCAGATCCGCAGTCCCTCGCGGGCGCGGCGGGCGTGAGCGGCGACCTCGGCAAGGCTCGCACCGCGCCGGGCGCGATCCGCCGCTGCCAGCACCTGCAGCCCGAGCCCGCCACAGGTCGTGCGCGAGTCGATCACCTCGATGCGCCCGGGCAAGCCGCCCTCCTCGAGCTGGCGTTGAGCCTGACGAGCCGAATCGAACGTGCCCGAGACGGCGCTCGAGAGGTGCACTGACACGATGTCGTGACCCGCCTCCAGCAGCGGCTCGTAGCAGGCCAGGAAGTCGCCGACCGACGGCTGTGACGTGGTCGGCAGGTCCGACGCCTCGCCCAGCCGTGCGTAGTAGCTGCCCAGGTCGCCGAGCAGTTCGCTCTCGCGCTCCAGCGACCCGTCCCGCTTGACGTAGAGCGAGACCGTGTGCACGTCGTTGGCCGCGAGCAGCTGCGACGGCAGGTACTGCGTGCTGTCAGTGACGATCGCGACCGGCATGTAGCGGGACCCTAGATGATCGATTCGGGGCCCACGACGGGCTTGCCCGTCTCGCCCCCCTGGAGATCGAGCGAGCGACCCTCACTGGGCGGGCGGCGATTGCGACAGCGCCTCGACCGACTCGCGCGGCGGCCGCGCCGCCGCGAACGGGATCGCCGCGGTATGCGGCAAGATCGCGGGCGTGGCCATCGGCGATGCTACTGTGCGTCGCTCGATGCGCCGTCTGCTGATCGCCGCAGTATCGGCCATCCTGTTGATGCCGGCCGGCGCTCTGGCTGCGGATCCGATCATGTCGCTGCAGGAGGTGCAGCCGGGCGCTCGCTGCACCGGCCTGACCGTCGTGCGCGGCACGGCGATCTCTTCATTCGACGTCGACGTGATCGACGTGCTCGATCGCCAGCGTCCGGAAGTCGCGCGTATCCTTGTGCGCGTCTCGGGCCCTGCCGTCGCGGGGACCGGCATAGGGCCGGGCTTCTCGGGCTCACCGATCTACTGCACGAGCGCCGACGGCGTCAGTCGCAACATCGGCGCGATCTCCGAAGGCATCGGAGACTACGGCGGGTTCGACGCGCTCGCCACACCGATCGAGGCGATCCTCGCCCAGCCGTTCGTCCCCGCGCCGGCGCGCTCGCGTAGCGGCACGCGCAGCCTGCGCGGTCCGCTCACGCTCAGCGGTCTGCGCCCACGACTCGGCGCCGCGATCTCACGTGCCGCCCGCAAGGCCGGCCGCACGCTGATCGCTCCGCCCGCGACGTCCCGCGCCGCCTACCCGCCGCAGCCGCTTGTGCCCGGCGCGGCGCTCGCGGTCGGCCTGACGTCGGGCGACGTCGCGCTCGGCGCGGCCGGAACGGTCGCCTACGCCGACGGCGCCAGCGTGTGGGCCTTCGGCCACGAGTTCGAGGGAGCCGGCCCGCGTTCGCTGTTTCTCGAGGACGCCTACGTCCACACCGTCGTCAACAACCCGATCAACTCACCGGAACTGTCGACCTACAAGCTCGCCTCGCCGGGCCACGACCTCGGTACGGTCACGGGCGATGGGCCCTCCGCCGTGACGGGCAGGCTCGGCGGACTGCCGCCGAGCTACTCGCTGCGCGTGACCGCGCGCGACCTCGACAGCCGCCGTATCCGTAGCCTGCTCGTCCGCGTCGCCGACGAGGGCGATGTCGGCCGCCCGGCGGGGATCTCGGCCTTGGGACTGGTCGCCCCCGGCGCGCTGCTGGAGGCGATTACGAGAGTGAAGGCCGGCGCCCCCGCGCGCCAGAGCGGCGACATGTGCATGGCCGTGAAGCTGCGTGAGCTCAAGCGCCGGATGCGCTTCTGCAACACCTACACGGTCGACGGTCCGTCCTCGTTCGCGATCGGCGGGCCGCTCGTCGAGGACGTGGCGTCGGCCGCCGATCTGCTCGACAGCTTCCGCTTCGGCGCGCTGCACCCGACGGCCGTCGACATCGGCGTTCGTATTCGCAACGGCGCGCGCCAGGCTTACGTCGTGGGCGCTCGCGCGGTCGGCAGGGTCCGCCGTGGACGCAGGATGGCGTTGCGACTGCGTCTGCGCCACGTGGGCAGTGGGCGCCGCAGCACGCGCACGGTTCGCATCCGCGTTCCGAGTGACGCGCGGCTCGGCCGGCGCACGCTGTTCATCAACGGAAGGCCCGGCGACGTCGGCGGCGACCCCTTCGAGGAAAGCTCGTTCAGCGTCGTCTTCGAGGACGACGAGTCCGAGGACACCGGCGGTGGCGGGCCGCAGTCGCCGGAGGAGGTGCGCTTCGCCTTTGAAGAGCTCGCGCGACGAGACGACCTGAGGGTGAGGTTCCCCGGCGGCAGCTCCGCCTCCTACCGCGATCCGCAGCTGCGCATGAGCGGCAGCGCGAGGGTCCGCGTGAGGATCCGACCCCGCGGCCGCTGAGCGGCCGCGTGCTGGGGTTCGCCCTACGGTCGCCGGAACCGGCGACGTTACAGGCGGTTCTCGATGCCCAGCGGCGCGGGGGCGGGGTCGGCGCCGGCAGGGGCGTCCTCGGGCGCGTCGGCCGGGGGCTGCACGCCGAGCGTTTCTGCCAGCTCGCCGGACTCGTACATCTCCGTGATGATGTCGCAGCCGCCGATCAGCTCGCCCTTGTGGAACAGCTGCGGGATCGTCGGCCAGCTCGACAGCGCCGACAGCTCCTGGCGGATGCGCTGATCGGGCAGGATGTCCACGGCGGCAAAGGGCGTCTCGAGCGCCTCGAGCATCGCGACGGTCCGCGCCGAGAAACCGCACGCGGGGCGGTCGGGTGAGCCCTTCATGAAGAGGATGACGTCGTTGCTCGAGATCGCCTCGGCGATCGCGTCGCGGATCTGGTTGTCGCTCATGGGACCTCCGTCTTGAGGGCGAGTGCGTGAATGGAGCCGCCCAGCTCAGCGCTGAACACGTCCATGACCAGCCGGTGCTGCTGCACCCGGCTGAGACCGTCGAAGGCGGTTGCGCGCACGATGGCACTGAAATGCACCTCGTCCGCCGAGTCCACGTCTGCCTGGGCGCCGGGAATGGCGGCTTCGATGCGGGTCTTGACCTCGTCTGCGTTGGGCATCTGAGACACAGCCTAGCGACCGCTACACTTGGTAAAGCTTTGGCCGATCCAGCAGTCAAACGACGTCGGGAGCACCGCACATGATCACCATCACCGACAAGGGCGCCGAGAAGGTCCATGAGTTCCTCGATTCGCAGGGTGCCGACCCGTCGTCGGCAGGGCTGCGCGTCGGCGTCAAGGGCGGCGGCTGCTCGGGCTTTCAGTACAACCTCGCGTTCGACGCCAAGAAGGATGGCGACGCCGAGTTCGAATCCCAGGGCCTGAAGGTCTACGTCGACAAGCCGAGCCTTCCGTACGTGCACGGCTCCGTGATCGACTACGTCGACTCGATGCAGGGTGCCGGCTTCCAGGTCAACAACCCGAACGTCGTCGCGGCCTGCGGTTGCGGCTCCTCGTTCCGGGTCGCCGACGAAGAAGCGGTCTCCGCCGTCTAGACATTCGTCGCCTGAGCTCCGCTCAGGCGGTCGCGAAGCGACCGACCGTGCGCTCGGCGCGCACGCCGGGCAGGTGCTCGGCGAAGATGCGGTAGTAGGCGAGCTCCTCGCGCGTGCGCAGCGGCGGATCGACCGCGTGGCGCTCGCGCTCGAAGTCGTCGGCGTCGACGGTCGCCTCGATCTCCTCTGTCAGCATCTTGGCCGCCCCGCTGCCGTCGCCGAACTGCGCCTTCTCGCGCCACAGGATCTCGTCAGGCAGCCAGCCCACGAACGCCGCGCGCAGCAGTTGCTTCTCGAGCTTGCCCGGCGGCGAGAGCTTCCAGCCGATCGGGAGGTCGAGCGCGAACGCGATCACCTGCCGATCGAGGAACGGCACGCGCGCCTCGAGCCCGTGCGCCATCGTGACGCGGTCGCAGCGCTGGAGGTTGAGGTCGTGCAGACCGTCGACGGTCCTCACGAGCTCGGCCTGCAACGCGTCGGGGTTCGAGAAGGCGCGCAGGTACTCATAGCCCGCGAACAGCTCGTCGGCGCCCTCGCCGGTGAGCACGACCTTCACGTGCTGCGACGTCAGCTCGGCGAGCAGGAAGTTTGGCACGGCGCTGCGCACGAGCGAGGGATCGAAGTGCTCGATCGCGCACACGACCGGGGCGACGGCCTCGATCGCGTCGCGCGCGCTGTAGATGCGCTCGTGGTGATCGGTGTTGAGGTATTGGGCCACGACGCGTGCGGCGAGCAGATCGGGGCTGCCCTCGGCGCCGACGGCAAAGGTCTTCAGCCGCTCGCCTTGGTGCTCGACATGGCGCGCCGCGATCGCCGCGACGATGCTCGAGTCCAGCCCGCCCGACAGGAAGACGCCGACCGGGACGTCGCCCATCATCTGGCGCTCGATCGAGTCGACGAGCACCTCGCGGGTCGCGCGCAGCGCCTCGGCGGGCGGCGCAGCCGCCGCATGCCAGGGGCCGCTCGGCGATTGCAGGCTCGAGGCGGGAACCGCGGCGCTGAAGCGCTCGAGGCCGCCCTGCGGCGTCCAGTGACAGCCGGGCGGGAAGGTCTCCACCCGCGGCAGCCAGTCCGGTTCGAAGGCCGCGATCTCCGACGCGAAGCGCACGCGGCCGTGGTCGTCGCGCGCCCAGTACAGCGGCTTGATGCCGACCGGGTCGCGGGCGGCGAGAAACGAGCCGTCGGCGCCGGCGACGAGGAACGCGAACATGCCCTCGAGCTCGGTCAGCGCCGCCGGACCGCGCTCGTCGAGCAGGTGCAGCGCCACCTCGTTGTCCGAGCGCGTCGTGAACGGGGCCTCGTCGAGCGTCGCGCGAACCTCCTCGTGGTTGTAGACCTCGCCGTTGCCGACGAGCCACATGTCGCCGGCCGGGTTGACGAGCGGCTGGTGGCCGCCGTCGACGTCGACGATCGACAGCCGGCGATGGCCGAGCCAGATGCCGTTGACGCGAATCTCTCCATGATCGTCGGGCCCGCGGTGCACGAGGCGCTCGAGCATGCTCTCGTTGGCTTCCGTTCCATGGGGGCCGTAGGACCCGGCGATTCCGCACATACTTAAAAGGTTTGCCCGTCTGAGGCGTCTACAAACAACTTTTGTCTATGCGACGACCGGCACGGCGACATACGCCGCGGGCCGGCGGTCGTCGAGATGCGCCATCCGGTCGCGCGCCGCCGCGACGAGGCGGGACGCGTCGATCCTGGCCAGCGCCGTGCCCGCCCGAGCGCCGGTGCGGGCGAGCACGCGTCCCTCGGGATCGACGACCTTGGCCTGGCCGGGAAAGCGCAGCCGCCCGAAGCGGCCGACCTGGTTGGAGGAGACCCACACGACCTGGTTCTCGAGCGCGCGGACCTGGTCGAGCAGGTTGAAGTGGCGCACCTGCCGGTCGCGGCGCATCGCCGGCGACGGGTCCCGGCGGCTGACCGGCCACGCCGCCAGCGACGCGATCAGTCCGGCGCCGTCGAGCGCGAGCTGGCGCGCCGCTTCGGGGAAGAGCTTGTCGTAGCAGATGAGCATGCCGATCCGCCCGACTGGCGTGTCGAAGGCGGCGAAGCCGTCGCCGGCGTTGAACGCCGCGCGCTCGGCGGGTGGCACGTGAACCTTGCGGTGATGGCCGAGGATCCCATCGCCGCTGACGCAGACGGCGCTGCTGTACGGCCCGCCCGGGGCCTGCTCGGTGTAGCCCGCGCAGACGACGATGTCGCCCGCGATCTGGGCGAGGCGGCTGATTATCTCGCCGTCGCGCGGCAGGGCCGGGGGAGCGCCGCAGGGCGACGGCGCTCCGGCGATCCGCGGCTCGTACAGATAGCCACCGAGCGCGGACTCCGGCAGCACGACGAGCGTGGCGCCGCGCTCGCGTGCCTCGCCGACGATGCCGGCGATCTTGCTCAGGCAGAACTCAAGATCGCGACCGAAGGCGGCGCTGACGGCCATGACCGCGGGCACCGGAGGAGTTTGCCTGCGGCCGATCACAGCACCCAGTTTGCGAGGTTCGCCCGGGCGCGCGTATGGACGCTCGTCCAGTGATCGCGCGCCGCGGGTCGACACTGTGCCCAGACGATCGACTAGGCCTGGCCCTCGGCGCCGCCCGGCACCCCGGTGTTCGTCGAGTACTTCGGCTGGAGCTTCATGTCCGGGCGGAAGGAGTGCACGGCCTGAGCGACGGCGATCGCCGATTCGGCAAAGCCGGTCGCGATCAGCTTGAGCTTGCCCTCGAACGTCGTGATGTCACCGCACGCCCACACGCCCGGCAGGTTGGTCTTCATCACGGCGTCGACGACGATCGCGCCCTTGGAGATCTCCATGCCCCAGTCCTTCAGCGGGCCGAGCGCCGTCTTGAAGCCCAGCTGCAGGAGGATCGCGTCGACCTCGATCTCGATCTCGTCGGACTCGTCCTCGCAGTGAAACAGCCTGACGCGCTCGATCGCACCGTTTCCCATGACCTCGCGGACCTGGTAGGGGACGTGGAGGTCGAGATGGCCGTCCTGCGCAGCTGACATGACCTGGCTGATGGTCGCCTCGTGCGCGCGGAACCCTTCGCGGCGATGGCACAGCGCGAGGCTCTCGGCCGTGTGCAGGAGGTTGACGACCCAGTCGCAGGCGCTGTCACCGCCGCCGATGATGAGCACCTTCTTGCCGGCGAACTCCGACTTCGAGCCGACCAGATAGTGCGCCCCGCGTCCCTCCCAGGGCGACATGTCAAAGCCCGGCAGCTTCTTGGGCTCGAACGCGCCGTGGCCGCCCGCGATGACGACCGCTCTGCTGCGCAGCTGCGGGTGGTCGGGGTTGGTCGTGTTCAGGACGACGATGTCGTCCTCCCACTCGATCGTCTGGACCGTCGTCTCGAGGTGGACGGGCACGTCGAACTGCTCGAGCGTCTGGCGACGCAGCTGCTCGACGAGATCCTTCGCGAGCACCTTCGGATGACCGGGCACGTCGAAGATCCACTTCTCGGGATAGAGCGCCGTCAGCTGGCCGCCGATCTGCGGCAGCGAGTCGATGATCCGCGAGGACGCCTCGCGCATGCCGGCCCAGAACGCCGTCGACAGGCCGACCGGGCCCGCGCCGATGACGGTGATGTCACGGATCTCTGCGGGTGCTTGGCTCATCGCTTCACGCCACCTCCGCGGCGATCGGCTCGCCGTCCAGCGAGGCGAGAGCACGCTCCACGGAGGTGCTGATGCAGGTGAAGGTGGGCGTGTCGCGCAGCGTGTACAGCGAGGACTCGGTCGTGCGCAGGCGCTGGACGAGGTCCAGGAACGAGCCCGGGTCATCGGTCTCGAAGGCGACGACGAACTCCTGGTCGTCAAGCCCGAAGGAGTAGGAGGTGTTGAGGTCGATACTCGGGTACTCACGACCGAGCTTGATGTGCTCCTGCATGATCCGGTAGCGCTCGTCGCCGTCCAGTGCGTACCAGGCGCGCGTCTTGACGAACGGATAGACGAAGAGGTACTTGCCGTGCGCGGGGCGAACCTCCAGACGTGACTCGTCGGAGTACTCCGACGGCTTGGTCATCGCGAGGAAGGAGTATGGAATCGACGCCCATTTCATGAGCCCGCTCTGCGCCAGCACCACGTGGAACTCGTGGATGCGATCAAGATTCTGCGCCTGCGCGAGCAGCATCAGGTCGGTGTCGCCGCGCGTACCGACGGTCGAGAACGCACGCAGCAGGTGGCCCTCGGCGAAATCAGCGCAGGCTGCGGCGAACTCGCGTTTGCCCGCAGCCCGGGCGTCGTCGTCCAGACGCCGCCAGGCAGGATCGAGCTTGAGGAACGTGTACTTGACGAAATGACGCGAACGCACCGTTGACAGGATAGAGACGGTGAGAGCCCTTCCTCACGTTGCCGGCGTGTCCCGCGCGGCGGCCGCGGCCGCGCTCGCGCTGGCCCTCGTCGCAGTGGTTGCCGCGGCGCCGGCCGATGCGCGCTCGCCGCGTGCGGTGCTGGCGTTCCTACCGGCCGGCGGCGATGACAATCCGGCGCCGGTGCTCGATCGATTCCAGGCGCGTGAGCAACTCGCGCTCGGCCTCCTCAGCGCGACGCAGAGCCGCTACAGGCCCCAGCAGATGATCCTTGACATCAGCGCGGGCTCGCGCACGTCGGCGACCGTCTACGACCCCAATGAGCCGCCCGAGCTCGAGCTCGTTCCTGGCGGCGACGGCAGCGGCTTCATCTTCGGCTGGAGCCCGGCGGTCAAGCGCGCGAAGACCGCGCTGGCAGAGATCGAGCCCGGCCTTCTGGCCGAGCTCGTCCCCGGTCGCGCCGCCTATGCCGGCCTGCGCGGGCGCAAGAACATCGAGGCTGGCGCCGCGGCCGATCGCGACGGAGACGTCGCGAGCGTCTCGCTGGGGTCATCGACGACGCTCGTCGACCGCGTCCGGTTGCTGCTTGCGCGCCACCGCCTGGTCGTGGTCGGGTTGCCGACCGCCGACAAGGGCGACGCCGCACTCGACGGCCTGCTGAGCGACCGTCGCCGTGACGACCTGCTGATCATCCTCCAGAGGCCGCCGCGCGTGCGCGGGCCGCGGCTGCTGCCGGCAGCCGCGGTGGGCGTCGCGGGCGGCAACGGGGCACTGACCGCCGACACGACGCGCCTGGAGGGCGTGGTCGCGGCGATCGACGTGCCGGTCACGATCTGGCGCAGCCTCGGCGTGAAGGCGCCCAACGGGGTCAAGGGCCAGCTGATCCGCGCCGAGGGCACGCGCGACGCGGCCGCGCTGAAAACGCTCGAGCAGCGCCTGCGCGTGGTCAGCGGGCGGCGCAATCCGACGCTCGGCGCGCTGATGTTCAGCTGGCTGATGCTGGCGCTCGCGCTCGGGCTGATCGCCGACCGCCGCGGCACGCGCGCCGCGCTGCGGATCGGCGGGCTCGCCATCCTGTGGGTACCGCCGCTGCTGCTTGTGACGGGCGCTCTGGCGCCGTCGCGGCTCGTCGAGGTGAGCATCGTCGTCGGCGGAGCCTTCCTGCTCGGCGCGCTCACCGACCGGCTCGTACGGTGGCCGCGCGGCCCGCTCGTGCCGGCGGCGATCTCGGTCGTCGCCCACGCCGCCGACCTCTTCTTCGGCTCGCCGCTGATCGTGCGCTCGCTGCTGGGCGTCAACCCGCGCTCGGGAGTGCGCTTTTACGGTCTCGGCAACGAGCTCGAGGCGACGCTCGTGGTGCTTGCGCTCGTCGCGCTCGGCGCGCTGCTGGGGGGTCGCGAGCGGTCGCGCAAGGCCGCCGGGACCTTCGCCGGGACGGGTCTGGTCCTGGGAGTCTTCGTGGGCGCCGGCCAGCTCGGCGCCGACGTCGGCGGCGTGATCACGGTCGGAGCGGGGGCGGCCACGGCGACCGTGCTCATGCTCCCGGGCCGGCTTTCCCGCCGGACGCTCGCGATCGCCGCGCTCGTGCCCGTCGCTGCGCTGTTCGGTCTCGCCGCGCTGGACCTGCTCACCGGCGGCAACGCGCACTTCACGCGCACGGTCCTGCAGGCCCAAAGCACCGGCTCGCTGCTGGACACCGTCGAGCGCCGTTACACGCTGGCCTTCAACGTGCTCGCAAAAGGCGTGATGCCGCTGATCACCGTGACGGCGCTGCTCGCGGCGGGCTACGCGATCCGCCACCGCGAGCGCCTCTACGCGCCGCTGGGCGGCTCACCGTCGTGGCGGGCCGCGCTCATCGGCGGCCTGACGGCCTCGGTGGTCGGCGCGCTGTCCAACGACTCGGGCCCGGTCCTGCTCGCATTCGGCGTCTTCGTGCTGGCCTGCGTGACGGCGTACATCCGTGGCGATCCCAAGCTCGGGCTGGAGCCTTGATTCGGGTGCGCGGAGGCCACCGCTGCGTCGCCGAGATCTCGGATGAAACGCCGGCGGACGACCCACTAGGATGCCCTGATGCGCATCGCGCTGGTGTCCCCGTATTCGTGGACCTATCCCGGAGGTGTGACGCGCCACATCGAGGCCCTCGCGGAGCAGTACCTGGCCGCGGGTCACGACGTTCGCGTGCTGTCTCCGGCCGATCCCGACGACCGCCTTGCCAGCCGCCTGCACCGCGGCGCGCGGCCGGCACCCCGTGAGCTGCCCGAGTGGTGCGTTCCGCTCGGCCGCACGCTCGGCTTTCCCTCCAACGGCGCGGTCTCGAACGTCGCGTTTCACCCGTTCGGCGTCAGTGCGCTGCGCCGCGAGCTGCGCGGTGGCGGCTTCGACGTCGTCCACATCCACGAGCCGGTCGCGCCGGTCGCCGGCTGGGATGCGCTGTGCTCGGTCGACGCCCCGCTTGTCGGCACGTTTCACTGCTACTCCGAGAACGTCATCTC
>Ga0136630_1000626_pt1 | contig 13880 bp, 12 predicted proteins | sample AntDrymUQ5682106_2_FD_105496 | JGI IMG/M metagenome (GOLD analysis project Ga0136630, IMG submission 105496) | Polar desert sand microbial communities from Dry Valleys, Antarctica - metaG UQ568 (21.06) | ecosystem: Environmental > Terrestrial > Soil > Desert | place: Antarctica: Dry Valley...
CGGCGTCCGGTCGTCGATGCCGGACAGCTCCGACTGGTAGCAGAACGGGACGGTGATGCGCCGGTCGAGGTGGGCGGCGCTGCCGGCGTACCAGCGCTCGGCGATCCCACGGTCGGCGTCGTCGAACCCGAACGCCCAGGGCCCGTTGAGGTTGTGCCACCGCTCCCGCCGCAGCCGGGGGCGCGGGTACTCGGGGCGGGGAACGTCGGGCGCGGCGTCGGGCGCGCCCGCGGTGGGGTCGGGGGTCATCGGCTGGTCCGTCATCTGCCGCGGCGGGATCGTCGGCGGCCCACGCTACAGGCCGGTCCCCAAGCCCTTGCAAGAAACTGGTGTCAGTCCCGCGGGAGCCCTCGAGTCTCCGCTTCAGCGTCTCGTGTCGCTCTCCGGGTTCATCAGGCGGCGCCTTCGCCCGGCCCGTGGGTCCGGGTAGCTCATGCAGTGCCCTGCCGACCAGCCCGTTGACCACGCGGTCGACGACCGTCGTTTTGCCCACGCCCGCGGCTTCGGAAGGCCGGCGATCCGCATCGTCCAGGATGCGGTCGATGCGGCGCGATTTCGGTTGGGACCCTGTCGATCTGGAAAGCCAGGCGCACAGGCATGAGCAGTGATGTCCGCGCGCGGCCGGGGCGGTCATCGCCTCAGGGACGAACCGCTCGCGGGTGCGGCAGCGGGCAGCGGCCAGCACGCCGAGCGGGTCGCTCGCGGGGTGGCCGCGCCGGCCCCCGGGGCGGAGCGGTCGGCGGCGGCGGCGACCGCCCGGTCGGCGTTCACCTTGCCGTGCCCGAACCACCCGGAGCGGCCGTCGGCGTAGGTGCCGAGCGTCAGGCCCAGCTGCGGGTCCGGGTCCGGGTCGACGATCTGGTCGGCGGTCGACTCCAGCAGCTCCTTCACCTCCGCGGCGGTGAGATCGGGAGCGATCGACAGCACGAGCGCCGCGACCCCGGCGACCGCCGGGCAGGCGCTGGAGGTGCCGCCGAAGGTGGTGGTGTAGTCGCCGGCGTCGTAGCCACCGGGCCCGCGGACGTCGGCCGTCACGATCGCCCGGCCGGGCAGCGGGTCGGTGATGCGCGGGTGGGTGATGCCGGTCGCGACGCCCGGGTGGCCGTTGCTGCTCGACGCGCACACCGAGATCTCGTCGCCCCAATTGCTGTAGGCGGCCTTGCGCGCCAGGCTCGTGCAGGCGGAGACGGCCACGACGTCCGGGGATGCGGCGAAGCCGTTGTGCCACCGGGTCGGACCGCTCGGCCGGTCGCCGGGCCAGCCCTGCTCGTCGACGGTCCCGTCGACCGGCCGGTTCGCGTTGCCCGCCGCGAAGACGACGACGCAGCCCCGCCCGCCGCGTCCCTCGACGGCGGCGCGGCGCAGCGCGGCCCGCATCCGCAGCGACAGCGGGAAGTTGATCGCCGCCGCCGACCAGCTGCACGAGATCACCGCGGCCCCCCGGTCCGCCGCCCAGTCGAACATGTCCTCGACGGTGCGGTCGTCGAGATACGCACCCATGCGCACCGGCATGAGCGCACACCCGGGCGCGACACCGACCGTGCCGTGGCCGTTCTCCTCCGCCACGGCGACGCCGGCGCATGCCGTGCCGTGCCAGTCCCCCGTGCCCGGCAGCGGCTCGGTGTCCCGGTCGGCGAAGTCGCGGGGCGCGACGATCTTGTCCTCGCCGGCGAGGTCCGGGTGGCCGAGGTCGAACGCGTCGTCGATCACGGCCACGACCACCGAGCGGACGCCGCGGGTGCGGTCCCACGCGCCGGGGCAGTCCAGGTGCGAGCCCGGCGTCAGGAACGGGCCGCCGTCGTGGTGGAGGTGCCACTGGTCGGCGAAGCGGGGATCGGCGGGGACGTACGCCGGGGCGACCGCGACGACGACGTCGGGTTCCGCCGTCTCGACGAACGCGTGCCCGGCGAGGCGGTTCGCGACCTTGATCGGGTTCTCCGCCGCCTGTGCGGTCAGCCGGAAGACGTAGGCGCCGGGCAGTCCCCGGACCGGTTCGACCAGCTGGAGGCCGTGGGCGCCGGCGATCGTCTCGACGTCGGCGTCCGCGGCGCCCGCCGAGAACCGGACCGTGATCTCGCCCGACAGGTACAGGCGGGCCGTCGGTTCGCCGACCGGCTGGTAGACGTGCGAGGCGAACTCCACGTCGTCGCCCCGGCGGAGGGTGTCCATGGCCTCGTCCCGCGACCCGGGGTCGGCGGAGAACTCCTCAAGGTTCTGCTGCCCGAGCGTCCGCCGGTGGGTCGCGGCCGCGGCCGCCTCGACCGCCTGGGGACCGACGCCGCGGCGCATGCGCGCGGCGAACCGGTCGGGGACGCGGCGCACCTCCAGGCGCTCCCCGCCCCGCCAGAACGACGTCGCCGACGGCTGCTCACTCATGGGTCGAACGTAGCGCGCCCCTGTGACAGCCCGCCCGAAGACCTCGGGTGCGACGTTGGCGCGGAATGCCGCGCCAACGTCGCGAGAGAGGCCGTCAGTACCACTGGTGCCGGGGCTGGATGCGGTACACGCGGACGTAGTCGAACTCGGCCCTGAAGCCGGCGCCGCCCATCGACACCAGCCCGATGCTGGCGTCGATCCCGAGGTCGTGGGCCCACGTGCCGCCCCGCACCCAGTGCTCGCCGTCGCGGCTGGTGTAGGCGGTGTAGTGCTCCTCGCCGGAGCGCAGGCGCCGGGCGATGCGCAGGTACGTCCAGTCGTCCGGGGGCCCCACGACGGTGTTGCCGTACCGGGGGTGGCCGTCTGGGACCGGGCTCTCCTCCTTCGCGAACTCGGTCTGGCGGGTCCCCCAGATCGAGACGTGCGCGAGCTTGATGAAGTTGTCGTCGTCGCCGTAGATCACGAGGCCGCCTTGGGTGAAGTTGAAGCAGCAGCCCTCAGCAGGCACGTCGAGCCTCATCCTGGTCTCGACCATGTAGGCGCCGCGTGGCGTGTCCTCGAGCAGCACCGACGCGTTGTTGCTGTCCACGAACAGGTCGGCCGCCTGGGTGTCGAAACCGAACGCGCCGTCGGCCAGGCCGAAGGAGTCCGGGGACGGCTCGCGCACCCAGCTCCACCGGCGGTGGAGACCGTCGCCGTCGAACTCGTCCGAGGCCCGCCGGATGAGGTGGAGGGGCTCGTCGTCGCGCACGACGCGCAGGTGGTGGCGGGTCCGGTCGCCGGGCTGGGCGGCCGGTGCGGGCTTGGGGCGCTCCGACGCCCAGTGGCCGTTGCGGACCGTCGGCCACCCGTCGATCCAGTCCAGCGGGTCCATCAGCGCCGGGCGCTTGTTGATGCCGCCGGGTTCGGCCAGGTAGGGGTCGTCGCGGTCGAGGGCGTGGTAGATCATCCAGTCCTGGCCGCTGAAGTCGGTGAAGACGTCGTGGTGGCCCGGCCCCACCCACCGGTTGCCGTTCATCGACAGCACCGGGGTGCCGCCGACCCGGCCGGAGAGCAGCGAGACGCCCTCGCGGTCGAGGAACGGCCCCCGCGGGTCCCGTGAGCGCCCGGCGAAGACGCTGTAGCCCGTGAGGGGACCGGCGCAGCAGTTCGTAGCGGAGGCGAGCAGGTAGTAGTAGCCGTCCCGCTGGACGATCTGGGTGCCCTCGTACCGGTCGCCGATCGCCACCTCCGACTGGGTCGCCGGGTCGGTCGTCAGCCCGTCGGCGGACAGCTCGCGGACCGACAGGCCGCCGTAGTAGCTGCCGTAGTACAGGTAGCGCTGCCCGTCGGTCGCGGTGATGACCTCCGGGTCGAACACCCAGCGCGGGTCGGCGTCGGGGTTGCCCGGAGGTGCGTGCGGCTCGACGACCGGTCCGCCGCTGTCGGTCCAGGGTCCGGTCGGGCTCGGCGCCGTGGCCACCCCGATGGCGCTGCCGAACCGGTCGTCGCCGAGCGGGACGTCGGGGGCGGTGTAGTACATGAACCACGTGTCCCCGGACTGCACGATCTCCGGCGCCCAGGGCCCGCCGTCCCCCATCCACTCCGGCCGCTCGTCGAACACGTCGCCGGCGTGGATCCAGTGGATCAGGTCGGTGGACGTGAAGGTCGGGATCAGGTGGAAGTTGAGCTCACCGGACTCGTCGCGGTCGTCGCCGTTGAACGGGTCCGTCGTGCAGTACAGGTACCAGGTGCGCTCGCCGGACTCGGCATCGACGAAGGCGATCGACGGGTCGGCGCAGGTCTCGACGCGCTCGCCCTCGGGCGTGCGGAGGTCGAGCGGGTTCGTGTAGGTGGCGATGTCGGAGCTCTGGGCCTGCGCGGCGGCGTCGCCCGCCACCGGCGTGGCCACGAGGGCCGCGAGGGTCAGGCAGGCAAGCAGCGCGACGGCGAAGGGGGCGCGTCGGACGGGTCGGGTCATGGGACTGTCCTCCTTGGGAGAGCGGAGCGATGGGGGGACCGGCGCTGCGCGCGCGACGGCGGTGCGGGGTCAACCCTCCTGGTCGAAGTGGGGGCCTGCTTGCTTGTCCTCGCTCGGGGCGAGCCCGGCCACGGAGGGCCAGCCGTCATCCCACCGGAGGGGATCGATCATCAGGACGCGACGGTTCGCGCCGCTGGACAGGTAGGGCTCGTCGCGCTCGATCGCGTGGTAGACGATCCAGTCGGTGCCCGCGTCGTCGCGCACGACGGCGCTGTGGCCGGGGCCGGTGAACCGTCCGCCGCCCTGCAGCACCGGCGTCCCCTGCCCGTCGAGCAGGTCGGTGCCGTCGCGGTCCAGGTAGGGGCCCTCGAGGGCGTCGGCGCGGCCGACGGATACCGAGTAGGTGCTGAACTCGCCCTCGCAGCACGACCCCAGCGAACCGAACAGCCAGTAGGCGCCGTCGCGCTCGACCAGGTACGGCGCCTCGAAGGCGTCGCCGGCGACCTGGAACTTCTCCCCGTCGACCGCCAGGCCGTCGGCCGTCAGGGCCACGCCGTAAATGCCGTGGAAGCTGCCCCAGAACAGGTAGGGGATCCCGTCCTCGGAGTGGACGTACGGGTCGATCGAGTTCTCCACCCCGATCTCCGTGCTCGTGAACAGCTTGCCGTGGTCGGTGAACGGACCCTCCGGACTGCCGGCGGTCGCGACGCCGATCCCGGGGTCGGCGTCCCCCCACACCGACAGCGAGTAGTACAGGTGGTAGGCGTCGCCGAAGGCTTGGATGTCGGGCGCCCAGACGAACGCCGGCGCCTTCCAGTCAGGTCTGGCCTCGAACGCTTCGCCGACGTGCTCCCAGGAGACGAGGTCGGCGGAGCGGACGACGGGAACGGCGCGGCTGCCCCCGCCGTCCCCCCAGTCGTCCTCCGTGCCGTAGGCGTAGTACAGGCCGTCCTCGCCCCGGACCACCGAGGGGTCGGCGAGGACCGGTTCGAACACCGGGTTGGCGTACGGCGCGGGCTCGTCGCCGGCGCAGGCGGCGGCGAGCACCGCCACCGCCAGCAGTGCCGCGCCGCTGCCGGCGCTCACCCCTTGAGACCGCTGCGGGCGACGCCTTCGATGATGAACCGCTGGGCGACGACGAAGATCGCCAGCACCGGGATGCTCGCGATCACCGCGCCCGCCATGATCACGGGGTAGTCGATGTTGTACGCCCCCTGCAATCGGCCCAGACCGGGGGGCAGGGTGAGCGCCTCCGGCGTGAACAGGACGTAGAACGGCCAGAGGAAGTCGTTCCAGTTGGCGAGGAAGCTCAGCGTGATGAGCGTCGCGAGTGCCGGCTTCGACAGCGGCAGCACGACCTTGGTGAACACCTGGAAGGGCGTCGCGCCGTCGACGAACGCCGCTTCCTCGATCTCGTACGGCAGGCCGGAGAAGAACTGCCGGAGGAAGAAGACCCCGAATGCGCCGGCCGCGCCGGGGACGATCACGACCCACAGCGTGTTGATCCAGCCGAGCCGGTCGACGATGACGTAGTTCGGCGTCAGGAAGATGATCGGCGGGATGAACAGCGTCGCCAGGATCAGCGGCAGCAGGAACTTCTTGCCGCGGAAGTTCATCCGCGCCAGGGCGTAGGCCGCGGGCGCGGCGGTGGCGACGACCAGCAGCGCGTGCGCCGTCGCCGAGAAGAGGCTGTTGAAGAACCAGCGCAGCACCGGGGTCGCGGTCCCCGGTCGCAGGATGAGGTCGTAGGCCCGGGACAGCCACTGGTTCGGCAGCCACTGCAGCGGCCACCGGGTGGCCTCCGTCACGCTCTTGAACGAGGTGAGACCCATCCAGATGAGCGGTGCCAGGTAGACGACGGTCAGCAGCAGCAGGAGCGCCATGCCGAGGATCCGGCCCGTGCTCCAGCGGGTCGCCTTGTCGTCGCTTCCGCGGGGCGCCTGGTCCGCCCCGTCGGCGAGCGGGCGTGCTCCCGGACGGACGGGCTCGCGTTCGGTGGGTGTGGTCGCGGCCATGCTCAGTCCTCCCCGAACCGGCGGAAAAAGGCGAAGATCGCCAGGCTCGCCAGGATCAGGAAGAGCGCGAGGATGTAGCTCATCGCTGCGGCGTTGCCCATCCTGAAGTTGCCGAGCCCCTCCTCGGCGATGTACATGATCGCCGTGCGCGTCTCTGTGCCGGGCGCCCCCTGGGTGATGAGCAGTGCCTGGCCGAACATGTTCGCCGACGCGAGCACGGTCAGGGTCGTGACGAGCAGCAGCACGCGTTTGAGGCTCGGCAGGGTGATGTAGAAGAACTTCTGCAGCGTCTTGGCGCCGTCGACCGAGGCCGCCTCGTAGAGGTCGAGGGAGATGTCCTGGAGCCCGGCGAGGTAGATCACGGCGTTGAAGCCGAGCGTCCACCACACCGTCGCGGCCACGAGCGACACCCACACCCAGGGCGTCGCGGTCGTCCATGGGATGTTGCCGTCCACCCAGGGCAGGAGGTTCAGCATGTAGTTGAGCAGCCCGGCGGTCGGGTCGAGCAGGAAGCGCCAGAGCAGTCCGATCACTGCGACGCCCAGGACGTAGGGCGCGAAGAAGACCGCGCGGAAGAACGTCCGCCCGGGGAACTTCTTGTTGAGGACGAGCGCGATCAGCAGCGGGATCACCAGCAGGAGCGGCACGCTGTAGAGCGTGAATTTTCCGGTCGCTCCCATGCTCTGCCAGAACGAGTCGCCCACCGCCGTCTCGCGCGTCATGAGGTTGAGGTAGTTCTGCAGGCCGACGAAGGGCTTGTTCGGGAGCAGGAAGTCCCAGGTGTGCAGGCTGATCCACAGCCCGTAGAGGGCAGGGACCAGCACGAACACCGTGAAGAGCACCAGGTAGGGGGCCAGGAACAGGTAAGGGGTGAGGCCGGAACCGCGGCCGCGGCCGCCCGACCCCCCGGCCGGGCGCTCGAATCCGCGGGAGCCGGCCCCGGCCGTCGCGTCGATCTGCGTCGCCATGGCGGCTAGGCCTGGTACCGCTCGCGGTTGGCCTCGAGCGCTTCGTTCGCGCGCTGCGCCGCGTCGTCGAGTGCCTGCTGCGGCTCCTTGCTGCCCAGGATCGCCTCGTTCACGCCGGTCTCGATCTCGGCCATGGCATCGGGGATGCCCGGCACCGTCGGCACGAAGTGGACGTAGTCGAGCTCCTCCGCGAAGACGTTCTGCTCGGTGAGCTCAGCGAACTCGGCGCTCTCGCGGACGCTGTTGCGGGCGGGGACCTGCCCGGCCTTCGCCCAGTCCAGGGACTGCTCGCTGACCCAGTCGATGAAGACGGCGGCCGCCTGCTGCTTGTTCGGGTCGGCGCCGCGGTTGTTCGGGATCACGAAGTTGTGCGAGCTGGCCCACACGGCGCGCTCGTCGCCGATCTGGGGGATCTGCGCGACGCCCCATTCGAGGCCCTCGGTGTCGCCGTAGCCGTTGATCTGCCAGATGCCGTTCCAGATGAACGCGTTCTGGTCGTTCTGGAAGGCGATGTGCTCGGCGTCCTGCCCGACGTCCGCGGGGCTGTAGCCCTCCTCGATGAGGCTGCGCATCCAGGTGATCGCCTCGACGCCGGCCTCGGAGTTCCAGGTGGCCTCGCTGACGTCCTCGTTGAAGAGGTCGCCACCGAACTGCCACAGCAGGGAGTAGAAGGTGTGCCCGCCGGTGAACAGGAACGGCGAGACCCAGTGGCCCTGGATGCCCTCGGCCTTCAGCGCCTCGAGCGCCGCCATGTACTCGTCGCGGGTCTGCGGCGGCGACTCGGGGTCGAGGCCCGCCTGCTCCATGAGCGTCTTGTTGTAGTAGAAGCCGTACATGTGGACGTCGAGCGGGATGCCGTAGCGGACGTCCTGGTAGATGCCGGCGTTCCAGACGGTCCCGGCGAAGTCGCTCTCGGACAGTTCAAGGCCGGCGGCCACGTCGTCGAGTGGCATGATGACCCCGCGGGCGGCGTTGGTCGCGATCTGGTCGAGGTGCATGGCGGCCACGTCGGGGCCCTCGCCGCTGGAGGTGGCCGACGGGAGCGTCGAGTAGAACTGGGCCCACTCCAGTGCGTTCATCGCGACGTTGATGTTCTCGTGCTCTTCGTTGAAGCGGTTGACGATCTCGAGCAGCAGCGGCCCGTCGCCGCCGGTGAAGCCGTTCCAGAACGCGAGGTCGACGGCGGGTCCGGTGTACTCACCGGCCGCCGCCGTGGCTCCCGCGGTGCCGGTCGCGGTGCCGGTCGCGGTGCCGGCACCCTGGCCGCCGCCGCTGCCGCCAGAGCAGGCGCCGAGCATCAGGCCGGCGCCGGCGCCGGCGGTGAGCCGCAGGAAGTTGCGGCGGGTCAGTGCGGGCAGGACGGGTTGCGGGAGCGCCGATACGGCAGGGCGCGGGAAGGGCCGGCCGTGCGGTGTGGTGGTCATGTGGTCGTCCTTTTCTGGTCGTGATCGTCGGCTCGTTCGGCTCGGTCGGCGGCGCGGTCTGTGGGAGGGGAGGCGGGGTGGCAGGGTCGGTCCGCGAGTCCGCCGCCCGTGAAGATGTCGGCCACGCACCGGTCCGGCCAGCGGCTGTGCTCGACCTCGACGGCGGCGAGCGCGGCGGCGCTGGACTCCGGCAGCGTGTCGTTGATGAAGATCCCGGTCGCGGTCTCGACGGACGCGCGGACCTTCAGCTTCGTCGGGCTGCGGTGCGGCGGGAAGAACTCGAAGGACAGGTGCCAGTCGGGGTCCGGCCCGCGGCCCGCCGGGCCCGGCACGCCCGGCGACTCGTGCGCGACCATCATGTAGGGCAACGGGAAGCCGAAGAGGCCGTCGTAGCGCAGGACGACGTCGCGCAGCGCCTGGGCGAGGTCGAGCTGCTCGCCGGTGCCGAGGTCGCCGAGCCGGCGCACCCCGTGCCGCCGGGCCCGGACGTGGATCTCGTAGGGCCAGCGGGCGGCGAACGGGGTCGCGACGACGAAGGAGTCGTTCTTCGCGACGACCCGTTCCGTCGCCTCGTCGTCGGCCGTGACCAGGTCACAGCCCAGGCACCGGCCGGTGGCCTCGCGGTGGCGGGTGCCGGCATCGACGCGCTCGCGGAACATCCTGGGCAGATGCGTGAACGCGTAGATCTGCCCGTGCGGGTGGGACAGCGTCGCGCCGACGGCCTCGCCGCGGTTCTCGAAGACCAGCACGACGACGTGGTCGGGGTCCGACCACAGGTCGATGGACCGGTCCCGCCACACGGCGACCACCCGGCACACCTGCTCCGGCGACAGCGTCGCGAGCGAGCCGTCGTGCTCCTCGGTGTAGAGCACGACCTCGCAGCGACCCTTGGATGGGGCGGTCTGGAGCACGTCGACCCCGCCGGCCCAGCCGGGGAAGGGCGGGGCGGGCGGGTGCGCCATGAACGACGGGAAGCGGTTCTCGAAGACGGCCGCCTCGTAGCTGAACGGAACCTCGGGACCGCCCGGGCACAACGGGCACGCCGGCCGGGCCGGCGCCGGGCCGGCGTGGGCGACGTCGTCGGGGTCGGGATCGGCGTCGGGGACGGGATCGGCGTCGGGGTCGGGATCGGGATCGGCTTCGGCGTCGGGGACGGGATCGGCTTCGGCGTCGGGGACAGGATCGGGCTCGGCGTCGGGCTCGGCGTCGGCGTGCCCCGTCTGCGGCCTGGTGTTGCGCGCCGGCGAGACCGCCACCCACCCGCCGGTGAGCGGATCGCGCCGCAGGTGCAGTGCCGGCGGCGCCTGCGTCGGCTCCGCGGGGGGCAGCTCGCCGCGGAGTTCGCCGTAGACGTAGAGCCGGCGGCCGTCGGAGTGGACGAGCGTGTGCCGGCGCATGCTCGTCATCCGACGACCTGCACATCCACGCCAAGGTCCTCGATGGCGCGCAGCACGGCCGGGTCGGCAGACTGCGAGGTGATCAACAGGTCCACGTCCTGGATCTCGCAGAGCTGAGCCAGCGCCAGCCGGCCCACCTTCGAGCCGTCCGCCACGACCACCCGTCGCCTGGCCGCCTGGAGCATCCGCCGCTTGATCGCGGCCTCCGGCAGGTTGACGTTCGTCACGCCTCCCTCCGGGTCGACGCCGTTGCAGCCCAGGAAGACGGTGTTGACGTTGAGGTGGTCGAGGACCTCGCCGGCCAGGGGGTCGACGAGCGAGTGCTGCAGGGGGCGCAGTGTTCCGCCGGTCACGACCACCGCGAAGCGCGGGATGGCCGGTTCGAGTTCGAGGGCGATGTTGAGCCCGTTCGTGATGACCACGACCTCCCGCAGGTCGGTGCGGCGGACGAGAGCCCGGGCCACCGCCGTCGAGGTCGTGCCGACGTCCAGGATGACCGTCTCCTGGTCCGTGACCAGCGCGGCCGCGGCAGCGCCGATCGCGGCCTTCTCGTCGGCGGCCTCCACCTCGGTCTGCTCGAACGGGCGCTCGGGCCGGCTGAGCGCGGCGCGCAGGGCCCCGCCCCGTATCCGGCGGACCCGCCCGCCCTGCGCCAGCGCCCGCAGGTCGCTGCGGACCGTGACCTCGGAGATCCCGAACATCGCGCTCAAGTCGGTGACGCGCATGAACTCGCGCTTGTTGATGACGGCGTGCATCCGCTCGCGCCGGAGCCCGGCGGGTATGGGCTCCACGAGCAGCTTGTCCATGTCTTCGGGGAAGCTACGGTTCGTTCCGGTTGGCGTCAACGGGTTCCGCCGCTACTTCGTTTGCGAAAGGGTTCCTGGGCCTGCGCGTGGCGGATGCCTTCAATACCGGTGGGTCTCCCCGGCGGCGTCGCGGGGACTCGCGAGCTCCCGGGCGAGCTGTCGCAGGACGGGCAGGTGGGCGCGGTCCTTCGGGCGGTCGGACGCCGCCTTCGACGCGATGATGTCGTCGAGGCTCGCCACGGCGAGACGGAGACCGAAGACCTCGTAGGTCACCGCCCGAGGCGCCAGCACGGCGTAGTCGCCGGCGGCAAGGGTCTCGAGCACGACGTCGACCTCGCCGGCTCTGGTGGTGAACTTCATCACCGGCGCGTTAAAGGTCCGTTCGTCGAGCGGGATCGCCAGGCCCTCGTCGACGTCGGGTACCGCCAGCCGGGCGGACAGGTCGCCGAGGGCGGCGGCGAGCCTGCCGAGGTTGTCCGCCGATCGCTCCGGCGTGACGTCGACGTCCTCGGTGAGCGTCGGCGACCCGTGCAGGCGCGCCGCGACCCCTCCCACGAGGACGTACCGGACGCCATGCCGGGCCAGGACGCGGATGATCTCCTCGGGGTCGAACCCTCGCGTCCCGCGGGCGTCAGACACGCCGTGCGTTCGCGAAGAAGTCGGCCGACCGCCGCAGGCCCGCCAGGCGCTCCTCCGGCGACAGGAGCAGCAGCGAGCGGATCAGGATGCGGTCGTCGGCCGACCCCTCGTCGGCGTCGGAAAACTCCTCAGCGGCCGGTGCGCGGGTTGGTTTGGCGGGTGCCGGCTCCATCGCCGCATCGTCGCACGTCTCCCCCAGCGCTACCGTCCGGTGCGCCAACTGGCGCCCAGGCTGCGTGGGTGGGCGTCACGGCCGCCCTGGTCGCCGCCGACACCCTCGAGAAAGGAGGAGCGCGTGGGTGCGTCGCCGTACGAGGTGGGGGCCTGGAGCCAGATCCGGAACTGGAAGTCGGCGCAGGCCGGCGGGCCGCCCGGCCCGGGGGCGGAGGGTCCGGCCGGCGAGGAGGAGCCCTCGGGAAGCGATCGCCTCGCCGGCCGCGCGGACCGGGTGTTCTCGGTCCTGACGGGCGCGACCGGCGACGTCGCCCAGTGGCGGATCGACCTGGGGGTGCTGCGCCGGCTGCGACGCGCCGGGGCGCCCGTGGAGCGGCTGAGCGACATCGGACAGCTCGGCCTCGAGATCGTCGACCGGGCGGTGGCGCCGCTGCGCCGGCGCTACGTCGGCTCGATGACCGTCGAGGGTGCGGCGACCGGCTTCTTCGGGGCGGTCGGGACGGTCGTGGACGTGCCCCTGCTCGTGCTGACCAACCTGCGGGCGGTCGGCGAGTACGGGACGCACTACGGCTTCGACCTCGGTGAGGAGCGGGAGCGCCTCTTCGCCGCGCAGGTGCTCGCTCTCGGCGCGAGCGCCACCGCGCCGGCGCGGGCGGGCGCGTTGCAGCAGCTCGAGTTGCTGGCCGCCGGCGGCCAGCTCGGCGTCACCTGGTCGCCGGGTCGCGATCGGGCGGCCGGGGCAGGTCTGCGTCTGCTGGCCCGGAACGTGGCGGTCGGCATGGCCCGGCGGCGGGTCACGCGCGTGGTCCCGGTCGTGGGGACGCTGTCCGGCGCCGTGGCGAACCGACGGCTGACCGGCGACACCTGCGCCGCCGCCTATCACCTGTACCGGGAGCGTTTCCTCATCCGCAAGCACGGTCGGCCGGCTCCCTGAACCGACCCGCCCCGGGATCTCCGGACGCCTGCCGTCCCATCCGGGAGGCTCTGACGGGGCCGGCGGCACGTGCGCTGCGGCGACCTGGGACTCAGAACGGCGGGGCGTCGGCGTCCCCGACCGGTGGGGGCGCCTCCGGGCGCATGCCCACGGCGACCGCCATCCGGCCGGTCAGGCCGGGCAAGCCCCAGGCCCGCAGCCGCTCGGCCACCTGCCACGGATCGGCGGACCGCCGGGTCGCCTCGAGGTCGAGCGGCAGATCGCGCCGGACGCTCATGAGCTCGACGTTGCGCCGGAACACCGACGTCGCGGGGTCGGCCAGGTCGTCGAGCAAGGCCTGCCCGAGCGCCCGCCCCAGCACGCTGCGGCACCCGAGCGGATCGGCGGCGGCGGCGGCGACCGTGGGGTAGGCGGCGAGCAGCGCGGCGGCCTTCGAGGGACCGACCCCGCGGATGCCCGGGAGGTTGTCGGAGACGTCGCCGCGCAGCGCCGCGTACTCGACGTACTGGCGGGGCTCCACGCCGAGGTCTGCGCGGAGGCGGCGCGGCGTGACCTCGATCGCGTTGTCCATGCCAGAGCGCAGGCGCAGCACGAGCGTGCGGTCGCTCACCAGGGCGAAGGCGTCGCGGTCGGACGTGGCGACGACGCAGCGCCATCCGGCGGCCTCGGCGTGCGCCGCGGCGGACGCGACGACGTCGTCGGCCTCCCAGCCCTCGACGACGACGACCGCGACCCCCAGCGCGCCCAGCAGCGCGGGCGTCTCGTCCAGCAGTGCGCGCAGGGCTGGGTCCTTGGGGGCGCGGTTCGCCTTGTACTCGGGGTGGCGGTCACGGCGCTCGGACCGGTCGCGGCAGTCGAAGCCGACGACGATCCCCTCGGGCGCGGTGCGGTCGCACACCGCCGCGAGCAGCGCGAGGAACCCGTGGCGAGGGGTGCGGTCCGCCGCGAGGCCGTCAACGGCGGAGTAGGCGTGGAACGCCCGGTGGGCGAGCGAGTTGCCGTCGACCGCCAGCAGGACGGGGCCGGCGGGCCGCGGCACCGGTGGGCCGGCCCGTGTCCGGGGGACGACCGCGGCCGGAAGCGCCCCGGCCGGCGGCGGGAGCGTCGCCGTCCCCGCTGCGGACTCGACGTCGAAGAGCGACAGGGCCTGCATGGGCCCACTCTGCCGGATGACGGTCGTTCGGGGA
>Ga0136630_1000628_pt1 | contig 13844 bp, 14 predicted proteins | sample AntDrymUQ5682106_2_FD_105496 | JGI IMG/M metagenome (GOLD analysis project Ga0136630, IMG submission 105496) | Polar desert sand microbial communities from Dry Valleys, Antarctica - metaG UQ568 (21.06) | ecosystem: Environmental > Terrestrial > Soil > Desert | place: Antarctica: Dry Valley...
CGCTCGGGGCGCCCGTCGACTCCTACGGCGTCGGCTCCTCGCTGCTGCGCGGCCAGAACGACTTCACGGCCGACGTCGTGCGCGCCGACGGCCGCGACTGCGCCAAGGTCGGGCGCTCCTACAGGCCGAACCCGCGCCTGCTGCCGGTCGACTGACCGCCGCGGGCTTCGCTAGACCGCGGTCGGCACCCGCGCCGGCGACCACCACGTACCGCTGCAGGTGGCTAACGTCGCTTGCCTTTGCGGCCGATGCATACGCAGCATGCCGCTTCCGCTCGCCGTCTCACTCGACAGCGTCGAGTCGTTCGCGCTCACCTGGCTGCCGATCGTCTTCATGGGACTGATCGTGCTGCTGATCGGCGTGACGCTGCGGCACATGCCGCGCACCAAGCCGCAGGAGATCAAGCCGGAGTCCTCGGAGTCGATCGAGTGGGGCGATGTCGCGGGCGTCGAGGAGGCAAAGGACGAACTGCGCGAGGTGGTCGAGTTCCTGCGCGACCCGAAGCGATTTCGCAAGCTCGGAGCGAAGGTGCCGAAGGGCATTCTCCTGCACGGCCCGCCCGGCACGGGCAAGACACTGCTCGCAAAGGCCGTCGCGCACGAGTCGAAGGCCAAGTTCTTCGCCCAGTCGGCCTCGTCGTTCGTCGAGATGTTCGCGGGGCTCGGAGCCGCCCGCATCCGGCGCCTCTTCCGGGCGGCACGCAAGGCCCGCCCCGCGATCATCTTCATCGACGAGCTCGACGCGGTGGGGGCCACGCGCGGCAAGGACATCTCGGGCGAGAAGGACCAGACGCTCAACCAGCTGCTGGTCGAGATGGACGGCTTCGCCGGCGCCGACGACCTCGTCGTGATCGCCGCCTCGAACCTGCTCGACAAGCTAGACCCCGCGCTGCTGCGCCCCGGGCGCTTCGACCGACAGATCTTCGTCTCGCCGCCAGACCTGAAGGGGCGCGAGGAGATCCTGCGCGTGCACTCGCGCAACAAGCCGCTGCACGGCGTCGACCTCGACCTGGTCGCGCGCCAGACGAGCGGCCTGACCGGCGCCGACCTCGCCAACATCTGCAACGAGGCGGCGATCTTCGCCGGTCGCCAGCGCCGCGACGTCGTCCTGATGGCAGACTTCGAGGGGGCGCTCGAGCGTGTCGTCGCGGGCATGCAGTCGCGCCGGGTGATCTCAGACCACGAGAAGCGCGTCGTCGCGACCCACGAGGCCGGCCACGCGCTCTGCTCGGAGGTGCTCGACTCGGTAGAGCGCGTGCACAAGATCTCGATCATCCCGCGCGGCCGCGCCCTCGGCTACACGCTCAACCTGCCGGAGGAGGACCGCTACCTGAAGTCCAAGGACGAGCTCTCGGACTACCTCGTCGTGCTGCTGGCCGGCCGCGTGGCCGAGCACGTGGTGTTCGGGGCGATCACCACCGGCGCCTCCGACGACCTCAAGAAGGTGTACGAGATCTCGCGCTCGATGGTCGCCGAGTACGGCATGGGCACGGGCCTCAAGTCTCGCCGGCTGCCGGCGGATGACTTCTCGATGTCGGACGCGACGCGCCGTGAGATGGACGTCGAGCAGGAGCACCTGACCGAGCAGGCCTACCGTCGCGCGCTCGCCATCATCATGGAGAACCGCCCGCTGCTCGACGAGCTGGCGCACACGCTGCTCGAGAACGAGGTCCTCGACCGCACGGAGATCGAGCGGATCGTAGCGGTGCACCGCGGGCGTCCGTTCGTCGTGTCGCCGGCGCCGGGCGCGGGGCCGCGGATCGCCGCGGCGGAGCGGCTGCGCCCGGAGGAGGCCGAGTAGAGGTTCCGGCGGCCGAAGGAGTCGTTGAGGTTGAAGCTGCCGACCGTCACGTCCATCGCGCCTACGCCTCCTCGCTTGGCGGAGCGAGACCACTTGCGGGCATGGGCCGCGCCACCCGGGACCTCTACACTCACGCCCGTGTTCGGGCAGATCGACCATATCGGCGTCGCCGTCGAGGACTTGGACGACGCGCTCGACCTCTACCGCGACGCCCTCGGGATGCGCCAGCAGCATCGCGAGCGGCTCGAGTCGCAGGGCGTCGAGGCGGCGCTTGTGGGCGTGGGCGACGGGCACGTGGAGCTGCTCGAGCCGCTATCGCCCGAGTCGAACGTCGGGCGCTTCCTTGCGCGTCGCGGTCCCGGCCTCCACCACGTCGCCTACCGCACCGCCGACATCGAGTCCGCCATCGGCGCCATGCGCGCCGCCGGCCTCGACATGATCGACGAGCAGCCGCGCGGCGGCGTGCAGGGCAGCCGCGTGGCCTCCGTACACCCGCGCGCCACCGGCGGCGTGCTGACCGAGCTCGTGGAGCCCGCGCACTGATGGAGGCCTCGGCGAACGACGACCGCCCGCGGCGCGTGGACGTCGGCTTCTCGGGCGGCCAGATCCTGACACTGCGCATGCGCGACGACGTCTACCAGGGGCTGCGCGAGGCGCTCGACTCGGTCGGCGCGCAGCGCTGGCACGAGGTCGAGTCCGAGGATTCGCAGGTGTCCGTGGACCTCGCCCAGGTGGTCTACGTGCGCCTCGACACCGAGACACACCGCGTCGGCTTCTAGCCCTCCTTTCCTCCACTGATTCGCTTCCTCGACCTCTGGCTGCTGCGCTACCTGCGCACGCACGGCCATCAGCCCGAGATCGAGCGCCTCGTGCGTCGCTACTCGGGGCTCGGGGAGCACGGGATGCTGTGGCTCGGGATAGCGCTGGCCGGCGCGTTGGTGCACCGCCGCCGGCGGCGGGTCTACCTGGGCGCCATCCGCGCGATCGTGCTCACCTACGTCGCGAACACGGCGATCAAGGTGACGATCTCGCGCGCGCGGCCGCTGCTCGAGGGACTTCCCCACTTGACCGGGACGCTCACGGGCCGCTCGTATCCCTCGGCGCACTCGTCGATGTCGTTCGCCGGCGCGCACGCCCTCGCCGGTGCCCTACCCTCCGCGCCGCTCTACGCGGGCGCCGCGGCGATGGCCGTCTCGCGCCCCTATCTGGGCGTCCACTATCCGACCGACGTGCTCGCCGGGGCTGTGCTCGGCACGGCGATGGCCGAGCTGACCGGGTGAGGATCGGGATCGTCGGGCTTCCGAACGCCGGCAAGTCCTCCCTCTTCAACGCGCTCACCCGCGCCGGCGCGCAGGCCGCCAACTACCCCTTCACGACCGTCGAGCCGAACGTCGCCGTCGTACCGGTGCCGGACCCCCGCCTCGAGAGCATCGCCGAGACGCTCGACGCCCATCCGCTCGTGCACGAGACGATCGCCTTTCACGACATCGCCGGGCTCGTGCGCGGCGCGCACGAGGGCGAGGGGCTCGGCAACCGCTTTCTCGCGAACATCCGCGAGACCGACGCGATCCTGCACGTCGTGCGCGCACACGACGACGCGAACGTGGTCCATCCCGAGGGCCGCGTCGATCCGGGCGCCGATATCGAGACGGTCGAGACCGAGCTGCTCTACGCCGACCTCGAGCAGGCCGAGCGGCGCCTCGGACGCGTCGCGCGCGACGCCAAGGGCGGGGACTCGGCGGTGCTCGCGGAGGAGCGCTGGCTGCGCGAGCTCGTCGCGGCGCTCGGCGAGGGTCGCCCCGCGCGCTCGGTGCCGGCGCCGCGCGAGGCGCAGGACGTCGTGCGCAGCCTGAGTCCGTTGACGGCGAAACCCGTGCTCTACGTGGCAAACGTCGGCGAGGACGCCGAGCAGGCCGTCCCGCCGCAGGTCGCCGCCCACGCCGAGCGCGCGGGAGCGGCCGCGGTCGCCGTGAGCGCGCGCATCGAGGCTGAGCTGGCGGAGCTCGAGCCCGACGAGGCGGCGGCCATGCGCGAGGAGCTCGGGGCGCTGCGCTCGGGGCTCGAGCGGGTGATCCGGGCGGCCTTCGAGCTGCTGCGGCTGATCTCGTTCTTCACCGCCGGCCAGGGCAAGGAGGCGCGCGCGCACGCGATCGAGCGCGGCACGAGCGCCTGGGGCGCCGCCGGCAAGATCCACTCGGACATCCAGCGCGGCTTCGTGCGTGCGGAGGTCGTCGCTTGGGACGCGCTGGTCGAGGCAGGCGGCTATGCCGGCGCGCGCGAGCGCGCGCAGCTGCGGCTCGAGGGCCGCGACTACCAGATGCGCGACGGCGACGTGATGACCGTCAAGTTCACGCCTTAGGAGTGGCGTCTTCCTCTCCGCCGCGGCGGCGGTCGCGCAGCGAGCCGATCCCCAACCAGGCAAGCACGCCCAGCAACGGGCCGAGGTAGATCGCGGCCGTGTACCAGTGGAACTCGCCGGCGTGCGCGATTAGCAGGGACATCGCCAGATCGAACTCTAGAGAGGTCACGCGTTCGCCTGCGAGAGCAGCCACAGCGCGAGCGTCGTGAAGGCCACCATCACGGCGAGCATCGGCACCTGCGAGCGGGTGGCCGCCCGGCCGTCGCCGTAGAGCACGAGTGCGCGGTCGTGGGCGACCATCAGTGCGGCCACGTGGCCGAGCACCACGAAGGCGACCTGCGCGTACCAGATCGCATTGGCGCCGATCAGGGCGAAGTCGATCGAGCGGCCGGCCGTTCCGAACAGGTTGGCGCCGCGGCCGAGCGGGTCGGAGGCGAGGTAGATGATCGCCTGGCCCTGGAAGGCGACGAGCGTCAGGTAGTGCGCGCCTACGTAGGCCAGCGCGATCGGCACCAGCGAGTGGGTGAACGCGCCTGCGGCCGGGCGGCCCTTGGCCCCGCCGGCCGCGGCCCGCACGCCCGCGGCGCCGAGGCGGTAGAGCGCGTACACGAGCACCACGCAGGCGACGAGCCCGATCGAGAAGGCCACCCGTACGGAGGCCACCGGGGACAGCCCGAGCCCCTCGATGGCCCCCATCAGAGGGAACACGAGCGCCTGCCAGAGGGCGCCCTCGGAGGCGCCGTCGAAGGTGACCGTGCCGATCATCACGGCCAGCAGCGCGACGGTGCCCGGGGCCGCGTCGACATCCGCGAGGCCGCTCAACGGGCGCCTCAGGCCGATCCGATCGCCGCGGCGCTCGAACGGCGACAGCCGCGAGAAGAGGTTGAAGTAGACCGAGAAGCCCTCGCCGCGCTCGATCCATGCCTCGACGCCATACAGCGCCATCGCGACGAAGGTCGCGGCGGAGTAGGCGAGCGCGGCGAACGCCACCCCGCGCGGCCCGCCTGCCTCCTGCGAGGCGAGCTCGAGCCAGGTGAAGGCGAGCAGCGCCGCGACCGCGGGCCAGCGCCCGAGCCGCTCGGGGTAGGGCAGCGGGGCGGGCGGCGCGCCTCGCAGGGCGTGCCGCGCAAGGAAGCCGAAGCCGCGGCCGATCGCCCGCCACGGATTGAAGGCGCGAAAGACGTCGCCGAGGAGGGAGCTCACGAGCACGAGCCCGACCCAGAAGAGCACGTAGACGAAGGTCGGCGCGAAGTTCGCGCTCACGACCTGCTCGCCGACCATGCCGCTCCAGATCACGAGCACGAGCAGCAAGGCTCCCGCCAAGCCGCAGGTGACCTCGACCGGGCGCGCGGTGAGCACGCGCGCGAGCGGCCCCGGCAGCGGGCGCCACTCCCGCTGCTCGAGCTTCGGCCGCGGCCACAGCACGGCGAGCGCCGCGAACGACCCGATCAGCACGAGCCCGGCGGCCCAGATGAAGAGCCATTCGGGGATCGGCAGGTCGGCCCGCTGCGAGATGCCGTGCCCGAGGGCAGGGCTCGGCCAGGCGAGCGCCGCCGCGCCGGCGCCTGCGCCTGCCGCACGCAGCGAGCGGGGGCTCCTCACGGCTCCACGCGCAGGTCCGCGAGCTTCGTGCCGGGGCCGTGCAGCTCGAGCTCGAATATGCCCTCGAGGTCGGCGCGGAAGCGCAGGCGCGTGAGGCGGCCGGGCCCGACCTGCGCCTCGCGGTCGTAGCCGTGCAGGTGGATCTCGCCGGCGGCGTCCGATGCGATCTCGATCCGCGCGGTGTCTCCGGAGTCGACGTCGATCCGCTTCACGCCCCCCACAGGGGCGCCGTCGCGGATCCGGATGCGCGCGTACTGGGGCCGCGCCGGCCTGCGCTCCCGGCGCGGGCGCGCTTCGGCCTTGCGCTCGGTTTCCGAGGGCTCGCTCTGGGCGGCCGGCTGCGGCGGAGCCTGGCCTGGATTCCCGGCGCTCGGGCGCAGGGCGACGAACGCGATGGCGGCGACGACGGCGACGACGGCGAGGACTCCCAGTCGAGCTGCGTTCGACATCGTTGGCCTCTTTCGCTGAGCTGTTCCTAGATTGAGCAGATCGGCGCGCCCGATTACGCGCGCGAGCTAGCGCCCGCTCCTCGCCATCCCCCGCAGCGCCAGCGCCACGAGCACGGCCCCGAGGCCCGCGACCGCGACGAGCCCCGGCCAGGTCAGCGCCCACGACACTTCTCCGGTCACGAAGCCCTGGCGCACGGCCTCGATCACGCGCGTGACGGGATTGACCGTCGCGACCGCGCGCAGCCATCCCGTCAGCAGCTCGAGCGGCGCGTAGGAGGTCGTGAACATCACCGCCATGAACGTGCCGGCCTGCATCAGCGGCGCCGCCGACTGGGTCTTGAAGCGCAGTGCCAGCACGATCCCCCACGCCGCCGCAAGCGCCGCAAAGGCGGCGACGAAGACGAGCGCGACGAGCAGCCCGACCACACCCGGGTAGTCGGCCCCGATCGCGAAGGCGACGACCAAGAGCACCGACGTCGGCAGCAGCGCGCGCACGCTCGCCGACGCGATCATCCCGGCCAGCAGCACCGGCCGCGGCGCCGGCGAGGCGAGCAGGCGATCGAACCAGCCCTGCTCGATGTCGCGCGCGAGGTTGACCCCGGTCGCAGCGCCGGTGAAGCCCGCCCCCTGGAGCATCATGACCGGCAGCACGAACGAGACGAAGTCGTCCGAGGTGAAGCCGGGCAGCTCGGTCAGGTTGCCGAACATCGAGACGAAGCCGAGCAGGAAGATCGTCGGCGCGAGCAGGCTCGGGATCGCCGCTCCGGGGACGCGCACGACCTCGTTGAGCCCACGGAACGCGAGCGCCCGCACGGTGGCGATCCGGCCGCTCATCCGGTCCTCAGCCGTCGGCGCAGCGCGAGCGCCGAGAGAGCGAACCCGAGGCCGCCGACGACTGCGATTCCGAACAGCCCCTCGAGCAGCGACCCCGCCGATATGCCCGCGATCACCGGCGCGCGGATGCCCTCGGCGATCAGCGACAGCGGGTTGTAGAGCGCCACCGTGGCGGCGGGCTCGAGCATCAGCTCGCGCGGGAAGAAGGCCGACGACAGGAACAGGATCACGAACACGAGCGGGAAGATCCCCTGCACGACGCTCGCCCGCCCGGCCGCAAGCGCGAGCGCGGCGCCAAGGCCGCCGAAGGCCATCGCCGAGAGCGACACGAGCACGAAGATCAGCGCCACGCCGGCGACCCCCGCCTCGACGCGGGCGCCGAAGACGAGTCCTAGGGCGACGAACCAGGTCGCGACGACCACCCCGAGGGCGGCGGTCGCCGCCAGGCGCCCGAGCACCATCGCCGAGCGCGAGATCGGGGCCGCGACCAGGCGGTCGAGGAAGCCGATCTCGATGTCGAGCGCGAGCGCGATGCCGCCGCTCACGCCGACCAGCATCGTCGACTGGAGCATCGCCCCGGCGAGCTCGAAGTCGAGGAAGCCGGCGACCTCGGGGAAGCCGGGGATCTCCGTCGCGCGCCCGGCGCCGCCGGTGTTGACGGCCAGCAGCAGCGATGGGAAGAGCAGGATCGGTGCGAGGAACTGTGGGCGGCGGAAGGTCTGCTTGACGGAGCGCCGGCCGAGCGCCGCGACGACGCGTGCGTTCGCGGCCAGCCTCATTGCCGCGCGGGCTCTACCACGAGCTGCTCATCGCCCGAGCGCTCGCGTTGCTCCTGCTCGCGAGCGCGCTGATCGTCGAGGCCGCGGCCGGTCTTCGCCACGAACACGTCATCGAGGGTCGGCTCGACGACGTCGAGCGAGTCCATCATCAGACCGGCGTCGTCGAGCGCGCGCACGATCGCCGCCACCTGTCCGCGGCCTCCGCCGAGCGAGACGCTCACCCGCCCGTCGGCCGCGGGCGCGACCTCGCCGAAGCGCGTCAGCACGTCGCGTGCGCGATCCGCGCCGCCGTCGGCGATCGTCAGCTCGAGCCGCGGGTCCCGGATGCCCGCCTTGAGCGCCGCCGGCGTGTCCTCGGCGGCCATCGTGCCGCGGTCGATGATGCCGACGCGGTCGGCGAGGCGGTCGGCCTCCTCGAGGTACTGGGTCGTCAGGAAGACGGTCGTGCCGGCGTCGTTCAGCTTCTGCACCTCCTCCCAGATCGTCAGCCGCGAGACCGGGTCGAGACCCGTGGTCGGCTCGTCGAGGAAGAGCACCGCGGGCTCGTGCACGAGCGCGGACGCCAGGTCGAGGCGGCGGCGCATGCCGCCCGAATAGGTGCCGACGCGGCGGTCGGCGGCGTCGGCGAGGTCGACCCGCTCGAGCAGAGCCTCAGCGCGCCGCCGGCCCTCGGCGCGCGGGAGCGCGTGCAGCGTGGCCTGGAGCAGCATCAGCTCGCGGCCGGTCATCAGTGGATCCAGCGCGGCCTCCTGGAGCGCGACCCCGATCGAGCGCCGCACCGCGTCGGCCTCGCCAGCGACGTCGTGGCCGGCCACGCTCGCGCGTCCGCCGGTGGGCGCGAGCAGGGTCGTGAGCATCCTCACCGTCGTCGTCTTGCCGGCGCCGTTCGGCCCGAGAAAGGCGTAGATCTCGCCCTCCGCGACCTCGAGGTCGATGCCCGCGACTGCGACCACGTCGCCCTTGAAGCTGCGCGCGAGGGCGTGCGTCTCGATCGCGGCGGGCATCCGACCCAGGGTAGTGATGTGCCGATCGCCGGCCGGGAAGAAGACGGGCGCCGCCGACGCTCGGCAGGGGGAGGAGAGGAAGCTGCGGGGGGAACGCGTCGGACGGCGCCCACCGATCAATATAGGGATCCGCCGCGCCCCCGGGTAGACCTCGGTGGCGCTCCTCGAACCCAACCTCCGGTTATGACTCGGAGGTCGCCGACAATAGGTAGTCCATCAGCGCCCGCGCCGAGGAGGTCAGCGTCTCCTCGCCGCCGACTAGCACGGCGAAGCGCCGCTGGAAGCGCATGCCGCGCACGCGCCGGACGACCAGTCCGTCGCCCTCGCCCTCGACCGCCAGGCGCGAGAGCAGCACTGGAGCGCTCTCGTGGCGGGCGGCCGCCTTCGCCGCGCTCGTGCTGCCCATCTCGGCCAGCGGCGGCGCGAGCCGAAGCCCGTTGACCTCGGCTACCTCCTCGACACAGCGGCGCGTGTCGGCGCCCGGGTCGCGCACCACCATCGGCGTTCGCACGAAGTCCTCGGGGTCGATCTCCTCGAGCTGCGCCCACGGGTGGTCGTGGGGGACGCCCACGACCACCTCGTCCTCGATCATCGGGATCACGCGCAGGGTCTCGTCGCGTGGGTCCCCGGCCGCGATCGCGGCGATCCCGAACTCGGCCCGCCCGTCGCGGACAAGGTCGCGCACGACGCGCGAGTTGGCGATCAACAGCTCCACCGAGAGGTGGCGGTCGTGGCGCGTCTCGTACTCGACGAGCGGCGCCGGCAGCACATACTCGGCGATCGTGTGGCTCGCCGCCAGGTGCACGGGCGCGGCGGTAGCCGACAGCCCCCCGAGCAGCTCGTCGACCGTCTCGGCCTGCACCAGCAGCTTGCGCGCCTCCGAATAGAGGCGCGTGCCGGCGGGCGTGGTGGAGACTCCGCGCGAGCTGCGCTCCAGCAGGCGAGCGCCGGCGAGCGCCTCGAGCATCCGCAGGCGCTTCGAGAGCGCGGGCTGGCTGACCCTGAGCAACCGGGCCGCGCGCCCGAGCGAGCCGAGCTCGACCGCCGCGCAGAACGCGCGCAGCTCGGCGATGTCGGCGGAGCGGACGGGTCTAGGCATGCCCAACCACCCTACGCATGGAGCCCGCTAGCGCACGGACACCGCCGGGCCGGCCACCTCGCCTGCGCGCAGGCGGTAGTCCCCGGGTGCCGCGACGCCGATCCGGTAGCGACCGGCCGGGGAGGTCGCGGCCTGGCCCACACGCCGCCAGCCGGCACGCGAGCGGCGCTCGAGCACGGCGACGCCGCGCTTGGGCGCAGGGGAGAACGAGCCGGTCAGCTCCGCGCGTGGGCCGAGGAAGTCGATCATCCGGGACACGCGCGCGCGGCCGGTGGTGCGCGTGCGCACGCTCGCGAAGTAGGCCCAGGTGTCGAACAGCCCGAGCTTCGCGCGCAGCGTGGCGCCGCGCACGGTCGTGACGCCGCGCGTGCCCACCACCTGCGCGTCGACCACTCGCGGCGAGGCCCCGCGGCGCACGACCTTGATGCGCCTGAAGCGGCCCTTGACGAGACCGGCGAGGCGGCTCTGCATCTGCGCCTGGCTGAGGCCGATGCGCCAGCGATGCTTCGGCGAGTCGGCGTCGAACGGATCCTCCACGCTGACCAGGTATGGCCGCGGCGGCGAGCCGTAGAAGACGTTCTCGATGTTCTCGGTGCGCCCGCCCGAGGTCGAGAAGAAGAACGTCGTCGCGACCTTGCCGCCGAAGCGCACGACCTCGCCGGCGGTGGCGCGCACGGCCGCGTTGGTGCGCGGCCGCTCGGCGCTCAGGCCGCGATAGACCTGCGAGCGGGTGTCGGGATACTGGTCGAAGACGGCGCCGCCGCGGTCGGTGGCGAGCGCGTAGGAGCGCGCCGCTACGGCCTGCGCCTTGAGCGCCTCGTCGGGCCAGGTCGCCGGCACCTCGCCCGGCACGACGCCCTGGACGTAGTCGTCGAGCGAGGCGGCGTTGACGGCGTAGAGGCCGCCGAAGTTGGTTCGGTGCAGCTCGAGCGCGCCGCGGTAGGTGCCGTCGCTGACGCCGTTGATCGCGCGCCCGCGCAGCCGCACCGTCGCCCCGGCGCCCGTGACCGAGAGCGGTGAGTCGAAGCGGCCGACGAGCGCGCCACCGGCGCGGCGCAGCTCGACGCCCCGCAGCGTCGGTCGCGCCGCGTAGGCGAGGTCGGGGTCGAGCGCCTCGCCCCCGCCGGCGCTCGTCGCGCCCGTAAAGGTGACCTCACGGCGGGGGCCCTGGAGCAGCACGCGGATCGTCTGCGTGTCGGCGGGGGAGATCTGCGTGCCCCTGTAGTAGTGACCGAGGATGTCGCGGTAGCCGCGACCCTGCTTGGCGAAGCCGAACGCGCCGTACTGGCTCATGCCGATGCCGTGCCCGTAGCCCGCCCCGCGCACGACGTGGCGCGTCGCGGCGCCCGCCGCGGCCGGCGCGAGCAGGGTCAGCAGGGCTGTGAGCAGAAGCAGGCGGCGCATGTGGGCGCTACAACAGCGTCGGACGGCGAGGGTCGCGCAACGATGCTACGGACGCCCGGGGTCGGCTTGTAGAGTCATACGCGCACCGTGGCCTCTCGCAAAGCGTCGGAAGTGTTCGTCGAGTGCCTCGAGGCCGAGGGCGTCTCGCACGTGTTCGGCATCCCGGGCGAGGAGACGCTCGACCTCAACGAGGCGCTCGCCGACTCCTCGATCGAGTTCGTCCCCGTCCGCCACGAGCAGGGCGGCGCCTACATGGCGGACGTCTACGGGCGCCTGACGAGACGCGCGGGCGTCTGCCTCGGCACGCTCGGGCCGGGCGCCACCAACCTCGTGACCGCGGTCGCCGACGCCTACCTCGACCGCGCCCCGCTCGTCGCGCTCACCGGTCAGGGCGACCTCGAGCGAATGCACAAGGAGTCACACCAGTACCTCGACATCGTGCGGCTGATGCAGCCGATCACGAAGTGGAACGCGCGCGTGACCCACCCGCGGATCGTCCCCGAGGTCGTCCGCAAGGCCTTCAAGATGGCCCAGGCCCAGAAGCCGGGCCCGAGCCACATCGAGCTGCCAGAAGACGTCATGGCCGCGCAGCTCGACGCCGTGCCGCTGCCGGTGAGCGGGCGTATACGCCGCCCCGAGCCCTCCCCCGACGAGCTGCGCCAGGCAGCCGAGGTGATCTGCGCCGCCGCCGATCCGGTCGTGCTCCCCGGCAACGGGGTCGCGCGGGTCGGCGCGGCTCCGGAGCTGCGCAAGTTCAGCGAGGTGACCGGCATCCCGGTGGCCTCCACGTTCATGGGCAAGGGCCTCGTCGACTACCAGGACGAGCGCTCGCTCGGCACGGTCGGCCTGCAGTCGCGCGACTACGCGCTCGCGGGGTTCGAGGACGCCGATGTCGTGATCGCCGTCGGCTACGACCTGGTCGAGCACGCGCCCGACCACTGGAACCCCGACGGCGACAAGCGGATCGTCTACATCGACACCGTGTCCTCGGAGGTCGACGAGCACTTCTCGACCGAGGTCGACCTGGTCGGCGACATCGCGTTCATCCTCAGCGAGCTTGCGCGCGAGTGCGGCGGGGTCTCGAGCGGCGGCGGATCGCGCCGCCTGCACGACATCGTCATGGGGCGCTTCGAGCAGGCGAAGGACGACGACCACTTCCCGATGCAGCCTCCGCGCGCGCTGTACGAGATCCGCAAGGCGCTCGGGCGCGACGACATCCTGATCTCGGACGTCGGACTGCACAAGCTGTGGATTGGCCGCATGTTCCCGGCGCACGAGCCGAACACCGTGCTGATCGCGAACGGCCTCGCCGGGATGGGCTTCGCGCTGCCCGCGGCGATCGCCGCCAAGCTCGTGCATCCCGACCGCAACGTCGTGTCGGTCAACGGCGACGGCGGCTTCCTGATGAACTGCCAGGAGCTCGAGACCGCCGTGCGCCTGAAGACCCCGTTCGTCACGGTCATCTGGGAGAACCACCAGTACGGCTCGATTGTCTGGAAGCAGGACAAGAAGTTCGGCCGCCACTTCGGCGTCGACTTCCAGAACCCGGACTTCGTAAAGCTCGCCGAGGCCTTCGGCATGCCGGCCTGGCGCTGCGAGTCGGTCGAGGACTTCTCAGGGGCCCTGCGCCGGGCGCTCGCGGCCGAGCTGCCGTCGCTGATTGTGCTGCCGATCGACTACTCGATCGATGTGGCGATCGCCGAGGAACTGGGTACTGAGACCGTCGCGATGTAGTTCCCCGCAACGCTAGGAGTGAGCGATGAGCACGATCACCGGTGAGCAGGCAGTCGTCGACGGCGTCAAGAAGCAGCTCTACATCGGCGGCGAGTGGCGCGACGCGAGCGGGGGCGAGACGCTCGAGGTCGAGGATCCCTCGACCGGCGAGGCCTTGTGCGCCGTGGCTGACGCGACGCCCGATGATGCGATGGCGGCGCTCGACGCGGCCGTCGGGGCGCAGACCGAGTGGGCGGCTACCCCGCCCCGCGACCGCGGCGAGATCCTGCGCCGCGCGTTCGAGGCGATCGTCGAGCGAAGCGACGAGCTTGCGACGCTGATGACGCTCGAGATGGGCAAGACCGTGAAGGAGTCCGCCGCCGAGATCGCCTACGCGGCCGAGTTCTTCCGCTGGTTCTCGGAGGAGGCGGTGCGCGTGGAGGGCCGCTACCAAGTGGCCTCGAACGGCGCCGGCCGTGTGCTGACCATGAAGCAGCCCGTCGGACCGTGCCTGCTGATCACGCCGTGGAACTTCCCGATGGCGATGGGCACGCGCAAGATCGGCCCGGCGATCGCCGCCGGCTGCACGATGGTGATGAAGCCCGCGAGCCTGACGCCGCTGTCGATGCTGGCGCTGGCCGAGATCCTAGAGCGGGCCGGGTTGCCGCCGGGCGTGCTCAACGTCGTGACCAGCTCGTCGTCCGGGTCGGTGATGGGGCCGCTGATCGACGACCCGCGCGCGCGCAAGCTGTCGTTCACCGGCTCGACCGAGGTCGGTCGCAAGCTGATGGAGCAGGCGTC
>Ga0136630_1000629_pt1 | contig 13841 bp, 14 predicted proteins | sample AntDrymUQ5682106_2_FD_105496 | JGI IMG/M metagenome (GOLD analysis project Ga0136630, IMG submission 105496) | Polar desert sand microbial communities from Dry Valleys, Antarctica - metaG UQ568 (21.06) | ecosystem: Environmental > Terrestrial > Soil > Desert | place: Antarctica: Dry Valley...
ACGTGATGCTCGGAGGCGAAGTCGTTCTCGCGCTGATGCGGTTGGGCGGCGGTGGTCACGTTCGTCTCGTCCTACATGATGGGAGGGCGCCCGGCTCGCGCCATGCGCAGCAGGGTCCGGGCGCGCAGCCGGCGGCGGCCGGGGCAGGGCCCGAGCATCCCGTCACGGTAGCCGCACGCCGCCTCCTGCACGGCGCGCCGGGACTTCAGGCGGGGAACGGTGCGCAGCGCGAAGACGGTCACGTACAGGGCACCCAGCGGCAGCGGCAGGTGGCGGCGCGCGAGCCAGACACGGTTGCGCGCACCGAAATAGTAGGAGTAGTCGTGCGGCGTTCCGGTCGGCGAGGGGTGAAGCACCACGATGTCGCCGGCGTAGCGCACGCGGTGGCCGGCGTCCATGACGCGCCAGCCGAGGTCGATCCCCTCGTGGACGAACCGGAAGTCGGCCGGCCAGCCGCCGACCTCGTCGAACACCGCGCGGCGCATCCCGACGGCTCCCTCCCACACGACCGTGATCGCGCTGGAGCGCGTGCGGTCGCCCACCCGCAGGCGCGGCACCCAGTCGCGCGCATACGGACCGCCGTCGCGCGGCGCCACGCCGAGCTGGAGCAGTCCCAGCCCGGGATCGGCCGCGAACGCCTGAGCGACCCGCGCCAGCGCGTCCGGCGCGTCCAGGCTCGCGTCGTCGTCGAGGAAGAAGAGCAGCTCGCCGCCCACCTGAGCCGCGCCGGCGTTGCGTCCGGCGGGTATCCCGTCGTCGACCGTCAGGGCGAGCACCCGCACGCCGTCGGGCACCCCACCGGGACAGCAGCCGTTGCCGACGACGACGACGTCGGTCGAGACGCCCTGCTGGCGCAGCAGCGACTCGACGGCCGCCCGCAGGTCCTCCGGGCGCCGGCCGGCCGTGAGCACGACGCAGCCGAACGCGGGCGTCACCGCAGCCGCTCCGAGGCGAGGATCGCGAACAGGTGCCCCAGCGCGGTGATGACGGCCACCGGCACCAGGGCGACGACCAGCACGCGGGTCGCCTGCAGATCCCCGAGGGCCAGGTCCAGCATCGCCGCCGCGACGGCCAGCAGCGTGGCTTCCACCGCGACGAACGCGCGGAAGAAGGGGAAGAACCCGAGTGCGCGTCGCAGCCGGCGCAGCCCGGACCCCCGCGGCTCCGCGACCGCGACCGTGTCCTGCACCACGGGCTTGCCGGCCTCTGAGCGCGCGACGTGCACCAGCGCGCTCTCCGTCCGGACCATCAGCGCGAGCACCGCGGCCAGCAGGCCGAGCGTGGTGTAGGTCCCCAGCGCCTCCCAGCCGCCGTCGGCGCGGATGCCCAGCCCGATCGGCAGCGCGGTCTCGGTCACGTAGTGGCCGAAGCGGTCCAGGTAGATGCCGGCGGGCGAGAACTGCCGGCGCCAGCGCGCGATCTCGCCATCGACGCAGTCGAGCAGGATCTGGCCCTGGATCAGCACCGCCGCAGCCGCCGCCGCGAGCAGCCCGGGCAGCGTCAGCGCGCCTGCCGCGAGGACGCCGACCGCGATCATCGCCCAGGTCACCGCGTTCGGGGTCACGCGGGTGCGCAGGAGCGGGCGCGTCAGGTAGGGCGACAGGCGCCGGACGTAGAGCCGGCCGGCCCAGTGCTCGCCGCTGTTGCGCGCGAACAGCGAGGCGGGCTGCGTGGTCGCGCGCAGCTCAGCGATCGAAGGCCTCGAGGAAGGCGCGGACACGCTCGCTCACCCCCCGCTCGTCGAGCGCGAGGTGCTCGAGCACCGTGTAGCGGTCCGGCCGTGTCGCGGGCGCGTGCAGGACCGCCTGCACGAACTGCGCCTCCGACAGCCCCAGGTCCGCCGGCAGGCGCGGCAGCCCGTGGCCGGCGAGGCACGCGTCGACGGCGCGCGCCATCGACTCGTCGCCGCGGAGGAACGACGTGAACAGGGTCGCCGCGCCGGCCAGCTCGCCGTGCCGTGCGACGCCGGGATAGAGGTGGTCGATCGCGTGCAGGATCTCGTGGTCGCCGCCGCTGCACGGCCGGCTCGAGCCCGCGGTCGCCATCGCCAGGCCCGAGAGCACGAGCGCCTCGGCCAGGGCGACGAGGAAGTCCTCGTCGTCGATCCCGTCCGTGCGGTGCAGGATCGCCTTGGCCGCGGTCTGGGCGAACGTGACGGCCAGCCCGTCGACCGGTTCCCCGCGCTCGCGCCCGGCCAGCCGCCAGTCAGCGATCGCCGACAGGTTGGAGAGCACGTCCCCGATCCCCGAGCGCCGCATGCCGGCGTCCGAGCGACGCACGTAGTCGAGGTCGACGACCAGCGCGATCGGCATCTGCACGCCGTAGGAGCCCTTGCGGCCGCCCTCCTCGAGCGACGCCACCGGCGACGCGATGCCGTCGTGGGCGAGGCTGGTCGCGACCGCCACCATCGGCAGCCCGCTGAGCGTGGAGGCGAGCTTGCCCACGTCGAGCGTGCGCCCGCCGCCGATCCCGACCACCGCGTCGTAGAAGCCGGAGCGCAGCCGCTGGGCCAGGTCGTGGGCCTCGGTCACGCCGCCGTCGTCGATCGTCCAGATGTCGGCGTTCTCGAGCTCGGGTCGCAGCTTCTGGGCGATCTCCTCCCCCAGCCCCGGCCCGACGACCACTGCGACGTGGCCGCCGGCGGAGATCCGGCGGTCGGCGAGCAGTGGGGCGAGTTGCGCGACCGTCCCGGGACCGATGTCCACGAACAGCGGCGCCCCGATCATCCGCGTCAGCAGCGGCATGCGATCCCCCGCGCACGCTCGAGATCCGCGTGGTCGTCGACTTCCGCCCACTCCACGGCGCCGATCGAGGCGACGCCGATCTGCCCGCCGCGGTCAGCGTACTCCTGATAGCCGTCCTCGTAGTAGAGCTGCGGATCGCGTTGCCAGACGGCCTCCAGCGCGTCGACCAGGAGCGGGGCGGCGGCGCCTTCGATCAACGTGAGGCCGATGTACTCGCCCTGCGCGGTCGCAGGGTCGAGCGCCTTGTTGATCCGCATCAGGTGTCCGTCCGCGGAGAGCTGGACCTTCATCTCCTCGTCGCCGAGCGCCTTGACGTCGTCGAGTGCGAGCAGGATGCCCGGGCCGCGCGACGCGAGCAGCGTAGCCTCGACGCTGGGTGGATGGACGGTGTCGCCGTTGACGAGCAGGACGCCCGCGCCGAACAGGTGGCGCGCGCACCAGAGCGAGTAGGCGTTGTTCCACTCCTCCGCCTTCGAGTTGCGCACGAGCTCGAGCTTCACGCCGTGATCGCGCTCCAGCGCCGCCTTGCGCGCCTCGACGGCGCCGGCCGCGTAGCCGGTGACGACCGCGACGTCGTCGAGTCCGGCCGCCTTGAGGTTCGCCAGGGCGATGTCCAGGATCGTCCGGTCCCCGTCGACCGGCACCAGCGTCTTGGGCAGCGTGTCGGTGTAGGGCGCCAGACGCCGTCCGGCCCCGGCCGCCAGCACCATCCCGATCACTCCGCCTCCTCTCCTTCGTAGTCCTCCCACGGCGCGTCCATCTGCCGATTCGTCACGTCGCCGAGCAGCTCCTCCCAGCGCTCCGCGACCGCGGCGACCGCATAGGATCGCGCATTCTCCACTGCCGCAGCACCGTAGCGGCGCCGCTTCGCCACGTCCTCGATCAGCTCCAGCATGCCGTCGGCCAGTCCTTCGACGTCTCCAGCCGGCACGAGGATCCCGTCATGGCCGTCCCGCAGGATCTCGCCGGGCCCTCGCGGGCAGTCGAAGCTCACGACCGGCAGCCCCTTGCTCAACGCCTCGACCACGACCATCCCGAAGCCCTCGAAGCGCGAGCTCAGGACGAACAGGGAAGCGGCGGCCATCGCCTCTCCCAGGCGCTTGGTGCGACCCATCAGGAACACGCGGTCATACAGGCCGCGCTCGAGGATCATCCGGCGCAGGTCCTCGCGCCGGGGACCGGAGCCGTAGATGCGGAGCTGCCAGTCAGGGTGGGCCTGCGCCACCCGCTCCCAGGCGCGGATCAGCAGGTCGAACCCCTTCTGGGTCTCGAGCCGGCCCGCGGCGACCGCGACCTCGGCGTCGAGCGGCGCGATCCCACCGGCCATGGAGGGCACGGCGTTGGGGATGCGCTCGATCCGGACGGCCGCGCCGGCCAGCGCGGCGGCGTAGTCGCGCTCGTCGGCCGCGGTGAGGACGGTGAGCACGTCGAGCGCGCCGTAGCCGCGCCGGATGTCGGCCGCGAGCCGGGGCCGGTGCGAGTGGAAGTTCATGTGCTCCTGCCCGACGGTGACGACCCCCGGGGCGGCCAGGCGGGCGGCGAGCAGGTTGAACGCGGGCCGGGTGGTGACCAGGACGCCGCTGCGGATCCCGCGCAGGCGGCGCAGGAGCATCGCGTCGGTCCACAAGCTGGCGTACGGGTAGGCGTAGTCCTCGGGATGGATCAGAACGCTCGGCAGCCGTCCGAGCAGCCGCTGGGGACCGGTCCGGGCGGCCGAGGAGCGCTGGTCGTCGACGACCGCGACGCTCGCGCCCGCCGGGAAGCGGAGGAACGGCCTGGGCCGCCGCCGTATCAGGCTGATCACCTCGACGTCGCGCCCGCTCAGCCCTTCGGCGAGGTTGAAGCTCGTCCGCACGGTGCCGCCGAGGCCGTAGGCATGCAGCAGGAGGATGTGGACCTTGGCGTCGCCCGCCGCGGGCGCTCCGCGCGGCAGCGCCGCGGCCAGCCGGAGCGCCAGCCGGTGAGCGGCGACCGCCACGCCGCCGAGGGCGCGGCGGCTGCGCGACTCGGCACCTGGAGCGCCGGGCGCCGGCGGCGCTTCGGTTCCCGGCCGGGAGACGCGGATCGAGAGCTTGTCCTCCACGGTGTAGTAGGGCCGCAGCTCCAGCCCCGCGACACGAATGGCGGGGAAGACGACGATGTCGCGCTTGGCGGGCAGGTCGTCGCGGTGGGTGCCGAGCCGGTGCCCGCCGACGTGGAGGTCCCACACGCCCGGTCGCGCGAGCGGCGCCAGCTCCAGACGCGCGCGGAACCGTCGGTCGCGCAGCTCGGCGGCAACGCCGAGCTCGGTCCCGTCGCCGCGGTGACGGGCGATCAGCTGGGCCTCCGTGCCGTCGAGCACTTCCCCCTCGACGACGAGTCCCGTGTTCTCCACCCGCACGCGGCGCGCCTCGGCGTGGGGCGCGAGCGGCGCGAGCACGATCTCGAGCCCGCCGTCCGCGGCCCGACCCGCCTGAGCGCGAAGCAACGCGGTCGGGCCGGCCACGACGGCGACCGCCCCGAGATCCACTCCGTCGCCGACGCGCAACCTGACGAGGGACTGTCCCGCTTCGGGTTCGTCGCCCGATCTGAACGGTGCCTGGCACGCCTCAGGTTGGGCGGCGACATCCCAGCGGCCCGGGCCGGCGGCGGCGAGGTCCGCCAGCTCCAGCTCGGCCTCGAGGTGGTCCGCTCCGGCGTGCAGCGGCCGGCGCAGCGGCTCGGTGCCGTCGCGACGCAGGACGAGCGCGGCCGCCGACCCGGCGACGCTGACGAGGAGCCGTCGCCCCTCCTGGATCTCGACGCGCCGCGCGACCGCGCCCGCGGTTCCGCTGCCCGCCACGCGATCAGCGTACCGGGGCCTGGCCGCGGCTCAGCAGCTCCGGTCGCCCCAGGCGGTGCAGGCGAGCGTGAGGTCGGTGTAGGTGCTCAGGCGCACGGCGTCGCCGGCGGCGCGCAGGATCGACCGCGCGAGGCCCCAGTGCTTCACGAGCGCTGTGTCATTCTCGCGCGCGCCGCGGACCGCTACGCGGATCGAGCCGCTCGCCGGCAGCACCGCGCCGGCGCCCAGGTGGTAGCTGTAGGGCGGGCGCTTGAGCACGTACCCCTCCAGATCCACGGCGCCGGCGGTGAGGTTCGTGAGCGTCACCGACTCCCGCCGGCCCAGCGGGTCGGCGCTGACCGCCACGGTGCCCTGGGCCGGGTCGTAGCAGCCGATCCGACACGGGTACAGCATCTGGGCCCGCACGTTCCCGAGCGGGTCGAAGAGGTAGGCGCCGTCGCCGAGCGCGTCCTCGTCGTTCGTCACGTTCGCGAACACCGGATAGCCCAACCCCCACTGGAACACCGTCTGGCCGGCGGTGTCGATCACCGTCGGCGACTCGGCGTTCCGCTCACCGCCCACGTCGAGGGTCACCGTCGCGCCGGGGGCGATCGCCGCCTCGGCCGGGAAGGTGTAGCGGCGCAGGCCGGTGTCGCGCACGTACCAGCCGCCGAGCGCGACGGGGTTGACGGGATCCAGGTTCTTGATCGCCACCCACTCACCGCCCGGATTGACTTTGTCGTCTCCGTCGGCGTCCCAGTTGACCCACAGCTTCAGCGGCGATGCCGAGCTCGGCCCCAGACCGCATCCATCCGGGTCGAACAAGCCCCGCTGGAACGCGATCGCCTGGCGCCCGAGCTCGCGGTAGGCCACGTTCGGGGCCGACTCCACGCGGGCGGGCCACCACAGCGCCCGGCCCTCGCGGAGCAGAATGCTGCCGGCGTCGCGCCAGCGGCCGCGGATCCTGACGGCGACAGTGCGCTTGAGGCGCTTGCGCGACCGGCTCTCGGGATCCTCGGCGGCCAGGCGGACGACCCGGCGCCCGGCGCGGACGAGCTGCTCGAGCCGCTGGGTGGCCTCGACCGCGTGGCAGTCGCCCTGGCGGCCGCGGGCGCCGTAGGCGCTCTGCTCCATCGCCTGGATGCCGGTGATCCGGACGCGGCTGGCGCGCGACGTGCCGTCGTAGGCGACATCGACGTCCAGCGTGTCGCCGTCGTTGACGGAGACGACTTTGCCGGTCCACACCGTGCATGAAGGGCCCGGCTGCCCGGCGACGCAGGCGCCGCGCGCGGCGGGCGCGGAGGCCGGCGACAGGCCGAGCACCACGGCCAGCGCGAAGAGGATGAGCAGCGCACGGCGCACGACCACCTGCAACCCCTCCGATCGGCCTGGAGTTGCGGCTCAGCGGCCCATGCGGCGCAGCCCGAGCAAGGCCAGAGCGCCGAGCACCACGAACATCCCGACGAGTGCCACCAGGCCCGGCCAGGTGTGCGCGAAGCTGGGCTGGGTTCCGCTCACCGTCGCCTGGCGGGCCAGCTCGAGCACGTAGGTGACCGGGTTGAGGTGAGCGACGCTCGCCAGCCAGCCGCGCAGCAGGACCTCGGGCGTGTACGCCGTCGAGAGGAACACCGCGAGGAACACGCCCTGCTGCATCAACGGCCCCGCCTGCTGCGTGCGGAACATGAGCGCCATGAACACACCCCACAGCGCGGCGACCGTGCAGAACCCGGCACACGCGACGTAGAGGGCGATCAATCCAAGAATCCCCCCGGGCAGCTCGGCGCCGAGGGCGAGGCCGACGAGCAGCACCACGGTCGCCGGCACGAGCGAGCGGCTCACCCCGCCGAGGATCGGGCCGACGAGGAGCACCGGGCGCGCCACCGGGGCCACGAGCAGCCGGTCGAACCAGCCCTGCTCGATGTCGCGCGCGAGGTTCGAGCCGGTGGCCGCGCCCGCGAAGCCCGCCCCCTGCAGGCAGGAGAGCGGCACGATCCACGACATGTAGGAGTCCGTCGGGAAGCCCTCGAGACCCGTGAGTCGCCCGAACTGGCCCGTCATGCCGAGCAGGAAGACGACCGGCGCCACCGTCGCGGGCAGGAGCGCTCCGCGCACGCGCAGCACCTCGTTGAGCGACCGGCGCCAGAGCACCAGCGCGACGTGGAGGGCGGAGGGTGCGGCCGGCGCGCTCATAGCGTGCGCAGGCGCTCGGAGAGCGCGAAAGTCGCCAGCACGGTGGTGGCGACGGCGAGCAGCACGGCCGCCGCGAGCCCGGCCCATGGGTCGCCGAGCGTCGCGTCGCCGGCGAGCAGCCCGCGCACCGCCTCGACCACGTAGGTCAGCGGGTTGTAGACCGCGGCGTCGCGCAGGGCCGGAGCGAGCAGCTCCCGCGGGAAGAACGCCGGCGCGGTGAAGAGCAGCACGAACACGAACGGGAAGATGGACTGCAGCAGCGAGAGCGAGCCGGTGCGCAGGGCGATCGCGCCGGCGATCCCGCCGATGCCGACCGCCGTGATCGCGGCCAGGACGATCGTCGCGAGGACGGCCACGACCCCGCCCGGGTAGCGCGCGCCGAAGGCGAACGCGACGGCGAGGAAGAAGATCGACTGCAGCAGGGAGAGGCCGAGCGTCCCGGCCTGCCGGCCGAGCACCAGGCTCGTCCGGCGCACCGGGGCGGCGAGCAGGCGGTCGAAGAACCCGAACTCGACGTCCGCCGCGAGCGCCGTGCCGCTGGTCAGCCCGGCCAGCAGCGCGCCCTGGATGACCGTGCCGGGCACGATGAAGGCCAGATAGGACGCGACGTCGGGAAACCCGCGCAGGTCCTGGGCGACGCTCGTCCCGCTGGCGATGACGGCCAGCAGCATCAGCGGCAGGACGAAGGTCGGCATCAGCAGCTGCGCGCGGCGGAACTGCACGCTCAGCGCGCGGCGCCCGAGCGCGACCACCACGCGCCCCTCACGGCCGGCGGCTTCGCCGATCACCCGGGGGCTCCTGCGGCTTCCGGCTCCGCGCCGCGCGCCTCGGCGCCCTCCAGGTGCGATCCCGTGACTGCCGCGAAGACGTCGTCGAGCGTCGGCGTCTCGACCTCGATCGACTCGACCATGACGCCGTGCTCGTCCAGCGCCCGAATCGCCGGAGCGATCGCGCCCTTGCCGGCGGCCGTCCTCAGCACCACGCGTGCCGGCGCGGCGGCGTTCGCGGGCTCCAGGCTGCCGAGGCCGGCGAGCGCGGCGCGGGCGCGCTCGGCGCTGTCGGGCTCGGCGAGCTCCACGTGGAGCGTCGGCTCGCCGACGCGGGCCTTCAGCGCGTCGGGCGTCCCCTCGGCCACGAGCCGGCCGGCGGCGATGATCCCGACCCGATCGGCCAGTTGCTCGGCCTCCTCGAGGTACTGCGTGGTGAGGAAGACCGTGGTGCCCTCGTCGTTGAGCGTGCGCACCTCGCGCCACAACGCCCCGCGGCTCGTCGGATCCAGGCCCGTCGTCGGCTCGTCGAGGAACAGCACCTGCGGCCGGTGCACCAGCGCGAGCGCCAGGTCGAGCCGGCGCCGCATACCCCCGGAGTAGCCGCCGACCCGCCGGTCGGCTGCCTGCGTGAGCCCGACGCGCTCGAGCAGCTCGTCGGCGCGGTCCTTGGCGGCCGGACCGCGCAGCCCGTGCAGCGCTCCCTGCATCCGCAGCAGCTCGCGGCCGGTCATGAGCGGGTCGATCGCGGCCTCCTGCAGCGCGACGCCGATCGAGCGCCGCACCGCGTCGGCCTCGTGCACGACGTCGTGCCCGGCCACTCGGGCGACGCCCTCGGTCGGCCGCAGCAGCGTCGTGAGAATGCGAACCGACGTGGTCTTGCCGGCCCCGTTGGGACCCAGGAAGCCGTAGATCTCGCCCGGTGCGACCTCCAGGTCGAGGCCGTCGACGGCGCGGATGCCGCCCTTGAAGTCGCGCACGAGGCCACGCACCTCGACGGCGGGGACGCGGGAATCGAAGTCGGACACGGAAGGGAGAGCCTACGCGGCGTCGCGTTCCGGCTGATGCCGGTGGCCCGGGCCTTATGGGGTGGTGGCCCGGTGACGCGCCGGTTATGATCGCGTCCGGGAACGGAGTCGGCATCGGCTCCTTCCCCGTGCAAGCAAAGCGGCGTGGCGCCCAGGTCCGCGCGTCGCAGGGTGGAGCGACTAGCGCGCGTTGTAAGGTCCCGGGCGAACCCTCGATGTCCCCCCGCCAGTCACAGGTTCAGGATCCTTCAGGAGCCGCTCGCACCGCGATCTCGATCGGCTTGGTGTCGCTGCTCAAGGAGCACTACGGCGTCGGGCCCACGCAGACCAAGACGTACTACAACGACGACCTCGTCGTCTGTCTCCTGCGCGGCGGCTTCACGCGCGTCGAGCGGACGCTGCTCGAAGGTGGCCGGGGTCACGCGGTCATCCAGCAGCGCATCGAGTTCCAGGAAGTCATGCGCGACCGCTTCGTGGAGGTGATCGAGTCGGCCACCGGCCGGCGCGTCGTGGGGTTCATGAGCGGTAACCAGCAGGATCCCGACATGATCTGCGAGGTCTTCGTGCTCGCACCGACCGACCTACTCGAAGACCACGAGCACGAGCAGGTCACGGACGCTCCCTCGCCGGGCTGAGCCGGCAACCGGCTTCCTCGTCCAGGCCGTCCTGGCCGGACGGTGAGTTCTCAGCCTTCCCGCGCGGCATAGGAGATGATCGAGCGGTCGATGAGCCATTCGACGGGGGCGCGGTCGTCCGTGAAGACCTCGCCGCCGGTCAGCGCCGGTTCGAGCCTGCGCGCCGTTCCCTCGAGCACCTCGCGCAGGCCCGGATCCTCCGATGCGATCGCGGCGTCCACGGCCTCCGCGGATGGCCGCCGGTCCGAGGCGATCAGCAGGGTGTTGACGTCCGTGATCGGGTCGCGCGCCACGTGCGCGAAGGAGTCGCGAAGTCCGGCGGAGAGCATGCGCTCGAGCTGTGTCGAGTTCTCCGGATGGCCCGCGTTGACGACGACGACGCCGCCTGGCTCGAGCCGGTCGCGTGCGAGGCGGAAGAACTCCCGAGTCGTCAGGTAGAAGGGGATGTATGGCTGGCGGTAGGCGTCGACGAAGATCGCCTCCCAGCGCCGGTCCGCGCGCCGCAGGAACGGTCGGGCGTCGTCGGTGTGCAAGGCGAGCCCCGGACGGTCGCTCAGTCCGAACCACCGCCGGCCCAGCTCGGTCAGCTCCCCGTCGATCTCCACCCCGTCGATCCGGGTGTCGGGGAAGAACTCCCCGTAGGCGCGCACCGTCGTGCCCGCGCCGTTGCCCAGGATGGCGAGCGACTCCGGTGGCCGGCCCAGGACGCTCACCGGTGCGGAGAGGTAGCCGTCCCACACGTTCCCGGTCAGGACCGTGTCCGCACGCCAGGTCGAGTGGTACGCCTGACCCTCGTTGAGCTCGAGTCGGCGCTCACCATCGGGAAGCTCGATCACCCGCGCGTACTGGTCGGCCGTCTCGCGTTCCTCAAGGATCCGGGCGCCGTCAGCGGGCTTGGTGGCCCCGGTCGGCACCAGCACCAGCGTGGCCATCGCCGCGGGAACCAGCAGGTGGCGACGCGAGAGGGCGAGCGCCGCGACCAGCGCCACGGCCCCGGCGAAGAGAAGGAAGGTGCGTTGGGTCCCGATCAGCGGGATGAGCACCAGGGCGGCCAGGAAGGTGCCCAACAGTGAACCCACCGTGGACAGCGCGTACAGGCTTCCGGCAGTGCGCCCCGCGTCCTCCACCCGATCCACGCTCAACCGGATCGCCCAGGGGGACACGGCACCGAGCAGGAGCACGGGCAGGGCCACCAGCGCGAGGACGCCGACCAGCGAGCCGAGGGCGGCGCCGACGCTGATCTCGTCGAAGGCGCTGACCGACAGGTTCAGGAAGGGATCCGCAGCCAGCGGCACGAGCGCGAGCAGCACGCTGGCGACGAGCACCCAGCGCGCGAGCGGCTCGAGCCGTGGGAGCCGGTCGGCGAGGCGCCCCCCGAGCCAGTAGCCGATTGACAGGGCGACCAGCACCGTGGCGATCGTGTTGGCCCAGACGATCGTCGAAGCGCCGAAGTACGGCGCCATCAATCGCGCGGCGGCGATCTCGGCCCCGAGGGTCGACACGCCGACGGTGAACACGAGGGCGCGCAGAAGACGTAGATCGGGCTTGGTCTCGGCCACGCTGGACGGGTCATCCTAGAAGCCGCCCGACGTCCCCCTTGGGCTGCGCGCGTGACCCAGACCCGGCCGTTGCGACCGCTCGATCGACGTTGGCGCGTCAGGACTCGGGGTCGACGGCCGTCAGTGCGCGTGGTGCTGGTGCACGACGGCGTGGCCTTTGCCGCGGCTGATGAGGGAGCGGTTGATCGGGTAGGCGGCCGCGCCCGCGATGATCAGAGCGGCGGTCAAGGCGGCGTAGAAGCCGATGCTGTCGAGGCCCGCGTCCATGGCGCAGTGGTTACCCGCAGGTCGATCTCACGGCATACTACTATTACCCCCCATGGGTATGCTACGGTTCCTTGCGGATACCGGATCCCAGTATCAAGGAGCCTTTCGTTGAGCCAGCACGAGACCGTTCGCGAATACGTCGTCAAGGGCATGACTTGCGAGCACTGCGTCCTGTCGGTCTCCGAGGAGGTGCAGGAGCTCACCGGCGTCGAGCGCGTCGAAGTCGAGCTCGCCTCCGGCCGTCTGGTCGTGAGCGGGGACGTGAGCGACGAGGCGGTCCGCGATGCGGTCGCCGAGGCCGGCTACGAGGTGTCGGCATGAGCTCGATTCCGAAGCAGTTGGCGACCTTTGCCGCCGTGCTGGCCGTGCTCTTCGCGGGCGGAGCGGTGGCCGGCCAGCTGATCGATGCGGACGCCCCGCACGGCGGCGATGCGAAGGCGTCCGGCCACGGAACCGAGCAGTCCCATGGAGAGGAGGCGAAGATGGCTTCGACCAGCCACGGCAGCGAACGGTCGGAAGCAGCCCCCGAGGTGCATGGCCTCGCCGTCGCGGACGGCGGTCTGCGCGTCGTCGTCGACGAGCCCGAGCTGCGCCGCGGCAAGCCGGCCACGCTCGCCTTCCGTATCGTCGAGGCGAGCGGCGACGCCGTTCGCGACTTCGACGTCACCCACGACAAGCGAATGCACCTTATCCTCGCGCGCCGGGACCTGACCGGCTTCCAGCACCTGCATCCCGAGATGGCGACCGACGGCACGTGGAGCACGGAAGTCACGCTCCCGGAGGCGGGCTCGTACCGCCTGTTCGCCGACTTCTCCCACGAGCAAGACGCGATCACGCTCGCGACGGACCTGCGCGTCGACGGCAGCGCCGACCTCGTGGACCTGCCGGTTTCCGAGCCGACCGCCGTGAGCGACGGGGGCTACGACGTGCGCCTGGACGCCGCCGGCGCCAAGGCGGGCAAGGAGTCCGAGCTTCGCTTCTCGATCACCCGCGACGGCCAGGCCGTGCGCACCGAGCCCTACCTCGGCGCCGGCGGGCATCTGGTCGCGCTGCGGGAGGGCGACCTCGCCTTCTTGCACGTCCATCCGATCGAGGATGGCGAGCATGGGGAGACGAGCGAGCACGACGACGGCGTCGGCTTCGCGGCGACGTTCCCCACCGAGGGTCGCTACCGGCTGTTCCTCCAGTTCAAGCACGCGGGCCGCGTCCAGACCGTCGCGTTCACGCAGGAGGTCGCACTATGAGCGCGACCGATCACGTGGAGCTGCCGATCACGGGCATGACGTGTGCGTCGTGCGCGAACCGGATCGAGCGCAAGCTCAACAAACTCGACGGCGTCACCGCGTTGGTGAACTACGCGACCGAGAAGGCCTCGGTCGACTTTGACCGGGCCGCCGTCGAGCCGGAGCAGCTGATCGCCGCCGTCGAGGCCGCCGGCTACCAGACGGTGCTGCCGTCAGATGAGCCGGTCGACCGGTCCGCCGAGGTCGACGAGACGGCCCCCCTGCGCCGACGCCTGATCGTGTCGGCGCTGCTGGCGCTGCCGGTGCTGCTGCTGTCGATGGTCCCGGCTCTGCAGTTCGACTATTGGCAATGGCTGGCGCTCCAGCTCGCCACTCCGGTCGTGGTGTGGGGCGCATGGCCCTTCCATCGCGCCGCGTGGGCGAACTTGAAGCACGGCGCGGCGACGATGGACACGCTGATCAGCGTGGGCACGCTCGCGGCGTGGCTGTGGTCTGTGTACGCGCTGTTCCTCGGCGACGCCGGCATGACCGGCATGACCATGCCGTTCGACCTCTGGCCCGACGCGAGCGCGGGCGCCGACCACCTCTACCTCGAGGTCGCGGCCGC
>Ga0136630_1000630_pt1 | contig 13823 bp, 11 predicted proteins | sample AntDrymUQ5682106_2_FD_105496 | JGI IMG/M metagenome (GOLD analysis project Ga0136630, IMG submission 105496) | Polar desert sand microbial communities from Dry Valleys, Antarctica - metaG UQ568 (21.06) | ecosystem: Environmental > Terrestrial > Soil > Desert | place: Antarctica: Dry Valley...
CGCGCAGATCGATGGCGCGGCACCCGTGCGCCGGCCCGCCGACCACCACGGATTCCGTGGCCGCAGCGAACTGGTCGAGGTTGACCGCCCAGCCGCGGCGGTGGTAGGCGTCGGTTGACCACGTCGTCATCGTGTCCGTAGCCTTCCCCGGGTGTCCGTGAGCCCATCCAGCGCAGCACGAGGCCGCGCGTGAAGGCCTACCGCCTGAACCGGCTGTTCCATGGCCGGTCCGGCCGCTGCCTGGACGTCGCCGTCGATCACGGATTCTTCGGCGAAGGCAGCTTCCTCCGCGGCATCGAGGACATGGCCGCCGTCGTGGACATCCTCGCGGAGGCCAACCCGGACGCCATCCAGCTGACGGTCGGGCAGGCGGCGCTCCTGCAGCAACGCCCCGGCAGGGACAAGCCGGCGCTGGTGCTGCGCACCGACGTCGCCAACGTCTACGGCACCGAACTGCCCGCCGAGCTGTTCAGCGCGGTCATCGCCGACCCGGTCGGCCAGGCCGTCCGGCTCGACGCCGCGTGCGTTGTCGTGAACCTCTTCGACATCCCCGGCCAGCCGGGGCTGCGCCGTGCCTGCACCGAGAACATCCTCGCCCTCAAGCCAGCATGCGACCTCGCCGGCATGCCGCTGATGGTCGAGCCGCTCGTGATGCGCCCCAACGCGCGGGCCGGCGGCTACCAGGTCGACGGCGACGTGGAGAGGATCGTCCCGCTGGTCCGGCAGGCGGCCGAGCTCGGGGCCGACGTCGTCAAGGCCGACCCGACCGACGACGTCACCGTCTACCACCGGGTGGTCGAGGCGGCGCGGGTCCCGGTGCTCGTGCGCGGGGGCGGACGGGTGGACGACGGCGAGCTGCTGCTCCGCACGCGGGCGGTGCTCGACCAGGGCGCCCGCGGCATCGTCTACGGCCGCAACATCATCCAGCACGACGCACCAGCGGCGATCACCCGCGCGCTGCTGGCGCTGCTCCACGACGACGTCACCGCGGACGAGGCCGTTGCGGTGCTGGAGCGGGAGCGCGGCGCGTGACCGGAGCGGCCGTCGACGTCGGGATCGTCGGCGGCGGCCTCATGGGCCGGGAACTCGCCGCCGCGATCGGTCGGTGGGCGGCGCTGGAGGACCATCCGGTGCGGCCGCGCCTGGCCGCCGTCTGCGACACCGACCCACAGGTCCTGTCCTGGTTCGACCGGATCGACACCGTCCGGCTGAGGACCGCGGACTACTCCGAGCTGCTCGCCGACGACGGGCTCGACGTGCTCTACCTCGCGGTGCCGCATCACCTTCACGAGCGGCTCTACCTCGATGCCGTCGCGGCCGGGAAGGACTTCCTCGGCGAGAAGCCGTTCGGCATCGACCTGCCGGCTGCGCGCCGCATCGTCGCGGCGATCGAGGCCCGCGAGGGGCTGTTCGTGCGCTGCTCGTCGGAGATGCCGTACTTCCCCGGGGCGCAGCTGGCGTACTCCGACGTGCGGTCGGGGGCGGTCGGCCCGGTGATCGAGGCGCGCTCGAGCTTCCTGCACTCCTCGGACCTCGACGTGCGGAAGCGGATCAACTGGAAGCGCCAGTCGCGGTTCTGCGGCCGGGCCGGCGTGATGGCCGATCTCGGCATGCACGTGCTGCACGTGCCGCTGCGGCTGGGGTGGTGCCCGTCGTCGGTCTACGCGGTGCTGCAGAACCTCGTGCCCGAGCGGCCCGACGCCTCCGGAGCGCTCGTGCCCTGCGACACGATCGACAACGCGACGCTGCACTGCGCGGTCGGCGCCGGCGGCGGGTTCCCGTTGACCCTTGAGACCAAGCGCATCGCGCCCGGCGAGATGAACACCTGGCAGCTCCGGGCGCTCGGCATGGACGGGGGCGTCGAGTTCTCCACCGCCGCCCCGAAGACGGTGCGGCGCTTCCGCGTCCGCGGCGGCCGGCAGGTCTGGGAGACGCTCGAGGTCGGCAGCCAGTCCGCCTTCCGCACCGTCACGGGAGGCATCTTCGAGTTCGGCTTCAGTGACGCCATCCTGCAGATGTGGGCCGCGTTCCTCGCGGAGCGAGCGGGCGCGCTGGCGGGTGCCTTCGGCTGCGTGACCCCGAGGGAGGCGCTCACGAGCCACGAGGTCTTCGACGCGGCGCTGCGCTCCGCCGAGACCGGCCGCGCCGAGGCGGTCTGAGCGCAGCGCGCTCTCGACGGCGGTGGGTGGGGGACCCGCCATCCGGCGGCACGGGAGCTGTCCCCTACACTCGCCGCATGAGCCGATCGGGCGGCTTCGGCGAGCAGCTGAGGAGGCTCCGCACGGCCGCTGGGCTCACCCAGGAGCAGCTCGCCGAGAAGGCGAAGCTCAGCACGCGGGCGGTGAGCGACCTGGAGCGCGGCGTCAACCGCACCGCTCGCCGCCAGACGGCCGCGCTCCTGGCGGACGCGCTCGGCCTGCCGCCCGCCGGTCGCGAGGCCTTCCTGACCGCGGCCGCCGGGCGCGGGCCGGAGGTTGCGGGGAAGCCGCCGGCCGGCGTCGTGCCGGCCCCCGCCACCCCGCTGATCGGCCGGGAGGCCGACGTCGCCCGCGCGCAACTTCGCGGCGGCGTGGACCGACGGCGCCGGGCTGTCGACGGCGCAGGTCGTGGCGCTCGCGCACGCCGTCCACGTCGTCGCGCGCGCTCCCTGACGAGGGCAGGGGGGAACGGCTCAGCCGCAGGTCGCGAGGACGACCGGTGGCTGCTGGCCGGAGGCGCATCCGGCCCACGTGAGGGTCGTGCCGCCCTCGGACTGGACGGTCAGGAGATCGAGTTCGGCGTCGTAGGCCAACAACCGGAAGGCGATCTGGCTGATGGCGCCCTCGAAGGTCATGGCCGTCGAAGCCCCCTGCCGGAAGCTCGCTCGGCGGGTCGTCGGGCGGGTCCACGGGCGGGTCGTCCGGCGGGTCGACGGGGGGATCCACGGGCGGGTCGACCGGCGGGTCGACGGGGGGATCGACCGGCGGGTCGACCGGCGGGTCGACCGGCGCCGGGCCGCCCCCGGCGACGCTGAGGATCCAGTCCTGAAACGCGGTCGGCCGGCTGTAGACCGCCGGCACGTTGGCCAAGGCGCACGTCTCGCTGCCCCGGCTGACGACCCCGACCTGCCACCAGATGCCGTCCGCGTCCTGCCGGACCAACGGGCCCCCGCTGTCGCCGCGGCAGCTGTTCTGACCGGCCACCCCGCCGGCGCACACCTCACGTGCGGTGTCGACCGCGATGCCCGCCGCACCCGCACCCGCAGCGCAGTCCGCCACGCTCCACAGCGGGACCGCCAGCTCCTGCAGGCGGTCTGCCGGCACCGGTGCGCTCGGAGTCGGCGAGACCGTGCCCCATCCGAGGACCCCGGCGATGTCGTCACCGGTCGTCTGGGCGGGCGGCTGGTCGATCGGGGAGCCGGCGAGCGGTAGGGGGACGGCCGCCTCGGCGGCCGGCGTCGCGAGCCGGACGAGGGCCAGATCCGTTCCCGGCTGTGAACCCTGGGTCGCCAGCCAGTCCGGGAACACGTAGAACTGGGCCGCCGGGTGGACGGTGCCGCCCGGCGAGCGCAGGACGGTCCGGCCGGTGATGATCTCGAACGCGTCGGCCGGGAGGACCTCCAGCCGGTTGGTGTCGGGGTTGACGCCCGTGACGCAGTGCGCGGCCGTCAGGACCCAGATGTCGCTGACCAGCGTGCCGCCGCAGAAGTGCCCACCGAGGTCGTCGCCACCGTCGAGCTCGGCGACGAAGTTGACGGACACGATGAACGGCCACTCGCCGTCGTCGGCCCCCGTCCCGCCGATGACCTGGAACTGTGTCCCGGACCCTCCGGCCGACATGCCCGCCACCGGCAGCGCGCGGGGCCGCGAGGACTGCGCCGCGGCCGGCGCGGGCAGCGCGAGGGCGGCCACGCCCAGCACCCCCACGACCGCCCGCGCCGCCGCCACCGCCCGCGCCGCCACCACCGCCCGCGCCGCCCGCAGGTTGTCGCTGTGCTTCCGCCGCCCAGACATCGCTGCCCTGCCACCCGTTCCGCCCCCGCCGGCGTTGCCAGGGTGCTGCACGAGCGCCGCCGGCACCATGAGGGAACACCCACAGGATGGCCACATCTTCATCGCGTCCACATCGCGGCGCGAGCGTGTGGTGGGCCGCCGCCCGCGGTAGGACTCCCACGGTCACCGTCGAAGAAGGAGAGGGCATGCAGTACGTCACCGTGCAGGGCGAGGAGGTCCCGGCCCTGGGGCTGGGGACCTGGGAGCTCGACGGCAGCGACTGCCGGCGGGCGGTCGCGGAGGCCCTCGAGCTCGGCTACCGCCACATCGACACCGCTCAGGGCTACGGCAACGAGGGGGAGATCGGACAGGTCCTGGGCACGGCCCCCGTCGACCGCGGCGAGATCTTCCTGGCCACGAAGATCGACAACTCCAACCACGCCCCCGACGCGGTCCGCCGCTCCACCGAGGAGAGCCTGCGCAGGCTGGGGACGGACTACGTCGACCTGCTGCTCGTCCACTGGCCGGTGGAGTTCCGGCGGCTGCCGGCGACGCTCGAGGCAATGCGCGGGCTGCACGACGACGGCAAGGTCCGCCACCTGGGCGTCAGCAATTTCACGCCGCCCCAGCTGGAGCGGGCGCTGGAGCTTGCTCCGATCTTCTGCGACCAGGTCGAGTTCCACCCCTTCCTGGCGCAGTCGTCGCTGCTCGAACTGGCGCGCAAGCACGACTTCATGCTGACCGCGTACTCGCCGCTCGCGCGCGGGGCCGCGCTGGCCGACGCCGTGCTGGCCGAGATCGCGGACCGGCACCACAAGCACCCTGCCCAGGTCGTCCTGCGGTGGCTGCTCGACCACGAGAACGTCGCGGCGGTGCCGAAGGCCTCAAGCCGGGCGCACCTGGAGTCGAACCTCGCCGTCTTCGATTTCTCCCTGTCCGGCGAGGAGCGCGAGCAGATCGCCGGCCTCGACCGGGGCGACCGCATCATCGACCCGCCGTTCGCCCCCGACTGGGAGCGCTGAGGCGTCAGCCGGCGACGCCCGTCGCACCGAGCACGACGACCGCCGCGGCCGGCCCACCGCCGCGTCGAGCGCCCTGGACCACCGGCGATCAGCGTCGCGAGCCGCGTCCGCGGGTCCCCGGCCGACGCTTTAGGATCGGCCCGCCGAGCCCAGCGACGACCGGAGCGCCATGACCGCGTTCCAGCTACCCGACCTGCCGCTGTCCTCCCCCAGCCTCGTCTTCGCCACGCTCATGGCCGTGGTGCTCTTGGCGCCCGTCCTGGCCGAGCGGGTGCGGGTGCCGGGGATCATCGGTCTGGTCGTGGCCGGAACGCTGATCGGTCCCGGCGGGCTCGGGCTGCTGCAGCGCCAGGGCACGGTCGCCGTGCTTGGCGAGCTGGGGCTGCTCTACCTGATGTTCCTGGTGGGTCTGGGCCTCGACCTCGACGAGTTCCGCGTCGGGCGCCGCGCCGCTCTGCTGTTCGGCGCGCTCACCTTCGCGTTCCCGATGGTGCTCGGCCTGGCCAGTTCGGCGCTCCTCGGCTACGCGTGGCCGGCGGCGGTGCTGCTGGCGTCCTGCTGGGCCTCGCACACGCTGATCGCCTTCCCGATCTACCGGCGGTTCGGCATGGTCGACAACCGGGCGGTGCACACCATCATCGGCGGGACGATCGTCACCAATGTGGCCGCGCTGCTCGTGCTCGCGGTCGTGGTCCGCTCCCACGCCAGCCAGCTCGACTGGGTGTTCTGGGCCACGCTCGCGCCGCGCCTGGCGATCCTGCTGGCGTTCACGCTCTGGGCCCTGCCGCGGCTGGCGCGCTGGTTCTTCGCGGGCATCGGCCACGACCGCTCCGTGCGCTTCCTGTTCGTGCTGACGGGGTTGTTCGTGTCTGCGGCGGTGGCCGAGCTCGCGGGCGTGCAGGGCCTGGTGGGGGCCTTCCTGGCGGGTCTCGCGCTGAACCGGCTCGCACCGAACGGCGGCGTGCTGATGGAACGCGTGGAGTTCTTCGGCTCCACATTCCTGGTGCCGATCTTCCTGATCTTCGTCGGCATGCTCGTCGAGCCGGGCGTGCTCTTCGCCGACCCCGGGACGGCCGGCGTGGCCGCGGTGTTCCTGTTCGTCGCCGTGGCCGGCAAGGGGCTCGCGGCGCTCACCGCGGGCCGGCTGCTGGGCTACGGCCGCGCGGAAACCGGGACCCTGTTCAGCCTGTCGGTGGCACAGGCGGCGGCCACGCTGGCGGCCGTCATCGTCGGCTTCGACGTGGGCCTGATCGACATCCGCACCGTGCACGCGGTCGTTCCGGTGGTCCTGGCGACGTGCCTGCTGAGCACATGGACGGCCAACCGCCTGGCGCCGCGGCTCCCGGCCGTGCCGGTGCGGCCGCGCGACCTCGGCGAGGCCGTCCTCGTGCCCGTCGCGAACCCCGACTCGGCCGGCGGACTGGTGCGACTCGCCGCGCTCCTCGCGCGACCGGACTCGGGCACCGTGATGCCGCTCACGGTGGTCGGTCCGGAGGCCTCCGACTCGGAGCTCGACTCCCGGCGGGAGCTGACCGCGCGTGCCGAGTCGATCGCGCTGTCCCGCGGCGTGGAGGCGGTCGGCCTCGTCCGCATCGACGGTTCTCCGGCCGCCGGGGCCCTGCACACCGTGGTGGAGCACCGCGCGTCCTTCATGCTGGTCGGCTGGAAAGGCTACGCCGGTGCGCGTGAGAACCTCTTCGGCAGCGTCATCGACTCCATCGTGGCGCACTCGTCGATCCCGCTCGCCGTCACCCGGCTCCAGGAGCGGCCCTACTCGCGGATCCTGCTCTGCGTCTTCGCCGGCACGCTGCCGCTGTCGCGGCGACCGGGCGTGCAGCTGGCGGCGGAGATCGCGCGCCGGCTGCACGCGGGCACGGGAGTGCCGGTCGTGGTGCTGACCGACAGCGCGGACGGCGCGCTGGACGACCTACTCCGCGGCCTCGACGCCACGGTGACGCGGGACGAACGCCGGCAGCACGTCGTCGTCGGCGACCACGCGCGGCCCGACGACCTCGTCGTCGTCTCGGTCTCGCCGACCGAGACCGGCCTGCGCACCGCAGCGACGCGCATCGCCTGGGCCGCACCCGAGTCGTCGATCCTGGTGGCGCTCGACGCCGGTGTGCGCCGGGGCGCCACGCCCATGCCCGACCAGACGACCCACGCCTGGGACATGTGGCTCCAGCCGTGACGGGGTCCGACAAGCTGACGCGTGACGAAGCCGGAGAACGGGCCCGCCTGCTCTCGGGCGTCGCGTACGACGTCGACCTCGACCTCACCGCCACCGCCGGTGAGTTCCCCAGCCGGACGGTCGTCCGCTTCCGGTGCAGCGCTCCGGGCTCGTCGACGTTCGTCGACCTCGACGCGGTGACGCTGCGGTCGGCGGAGCTGAACGGCGTGGCGCTGCCGTCCGGGGCGTTCCAGGGTGCCCGCCTGGCGCTGGCCGACCTCGCCGAGGACAACGTCCTCGTCGTCGAGGCCGACTGCGGGTACTCCTCCGCCGGCGTGGGCCTGCACCGTTTCACCGATCCGGTCGACGGCCGCGTCTACTGCCACACGCAGTTCGAGCCGTTCGACGCGCACCGGGTCTACGCCTGCTTCGACCAGCCCGACCTCAAGGCGCCGTTCACGCTGACGGTGCGCACGCCCGCGGGGTGGGACGCGATCAGCAACGGCGCGGCCGTCGACCGGCCCGCCGGTGACGGAGGTCGCTGGCGCTTCGCGACCACGCCGCCGATCCCGACGTACATCGCCGCGCTCGTGACCGGGCCCTTCCACGCCGTCCGCGACCACCACCGCGGCGTGGACCTCGGCGTGTTCTGCCGGCAGTCGCTCGCCGGGCACCTCGACGCCGACGAGATCCTCGAGATCACCCGCCAGGGTCTGGACTTCTTCACCGAGCAGTTCGCCTACGACTACCCCTTCGGCAAGTACGACCAGCTGCTGGTCCCGGAGTTCAGCGCCGGGGCGATGGAGAACCCCGGGTGCGTGACGTTCAACGAGCGGCACCTGTTCCGCTCCAAGGTCACCGAGGCCGTCCGCCTGGACCGTGCCGGCACGATCCTCCACGAGATGGCGCACATGTGGTTCGGCGACCTCGTCACCATGAGGTGGTGGGACGACCTCTGGCTCAACGAGAGCTTCGCCACCTACGCGGCGACCCTCGCCCTGGCCGAGGCCACGCGATTCACCGACGCGTGGGTGAGCTTCGCGTACGAGATAAAGGCGGAGGCCTACCGGGAGGACCAGCTCCCCACGACCCACCCGATCTCGTCGGACAGCGCGGACACGGACGACGTCCTGACGAACTTCGACGGCATCACCTACGAGAAGGGCGCCTCCGTCCTGAAGCAGCTCGTGGCCTGGGTCGGCCCCGACGCCTTCCGCGACGGGCTGCGGGACTACTTCCGCCGCCACGAGTTCGGCAGCGCGGAGCTCGGGGACTTCCTCGCCGCCCTGGAGCGCAGTTCGGGCCGCCGGCTGCGCGGGTGGTCGGACGAGTGGCTGCAGGCTCCGGGCGTGGCGACGTTCCGTGCTGACCTGGCGGTCGAAGACGGCCGCTACGCCGGGGTGGCCCTCGTCCAGGAGGCGCCGCAGGCGCATCCCACGCTGCGGGCCCACCGGATGGCCGTCGGGCTCTACGATCTCCGCGACGGCGCGCTGACCCGGCGGCGGCGGGTCGAGCGGGACGCCGACGGCGCCAGGACCGACGTGCCGGAACTCGTCGGAGAGCCGGTCGCGGACCTCCTGCTGCCCAACGACGACGACCTCACGTACGCCAAGATCCGGTTCGACGAGCGCTCGCTGGGGACCGTGACCGACCACCTCGGCCGGATCACGGAGCCGCTGGCGAGGGCAATGTGCTGGGGTGCGCTGTGGGACATGACCCGCGACGCCGAGCTGCCGGCACGCCGCTGGGTGCGGCTGGTGGGAGACCACGCGGCCGCCGAGTCCGACGTCGGTGTCCTGCAGGCGCTGCTCGCGCAGACCGCCGCGGCGGTCGACCTCTACGCCGACCCGGGCGCGCGGGCGGAGCTGCGGGCGGGACTCGCCGCCCTGGCAGGAGACGAGCTCGACCGGTCCTCGCCCGGCAGCGACCGGCAGCTCGTGTGGGCCCGCTGCCTCGCCTCGGCGTCCGACGACGCCGCCTTCGCCGGCGGGCTGCTCGACGGGGCCGTCGGCGTGGAGGGGCTGGCGGTCGACACGGACCTGCGCTGGTTCCTGCTCCTCCGCCTCGCTGCGGCGGGGGAGTCCGAGGAGGGGGCCGTCGCCGCGGAGCTCGAGCGCGACCCGACCGACATCGGCGCGCGCCGCGCCGCCGCCGTGCGCGCCGCCCGGCCCCTCCCAGCGGCCAAGGCCGAAGCCTGGGCGAGGGTGCTCGACGATCCCGCGCTGCCGCTCGCGACCCGCAGGGCGATCCTCGGCGGCTTCTGGCGGGCAGGGCAGGACGACGTCCTCGACCCGTACGCCCGGGACTGGGCCGACGCGGTCGCCCGGGTCTGGGCGGAGCGCGGCACCGAGGAGGCGCTGACCCTGACCGGCGACCTCTACCCCCGCCCGGTCGTCTCCGACGCCGTCGTCGCCGCGGCCGACCTCGCCCTCGCCGCCGCCGACCTCCCGGCCCCGGGGCGGCGCAAGATCGTCGAGCTCCGCGACGACACGCTGCGCGCCCTGCGGGCACGCGACGCGGACCGCTCCGACGGCGGATCGGAGGGGTGAACACGCGCCTCGCCGCGCCGGTTCGCGACGGTTCTCGGCGGCGGCGGGTCAGCGCCAGTCGGTGCCGACAAGGACGTGGAGGTCGACGCCCTCGGACAGGCCCTGGTTCTCCTCGACCGCCTGGAAGCGCGGGTCGCGGGCCCGCAGGGCCTTGGCCTCCGGCTCGTTGCCGTCGGTGAAGTAGACGGTCGTCTCGGACACGTCCCGCCGCGACGGGCTGATCGCCACGACGTTGTAGCCGAGCGCCTCGACCACCGTGACGGCGGCATCCGTCCGGGCGTCACCCGCGCCGGCGTTGAGGACCTGCACGGTCGTGTCCGACGGCGCGCGGGCCGCCCCGATGAGCACCTCCGCGGGCTCCTCGGTCGAGGTGGGGGAGGGCGTCGGCGTTGCGTCGGCAGCCGGCTCGTCGGGGGCGGTCGCGGCCTCGGTGGCCGTCTCGGTCTCGTCGTCGCGCAGCTCGTCGAGCGAGTAGGTGACGGCGCCGGCGTCCGGGCGGTCGTCCGGGTTCAGCGACCAGTTCAGCCCGTACCCGAGCGCGCCGCCGATCAGCGCGACGAACGTCAGTCGCAGCAGCCACATCAGGGTGCGGCCGGCGAGCGAGGTCCGCGGGCGTTCGATCACGGGCGGCAGGGCGGGCTCCAGTCCTACTGGTCGACCGGGTGTCCCCGCAGGGTAGCGCCGCCTCGCTCCTCGCCCGCGCAGGCTATGTGCCACCGGGGTCGGTGAACCCGTACTCGCGAGCCAGGTCGGCCACATGCAGGACGCGGCCGGTGACGTACACGATCGCGCCCGCCTCGGCCAGGCACCGGGCGATGCCCCCGGCCGATGCCCCGAGCCGCACCGGTGACCACCGCGACCGTTCCCGCGAGCGGGCGCTCGCCGGCTGAGCCCTCGTCCACGGACCCGCATGCTCACGGCGCGCATCGGGAATCGCAAGTCCATACGATCACGCACCCGTCGAGAGGAGCCCTGTGAAGCGTCTGACGATCGACGGCTCATGGTTCGTGGACGATCGGGGGCGCCGGGTCCTGCTGCGGGGCGTCAACCTCGGGGGGAGCTCGAAGGTCCCGACGGTCCCGGACGGCCGGACGCACCTGCCCACCGACTTCTCCGACCACCGCGACGTCTCCTTCGTCGGCCGGCCGTTCGCGCTCGACCGGGCCGCCGAGCACTACGAGCGCCTGCGGGCGTGGGGCTTCAACGCCCTGCGCTTCCTGGTGACCTGGGAGGCGATCGAGCATGCCGGCCCGGGCCGTCACGACGACGCCTATCTCGACTCGATCGCGGACGCCGTCGCGCTGGCGGGCGACTACGGACTGTCCGTCCTCGTCGACCCGCACCAGGACGTGTGGAGCCGGATGTCGGGCGGTGACGGGGCCCCGGGATGGACCCTGGAGGCGGTCGGGTTCGACGTCTCCCGGCTCGACGCCGCCGAGGCCGCGGTGACCGAGCAGGGCCGCTTCGCCGACGCCTACCGCGACATGATCTGGCTGGCCAACTCCAACCGGCTGGCCTGCGCCACGATGTTCTCGCTGTTCTTCGGCGGCGACCGCGTGGCTCCGGGCTGCGCCGTCGAGGGCGAACCCGTGCAGGGGTTCCTCCAGCGCCACTTCGTCGCCGCCGTCCGCGCGCTCGCCGAGCGGCTCGCCGGATTCGGCCACGTCCTCGGCTACGGGACCCTCAACGAGCCGAGCCCCGGCTACCTGGGCATCGACGACCTCGGCCGCCCGCTCCCGGCGGCCGGACCCGGGCCGGTGCTCACCGGCCTCGACTCGCTGGCGGTCGGGGCCGGGCACCCGCGCTCGGTCCGCGTCGCCCGTGCCGGCAGCGTGCCGATCTCGGAGGCGGGGCCGACACTGCTCAACCCCGACGGCGTCAGCGCGTGGGTCGACCCCGACCGCGACGTGTGGCTGCGGGAGGGCGTCTGGGGGCTGGACGACGGCGGGGCGCCGGAGCTGCTCCGGCCGGGCCACTTCGCCGGCGTGGCGTTCGTCGCCGACTGCCTCGAGCCCTTCGCCCGCCGCTGCGCCGCCGCGCTGCGGGAAGTCGACCCGGCCGCCGCGCTGTTCTATGAGGGCTCGCCCGGCTCGGCGGAGCCGCTGCGCTGGAGCCGCCCGGACGTGCCGGTCGTCAACGCGAGCCACTGGTACGACGTCCTCACCTTGATGGAGAAGTCCTACCGGCCCGACGCCGCCGTCGACTGGAACACGATGGAGCCGGTCGAGGGCGAGGACGCCGTCCGGGCGTCGTTCGCGGCGCAGATCGGCCGGCTCGCCGCGATGTCGCAAGAGCTCGGCGGGGCCCCGACCCTCGTCGGGGAGTTCGGCGTGCCGATGGACCTCGACGGCGGCGCTTCGTTTCGGTCCGGCGACTTCAGCGCCCAGGAGGCGGCGCTGGCGGCGTACTACAGCGCGCTCGACGCCAACCTCGTCCACGGGACGCTGTGGAACTACACGGCCGACAACACCAACGCCGCCGGGGACGGGTGGAACCGCGAGGATCTGTCGATCTTCAGCCTCGACCAGCCGGGCGGCCGTGCCGTGCGCGGGTTCTGCCGGCCGACGCTGCGCGCCGCAGCGGGCACGCCGACGGCGCAGCGCTTCGACGCCCGCACCCGCGTCTACACGCTCGACGTCGACGTCGACCCCGCGATCGACGCGCCGACGACCGTCTACGTGCCGTGGGCGCAGTACTTCGAGGGCACCGAGCTGCGCGTCTCCAGCGGCCGTGGCCAGCACGTCCGCGACGCGCAACTCGTGCGCTGGACCGGCGCGGCCGCCGGCCCGCAGCGCCTCACGCTGGGACCCGCCGTCTGATTCTCATGACCTCGGTGGTGGCGGTCGCGCAGCGACCGCCATGGGAATGCCGACTCGTGAATCGCCGAGGCTCGTCCGAGGCGATTCTCATGACCTCGGTGGTGGCGGTCGCGCAGCGACCGCCATGGGAACGCTGACCCCCGCGAGGTCGCGGGCGCGGCGCCGGACGAGGGCCGGGTATCCGACCAGCCCGACGAGCGCGAACAGGAACCACTGTCCCGCGTAGGCCAGGTGCGAACCCTCGTCGAGCACCGGCGGCAGCGACGGCCGGGGCAGATCCGGTTGCGCCGGCGTCTGCTCGGCGAGCACGAGGTAGGCCGGCGCGAGCGGCACCGACACCTGGTCGGCCAGGCGGGCGACGTCCGCTTCCCCGACGAACTCCAGGCGGTCGGCGTTGACCGGCCCGAACCTGGTCGTCGGCCTGCCCGGCAGGAGGAACCCCGTGACCGTCACCTGGCCGGCCGGCGGCGCCGCCCCTGCGACCGGGGGGGTCGACAGCTCGAACGGCACCCACCCGCGGTCGACGAGCACGGCGGTCCCGGTGTCCGTCACCAGCGGCGTCAGGACGTCGTGGCCGGGCATCCCGTTGCGCGACCGCGGCGAGAGGAGCACCTCCTCGGACGGCAGATAGCTCCCCGTGACGGACACCCTGCGGTACGCCAGGTCGTCGGCGGGCTGGCCGAGCACCCGCGCGAGCGGTTCCTGCGGGGCGGCGAGCCGCTGTTCGACGAGCGCGTTGAACGCGCGCCGCTCGTCCAACCGGCGGAGTTGCCAGAAGCCGAGGCTCACGAACAGCGCCGCGATCGCGACCACGACGACGTGCGCCACGATCCAGCGCGGGCTGAGCAGGAACCGGTACACGTGGTCCATGGTGCCGCGTCCCGGCGGTCGGGCAGGGCGGTCCTGGCCGGGTAGGGTCGTCGGATGCCCGTCGCCCAAGACATCCTCGGTCCCGCCAGCCTCGCCTTCCCCCTCGCGGGCGCCGCCCTGACCGGCGGCCGGCTGTACGTCGCGTCGCGCAACGTCATCCCGGCCGCGCTGGCCGTCTACGACGTCGCCGCCCGCACCGTCGTCGAGACCGTGACCGTCCCGACGGGCTCCGGCGCGTGGGGGGTGACGGACTCGGGCCCCGAGCTGGTCTACGTCGGCCAGTTCGGCGCGCGGTAGCGGCCGAACATCTACCGCTACCGGACCGCCGGCGGCGCCCTGGCAGTGGTCGCCGCGATCGACGCCGACTACGTCTGGGACCTCGCCTCGGCGCCCGACGGCATCGTCTACGGCGTCACCGCCCCCGA
>Ga0136630_1000633_pt1 | contig 13814 bp, 9 predicted proteins | sample AntDrymUQ5682106_2_FD_105496 | JGI IMG/M metagenome (GOLD analysis project Ga0136630, IMG submission 105496) | Polar desert sand microbial communities from Dry Valleys, Antarctica - metaG UQ568 (21.06) | ecosystem: Environmental > Terrestrial > Soil > Desert | place: Antarctica: Dry Valley...
ACCGACGACAAGGTCGTGATGCGCTACCAGATCGAGTGGGCCCATCAGGGCGAGTTCATGGGCGCCACCCCGACCGGCCACCGGTTCTCCATCGCGGCGTTGCAGATCGCGCGCTTCGAAGACGGCATCGTCGTCGAGCGCTGGGGCAGCTCGGACGAGCTGGGCATGCTCAAGCAACTCGGCATCGTGGACGTTGGCTGAGATGGCGCTGTCGACACTGGCGTCCGCCGTCGGCAAGGGACTGCTTGCCGGTCTCGTGGGCACGGCGGCGATGACGGTGTCCAGCACCCTGGAAGCCAAGGCCACCGGTCGCGGTGCCAGCACCACCCCCGCCGACGCCGTCGAGGAGACTCTCGACATCCAACCCAGGGACGACGACGCGGAGCAGCGACTCAACACACTGGCCCACTGGGGCTACGGCACCGCGTGGGGCGCCGTGCGTGGACTGCTGGCTTCCGCCGGTCTCACTGGGCCGGCAGCCGGGGTGGCGCACTTCACCGCCATCTGGGCAGCCCAGCAAGTGATGCTGCCGTCTCTCGGCGTCGCCAAGCCGACCTGGCAGTACGGCAGCAAGGCGCTGGCCACCGATGTCGGGCACCACGCCGTCTACGCGGCGGTTACCAGCCTTGCCTACGAATGGCTCGATCGCCGCTAGACGCTAAGACTGTGACAACACCGACCCATCGGAGACCATGAGTGTCCGCGACAGTCGAACAGGTTGCTTCGGGCGTGTACCGCCGCCCGGACGGCCTCGTCAACTCCTATCTCGTCGTAGACGATGACGGGCTGGCCATCATCGACACAGGCTGGCCGCGCAGCTGGTCCAAGGTGGAACAGGCGGTCACGGCGATCGGTCGGTCGCTGAGCGACCTGCGCTCGGTGGTGCTCACCCACGGGCACCCTGATCATCTTGGCGCCGCCGAGAAGGCCCGACAGCGCTGCCGGGTGCCCGTGAGGGCGCATCGAGACGAGGTCGGACGCGTGCGCGGGAAATCGAAGGGCGCGTCGCCGTTCGCGCTGGTGCCGGGATTGCTGCCGCACCTGTGGCGGCCGTCAGCCATCGGTTTCGTGCTGCACGCGACCCGCAACGGCTTCATGACCCCGACCTGGGTGCGCGAGGTGTCGCCCTTCGACGACGGCGAGGAGCTGCCCGTGCCGGGCAGGCCTCGAGCCGTGTTCACGCCCGGGCATACCGAGGGCCACACCGCGTTCCACCTGCCCGACCGCGGTGTGCTCCTCAGCGGTGACGCCCTGGTCACCCTCGATGTGCTGAGCCGTGAGAAGGGACCTCGCCTCCTACCCGACGCCCTGACGCGCGACCCCGCTCAGGCGCGGTCATCGCTGCAGCGCCTGGAGGCGCTGGAAGCCGACATCCTGCTGCCCGGTCACGGCGAGCCGTGGCACGGCAGGCCGGCCGACGCCGTCGCCCAGGCGCTCGCAGGCACCCGCTGACCGCTGCCAGGCACTCGCCAGCCAGTGCGCCGTCACTGAGCCGTCACTGAACTGTGAGGTAGAAGGCGAACGCGGCGGCACCAGCCCCCCACGGCGAGGCTGCCCACCGCGTTTGCGAACCCGGATAGTTGTATGGTGCAACCATGCATATGACCACTCGCGCTCCCCTCGTCGATCTGGTGGCCGCCGTCACCGAGATCCGCCGGCTGTGGGAGAGCCCACGGGTGCGGCGCCGTTTCACCGAGTTGCTCGGCCGGTCCGTGGAGTTCAGCGTCATCCGCACGCTGGCCGCCGTGCAGCGCTCGACGGCGCCCGACCCGGGTGTCCGAGATGTCGCCGAGGCGCTGCACGTCGACAGCTCGACGGCCAGTCGCTTCGTGGATCAGGCCGTGGCTGACGGGTTCGTCGAACGCAGCGCCTCCGCTGTCGACCGCCGTCGCTGCGTGCTGGCCCTGACCAGCGAAGGAAACGCCCTGCTCACCGGAGTGACGAACGCGCGCATCGAACTCATGGCCGGCCTGACCGCGGACTGGGGCGACGCCGACGTCGCCACCCTGGCCACCGGCCTGGAACGACTGGCCGGTTCCATTTCGGCTCTGGAGCGCCAATCGTGAGCCAAGCCGCCGTCGCGCCCGCCGAGGCGCCGAGCCTGCTCAGCCACCGCGAGATCCTCACGGTCTTCGCCGGGCTCATGACCGCCATGCTGCTGGCGGCGCTGGACCAGACGATCGTGTCGACGGCGCTGCCCACGATCGTTGGGGACCTCGGCGGGCTGGAACACCTGTCCTGGGTGGTGACGGCCTACCTGCTGACCTCGACGGTGTCGGTGCCACTGTTCGGCAAGATCTCCGACCTGTACGGGCGCAAGCCGTTGTTCCAGTTGGCCATCGTCGTCTTCGTGGTGGGGTCGGCGGCGTGCGGGGTGGCGCAGACCATGGGCCAGCTGATCGCGTTCCGCGCCGTGCAGGGCGCCGGCGCCGGCGGACTGATCGCACTGGCCCAAACCATCATCGGCGACGTCGTCGCCCCGCGCGAGCGGGGCCGCTACATGGGCTACATCGGTGCCGTCTTCGGCGTGGCCAGTGTGGCGGGTCCGCTGCTGGGCGGCTACTTCGTCGACCAGCTGGATTGGCGCTGGGTCTTCTACATCAACATCCCGCTCGGTGCGGTGTCGCTGTTTGTGACCCAGCGCAACCTGCGGATGGCGTTCGTCCGCCGCGAGCACCGCATCGACTATCTCGGCGCGGCGCTGCTCACCCTCGGGATCTCGACGCTGCTGCTGGTCGTGGTGTGGGGAGGCCAGACCTATCCGTGGAGCTCGGCGGTGATCGTCGGTCTCGGCCTGGTGTCGCTGCTGACGCTGGCGGCGTTCCTGATCGTGGAACGGCGCACCCCCGAACCGATCCTGCCGCTGGAGCTGTTCACCCAACCGGTGGTGGGCGTCGCCACGGTGCTCAGCTTCATCGTCGGCACGGCAATGTTCGGGGCCATCATCTTCCTGCCGCTGTTCCTGCAGGTGGTCGTCGGGGTGTCCGCCACGAACTCCGGCCTGCTGATGCTGCCGCTGATCACCGGTCTGCTCATCAGCAGCATCACCTCTGGTCGGCTCATCACCCGCTGGGGCCGCTACCGGGTCTTTCCCATCATCGGCACCGCGCTTGTCGCCGTCGGCATGGGCCTGCTGTCGACCATGGGAACCGAGACGACCCGCTGGCAGGTCTCGGTGTACATGTTCGTGATGGGGCTGGGAATCGGGCTGGTGCTGCAGGTCCTGGTGCTGGCCATCCAGAACGCCGTGCCGGCCCGACACCTGGGCACCGCCACCTCGGCGGCGCAGTTCTTCCGGTCGATCGGCGGCACGGTAGGGGTGGCGGCCTTCGGCGCGCTGCTCAATGCCCGCGTCGCCGCCAACCTCGCCGTCGCCACGCCCGGGGCCGGCGCCGGCGCTGATCCCAGCTCGCTGCTGTCCAGCCCCGCAGCCATCGCTGCGCTGCCGCCGGCGACACGCGTTGTGGTGCAGACCGCACTGGCCGACGCGATCGCCTGGGTCTTCCTCCTCGCGGTGCCTTTGGCCCTGCTGGCCTTCGGACTGGCCTGGCTGCTCAAGGAAGTGCCGCTGCGGACCACCGCCAATGTCGGCAACGCCTTGTCCAAGAGCCCGCCAGGTCTAGTGGAGCCGTCGGAGCAAGCCGCCGCTGGCTCCACCTAAGCCCCACCGCCCCGCACGGCGTGGATGCCCAGCCCTGCGAAGCCGGTGCAATTTCCTCAATACAGGGGATGCGGCAAAGGCTTACGCAGCCCCAGACTGCGCAGCAGATCTGCTGGTGCGCGCCGGCGGACGATCGGGGGGAACTGTGCCGTACTTCGTGGTGATCGCACCAGTCATGCTGGTCGACGGGGGGTCATGGGGGCCCGAGCCCGCCGAGTCGTATGACTGGGAACGACTCGGCCGGGCCTGCATGGCCGGACTCATCGCCGGCAACGTGGTGCTGGCCTTGCTGGTACTCGGCGCGTGGCTCGGCTGGCCGGCACCGCTGTAGCGACGTCGCCGCTGCGCGACGTGAGCGCTCAGCGCTGGTAGGTCCCCACGAGCCGAGCTTGCTCGATGATGTGGTCGGAGATCTTGTCCAGTAGCTGGGCACGAGTCAGCCCCGGCTGGGCATCCAGTTCGGTGTCGAGGGCGTACAGCCAGAAGTAGTAGTGGTGCTGGCCGTGTCCTTCCGGCGGCATGGGGCCGCCGTAGCCGGCATCGCCCCCCTCGGCGGTGCCTTCCACGAAGCTGCCACCCCCGCCTTCCGCGATACCGGTGGCGTCCGCTGGGATCCCGTAGACCACCCAATGCGTGAAACCGTGCGGCAGCGGTGCGTCGGGGTCGTGGCAGATCAGCGCCAGCTGCTTGGTGCCCTGCGGTACGCCGCTCCAGCGCAGTTCGGGGGAGATGTCGGTGCCTTCCCCGGTGTGCTCGCTGGGGATGGGCTCAAGGTGGCCGAAGGCCGAACTGGTGATCGCCAGGTCCTTGATGTTCAGCTCCATGGGCACGTGCCTTTCCTCGTGACGGCTTTCCCGTCACCGTTCCATGAACGGGGCTGGCGGCAAACCGTCCACAGGCGTTGTCCGGCTTTCCCCCTCTCGCCCTCGGTACGGGCGCAGGCTGTCGAGCACGACGGGCGACAGGAGCGTGATGTGCGGTGCTGGGAGGATGCCGAGCCGTTTCTCATCGACCGCGCCGCCGAGAACCTACGAGCTGGCGACGAGGTCCTTCCTTGCCTCGTGGCCTTCGCCGGCGACGATCGGCTGCTGGTCGCCTGGCTCCGGCCCTTCGCCAAGGGTGCCTACGCCGATCCGCTGACCGAGCTGCTGGCCCTGGCCGTCCCCCTTGGCGCCGACCGGTTGGCGGTGTCCTTTGGCGGCCGAGCAACGTCGTTAGCCGACCCCGTGCCGCCGGTGTGTGACGGGGTGGGTGACCTGCGCCAGCGGGTGGTGTGCATCGAGCGGGCCGACGCCTGCGGCCAGCGGGCGCACCCGAGCAGCGCGATGCTGGCCTTCGACCTTGTGGACGGGCAGGTCGAATGGGGGCAGCGGCTCGAGCACGACGGGCAGACCGGCTGGATCAACGCCGCCATGGCCGCTGCCCTACAAGGCCGCCAGCGGCTCCAGGGCACGCCGCGTCAGATCCGAAAGCAGGCCCGGCGCTGCGACCGGCTCGGGCACCAGATCGTGCTGGCGCCGGCGGCCCTGACACGACTCAACTTGACCCACTTGCAGCCCTGACCGGACTGGTGAGACGCTGCGGGCCGTCAGTGCCGAACGGCGGCGGGCGAATCCGAGGCCGCAGGCGGCGGACCTCAACTGAGGAGGAGCGGGTTGTGCCAACCGTAACGAGTTATCAGCCAGGCGTGCCGTCGTGGATCGACCTGGTGACCAGCGACCCGGAGGGCGCGCGAGCCTACGGCGAGCTGTTCGGGTGGGAGTTCGAAGTCGGTGACGCCGGATACCGGTCACTACACGATGTGCCGGAAGAACGGCGAGAACGCCGCCGGCATGGGTGGTGACGCGGCACCCGAGGGGATGCCAACGGCGTGGACCACCTATATGGCCAGCGACGACGTCGACGCTGCCGCCGAGCGCATCACCGCCAACGGCGGCAACCTCATGATGGAGCCGATGACGGTGATGCAGTACGGCCGGATGGTGGTGGCCGCCGATCCCACCGGCGCGGCGTTCGGCCTGTGGCAGACGCAGGAGCACATCGGTGCCTCGACGCCACCGCTGCCACGGCGGAGCGACTCGGTGGGGTGGTGACACACGCCGCCATCGACTCACCGTATGGCCGCTTCGTGGAGCTGCGCGACCCCCAGGGCGGTGTCTTCACCGCGATGCGCAACGCGGACTGAGGAGCAGGCCGTTGCGCGTCCTCGAGTCGACATAGGCTGGCGGTTCCTGGGTTCAGCCACGAGGAGGAGCCATGCAGTCGGTCAACACGCTGCGCGCCGTGCTGGTCGCCGGCGCGGTGCTGGCCGCCGTGGTCGCGGCGATCCTCGGGTTGTGGCCGGTCGTGGCAATCATGTTGGCAGCGGTCGTGGCCCACGGGCTGATGTGGGTCTACCTGCACCGCCTCGATCGGCCCCCACACTCCTGACCACCAGATGATGCGCGGCGCGTCGATCAGCTGCCCCTTCACAGCGGCGCGACGCAGGACTAGGTTGTCGGCGGTCGTGGTGCGCAGGGAATGACGGGGGTGACGGGAGCGTAGGGCCATGCCGCCCAATGGCGAAGGCGAGCGGCCGCTGCCGCTGTTGCAACGGGTGGCGGTGGTGCGGCACCTCGACCTGGTCGCCGTCGAGTTCGAGCTGGTCAATTTGGTGCTGGCCCGCGCCGAGCCCGACGACGGGCTGCTGCTGGTGCCTTCCGGCCCCGGCGCCGCCCTGCTGATCGCGTCGTTTCCGCCGCAGCACATCGCCGAACGGGCCTACTTCGAGGCAGCTGAGGGCGTCACGACGCCGCCCGCGCGGCCAGACGCGCCACCCGACCCGGCCGGCAGCGAGCCGCCCGACCGCTCACCGGTGCTGGCTCGCTTCGCGCGCCGCACGACTGTCGCGTTTCAGGTCCCTGCCGATGCCACCGGCATCCCGTTCACCACCGCCGGACTGCTCGACGCCTGCCGGCGACTGCCGATGGCCCTCGCGCAGAACGCCAACCCTCCCGGCTTGGATTGGTGGTGGCTGGACGTTCCCCGTCGCCTGGGGGGCGGCGGCGGCGAGATACCGGGCCTGCGCATCCTCGAACGGTTCCGGGAGCGGCTGACCCCCATCGAGCCACTGGGACGGGCGTTGGTGGACCGCGTGACGCGCGTCAGCGGTCGCCAGCCGGCCGCGCTGACCGCCGCCAGCGTGATCGCCGCCGGACGGGCGACCCTTCGCCAAGAGCTTGCCGGTGCAGAATCCCCGCTCGTCCCGGCCGGACGGCTCAACCCTGAGTTGGTGGGACGCCTCAGCGACCAGGCGTCGCGGATCGCCGGGCCGCTCGGCGACTTCGTCGACGAGCGCCTCTATCCGATCCCGCGCCTCGAGCGCGTCCCACGGCCACCGACTGCCCAGCAGACGGCCCTGGAAACGCCGTACCGCCTGGTGCTGTCACCCAACGACACCGGCGGATGGCAGCACGCCGTCGAGGTCGGCGCCGACAACACCGTGGAGTCCCAGCCCGTCGAGCTGTGGCACACGCGTCTTGGTGTGCGCGGCGACGACGGTGCCGTTTCCGAGAGCCCCGATCCGGCCAGGACGGTGCGTGCGATCTGGGCTCGCGACCCCGACTTTACCGACGATCCCACGGCCTATCCCCTCCACAGCACCACCCCGTTCCGCATGTCACTGGACAGCAAGGACCGGGCGATGCTGGTCAACCAGACGGCCAACTACACGCTGCGCCGACGACGCTTTCGCACCGATCCGCCCCCCGTCGAGGTCCGCCGGCTGATGCTGTCGTCGCTGGGCGCCTGGCTGGACCTGCTCGGCGAATGGGAACCGGCCGACATGCCCTCCGGCGTGTCGATCATCGAGCAGTGGGAGCACCGCGCCCCGATGGGCCGCGACGCCTACGTCAAGGTCGTCTACCCCGGCTTCTTGTTTCCCTTCGGGCACCGCGCGTCGCTGGTCAAGATCACCGAACGCAAGCTGGGCTGGCAAGGCGGCGACCCGATCGCGTATCTGTTCCAGCGCTACTACATCGTCGTGCGGCAGATCGATCGCAGCTATCACGGCGGTGGCTTTGACGCCGCACGCCGGCGCCTGCCGTTCAGCTCCGTCCGCGTGCTGACCCGCTCCACGCCGGACCTCGACGACCCGGCCGAGCATGACCTGTTCGACCGGCGCCAGGACTTGTTCTGGCCCACGGTCGGTGGCGAGCCGTTCGCCTTCCGGCTGGTTGGCACCGACCGGGCCGGCCGAGCGGTCGAGTTCACCGCCCCGCTGCTCTTCGTCGACGGCGGCAACACCACCCCCGCGGACCAGATCAGCGGTCAGTACCAGGCCAGTGGCCGCCACGTCCGCCCGACCTTGGGCCAGCGCGTCTCCTTCGCGCCGCCGGCCGGCGCCGACGACACCACCTTCCCGACGCAGACGCTGACGTTCGCGGGTACCGCCGCCAACCTCGGCGAGGGCGAGCCGCCGTTCTTGCCACAGATGACCGCCGCCAGCGTGGCCGTGCCCGCGGTCGAGCGGCTCACCGGCCGCGCCGACGCCGCCACCGTGGGCTACCACCAGCGCTATCTGGATCACGGCGCCGACGGCGCCGGCAACCCTGGGCAGGTCTTCCTGCAGGTCTCCGGGGGCGTGCCGCTGGACTTCGGCGGGCAGGGCGACCGCTCCGGCGGGCTGGTGCAGCCCAACCTCAACGTCTCGGGTCTGTCGCGGCTGAAGGGACCGGTCGCAGGCAACACCGACATTGCCGCCGCCGGCACCTTCGACCCGGGCGAGTTCTTCGGGGGTGCCGGCGCACCCAGCCCGATGCTGCTGGGCGTCTTCTCGCTTGCCGACGTCATCGAGAAGGCGTCGCTGGCCGCCGGCGACCTGGCCCCCAGGTTCGTCACCGAAACGCTCAATGCCGTCGAGGCCTTCGTGTCCGACCTCGACCGGCTGCGGGCGAGTCTGGTGGATCTGCCGCCGACGTTGTCCGGCGTGCGCAACGACGTCAAGGCGGCGGTCAACACCGTGCTCGCCGACGTCGCCGCCCTCACCGCCCGCACCCCGCTGCCCGACGGCAAGCTCGCCGCCGATGTCGGTGCGGTGCGGACCGCGGCTGCCGCCTTGGAGGGGGCACTGTCGGCCGCCGGCCTGCCCGCCGGCGCCGCCGACGAACTGCGCGCTCGACTCGCTCCGGTCCAGTCCACCATCGAAAGCGCCGCCGTCGGTGTCCTGCTGAGTGCCCTGGACGCCGTGGCCACCGGCGCGCAGCTGCCGGAGCTGTTCGCCAACACCCGCCTGGAATGGCGGCCGCAGCTGCGCTCGTTCCCAGCCTCCGCCGACGCGGCGATCTTTGTCCCCAACGACCCGCGAGGCCTGAGCCTGGCGGTAGAGCTGCGTGGAGGCCGCGGCGCGGCCGGGCCGGGAGCCGGCACGCCCGGCGCCGACGTCACCTGCACCCTGGAGCGCTTCAGTCTGCGGCTGGTGCCGCCGGCCACCATGCTGGTGCTGCACTTCGACAAGCTGGCGTTCAGGTCCAAGGCCGGGAGCAAGCCCGACGTCGAGGTCATCTTCGGCGGCATCGAGTTCGTCGGGATCCTGTCGTTCGTCGAGTCGCTCAAAGACCTCATCCCGCTCGACGGCTTCAGCGACCCGCCCGACCTCGACATCACCACCGAAGGGATCAGCGCCTCGTTCTCGCTGGGGCTGCCCAACCTCGCGGTGGGCATCTTCAGTCTCGAGAACCTCAGCCTCGGCGCTGGTTTCCGCATCCCGTTCGTCGGCGACCCGCTACAGGCGAACTTCTCCTTCTGCACCCGCGAGAACCCGTTCCTGCTCACCGTCGCGCTGTTCGGCGGCGGCGGGTTCTTCGGCATCACCATCACCCCCAACGGCGTCCACATCCTGGAGGCGGCGCTGGAGTTCGGCGCCAGCGTCTCGATCGACCTGGGCGTCGCGTCCGGGGGCGTGTCGGTGATGGCCGGCGTGTACTTCCGCATGGAGGGCGACGACGCCTCGCTGACGGGGTACTTCCGCCTGCGGGGCGAGGTCGACGTCCTTGGTCTGGTGTCGGCGTCGCTGGAGCTGTACCTGGGCCTGTCCTACGAGTTCAGCTCCGGCAAGCTCGCCGGCCGCGCGGTGCTCACCATCGAGATCAGCATCGCGCTGTTCTCCACGTCGGTCGAGATCAGCTGTGAGCGCAAGTTCGCCGGCGCCAACGGCGACCCCACCTTCGCCGAGCTGATGGACCCCGACCCTGACGCGCCCGAGCCCTCGCCGTGGGAGCACTACTGCCGGGCGTTCGCGGAGGCCTGACAATGCCGCTGAGCCAGACCATCCTGTGGACGGCGCTACCCGACGGCGTCGACCCCGACGACTCCGGCATCCTGCGCCTGTCGGTGCTCGTCTCCCCACGGCTAGCCACCGCAGGCGCCGAGGCGCACCTGGGCGACTTTGCGGACTTCGTCGACTGGCCGCGGCAGCTGCGCCAGGCCAGGTTCGCCGTCGAGGTCACCTGGGACCGGTTGCATCTGGACGCCGAGCACAACCCCGACGTGGCCGACTCCGGGTTGTGGGCAGCGCTGCTGCCGCCCGAGACTCCCGTCGAGGGACACGAGTTCATCGACCGCTCGCAACGGGCGCTGCGCTCCTTCCCCACCCGTAGCGTCGCGGGGTTCGTGCGCGAGCTGTACACCACGGTGGCCGAGCAGGCAGCAACCGACTTCCCCGACAACAGCCGCGGGGGGCCCCTTGAGCGACTGCGCGCCACGCTCGGCGAACAGGCGCGCATCGACCAGCATCTGGAACAGTTCGGGCGGGGTCGCCAGGACCTGGAGGAGCTGCGCCGGCGCTACCGCAACCCCCGGGAGCGTTACGACCCTCGCACCCTCTCCGAGCGTCGGCGAGACAGCCTGCTCGACGACCCTGCGGCCGCCGCGACGGTGCCGCACGAGGTCATCGCCTTCGCCTCGGCGTCGCGCTTCTACAACCGCTCCGAGCAGCGCGAACCTTACGGGCCGCTTGACCCGGAGATGACCGCCCCGCGACCCCCCGAGTCCACGCCGGACTTCCACACCCGGCTCAGCCATCTCGGGGACTATCCCGAGCTGCTGAGACGTCTCGGTCTGGTCGTCGACCTCAGGGTGCGCCTGGCCGACCGCATCCCCGAGTCTTCTGTCGTCCGGGTCGTAGCGAACATCGACGAGCTGTCGGCGCTGAACGTCCCGCTCGCGTCCCCTTGGACCGCGTATGACTTCGACGGCGATGGCTTCTGGCCCGCACCACGCGAGCGGGTCGACGGCGATGTCGTACACGGCATGCTGCGCATCGAGGAGCGTGAGCTGTTCGACGTGCACACCGTCGACGTCGACGGTGCGGCGCTGAAAGTCGCCGACTTCGCCGTCAACCTCGAAAGGCTGCTGGACGAAGGCAACCACACCACGGTCACACCCGCCGCCAGCAGCGTCCCGTCGCTGCGCAGCGCCGGCCTTACCGTGACGCGCGCCAGCCGCGCCGACAGGATTCGCACGCTGCTGGAGCGGGCCCGCGAGCTCGATCAAGGGCTGGGCGGCGACGAGGTTGTCCTGTACGCCGACGACGTGGCCCGCGGCTACCGGGTCGACGTCCACGACGACGCCACAGGACAGTGGCGGTCGCTGCATGCCCGCCGCGGCGACTATCGCTTCGACAGCGACGAGGTGGCGGACCTGACCGTGGACGACGAGGGCTACGTCAAGGGCGCCTCAACGACCTCGAAGGCGCCGGGACCCGTCGATCCCACCCCGCCGCTGTACCTGCATGAGGCCCTGTTCGGGTGGGATGGGTGGAGCCTGAGCGCTCCCCGCCCTGGCCTGGCCATCGGCTCGTCCGAGAACGGCGAGGAGCCGCGTGCGGAGGGTGACCGAGCCAGCCAAGGCTTCGGCATGACCGTGGCGTTCACGGCCGTCGACGGTTCACTGCCGCGCCTGCGCTACGGCCGCAGCTACCGGCTGCGGGCCCGCGCCGCCGACCTGGCAGGCAACAGCACGCGCCTCGTCGACGACCAGCGGGTGACCGAACCGCAGCCCTACCTGCGCTTCGACCCCGTGCTCTCACCGACGGTCGTGCTACGCACCCGCCTGACCGAAGGCGAGTCTCTGCTGCGGATGGTCATTCGCAGCGACGCCGGCGTCACCCCCGCCGAGTACGCGGCGTCGGTGGCGGTGCAGGCGGCGCTGGCCGGCTACGACCACACCTACGCGGCGGCCAACGAGCGGCACCTGGCACCACCGAAAGCCTCGCAAGCCACCGCCGAGCTCCACGGGCGCTTCGACCAGGCCTTTGGGCCCGGGGGTGACCCCCTGGCGGCGTTGCGGGTCGCGCGCCGCGAGCAAGGCACCCTGCTCGACCGCTTCATCGTCGACCTCGCGACCGGCCAGCCGACGATCCCGGTGACCGGCATCGAGCTGGTCACACCCCGCGCGCTGCTCGCCGAGGGACTGCCGCCCCCACCGACGCTGGAAACCCTGCCCCGCGGTGGTGCGCTGGCCCCCGGCCAGTACGTGCTGCACACCACCGAGCAGCTGCTCCTGCCGTACCTGCCGGACCCGCTGGCGATCGGCATCGGCTTCCGTGGCCTTCCCGGCGTTGACCCCGACGACTCACTGCGCGTGGTCTTCAACGGCGACTGGCCGGAGCCCGTGCCCTTCCGGCTGCGCGTTGTAGGAGGGTCGGGCCCGCCCGAGATCGGGCCGGACGGGGTGCTGACGGTGCAGCTGCCACAGGCCGAGGTCGCGTCCGTGCGGATCAGCAGCCTGGTCGACGGCGAGGGACTGGCGCAGCTGGCCATCTGGGACTGGATGAGCGAGGACGCGCGTGCGCGGCTGCAGGGTGCCGCGGAACGGGGGCAGCTGTGGATGCTGACGCCGTTCGACGAGATGACGCTCGTCCACGCCGTCCAGCGGCCGCTGGCAGAGCCCGACATCCCTGAGGACCTCACCCCGCGCCGCCTGCTCGGCGAGACCTTCGCCTGGTTCGAGGGTGCGCTGCACAACTCGGCGAAAAGCAGCATCCGCCTCGATGTCGGAGCCGAGTGGTCCGAGCCGTTGGATCTGTTGCCCGATCCCGGTCCCACACGGGTCGAAGGCCGAGCGCACGCCTTCGACCTGCGCGTCGACACCGATGAGGACGCGGCGCTGGTCGGGCGAGACGACATCGCGCGGATGCCCGCCGCCTTGCCCCAGCACCGTGCGCGCCACGACTTTGGCGACACCAAGCACCGCACGGTGCGCTACACGCCGGTGGCCACTACTCGCTTCCGTGAGTACTTCCCCTCCGAGATCACCACTGACCTGGCGAACATCACCCGCACCGGCCAGGCGCGCGAGATCGAGGTGCCCAGCTCCGCGCGACCCGCCACCCCGAAGGTGCTGTACATCGTCCCGACGTTCCGTTGGCAGGTGGAGCCGGGCGAGGACGGATCCGCCGTCAGCCGTCGGCACAGCGGTCTGCGGGTCTACCTGGAGCGGCCGTGGTACTCGTCGGGCGACGGCGAACTGCTCGGCGTGGTCGTCCGCCAGCGCCAGCCACTGCCTCGGCTCCCTGGCTTGGAACCTCGAGAGGTGGAAGAGCTGCGTGACGACCTGCATTGGCTGGCCGACACCGTCGCCGAGCAACGCCATCTCGGCTTGGACCGTGCGGTGCAGGTGCAGTTGCTTCGCCGCGAGCTGGAGCGTCTGCCCGACGAGATTGCGGCGCAGCCTGTCGCGCGGCGCTTGCGCGAGCGTTGGGACCTGCTCGATCCCCCGCTGTTCTGGCTGTTGCTGGCCGACCCGGTTGCGCCGTATGTCACCAGCTGGGGCGCCGACCCCATCTGGGCGTCGCGGCCGCTGCCCAGCGCGCGTCCGACCCTCGACCACTTCGGATCACCTGCGGTGACGCGGGGAACCGATCTGTGGCTGGAGGAGCTGGGACCCGAAGGTCGGCTGGTGTCGGTGGCCGGGCATCCCGTTGCCTACAACGCCGAGCGGCGGCTGTGGTACTGCGACCTGGAGATCGAAGCCGGCGCCGCCTACTTCCCGTTCGTGCGGCTGGCCCTGGCCCGCTATCAGCCCCATTCCATCGCCGGTGCCGAGCTGTCACCGGTGGTCGTCGCCGACTTCGCCCAGCTGCCGGCCGACCGCACGGCCACGGTGGTCCCCGGCG
>Ga0136630_1000634_pt1 | contig 13812 bp, 14 predicted proteins | sample AntDrymUQ5682106_2_FD_105496 | JGI IMG/M metagenome (GOLD analysis project Ga0136630, IMG submission 105496) | Polar desert sand microbial communities from Dry Valleys, Antarctica - metaG UQ568 (21.06) | ecosystem: Environmental > Terrestrial > Soil > Desert | place: Antarctica: Dry Valley...
CTCCTGCTCGGCGCTGAGGGCCGGGGAGCTCGACTCCTCGATCACCTTCTGGTTGCGGCGCTGGATCGAGCAGTCGCGCACGCCCGCTGCCCATACGGTGCCGTCGTCGTCGGCGATGACCTGAACCTCGACGTGGTGCGCGCCTGTGACGCGGCGCTCGATGAAGATCGTCGCGTCGGCGAAGGAGCCGAGCGCCTCGCCCCGCGCGCGCTCGAACGCCGACGCCAACTCCTCCTCGGAGGTGGCGACGCGGATGCCCCGCCCGCCCCCACCCGCCCGGGCCTTGATCATGACCGGATACCCGATCGTGCGGGCGTGCTCGACGGCGGCGTCCACTGTCTCCACCGGGGTCCGGCTCCAAGCGGCGACCGGCACGCCTACCTCCTCCGCGAACAGCTTGGCGCCGATCTTGTCGCCCAGGCGGCGCATGACGTCGGGCGGCGGGCCGACAAAGACAACGCCTAGTCGTGCGCACAGCTCGGCGAAGGCGGGATCCTCGGCGACGAATCCCCACCCAACCCAGGCTGCGTCGGCCCGGCTCTCGCGAAGCGCCCGCTCGAGCTCGCCATGGTCGAGGTAGGGACTCTCCCCACCGATGACCACGGCCTCGTCGGCCTCGAGCACGAACATCGCCCGCCGTTCGGCCTCCGTGTGCAGGGCGATCGTCCGCATCCCGAAGCCGTGCTCCAGGTTGAGCTCGCGCACCGCGCGGACAAGGCGCACGGCGGCCTCGCCCCGGTTGACGATCGCAACGCGCGTGAAGCTGGCCTCACCCTCCGACACGGGCGCCGTATCCGTCACGATCCAGACAATACGATGACCGAAGCTGAGGCGTGGCTCTCTAGGGGGCCTCCTCCAGCAACTCGATGCCGCCGCGTAGGCCGCGCGCGACCGCCACGTGGTAGATCTTGCGGTGGGGATGGCCGACGATCCGGTCACGGAACTTCGCGACCTGCGACTGGTAGAAGCCGCTGCGCTCGTTGGCCTGCATGTGCTCGAGCGTGTCGGAGAGGTCGACAACCATGGCGGTGCCGTCCTGTTGCGCGTGTCGGCGTCCGCGCGCTACCACCTGGGAGGGTCCCCCTCGGGCTTCCCGCGAGCGAGAGGGGCGCTAGAGGACGCCGTGGTTGGGATTGTGCGGGGGCGCCGGGTTGTCGCGCGGCGGCTCCGCGGCGCCGCGCTCCTCGGTCGCGAGCGGCTCGATGCGAGGCGGCATTCCGGGGAGCTTGAGCTTCAGCTTCCGACCGTCCTTCATCGTCAACTCGTGCGGCTGCTTCTTGAGTGGCTCACCGGGAATCGGGCTCATCTGACCAGACTACTCGGGGCGCGGGACCGTCTCAACGGCGTCCGGCGCTATCTGCACGAGGCGGTCTCGATCTCGGTGGCGCCTAATCCTCACCACGTTCAGACCCTCACGGAGCTTGACACCATGCCCACCCCCTCACAGCGCCTGAAGGTCGTGATCGCCGGTGGCGGTGTCGCCGCTGTCGAACTGGCCCTAGCCCTGGATGACCTCGCGGGCGAGCGCGTGCAGCTGGCGATGATCGCCCCGCAGCCCGACTTTCAACTGCGGCCCCAGCACCGCCCAGCCGTTCTCGATCGACCACGTCCGCCACCATCCGCTACGGACCTCGCCGCACGCGTGAGCGCCGAGCTCATCACGGACTCGGTCACCGCGGTGGATCCGGTGCGCCGTGCCGTGCGTCTGGCCAGCGGGGGAGTCGTGCAATACGACGCGCTGGTCCTAGCCATCGGTGCCCGCCACCGTACGGCGTTCACCCGCGCGATGACGTTCACCGGCGATGCATCGACGCTGCCGTTCAATGGCTTGCTTGCCGACCTGGAGGAGGGCTGGTCGCACTCGGTCGCGTTCGTCGTGCCGCCCGGGACGACTTGGCCGCTGCCGCTGTATGAGCTAGCGCTCATGACTGCGCGCAGCGTTCACGGTATGGGCATCGACGATGCCCGGCTACAGGTCATCTCTCCCGAAGCGACGCCGTTGGCGCTGTTCGGCGAACAGGCCAGCCGGGCAGTCTCGGAGCTGCTTGACAAGGCGGGGATCGAGCCACAACCGTTCCGTCCGGTGCTCCGTGGCCGCCTGCTGACAGGTCGCGGCGCCGAGTACCTCGAGCATCGGTTGCACGACGATCCCGGTGGAGAATCCGCGCCCGAGCTGCGCTGTGGTCAGCGTCGCACAAGATCAACGGACGCTACCTGTCGCCCTGGCTCGCGGAGCTCGACGGAGAAGAGCCCGAGCCCGCGCCCAGCGAGGCGGACCATCTGGAGATCGAGGTGCAGTTGCCGGCAGCGCACGAGCTCGGGCGAGAGGACATGCGCCCGGATCCGTACTCGCCGCTGCGCCCCGGCTGAGCTCCTACTGCGCCCCGTCCAGATCCAGCCGCAGCGCCCGCGCCTCGCCGAGGTAGACGTGCCTCGGGCCGTGCGCGTCGGGCGCGTGGTAGTGCATCAGCACGCGGATGATGCGCGGCAGCGAGCCCGGCACGGGCACCTCGCGCGCGCACAGCAGCGGCACCTGCGAGAAGCCCATGTTGCGCGCGGCGACGGCCGGAAACTCGGCGTCGAGATCATCGGTCAGCGTGAAGATGCAGCTGACGACGTCGCTGGGATGAAGATCGTTGCGCTTGAGGATCTCGCGCAGCAGCCACTCCGTCGCTCCCAGAATCGCCTGGGCGTCGTTGCGGTCAACCGACGAGGCGCCGCGCAGGGCGAAGAGCCGCATAGCGTCGCGACTCTACCCCGGCGAGCCCAAAGCGACAGGTCACCGATCCCATGACGGGCATGCAGCGCTACTCGGCCTGCCACCGCCATACGCCAGGCGCTCACGAGCTGGCGGCGGACGGCGGACGGCGTCAGGATGCTGGCCTGCGCCGGTGAGACCTACTTCGAGTTCGCCGACCTCGTCGCCGACCAGGCGCGCCTCGCCGGCTGAACAGAAGCGGCGCGGTCACTGCCCGCGCCGCAGGACCTCCACCTCCGCCGCCTTCAGGCGCCGGTGGCCGCCCTCCGGCAGGTCGTCGAGGCGCAGCGGGCCGAAGCGCACGCGCTGCAGCGTCCGGACGGGGTGACCGACCGCCTCGCACATCCGCTTGACCTGGTGGTTGCGGCCCTCGTGGATCGTCACTTCGAGCACGCCCGCCCGTAGTTGGCGTACCTTGGCCGGAGCGGTGCGGCCGTCCTCGAGCTCGATGCCCTCGCGCAGCCGGCGCAGCGCGTGCTCGGGGACCGGCGCGGGGTGCACCGTGGCGCGGTACGTGCGCGGCACCTCGAACGAGGGGTGCGTCAGGCGCTGGGCGAGGTCGCCGTCGTTGGTGACGAGTATCAGGCCGGTGCTGTCGGCATCCAGTCGGCCGACCGGGTACAGGCGCGCGCCGCGCGCCGGCACGAGGTCGACGACCGTCGGGCGGTCGTGCGTGTCCTTCGCCGTGCACAGCACCCCCGAGGGCTTGTTGACGACGAACACCATGCGTTCCTCGGGTCCCGCGAGGAACCGCCCGTCGACCGCGACGCCGCTGTTGGCGTCGACGTCTCGCGCCGGATCGGTGACCGTCTTGCCCGCGATCGTCACGCGGCCCGCCCGCACGATCTCCTCGGCGGCGCGCCGCGAGGCGATCCCGGCATGGGCGAGGAACTTGGCCAGGCGCATCGTACGATGGTGCCACGCAAGCAAGGGTCTACCGGGAGAGGCCCTCAAGCGCGCCCGAAGGAGCACGTGCCCGTCTACCAGATGCAGTTTCACGCCGAGCGCGACGAGCTGATCGCGATCGCGTCCAGCTGGGTCGATCGCCACGTCCTGACGGTCGTGCTCGAGCGCTTCTACCCCACCTACGAACCGGTCGCGATGCCCGACACCATGCGGCTGACGGAGGCCGTGCGCGAACTCGAGCCGGTGCGGCGCATCTGCCTCGGGCGCATGGAGATGATCGTCGGCGGCGGCATCCTCACGCCGGAGGACTTCATCGCCGTCAACCGCGACTGCCTGGCGATCGCGCTCGAGCCGATCACCGAGGACGGGCTGCGCGAATGCGCGCTGGGAACCCTGACCGCCGACCCGCACACGCTCGAGCACTGGCTCGAGCTCGTCTTCGAGCTCGAGCAGATCACCCACCACGGTGCGACCGTCGTCGATCCGCACAGCGGCGCGCGCAAGCACGTGCCCGAGCACCGCCACACCGCCGGCGCCCACGAGCTCGCCAGCAACGGCGTGCGAATGCTGGCCGCGGCCGGCGCGACGTACTTCGAGTTCGACGACATGATTCCGGGCATCGCGGAGATCTGAGGCTCCCGCGACCGCGACACCCGCCCCTACGATGGAGCGCATGGATCTCGAGCGGCTCGACAGCGTCCTGGCCGACGCCGGCCAGCCGGCCTTCCGCACGCGCCAGGTGTGGGCCTGGGCCGCACGCGGCGCCAGCGGCTACGAGGACATGACCGATCTGCCCGCGGCGCTGCGCGCCGAGCTCGCCGCAGCGGTTGCGTTCTCGACGCTGACGGCGGTCGACGAGGCCCATTCGCGCGACGGGACCGTCAAGACGCTGTTTCACACCCACGACGGGCGACCGGTCGAGGCCGTGCTGATGCGCTATCGCGATGGCCGACGCTCGCTGTGCCTGTCCTCGCAGTCGGGCTGCCCGCTGACCTGCACGTTCTGTGCCACCGGCGCGATGCGCTTCGGGCGCAATCTCAGCGCCGCGGAGATCGTCGATCAGGCGCTGCACTTTCGCCGCCTACTTCGGACGGCCGGAGGACCGCCTCGCTTCGCTCGCGCTCCGCTACAAGGACGCGGGGCCGGATGCCCCGCGGAGGACTCTCCCGATCACGCCGTCTTCATGGGCATGGGCGAGCCGATGATGAACCTCGACGCCGTGCTCGATGCCTGCCGCCGCTTGCCCGACCTCGGGGTCACGCATCGCCGCACGGCGATCTCGACCGTCGGCTGGATCCCCGGCATCGAGCGCCTTGCGCGATCGGACATGCCGATCCGCCTCGCGCTGTCGCTGCATGCCGCCGACGACGCGCTGCGCTCACAGCTGATGCCGGTCAACGACCGCTATCCGCTCGCCGACGTGCTCGCGGCCTGCAGGCGCTTCCACGCCGCCAAGCGCCGGCTCGTGTTCGTCGAGTACGTGATGCTCGCGGGCGTCAACGACCGCTACGAGCAGGCGCTTGCGCTGGCCCGCGCGCTGGACCCGAAGATCTTCAAGGTTAACCTGATCCCCTACAACCCGTCCGGTTCCCCCTACGAGGGCTCGGGGCCCGAAGCGATCGCGGCCTTCCGCGCCGTGCTCGAGGAACACGGCATGCGCGTCACCGTTCGGCTCACGCGCGGGCGAGACATCGCGGCCGCGTGCGGCCAGCTGGCGGCGGCGCAGGGCTGACCGAGCGTCAGGCCGAGCGCACGAGCGCGCCGAAGTCGCGCGCGTAGTCGGACTTCATGATCTCGAACATCATCTCCTGGCGCTGCTGCGGATTGACGATGCGATAGGTGATGACGAGCGTGTCTTCCTGAGAGGCAAGCTCGAGGCCGGCGCGGTCCAATGCGGCGATCTCCTTCTTCAGCTTCAGGTTTCCCATGAACATCTTGATGTCGAAGATGTGGATCCTCGACGGGGTCACCGCGAACAGGAACGCGGGCGGAATCTTGACCTTCCCCCCGTCCGTGTGGATCTCGTCGTTGGGGACCGAACCGGGCCCGGGGCCCGACTGGTCTCCCAGCACGACGTCCGATGCGACGTTGAGCAGCGTTCTGGAGACGATGTTGCCCATCACACCGCAACGGTTGGCGTACGCGACTCCGAGCACGGGCTCGGATAGCGCCGCGGCGGTCAGCTCCTCGGCCTGGCGCGTCATCTTGTCCGCCGTCTTGCCCATCGGTCGCGGGATCCTAAGGGACCGTTGCCGCGTCGCCTGCGCGCTGCTCGCCGGCACGCAGCAGGCGATCGCGCAGCTCGGACTCCTCCTCGGGCGACGGGTCCCATTCCGCAACGCTTGGCAGCGCGTCGAGCGAGTCCAGCCCGAAGAGCTTGAGAAACAGGTCGGTCGAGCGGTAGAGGATCGCGCCGAACTGCGAGCGCCCGGCCTCCTCGATGAACCCGCGTTCGAGCAGCGTCGCCGTCGCCGAGTCGGCGGCCACGCCGCGGATGCGCGTGATCTCCGGCCGCGAGACCGGTTGCAGGTAGGCGACGATCGCGAGCGTCTCGGCCTGCGCCGGCGTGAGCGGCGGCGTGCGCGGCTTGGCGAGCAGGCGCCGGGCGGCGTCCTCGGCCACGGGGTCGGTCGCCAGCGCAACGGCGCCCGCGACACGCTTGAGCTGCAGTCCGCGCGCGCCCGGCGCGTAGTCGCGGTCGAGCTCGGCGAGGGCATCGGCGACGTCGTCCAGATCGCAGTCCGCGGCCTGCGCGAGATCGGCGACGGCGACCGGCTCAGGCGACAGGAACAGCAGCGCCTCGACAATGCGGCCCAGCTCCGTCACCGCGCGGCAGCCTCCACGCGCGGCGGCCGCGCGGCCGGCGCGATCGCGATCTCGCCGAAGGCCGACTTCTGCGTCCACGTCGCCTCGCCCTGCTTGTAGAGCTCGAGCAGGGCGAACAGCGTCACCGCGACGGTGACGCGATCGGCGCCGCGGACCGCCTCGTCGAACGTGCAGCCGCCGCGGCCCAGCAGCGTGCGCAGGTGGTTGAGGCGCTCGGCCACGGTCACCGTCGGCGTCGTGAGGTGTGACGTGTTGAGCTTCGGCGGAAGGCGCAGCAGGCCGCCGATCGCCGCGCCGAGCTGGCGCGGGTCATGGACGGCGCGGGCATCGAGCAGGTTCGTGCGCCGCAGCGCGGGCGGCAGCGGCGCCGAGCGGTAGCGCACGCCGGCCTCGCCCTCCAGCCGTGCCTCCAGGTGTTCGGCCGCGTAGCGATAGCGGCGCGCCTCGAGCATCCGCGCGAGCAGCTCCTCGGCCGCCTCGCCGGGCTCCAGGTCGAGCTCGTCGTCCTCGGCGCGCGGCAGCATCAGCCGCGACTTGAGCTCCAGCAGCGCGGCGATCAGCACGAGGAACTCGGTCGCGATCTCGAGGTCGAGCTCGCCGCGCTGTTCGAGGTGGTCGAGGTAGGCGAGCACGACATCTGCGAGCGCCACCTCGAGCAGGTCGACCTCCTCGCGCAGGACGAGCGTCAGCAGCAGGTCGAACGGTCCCGAGAAGACCTCGAGGTCCAGCTCGAGCGAGGCGACGGACACGAGCAGCAGGCTACCGCCGACGCCCGACGGTGCCGAGTCAGTCGCGCGGCGGACCGACGCCCATCGCGTCGCGCACGTCGGCCAGCGTTCGCGCGGCGATCGCGCGCGCCTTCTCGGCACCTGCTTGCAGCACCCGCTCGAGCGCCGCCTCGTCGCCGCGGATCTCGTGATAGCGCCCGCGCACCGGCTCCAGCTCGGCGCTGACGGCCTCCCCCACCGCGACCTTGAGATCCCCGTAGCCGCGCGCGTCGGCGAACTGCTGCTCGATCTCCTCCGGCGTCGCGTCGCGCAGCACGGCGAGGATCTCGATGAGGTTGGTGACGCCGGATTTGCCTTCGCCGCGGTGGATCCGGGGCGGGTCGTCGGAGTCGGTAACGGCGCGCTTGAACTTGCGCCTGATCGCCTCGGGCTCGTCGAGCACGTAGACGGTGCCCAGTTCGCTGCCGCCGGTCGTCGACATCTTGCTCTCGGGGTCCTGAAGGTCGCGCACGCGCGCGCCGACCTGCGGGATGCGGTGCTCGGGTACGACGAGCAGGCCCTCGCCGCCTGTCCCCGGACGGGGGAAGCGCGCGTTGAAGCGCGTCGCGATGTCGCGCATCAGCTCGAGGTGCTCGCGCTGGTCCTCGCCGACCGGGACCTCGGCGGCGCGATAGGCGAGCACGTCGGCCGCCTGCAGCACCGGGTACAGCAGCAGCCCAGCCGAGACGAGCTCGCGCTGGGCGGTCGACTTGTCGCGGAACTGGTGCATGCGGCTCAACTCGCCCAGCGCGGTCACCGAGCACAGCAGCCAGCACAGCTCCGTGTGCTCGACCACATCGCCCTGGCGAAAGAGGATGCAGCGCTCGGGATCCAGGCCGGCGGCGAGCAGGATCGCCGTCGTGTCGTACACGCGCTCGCGCAGCTCCGCGGGCTTGTAGGGCACGGTCGTCGCGTGCAGGTCGACGATGCAGTAGATCGCCGGATCGCCGCGATCCTGACCCGCGACGTACTGACCGATCGCGCCGATGTAGTTGCCCAGATGCTTGCGGCCCGTCGGCTGGATGCCGGAGAAGATCGAGTGAGCCACGGCGGCGGAGGCTAACCCGTGCGGGCGAAACGGGACGCCAGACGCTGTCCGGCGTCCCCGCTCCGGCTGATCAGCGCAACGTGTGGTTACAAGCGGCGCCGACCGCGCCCACCGGCCCCACCGTGCCCACCGGCCCCACCGTGCCCACCGCCACCGCGCCTACTGAACAGCGCCCTGATTGCATTCATGATCCGGCTGAGGATTCCCATGGGGTACGCCATACCCAGCCGCGCGGCAGGCTACGCGGACTGGACGGATGGTGGAGGCTCCAGCGACCCGACCGCCCGCCCGCCCGCCCGTCAGCGGACGACCCGTGCGACGTAGCCGTCGCGGGCGATCGCCGCGAGCACCTCTTCGGCATGCTCGCGCCCGCGGGTCTCCAGCACGATCTGGACCGCGGTTTCGCGCACATGCAGGTCGACGCCTTCGCGTACATGCTCCACCTCGACGAGGTTGGCGCTCGCGTCGCCGATGCAGGCGAGCAGCCGCGCGAGCGATCCCGGCCGGTCGGGCAGGCGGGTGAAGAGCACGAGTCGCCGCCCGGCCTGGGTCTCGTGGCGGCGTGCCAGGGCGGCGAGCAGCCCCGGGTCGACGTTGCCACCGGAGAGTACGACCACGGTGGTCCCGCGAGAAGCGGGCGCGACCAGGCCGCCCAGCAGCGCCGCGACGCCCACGGCGCCCGCACCCTCCACCACGAGCTTGCTGCGCTCCATCAGCATCACCATCGCCTCGGCGACCTCGTCCTCCCCCACCGCGACCACGTCGTCGAGCCAGTGCCGCACGAGCCCGAGCGTGAGCTCACCCGGCCGCTTGACCGCGATCCCATCGGCGATCGTCAGCGAAGAGGAGACGCCGACCGGCTCGCCGCGCCGCAGCGACTCGGCGAACGCCGCGCAGGCGTCCGCCTGCACGCCGACCACCTCGACCCCGGGACGGGCCGACTTCACCGCGATCGCCACGCCGCTGGCCAGCCCGCCGCCCCCCAACGGCACGACGACCTTTGCGAGGTCCTCGACGTCCTCGAGCAGTTCGAGCCCAACGGTGCCCTGGCCGGCCACGACGTCGGGATCGTCGAAAGGGTGCACGAACGCCAGCCCGCCCTCCTGCGCCCGCGCGGTGGCCGCAGCGAAGCAGTCCTCGAGCGAGTCACCGGACAGGCGCACGACCGCGCCCAGCGCCGCGCAGCCTTCGACCTTGGCAAGCGGCGCCTGTTCGGGCATGAACACCTCGCAGGGCACCTCCCGCGCCCGCGCCGCGTCGGCCAGCGCCCACGCGTGGTTGCCCGCGCTGCCGGCCACGACCCCGCGCTCGCAGCCCGCTCCAAGCGACGCCAGCTTGCTCAGCGCGCCGCGCAGCTTGAACGAGCCGGTGCGCTGCAGGTTCTCGGCCTTCACTGCCACCCGGCCGCCACAGCGCTCCGAGAGCACCTGCGCCGGTAGCACCGGCGTGTGTCGCGCCAGATCGCAGACGGCGGCGCGCGCCCGCTCGACGTCCGCGGCGACGACGGTCATCGGCCTGCGAGGAACGCTGGGTAGGGCTGATCGAGCCCGCTGCGAGCGCGCATGGCCCCGTGTGCTACCCGGCCTCGGGCTCGATCGCCTCGCGCACGCGAGGCCGCTTGGCCGCGCCCGCCTCGTCGAGCCGGCGCACCGGCGTCGTGTAGGGAGCGTTGCGCGCGATCTCGGGGTCCTCGGCGGCCTCGGCGACGATCGCCGCGATCGCATCGACGAACGCGTCGAGCGTCTCGCGCGTCTCGGTCTCGGTCGGCTCGATCAGCAGCGCCTCGTCGACGACGAGCGGGAAGTAGACGGTCGGCGGGTGCATGCCGTGGTCGAGCAGGCGCTTGGCGAGGTCCAGCGTGCGGATGCCGAGCTCCTTCTTCAGCGGCGCGCCCGTGAGCACGAACTCGTGCATGCAGCGCTCGCCGAACGCCAGCGGCAGGTGCTCGCCGACCTCCTCACGCAGGCGCGCGAGCAGGTAGTTGGCGTTGAGCACCGCGACCTCGCTGACGTCCTTGAGGCCCTCCGCGCCGAGCGAGCGGATGTACGCGTACGTGCGCACGAACACCCCGTAATTCCCCTGGAAACCGCGGAGCTTTCCGATCGACTTCGGGCGTTCGTGGTCGAGCCCGTAGCGCGGCGCCGCGGCGCCATTGGACGACTCGCGCCGCACGAGTTGGGGCCGCGGCAGGAACGGCTCGATGCGCTCGCTGACGGCGATCGGCCCCGCTCCCGGTCCACCGCCGCCGTGCGGCTGGGTGAACGTCTTGTGCAAATTGAAGTGGACGATGTCAAAGCCCATGTCCCCCGGCCGCGAGTAGCCCATGATCGCGTTGAGGTTCGCCCCGTCGTAGTACAGCGTCGCGCCCGCTTCGTGCACGATCGACGCCATCTGCTCGACGTTCGGGTCGAAGATTCCCAGCGTGCTGGGGTTCGTGAGCATCAGGCAGGCGACCTGGTCGTCGGTCTTCGCGCGCAGGTCGTCGAGATCGACGCCACCCGCCGTGTCGAGCGCGACCTTGACGACCTCGTAGCCGCCCATCGTCACGGTCGCCGGGTTCGTGCCGTGCGCACTGTCGGGCGTGAGCACCTTCGTGCGCTGCTCGCCGCGATCGGCGTGGTAGGCGCGCGTCAGCAGGACGCCCGCGAGCTCGCCGTGTGAGCCGGCCGAGGGTTGTAGCGAGACGTGCGGCAGCCCGGCGATCTCGGCCAGCGCCTCTTGCAGGTTGAACATCAGCTCGAGCGCGCCCTGCGCGCGGCGCGGGTCCTGCAACGGATGCAGGCGCGCATGGCCTGGCAGCGCCGCGACGCGCTCGTGCAGGCGCGGGTTGTGCTTCATCGTGCACGAGCCGAGCGGATAGAAGCCCGAGTCCAGGTCGAAGTTGCGCTTGGAGAGGTTGACGTAGTGGCGCACGATCTCGGGCTCCGAGACCTCGGGCAGCAGCGGCGCCTTGGCGCGCCGGCTGCCCTCTGGGATCAGCCCCTCGACCTGGGGCACGTCGAGCTCGGGCGCGACGAACGCGCGCCGTCCGGCTGCGCCCTTCTCGAAGATCGTCGTCGCCCGCTCGCGCTGCTGCGCGGTCGCCCCACCCTCGAGCGATGTCATACGGTCGCCTCGGTCGCCGTGCGCTCGGCCGCGACGGCCTCGCCGAGCACGTCCGCGAGGCGGTCGATGTCCGCGCGCGAGCGCTGCTCGGTGATCGCGACGAGCAGCCCGTCGGGGTGCTCCTCGTAGGCGCGCCGCAGTGCGAAGCCGGCGTTGATTCCGGCCGCAGCGCAGCGGTCGAGCACGCGATCGACCGGCGCGTCCAGGCGCAGCGCGAACTCGCGCACGACCGGCCGGTCGTGGAGCTTGTGCACGCCATCGAGCGCAGCGAGCGTCTCGCGCGCGTAATGCGTGCGCTGCAGCATGAGCTCGCCGATCTCGACGATCCCGCGGCGCCCGAGCCAGCTCAGGTAGATGACGCCCGCCAGCGCGTTGAGCGCCTGCGAGGTGCAGATGTTCGACGTCGCCTTCTCGCGGCGGATGTGCTGCTCGCGCGTCTGCAGCGTGAGCACGAAGCCACGACGGCCGTCGGCGTCGGTCGTCTCGCCGGCGATCCGACCGGGCATCCTGCGTAGGTGCGCCTCGGTTGCGGCGAAGAAGCCGAACGAGGGGCCGCCGAAGTCCAGCCGGTTGCCCAGCGTCTGCCCTTCACCGACGACGACGTCGGCGCCCTGATTGCCGGGCGCCTCGAGCACGCCGAGCGTGAGCGGATCGGCGGCGCAGATCACGAGCGCGCCATGCTCGTGGGCGGCCGCGGCAATCGCCTCGACGTCCTCGATCGCGCCGAGGAAGTTCGGCTGCTGAATGATGACCGCGCCGATCTCGTCCGACAGCGCTTCGCGCAGCGCTTCGAGGTCGGTGAGGCCCTCGTCGAGACCAATCTCCGTGGACGTCGTGCCGTAGCCGGCGGCGAGCGTCTGGAGCGTCTCGCGGCTGTCGGGGTGCACGCCACGGCTGACGAGATGGCGCGTGCGCTTGTTGGACAGCTTGGCCAGATAGGCGGCCGCGCCGACGGCGCTCGGTCCCTCGTAGAGCGAGGCGTTGGAGACCGGCAGCCCCGTCAGCTCGCTGATCGCGGTCTGAAATTCGAACATGACCTGCAGCCCGCCCTGGCTGATCTCCGGCTGGTAGGGCGTGTACGGCGTCAGAAACTCCGAGCGCGTGATCAGCATGTCGACGATCGCCGGGACGTAGTGGTCGTACATTCCGGCGCCGAGGAACGTGATCTCGTCCTCGCTGCTGACGTTGCGCGAGGCGAGCTCGCGCAGCTCGGCGAAGACGGCCTGCTCGGGCTGGCCCGGCGGCAGGTCGATGTCCCGCTGCAGCCGCAGCGCCTGCGGAATCGACGAGAACAGCTCCTCGATCGATCCGACGCCGATCGCGCCGAGCATCACCTGCAGATCCTCGGGCGTTACCGCGGTGTACTGGCTCACGACAGGCTGCTCCGGTACGTCTCGGCATCGATCAGCGCGTCTGTCTCGGAGGGGTCGGACAGCTTGACCTTCACCATCCAGCCATCGCCGTAGGGGTCCTCGTTGATGCTCTCGGGCTTGTCGGCGAGCGCGATGTTGACCTCGATGATCTCGCCCGACAGCGGCGCGATGACATCGGAGACCGCCTTGACGGACTCGACCTCGGCGTAGAACTCGTCCGCCGTCACCGACGAGCCGACCTCGGGCGGATCGAAGAAGACGACCTCGCCCAGCGCGTCCTGCGCGAACCATGTGATCCCGAACGTCGCGACGTCCTCGTCGGAATCGAGCCTGGCCCAGTCGTGCTCGGCGTGGTACAGCAGGTCGTCCGGGTAGCTGGCGTCAGCCATCGGTCTCCTCGTCGTGGCGGTACAAAGGTTTGGCAGCGACGACCGCCGCGCGCGTCCGGCCGCGCACATCGATTTCCAGCGACTCGCCGATGGTCGCGCGGTCCGCCGGCAGGTACGCCATGCCGATCCCGACGTCGAGGCACGGCGACATCGTGCCGCTCGTCACCTCGCCGCCGCCGATCACGGGGTTTCCCTGGCGAGCAATGCCCGGCCCGGTCAGCTTGAAGGGCATCAGCTTCTCCGAAGGCCCGGCCTCGCGCACGGCGCGCACGGCGTCGGCGCCGACGAAGCCGGTGTCCTCCTTGCAGGCCCAGCCGAGGCCGGCCTCGATCGGCCCGCGCTCGGTCGACAGGTCGTTGCCGTAGAGGTGAAAGCAGACCTCGAGGCGCAGCGTGTCGCGCGCGGCCAGACCGCACGGAAGCGCCCCGCGCCGCACGACCTCCTCCCACAGCGCCGGCGCGTCGCCGGGGTCGACGAGCAGCTCGACGCCGTCCTCGCCGGTGTAGCCGGTGCCGCAGACCAGCGCGTTGCGGCCAAGGATGATGCGCGGCCCGGTCTGCATGCGGTCGGGCAGCGGGCTGTCGGAGATCGCCTGCACGATCTCCCGCGCGCGCGGACCCTGGACGGCGAGCATCGCGTA
>Ga0136630_1000636_pt1 | contig 13802 bp, 11 predicted proteins | sample AntDrymUQ5682106_2_FD_105496 | JGI IMG/M metagenome (GOLD analysis project Ga0136630, IMG submission 105496) | Polar desert sand microbial communities from Dry Valleys, Antarctica - metaG UQ568 (21.06) | ecosystem: Environmental > Terrestrial > Soil > Desert | place: Antarctica: Dry Valley...
CACGACGGCCTGGGCAAGTACCTCAAGGAGAAGATCACCAAGGCGCCCGGCGAGACGGCCGACATCGTGCAGATCCTCAAGGACACGCACACCGACGTCGTCGTCTCCTACCTGCCCGTCGGCTCCGAGGACGCGACGAAGTGGTACGTCGAGCAGGTGCTCGACGCCGGCTGCGGGTTCGTCAACTGCATCCCGGTCTTCATCGCGCGCGAGGACTACTGGAACAAGCGCTTCAAGAAGGTCGGCCTGCCGGTCGTCGGCGACGACATCAAGTCGCAGGTCGGCGCGACGATCGTGCACCGCGCGCTGGCGCGCCTGTTCCACGACCGCGGCGTCAAGCTGATGCGCACCTCGCAGCTCAACGTCGGCGGCAACATGGACTTCTACAACATGCTCGAGCGCGAGCGCCTGGAGTCCAAGAAGACCTCCAAGACCAACGCCGTGACGTCGATCATGGGCCACGAGCTGCCCGCCGGCGACGTCCACGTCGGCCCGTCGGACTACGTCCCGTGGCTGACCGACCGCAAGTGGGCGCACATCCGTCTCGAGGGCCAGGCCTTCGGCGACGTCCCGCTGATGGCCGAGCTCAAGCTCGAGGTGTGGGACTCGCCCAACAGCGCCGGGATCGTCATCGACGCGGTGCGCTGCTGCAAGCTGGCGCTCAACCACGGCATCGGGGGCCAGCTCGACGGTCCGTCGAGCTACCTTATGAAGTCGCCGATGAACCAGCGCCCCGACGACCAAGCCCACCAGGACACCGAGAGCTTCATCGCCAAGTACGCGCGCAAGCCGGGGACGGCGCCCAAGGGCCGCAAGGCTGCGCCCAAGAAGCCGGCGGCCGCCGCCAAGCGCGCCACCGGCGCCACGAAGGAGTAGACCGTTCCGGACGTGGCTGACTCCGAGCGCTCCAAGACCCTGGCGGAGATGGTTCTCGGCGCCGCGGCGAAGCATCGCGGCACCGCGCTGCGCTACCCCGAGGGCGACGACTGGCGCGAGCTCTCCTACCCCGAGATGGGCAGCGCGGTGCGGGAGATCGCCAAGGGCCTGATGGCGCTGGGCATCGAGGCCGGCGATCGCGTCGCGATCCTCTCCGACACGCGCGCGGAGTGGACGCTGGTCGACTTCGGCACGCTGTGCGCGGGCGCCGTCGTCGTGCCCGTCTACCAGACCAACTCGCCCGACGAGTGCCGCTACGCGCTCGAGCACTCGGGCGCGAAGGCCGTCTTCTGCGAGGACGACGAGCAGGTCGCCAAGCTGCGCGAGGTCCGCGGCGAGCTGCCCGGCCTCGAGCACCTCGTCTGCTTCGAGGGCGAGCCCGAGGGCACGCTGTCGCTGGCGGCGCTGCGCGAGCGCGGCGGCGATGTCGGCGACGACGAGCTCGACGAGCGCGTGGGCGTCGTGCAGTCCGCCGACCTCTCCACGATCGTCTACACGTCGGGGACGACGGGCCCGCCCAAGGGCTGCATGCTCAGCCACTCGAACATCCGCTCGCTGACGGACATGGTCTTGCAGCGGCTCGACATCCAGCCCGAGCGCGATGTCTTCTACAACTTCCTGCCGCTGGCGCACACGCTGGCACGCGCGGTGCAGATGACAGGCATCGAGGTCGGCGCCCAGCTGGCCTACTGGCGACGCGATTCCAAGCGCATCGTCGAGGACGTCGCCGAGATCCAGCCGACCCAGCTGCCCTCCGTACCGCGCATCTTCGAGAAGATCTACACCGCGGCCACGAGCAAGGTCGAGGCCGCGGGCGGGATCAAGGCCAAGCTGTTCTGGTGGGCCGTCGGGGTCGGGCGCAAGGTCCATAGCCGCCAGCAGCGCGGCGGTCATCACGGCCTGATCCTCAAGGCCCAGCACGCACTCGCCGATCGGCTCGTGCTGCACAAGATCCGCGACCTCTTCGGCGGGCGCATCAGGCTTGCGATCACCGGCGCCGCGCCGATCGAGGAGGACATCCTGTCGTTCTTCTTCGCCGCCGGGGTCCCCGTGCTCGAGGGTTACGGCATGACCGAGACCTCCGCCGCGATCACGCTCAACACGCCCGCCGAGCACCGGCTGGGCACCGTCGGCCGGCCGCTGCCCGGCTGCGAGGTGCGGATCGGCGACGACGGCGAGGTGCTGTTGCGGGGCCCGAACATCTTCATGGGCTACCACAACGACGACGAGGCGACGCGCGAGACGATGCGCGACGGGTGGCTGTACTCCGGTGATCTGGGCGAGCTCGACGACGACGGCTACCTGCGCATCACGGGTCGCAAGAAGGATCTCATCATCACCTCGAGCGGCAAGAACATCACGCCGTCGAACATCGAGAGCGCGCTCAAGCAGAGCCGCTGGATCTCGCAGGCCGTGGTCTTCGGCGACAAGCGCCCGTACCTCACGGCGCTGCTGACGCTCGACCCCGACGAGGCGGGCGCGCTCGCCGAGAAGCTCGGCGTCGCCTCCAACGAGCTGGCCGACCTCGCGCAGGACAAGGCGGTGCGCGACGAGCTGCAGTCGGTCGTCGACGAGGCCAATCGCAAGTTCGCTCGCATCGCGCAGGTCAAGAAGTTCGCGATTCTCGAGCGCGATCTGTCGCAGGAGGAAGAGGAGCTCACCCCGACGCTGAAGGTCAAGCGCAACGTCGTCTACGAGCGCCACAAGGACCTCTTCACGCGGCTCTACGACGACGGTTGACGGTGCCCGAGCAGCGCCTCGCGATCGCCCACGTGACGCCGCATCCGTGGGACGGCGGCCGCCGCGCGATCACGACCTACGTGCAGCGCACTACGGCCGAGCTGGCGCGCCGCGGCCATCAGGTGCTGATCGTCGCCCCGTCGCGCTCGACCGACGCCGTCCGCGAGACGCGCCAGGCGCTGCACACCGCGCGCGACGATCCCGCCGATCTGCTGCCGCAGCCGGGCGCGCCGCCGCGCGTGCTCGCCGTCGGCGACGCGCTGCCCGACATGCCCGGCGGCCGGGGTCGCGTGCCGGCCCTGCCGGTCGACGTCTCGCGCACGATCGAGAACCTGCTGACGATCCTGCCGCTGGACATCTGCCACGTGCACGAGCCGTTCGCGCCGTCGACCTCGAGCGCCGCTCTGCGCCACTCGCGCGCGCTGAACGTCGGCACCTTCCACGTGCCGACCGAGCGGCTGCTGTCGACGCAGGTGGCGCGCAGGGTCGTGCAGCTCGTGCTCGGGCGCCTGGATGCGCGCACGGCGAGTTTCGCTGCCACGCGCGACCTGATGGCGCGCTTCTTCCCGGCCGACTATCGCGTGCTGCTGCCCGGCGCCGACGCGCCGCTGCCGCGCGCTCCGTCCGCCGGCGCCCGCTTGCGGATCAGCTTCGTCGACGACGAGGAGCGCTCCGCCCTGCGCCTGTTCGTGCGCGCGCTGCGGCGCCTGGATCCGCAGGCGCCGTGGGAGGCGACCGTCGTCTCCGCACGCGGCCCCTCGAGCAGCATTCCGCTGCGCGCCGAGCTCGAGGCCCGCGTGCGCTATGCCACGCCCGAAGAGCTCGGCGAGGCCGAGCTGCTCGCCCAGACCGACGTGCTCGTCGCCGCCTCCGACGGCGCCGGGCCCGTGCCGGGACTGCTGCTGCGCGCGCTCAACGCGGGCGCCGTGCCGCTCGCCTCGCGGCTGGCCGTCTACGAGGAGGCGCTCGGCGAGGGCGAGTTCGGCCTGCTGTTCGAGCCGCGCGACATCGACACGCTCGCGGCCCAGCTGCAGCGGCTCGTCGCCGACGTGGCGCTACGCGAGCGGCTGCAGGCGGCCGGCGAGCCGATGCGCGCGCTGCTGACCTGGCCGCGCGTCGCCGACGATCTCGAGGACGTCTACGGACGCCTCGTCGCGCGCCGTCACCCGGTCGCCGGCAATTGCGCGCTTGCCGCCCGGCTGCGCTCGCGGCCGCGCATCGACGTCGACCTGCACATGCACACCGACCACTCGCACGACTGCGCGACGCCGGTCGAGGTCCTGCTCGCGACCGCCCGCGAGCAGGGCATGGGCGCGATCGCGGTGACCGACCACAACGTCATCTCCGGCGCCTACGAGGCGCGCGACAAGGCCGCCGAGTACGGCGTCAAGGTGATCGTCGCCGAGGAGGTCAAGACCGCCGACCAGGGCGAGGTCATCGGCCTGTTCATCGAGCACAAGATCGCGCGCGGGATGACGCTCGCCGAGACGGTCGCCGAGATCAAGCGCCAGGGCGGGCTGATCTACGTCCCGCATCCGTTCGATCGCATGCACGCCGTGCCCGACTACGAGCACCTGCTGGCGATCGTCGAGGACATCGACCTGATCGAGGTCTACAACCCGCGCGTGGCGATCGGCTCGTTCAACGAGGAGGCGCAGCGCTTCGCCACCAAGTACCGCATCCTCGCCGCAGCGGGGTCGGACTCGCACGTCGCCCAGGGGCTCGGCTCCGTGCGCGTGCGGATGGCCGACTTCGACGGCCCGCAGGAGTTCCTCGAGGCGCTGCGCGAGGCGGAGATCACGACCAAGCCGTCCTCGCTGCTGTACGTGCAGGCGCTGAAGTTCCTCGAGACCAAGGCGACCCCGCCGGGCGCGCGCCGCGCGGTCCGCGAGCGGCGTGTGCGGCGCGCGACGCGCAAGTCGTGATGCACGCGCAGGGTCGCCCGTCGCAACCGTCGAAACCACCGGCAGCGATGCCTCCGGTCACCGACGACGAGATCCGCGAGAAGTACCTCGAGCGGGCGATCCGCGAGCTCAACACCCTCACGCGCGAGCTGCAGGCATGTCCTCACTGCCCGCGCGGCAACCTTATGCCGGTGCTCGGCTCGGGCCATCCGCAGGCCGACATCTTCCTGCTCAAGCACGCGCCGACGCCGCCCGAGATCGAGGAGGGCGTCGCCTTCTACGGCCGCGCGGGCGCGGCGCTGATGAAGGCCTTCAAGCGCCTGGCGATCGACCCGCTGACCGTCTACGGCACGCTGTGCGTCAAGTGCCCGGTGAGCGACACGTCGCTCGCCGATCCGGCATGTCTCGGACGGGTCGCCGAGGAGCTGGCGATCGTGCAGCCGAAGATCGTCGTCGTCATGGGCGAGGAGGCGCTGACCGTGCTCAACGACCTCGGCCTGCCGCTCGCCCAGCCGGTCACCGCCACGACGCGCAGCCTGCAGCGCCTGACGCCGTCGATCGAGGCGCTGTACGTGCCGAGCATCGACGAGGCGCTCGACGAGGAGGGCGCCAAGCGCGCGTTCTGGTCGGCGTTCCGGGTGCTCGGCGAGTGGCACGCAGACCTGCCGCCGTACTGAGGCGCAAGCCCAGCCCGGGCACGCTGTCGCTCGGCGTCCCGTTCGCGGCATTCGTCTACTTCGCGATCGCTCCGGCCTTGCCCGAGCTGCCCGCCGGCGACGTCAGCGTGCTGGTCGCGGGCGGGGTGGGGATGCTGATGATCGCGGCGGCGACGCTGTCGCTCGTGCCGGCGCGCGACACGACGATCGGCCCACTGCTGATCGCGCTGGGCGCCGGGCTGCTGGTCGCGGCACTGAACGCGGGCGGCGTCGGCGCCGTGGCGAATGTCTTCGAGGCGCTGCTGGCGGCGACCATCGGCCTGCTCTTCGCGCGCGCCCTGTCGATGCCGCTGACCGCGATCGCGGTCCCGATCCTCGTCGCCGCGATCGACATCTGGTCGGTGGCCAGCGGACCCACGTCGCGCCTGCTCGACGGGCCCGCCGACCCCGCCGACGCGCTCAGCTTCGACCTGCCGGCGTGGGGCGACGTGGGCAGCGTCGGTGCGCTGGGCGTGTCGGATGCTGTGTTCCTGTCGATGTTCGCCGCGTGGGCGTGGCGCTATGGCTTTCGGCGCGTGGCGACGGTGGTGAGTTTGGCGCTCGGGCTCTTGGCCTCGCTGGTGCTCGGGCTGGCGTTGGACCGCGCGATTCCGGCGCTGCCGTTGATCGCCGCGGGCTACCTGCTGCCCAACCTCGACCGCGTCGCGGCGGTGCTGGACTGGGAGGTTGGGGAGGACTGAGCCGGCTGCGCCCGGCCACGGCGACTGATCGTCGCGGCCGGGCGAGCCTTACGGCTAGCTCTGCTTCTTCTCTTCCGACGTGGACTGCTGGTTGTCCTCGGGCTTGCTGTCCTTCGCCTTGGGCGCCTTGCGAACGACGGTCTCGCAGGAGCCGTTGGCGTTGCCGTTGACCGCGTCGACGATCACGTCGACGTCGTCGAGCAGCGCGCGGTCGTTGCCCTCGCCGCAGGTGATGCGGTCGACCTCGCCGTCGCGGGTGCGGATGACGTCGTTGCCGGGGCCGCCATTGAGCGTGTCGCCGGCCTGATCGACCGCGCCGCCGGGGCCCGGCTGGACGTCGCCGCGGGCCAGCGCCCACAGCCTGTCGTTGCCCTCGCCGCCGTTGGAGACGTCCTGACCGCGGTTGGCGAAGATCGTGTCGTTGCCCAGGCCGCCGTCCTGCGTGTCGTTGCCGGTGCCGCCGGCCATGCGGTCGTTGCCGTTCTCGCCGAAGGAGTTGTCGGCGCCGGAGCCGCCGCGGATGCGGTCGGCCGAGTCGCCGCCACGCAGCGTGTCGTTACCGCGGCCGCCGAAGATGCGGTCGAAGGAGGTGAGGTCGCCGGTGGCGTTGGCGTCTCCGCTGATCGTGTCGTCGCCGGGGCCGCCGTTGAGCAGGTCGTTGCCCTGCACGCCGCGGATGTCGTCGTTGCCGCGCTGGCCGAAGACGCGGTCGTTACCGGACCCGCCGGTCGCGAGGTCGTTGCCGGCGCGAGCGTGGATGCGGTCGTTGCCGCCCTTGCCGTCGATGGTGTCGGCAGAATTCGTGCCGCGCAGGCGCTCACTGCTTCCGTCGCCGATGATTGTGGCGGCGAGCGCGCTCGCGGGGACCATCAGGCCTACCGATACGACCGCTCCTACAAGGCTGGTCTTCCTGACATTCATGGCGCTCTCCTCGTCTCTCGGAATACGTGACATGCACTGTCTGTACTGGAGCGGCGCGCGTGAACGGTGCTCTCACCCAGTCCTCACCGGCCGTGAGAAGTTCGTGAGATGAGGGGCTGGCCTGGCAGGGGACTTGCACGCTGCGTCATGGTGTCGCGCAATGGACCGCTTTTCTCGGCCGCTTGCCCTCGCGCTGATCGCCGTCGTCTGCATGGTCGCGGTCGCGGGCGCCGCGCAGAAGCAGGGCACGAACGGTGCGGACAAGCTTGTCGGCGGCTCGAGCGCCGACAAGCTCTACGGCCTGGGCGGCAACGACCGCATCTATGGACGCGCAGGCAACGACCGGCTCGTCGGCGGCACCGGCAACGACACGCTCGCCGGCGACAGCGGCAACGACTCGCTGTCGGGCAGCAGCGGCAACGACACGTTGCTGGGCGGCTCGGGCAAGGATCGGATCAGGCCCGGAGCGGGGCGCGACGTCGTCTCCGCCGGCAACGGCAACGACACCATCCGTGCGCGCGGCGGCGGCCGCGACGAGATCGACTGCGGCAGCGGCCGCGATCACGTGGAGGCCGATGCCGCCAGCGTCGACAAGGTCGCCGCCAACTGCGAAGTTGTAAAGCGTGGCTGACGAGGCGCCGACCGACGACGAGGCCTTAGGCCCCGTCGTCCTGCTCGTCGACGACGACGCGGCGATCCGGCGCTCCGTTTCGGCCGGGCTCGAGCTCGAGGGCTTCCGCGTCGTCGCGGCATCCGGCGGTCGCGCGGCGCTCGTCGCCGCCGAGCAGGTCGAGCCCGCGATCATCCTGCTCGACCTGGCGATGCCCGACCTCGATGGGCTGGAGGTCCTGCGACGGCTGCGCGAAAGCGGCGACGACGTGCCCGTCTGCGTGCTTTCTGCGCGTGACGAGGTCGACGACCGCGTCCGCGGCCTGCAGGCCGGCGCCGACGACTATGTCGTCAAGCCGTTCGCGCTGGAGGAGATCACCGCGCGCCTGCAGGCGCTGCTGCGCCGCCGGCCGGCGGCCGCCGACGCGACGCTGTGCGTAGCCGACCTGCAGATCGATCCGCGCTCGCGCTCCGCGCGCCGCGGCGAGCGCGAGCTCGCTCTGACCGCGCGCGAGTTCGACCTGCTGCACCTGTTCATGCGCCATCCGGGCGAGGCGCTCGAACGCCCGCGCCTGCACGAGCAGGTGTGGGGCTACACGTTCGACCCCGGGACGAACATCGCCGACGTCTTCGTCGGCTATCTGCGCCGCAAGCTCGAGGCCGATGGCGAGCAGCGCGTGCTGCACACCGTGCGCGGCATCGGCTTCATCCTCAAGCCCTAGAGGGCCCACTAGGCTGACCGCTCGATGCGTAGCCTCCGCGGTCGCCTCACGATCGGCATCACGCTCGTGCTCGCGGTCGTCATCGCCGCGGCCGGCGTGATGGTCTCGCGCTACGTCGACCACTCCGAGCGCGACGCGCTCGACGAGCGACTGCAGCGCACCGCCGAGCTGTCGCGCGAGACGGCGGTCCAAGCGCTCGAGCAGGAGCTGCCGATCGACGACGAGCGGCTGGACGCGGTGCTCTCGGCGACGGCCACCTCGCTGCGCCTGCTGCTCGGGCGCGACCGCGTGCTGCTCGAGGTCGGTCGCCAGCCACCGGCCGGACTGCCGCCGCCGGTCGACGGCGTGCGCAGCATCAGCGTCGGTGGCGAGAGCTACCGCTCCTACGCGCTCAGCCTGCGCAAGCCCTCGCTCGGCGGTCTTGCGCGGCTGGAGGTAACGACGCGGCTGGCGCCGCTGGAGGCGCGCCTCTCGCGCCTGGACAGACAGCTCACGGCCTTCGGGCTGGCGGCACTGCTGATCGCGGGCATCGGCGTCTGGTTCGCCGCCGATCTGCTGCTGCGCCCGCTGCGCCGTTTGCGCGCGGTGACGTCGAACATCGCCGGCGACGAGGACCTCGACCGGCGCGTGCCCGGCGACGACGGACCGGCCGAGCTGCGCTCGCTGGCGGCGAGCTTCAACGGGATGCTCGCGCGCCTGGGGCGCTCGGCGGCCGATCGCGAGCGCGCGCTGGCGGCGACGCGCCGCTTCGCCGCCGACGCCGGGCATGAGCTGCGCACGCCGCTGACCAGCGTGCAGGCGACGCTGTCGGCGCTGAGCCGTCATCCCGACATCCCCGCGCAGCGGCGCAGCGAGCTCGTCGCCGACGCGCTCGCCGAGCACGACCGGCTCGTCGATCTGCTCGACGGGCTGCAGGCGCTCGCGCGCGGCGACGCCGTGCCGGCGGCTGACGCCGACGTCGACCTCGCCGAGCTCGTCGCGGCGATCGTGGCCGAGGTGCAGGCGCGCCATCGGTCGGTGACGTGGTCTGTGGCGCTGCCCGACGGTCCGCTGCTCGTGCGCGGCTGGGAGCCGGGGCTGCGAATGCTCGTCGTGAACCTGCTCGAGAACGCGGCGCGGCATGGGCGGCCGGACGGCAACGTGCGCGTGACGCTTCGGGGCGAGAGCGAGCGCCCGCGGCTCGACGTCGACGACGACGGGCCCGGCGTGCCGGAGTCCGATCGCGAGCGGATCTTCGAGCCGTTCGTGCACGTGCAGGGGGCGGGTGCGCCGGGTTCGGGGCTTGGGCTGGCGCTTGCGGCGCAGCAGGCGCGGGCTCATGGGGCGACGATCGAGGTGGAGCGGTCGGCGCTTGGTGGGGCGCGGTTCAGCGTGCGGTTCGACCGCGCCGGCGGTGGGCCGGCGGCCGCTGGCGGTGCCGGGCGCGGCGCAGGCTAGCGAGGTCGGGCGCATGGCGAGCCTGCCTGAACAAGTGACGGATCGTTGTGGTGGGCCGGAATGATCCGTCACTTCTTCATGTCATGGGTGCACAAGTGACGGACTGTTCGACGAGTCGGCGCGATCCGTCACTTGTTCATGCGATCGAGAGCAGGTTGCGGCGGATACGACGGCTGGCGGGCCCCCGAGAACCTCGCATCCTGCTGCGAGCCGCCTTCCTGATTACCGCCGCGAGCGCGTGCTTGTGCGCCCTCGCGGCCTGCGGAGACGGCGGCGAGCGTGAGCCGCGCAAGCAAGCGCCACGCGTGCGCGTCGAGATCACCAAGCCCACCGACCAGGCCACGGTCCGGGGCGCGAACCTCGACGTGCGCGGCGCGGTCAGCCCGGCGCGGGCGGATGTCCGCGTGCTCGGGCGCCCGGCGCGCGTCAGCGGCGGAACGTTCACGGTCGTCGTGCCGCTCGAGCCGGCCGCCAACATCGTCGACGTCGTTGCGACGGCACGCGGCCGCGCACCCTCGCTGACCGCCTTCCGCGTCACGCGCGAGCAACGCGTCACCGTGCCTGACCTCGGCGGCAGGCGGCTCGCCGAGCTCACAGCGCTGCTGACGCCGCTCGGGCTGCGCTTGGAGACCGAGTCCAGCGGCGGCCTTCTCGACGCGCTGATCCCGGGTGAGCCGCGCGTTTGCGAGCAACAGCCCGCGGGGGGCTTGAAGGTGCGCCGCGGGACGACCGTTCGCGTGACCGTCGCGCGGTCGTGCTGAAGCTCGAGGACGTCGCGCTACGACGGGCGACCGCGGGCGACACGGAGGCGCTCGCGGAGGTGAACGTCGAGAGCTGGCGGGCGGCGTTTGCCGGGCTCGTCCGGCCGAGTTGCTGGCGGCGATGTCCGTGCAGGAGCAGGCCACGCGCTTTCGCCGATCGCTGGCCGCAGACGCTGACGTCGAGGTGTGGCTCGTCGTAGCCGACCAGCGCCTGCTCGGCTACGCCAGCCTCGGGCCGAGCCGCGACGCCGACGCGGAGGCCGGCAAGTGCCCGATCAAGCCCGCCCGGCGCCCGCATCACGCGCGCGGCGTAACCGCGATCAGCGCGATCCGCGCGCGGCCGCGGTTGCGCACGAGGCCGAGCACGAGCCGACCCTCGATCGCCGCGCCGGCCTGGCGCGTCACGCGGTAACGGGCGCTCGCGCGTCCCGCGGGACCGCCATCGGCCTGGAGCTGCACGAGCTCGTAGGTCCGCGTCGCGTTGGCGCGGAACTGGCGCTCGTACTCGCGCACGACGGCAGAGCGGCCACGGGCGACACCGGTGGGAAGCACGCGCTCGACGTCGCTGCTCAGCAGGCCACGCAGCGCCCGGCCGTCTTCGCGCTCGTAGGCGGCGGCGAAGCCCTGCGCGGCTGCGCGCACCTCTTCAGTGGAGAGCGGAATGCTGTCGTCGGGCCGGGCCGGATCGTCGCCACTCTGTCCGAGCAGCAGAACGGCGGTCGTGACAATCCCGGCCAGTGGGAGCGCGAGCGCGGCAGCGAGCGCGCGACGCCGCGAGCGGGGCTTGCGCGCGGGACGCCGCGAGTGGCGGTCGGGCGTCGCCGCCGCCGCGACCGGACGAGTCGCCGTGGCCTCGACGGGCTCGGCCACGCCGACGGCTGTCGCGGCGGTCGCCTCCGTCGCGCCGGGCGCCGCCGGACCGACCGCCACGCTGCGCTCGGACTCGGTCACCGACTCGCCGCGCGCCGCCGCCTGCGCCGCGCGCCCGAGGTCGCCCGCCGACGGATAGCGCCGGCTGGGCTCCTTGTCCAGCGCGCGGGCGATGACGCGGTCCAGCTGCGCCGGCAGGCCCGCCGCCGACGGCCGCGGCGGCGCCTCGTGCAGGTGCGCCAGCAGCGTCGCGGGCACGGTACCGCGTGGAAACGGCGGCTTGCCGGTCAGCGCGGCGAACAGGACGCAGCCCAGCGAGTAGATGTCCGAGTGCGCGTCGACGCGCTCGCCGTGCAGCTGCTCGGGCGAGGCGAAGTCGACGGTCCCGAGCCACTGCCCGCTCTCGGTCAGGTCCGACCCGGGCCCGAGCCGGCGCGTGAGACCGAAGTCGCTCAGGTAGGCGTGCTCCTCCTCGCCGCCGCCGGCGAGCAGCACGTTGGCGGGCTTGACGTCACGGTGCACGAGCCCCGCGGCGTGCGCCGCATCGAGCGCCGAGCCGACCTGCGCGACGATCGCCGCCGCCCGCTCGGGGGCCAGCCGCCCCTCGCGCTTGATGAGCGCGTGCAGGTCGCTGCCGCGCACGTAGCGCATGACGATGTACAGCTCGCCGTCCTCCTCGCCGGCGCCGTGGACGGGGACGACATGCGGGTGGTCAAACGACGCCGCCAGCCGCGACTCGCGCTGGAAGCGCTCCCGAAATCCCGCGTCGGCCGCTCGGTCGGACGCGATCACCTTCAGCGCGACGGGCCGCCCGAGGTCGAGCTGCAGCGCGCGATACACGACGCCCATGCCGCCTCGCCCGAGCACGGCCTCGATGCGACAGCCGGCGAAGACGTCACCAGGGGAGAGCTTGGGCACCCCAGCATTCTGATGCGTGACGCGCTGCACACTTGGCGCTCCTTCCAGCGGTTAGCCTCGCGTCGCTTCCACAGTGCAGTCCAGAGAAGGGGAATCTCACATGCACCGCCGACGCGATGACGCGCGCAGGAGCGCCGCGCGATGACCGCCATCGACGACAAGTACGCCGCTCTCGGCGGTCCCGGTGGCTGGCTCGGCCAGCCCACGACCGGCGAGAACACCGCTCCGGACGGCACCGGCCACTACCGCCACTTCACCAACGGCTCGATCTACTGGCACCCGGCAACGGGAGCGCACGAGATCCACGGCGCGATCCGAGCGTTGTGGTCCTCGCTGGGCTGGGAGAAGAGCTTCCTCGGCTACCCGACGACCGACGAGAGCGTGACCCCGGACGGCGTCGGGCGCTACAACCACTTCCAGGGCGGCTCGATCTACTGGACCAACCAGACCGGGGCGCATGAAGTGCACGGCGCGATTCGCGGGCTGTACTCCCAGCTGGGCTGGGAGCGGAGCTTCCTCGGTTACGCGTTGACCAACGAGACGGCCACCCCGGACGGCAAGGGCCGCTACAACCACTTCCAGGGCGGGTCGATCTACTGGACGCCGGCCACCGGCGCGCATGAGGTTCACGGCGCGATCCGCGCATTGTGGTCCTCGCTGGGCTGGGAGAAGAGCCTGCTCGGCTACCCGGTGACCGACGAGACGGCCACGCCGGACACCAAGGGCCGCTACAACCACTTCCAGAACGGCTCGATCTACTGGACGGCGACGACCGGCGCGCATGAGGTTCACGGCGCGATCCGTGGCCTGTGGTCGCAGCTGGGCTGGGAGAAGAGCCTGCTTGGCTATCCGCTGACCGACGAGACCAAGACGCCCGACGGGGTCGGGCGCTACAACCACTTCCAGGGCGGCTCGATCTACTGGACGCCGCAGACCGGCGCGCACGAGGTTCACGGCGCGATCCGCGGGCTGTGGGCGCAGATGGGCTGGGAGCGCAGCTGGCTGGGCTACCCGACCACCAACGAGCTCACGAGCCCGGACGGGATCGGTCGCTACAGCCTCTTCCAGCACGGCGGCATCTTCTGGACGCCTACCGGCGGCGCCATCGCCTGCCGCGAGGTCGTGCGCATCCATGCCAAGGTGCTGACGACGCCGACGGTGCCGATCGCGCAGAGCGTCGCCATCATGCAGGAGGTCTACGGCAGCAGGGAGATCGGCGTCGTGCTTGCGTCGACGGAGACGCTGAGCCTGCCGACGCTCAACGATGTCGACGTCGGCCAGTGCCTCATGGGCCAGACGACGGGCGAGCAGAACACCCTGTTCGGCAACCGCAACAACGTCGGCACCCGCGACGTCGCGGTGTACTTTGTGCGTTCCACCAACCCGCCGTTCAACGGTTGCGCAGCACACCCGGCCGGGCAGCCCAGCTGCGTCGTCGTCCAGGGTGCGACCCGCTTCACGCTCGCCCACGAGGTCGGCCACGTCCTTGGCCTGAACCACGTCAACGACAACAATCGCCTGATGACCGGCAACGGGACGGCCAACATCACCAACCCACCGCCCGATCTTGTGGCATCAGAGGGTCAGA
>Ga0136630_1000638_pt1 | contig 13788 bp, 12 predicted proteins | sample AntDrymUQ5682106_2_FD_105496 | JGI IMG/M metagenome (GOLD analysis project Ga0136630, IMG submission 105496) | Polar desert sand microbial communities from Dry Valleys, Antarctica - metaG UQ568 (21.06) | ecosystem: Environmental > Terrestrial > Soil > Desert | place: Antarctica: Dry Valley...
CTTCACCGGACCGCAGCGACTCGACGTGCCCGGTTGGGCGGTCGAACGCACGGCCGATCAGTTGGCCGCCTCGGTCTACTCGCTTTCCGGGTCGGCACCACACCTGTTCGGAGACCGTCTCGACGCGTTCGACGCGGAGCTTCGGCAGCTGCTGGTCCAGGCGAGCGCCGACGGCTGGTTCAGCGAGCAGATGCGCTCCATCGCTCTGGACATCTGGCGCTGAATTGCCATCGGGCGTCTCCTTCCCACCTGGGAAATTCGTTCCGGTCGACGATCCGCTATCGAGGCTTGGTTCGTCGGCCCTGGCGCCGAATCACCACGCATTCGTTGGCAGCAGGCCGATCTGCGCGACTGGGTGCCTCCACTAGCCGCCTATGACCTGGTTTCCGCGCAGTTCATGCAGCCGCCGCCGGAGCAACGCCGGCTCCTGCATCGCAATCTCGCCGCCTCGGTGGCACCAGGCGGCACTCTGCTCGTCGTCGGTCATCACCCGTCGGATCTGCAGACCACGGTCCCGCGGCCACCCGTAGCCGAACTGTTCTTCACCGCCTCCGACGTCGTTGCCGTCCTGGATGCCCAAGACTGGGTCGTCGTCGTCGACGAGGCCAGAGCACCGGACTCCGGCGGGCAGATCGCTGTTGCGGTCTAGGACGTGTGGGCGCCGAGCCCCTCGGTACGCGGTTCGTCCGAGGGGCTCACGACCATGATCACGCGCGCTCGCGACGCGGCGATTTGGGTCACCAGTCCGCCCACCATTCCGGCCGCTCCGACGACCACTAGATGGTCGCCCCGGGCGATGTCGACCGCGTCGAGTGCCTGCAGTGCGGTGAGCCCCGACGAGGGGCGCTCTCCAGCCCGACCAACGCCAACACTGGCTGCCCTCCCGCCGCGCGAGACGACTTCGCCATGACCATCGGAGGATCGCGCCGACATAGGTCCCGCTGACCGATCCCCTTGCCCGGCGCGCCAAGGATCACCACTCACTCCCGCTCATCTGCAGGGATGATCGGTGCGTGAGCCTGGCATCTGATCTTGCCGTCTGGACCGACTGGGACGTGGCCTCGTTCGCCCTGGGGTGTTCCCTGGGTGTCTTTGCCATAGGGCAGTGAGTCGCCAAAAAGGCCGCTGTCGGCGCCGAAGGAGGCGCTGCTCGCCAGCCGGCGGATCGGCGGTTCGACTGGGCACAGCGACCACCCAGCGCAGGTCTCCGGTCGGCTGTATAACGTGAGCGTGATGGTGGCCGCGCACTTATGACCGCATCGTCATCGACGATCGCGGCTTGGCGAGATCGGCTGCTTGCCGATTCTGGGGCCTGTGGATGAGGCGGCTGCTGACCGCGCTGGCGATGGCGGCCCTTATGTCGGGCTGCACCGGAGCCGGATCGGAGAGCCCCGCCCTGGAGGAGAGTCGGGCCACGCTCGCGCAGCGCCCCACTATCGAGGAGATCAGGGTCAGCTATGAGGAGATGCAGGTCCTGCTGCGGGACCAGCTCTCTGCCGAGGTCGGGCCGATGCTGTGGGTCAACGATCAGAACGCCGGCCAGGCGGGCTGCGCGGACTTCCCCGGTGTGGGCGGTCAGAGCCTCACCCTGGACCGCTGGACGTCGGAGGGGAACCTGTCCGACGCGCTGTGGGACCGCGCGGTCGCGATCGTCGCGGAGGTCACCGGCGAGTACGGCTTCGGTGCGCCGGAGGTGGTGGTGGACCGGCCGAGCGACCACGAGATCAGCGCCAGCGATCCGTACGGCGGTGGCTACCTGTTCGGCACCGCCGTGAACACCGTGCTCATGGTGAGCACTGGCTGCCACCTGCCCGCGGGATGAACCTCTGCGGATCCCGGTCAAGGAGGGCTCGCAGAGAACATCTGGTTCCTTTCCGGCGATCGCTGAATCGTTGAGTGTGATCGTGACATCGATCAGCAAGATGCAGATCAACGATTGCGACGACCAGTGGACTGGTCGACGAGACGACCACGCCAGGGTCGAGCATCATCGCACCGGCCAGGATCTGGGCCACCGGATTGGCGATTCCGCGTCCGGCGATGTCCGGTGCCGAGCCGTGCACCGATTCGAACATCGACGGGAACTCCCGCTCCGGGTTGATGTTGCCCGACGGAGCGACGCCCAGGCTGCCGGCCAGCGCAGCCACCGAGGCGAGGTGCTGGTCGCTGGGGCCGTCCGAACCGCTGTCGAGACCGTTCTAGCCGAGGGAAAGGTTGTGCCGCCCGACCTCGGTGGCCAGTCGGACACCGACGCCTGACCCTTGCCATCACCACCGCTCTGGAAGCCACCGGCGTGAACTGATCCACTAGCTGGTGCGGCTTCTTCATGAGAAGTCCGGCGGCGCCCTCGCCGTGACCATCCGCGCACTATCCGCTCGACCGCGCCGCCGACGCGCATCGCGACGTCGGCGGCGGCCACGGCTGGGGCAAGGTCGTCATCCACGTCTGAGCGACCGAGGACTGTTCGACCATGACGCCGAGCAGGGAATACGCACCCGCGAGCAGCTGCTCAAGGAGCTGGAGAACGAGCACACCGTGCGCGCCGGGGGTCACTTCGCGGGTCATGTCTTCGGGCGCGTCCTGCCGGTGGTGCCCCACCGCGCCTGGGCCAGCGGCCGCTGAGCTGTTCGGCCGCCTCCGGTAATCCAGCTGACGGCAACCGATCTGACCGATCTGCTTATCCTCCCGCCGGACCTCCCGTACTGCTGACCTGCGGGTTTACACCGAAGACGGCATCTCGCGGGACCCAAGTCTGAGCGCCGAAATGTGAGTACGGGAGGAAAACAGGAGGTCGCTGAGGACCCTGGCAGGCATGGCATTACATCCCTGCACCGCCGGGGCGGCGAGCAAATAGGAAGGCACTCAGATGACCGAGCTGTTCGAGTCGCGCACGCACGTGGCTATGACCCTGGACCAACTACGAGCCGTCGATCACCGACCGATCGTCGGTTGCTGGCCGAGCCTGCTGGTGGCCACCTCGACCGCAAGCCTGCAACTCGACCCTGCCGTCGTCCTCTCCTGTGAAGAGGCCATCCACATTTCCGGACGACTGCTCGCGGAGATCGCCCGCTGGCACGAGGCTATTCGTCGTCAGGCAAGCACCGCGGCCTGACAGATCGAGGGAACACATCATGGCCAATCTTCTGATTGCGGCCGGGAAAGCCCTTGGCCTGCTGGGTCTCGGGCGGTCCAAGGTCAACGAGCTGCTATCTGTTGGCCTCGTCGAGTCAAGAAGGATCGACCAATCTCGGCGGCGGATAGTTCGGGCACCGTCGTCGCGGAGCTGGCACGCTTCACCCCTTGGGCGACCAGCGATGTGTCCGATGAGGTCCGCTGCTTTTTCGGCATAGACGGCGCGACCGAAGGTGTCTTCGCTCTTACTACCGATCGGGTCATCGCGCCAGTAGGCCGTGCCGGCCTGTTCGCTCATGCGAGCAGTGTGCCGTGAGCCTCCGACCTACGGTGCCGAGCTCGTTGGCCGCCCGCCGACCTAATAGCTGGCGCGGGTGCCGGAACATCGCCAGACCTGGTCGATTCCGGGTAGTGCAGGGGACAGCGCAGTGCGGAGGCGCGTGGGTCGGCCACCCGCTCCGGTGCTCTCTCACCCAGCTGCGGTCAAGGCGCTCCGCATGAGGGATAGTGGGGCTGATAGTGGGGTCGGGGTCTCGAAACCACAGAGGCCGGCTTCGCCCCGAAGAGCGAAACCGGCCTCCCACCTGCCTCAACCATGCGCGCGCCCGGAGGGATTCGAACCCGCAACCTTCTGATCCGTAGTCAGATGCTCTATCCGTTGAGCTACGGGCGCAGTGGTCCCCGACCCGCCGAGTATAGGGCGCCGGGTCGGACGCGGAGGCTCGGGGATTTGAACCCCGGATGGGCGATGAACCCAAACCGCATTAGCAGTGCGGCGCCATAGACCGGACTAGGCGAAGCCTCCTGTGGCAGCCGTCGGGCCCGCCACCAGAATCAGGCGGCGAGCCCCTGGGCTACCGGGGCATGAGGGTACACCGGACGCACCGAGTGACCTGACGGCCGAGACCGGCCTGGGACCAGGCTGATCGCCAGCGCCGCAACCGATGCAAGCGCCGCGAGAGCCAACGCGCCGGACACCCCGAACGAGCTCTCCACGACCACGCCGGTAGCACCGGCACCGATCGCGCTCGCACCGTAGGCCACCGTCGTCATCCACGTGAACGCCTCGGTCGCCGCACCTGAAGGCACGAGCACCGAGACCAGCGAGTTCTGCACGGTCAGCGTCGGGGCAAGCGTCGTGCCGCCAAGGAAGAGCATGGCCCCGAGCACCAGCAGATTGTCGGCCAGGACCAACGGCAACATGCCGACGACGACGGCGAACAGAGCCCAGCGGTACTGCTTGCTCAGGGCCAGCTGCGGATGCCGGGCACCGAACCACAGCCCACCGATCACGCTACCCAACGACCACACCGCGATCAGCACGCCGGACATGCTCGGGGAGCCGAGCCGGTCGGCGAAGGCGGGTACGCCGACCTCGAGACAACCCAGTCCGAACATGAGCGCGGTTCCGGACAGCAGCAGCCGCGGCATCCCGGGCGCCCGGACCGGACCCCGGCGCGTGCCGGAACGTTCGACCGGTACGTACCCCCGGATCTCCGCGCTTCGAGCCAGCACGATGGCGCCGGTCGTGGACATGGCGGCAGCCAGCCCGATCGCGACGATCGGAGAGGTCAGTACGACCAGGACTGCCACCACGGCGGGGCCCGCGACGAAGACAAGTTCGACGCTGATGGCGTCCAGGGCGTACGCGGCCTGCCGTACGGGACTGCCTTCGGTGACCCGCTGCCAGACCGCACGGACCGTGGACGAGACGAGCGGCATGCCGGCGCCGGCGAAAACGCATGCCAACAGCAAGGTCCACAGTGGAGTCCCGAGCGTCACGGTGGTCACCAACCCGGCGAGCAGGAAGGGGAAGACCGCCGCAGTCACCAACAGCAGCAGTGTCGCGCCACGGCGATCGGCCCACCGGCCGTAGACCGGCGCGAAGGCGGCGATCGACAGTCCGTATGTCGCGGCCGCGAGCCCGGCGATCGCGTACGACCCCGTGTGCTGCTCGACCAGGAGCAACAGAGCCAGCGGCACCATGGAGGCCGGAAGCCGGCCGGCGAACCCGGCCAGCAAGAGGGTTGGAGCGCTGGGCATTCTCCAGACGGTGAGGTACTGACGCATGATGGTTCGCCTCCTCCGGCGATTCGGATCCAACAAGACGTAGGGAGCAAAACACGGTAAACTCCTTACCGCGCCAGGCTAGCTGTCCCCGCGTAGGGAGTCAAATGGATTACGAGGCCTACACATCGCCCTCGACCGAGCTTGCGATCGACCTCGCCAACCTCGACCCCTCCGAACCGGCGGCGATCGAGAGTTTCCTGGCTGTCCATGAGGAATGGCTCACCCCGCGAACGCGGCTCACCCCGCGTCCGAGCGAACGGGACGAGCTGACCACGGTCGCCGGAATGATCCGTGCGGTCGCTGCCGCCAAGGACGAGGAGTCGGTCATCGAGCGGCTCAACGCACTGCTCGCGAAGTCGACACCGCATCCTCGGGTGACCAACCACGACGGGCGTTTGCACGTCCATTACAGCCGGGACCGGTCCACCGCGGTCGAGCAGCTCACGACCACCGTCGCGGTCGGCATCACCCTGCTTGTGACCGCCCACGGCTGGAAACGGCTCGGCATCTGCGGCGCCTCTGACTGCCAGGACGTCTTCATCGACACCTCACGCAACCAGACCCGGCGGTTCTGCTCGGGCACCTGTTCCAGCCGCAGCAGCGTCGCGGCCTACCGAGCCCGCCAGAAAGCCTGAGCCACGACAGGGAGCAGCGGATCGGCGGCTAGCCTCGTCAGATGTACGAGTCCGCTTGGTACTGCTGCGATCGCTGCGAGTCAGTCTTGGCGAGAGCCTGGAACGTCTGCCCAATGTGCGCTGCCGATCACTACATCGGTCGCACCAACCCGCGCTGCCCAAACTGCAGCCTTCCCGTCACCTCGCAATGGGGCTGGTGCCCGGAATGTGGAACGCAACTCGTAAGCGTCAGCGCCAGCTAAGAACAGAAGGCCTGCGGTAGCCGGGGGCTTACGCAGTAACCTCGCCGGATGCCCCGACGACAGACGATGGTTCCGGAAGCTATCACGCCCAAGCTGCCGACTGGGCTCACCGAAAAGCTGCCGGATGCGCTCACGCCCAAGAAGAAGCCGCTGGATCTGGCGCTGTTCAGCAGCATCCATGACATCCCGAGCAATCCCACGGACCCCTGGATCACCTGGCTGTCCCAAGCAGCCAACAAGGGGAAGATCTGGATCGTCATCGCGCTGCTGCTCGGTGTCCGTAAGGGGCCAACCCGCCGTGCCGCGCTGCGGGCCATGGGCTCCTTGTGGTTCAGCAGCGCGCTGAGCAACGGATTGATCAAGCCGATCTTCCGACGGGTACGCCCGGTGGCCTATCCCGACAAGCCACTGGCCCGGACCCTGCGCCGGGCCCCACGGACCTTCTCCTTCCCGAGCGGGCACTCCTCGTCGGCTGCCGCATTCGCCACCGGCCTGGCCCTCGAGGCGCCGCTCGTGGGCGCAGCCATCGCACCCGTGGCGCTGGCCGTCGGATACTCCCGGATCCGCGTGGGCGTGCACTATCCAGGCGACGTAGCGGCCGGGTTCGCCATCGGCACCACCGTGGCACTGGCTTCTCAGCACTGGTGGAAGGTCCGGCCCGCTCGCCCGGCGAAGGTACGTACGACGCAAGCGGCGCCCGCTCTTGCGCAAGGCCACGGCATGATCGTCGCGATCAATCCGAACTCTGGTAGCGCGACGCCGGCCACGATCACTCAGATCCGGTCGGCCCTACCAGGGGCCGAGATCGTGGATCTGGCTCCGGACGGGGTGCTTGCCGAGGTTCTCGACGAGATCGCCGGACGGGCCAAGGCCCTCGGGGTTGCCGGCGGAGACGGGACGGTGGCAGCGGCGGCTGCGGTTGCGATCGAGCACGACCTCCCCTTGGCTGTCTTCCCCGCCGGAACCCTGAACCACTTCGCTGCCGACGTCGGCATCTCCTCGATCGAGGATGTGGTGGCCGGCATCGAAGCCGGCGAGGCGGTACGGGTCGACGTGGCCGAGGTCGGCGGCATCCCGTTCCTCAACACGGCCAGCATCGGCGCCTATCCCGAAATGGTCCGCCGCCGCGACGAGTTGGCACCGCGGCTGGGGAAGTGGCCCTCGCTGGTCCTCGCCGCAGCGCAGGTGCTGCGCAATCAGAAGCCGTTCCGGGTAGAGCTCAATGGTGTGCCGGTCACCGCCTGGATCGTCTTCGTCGGCAACTGCTCGTACACCCCGCGTGGTCTGTCGCCCGCCTGGCGCCCGCGGCTGGAGGACGGCTTGCTCGACGTGCAGTACCTGCGCGCCGACACCAAGTGGAGCCGCAGCCGTACGGTCCTCACCCAGATGTTCGGCATCACCGAGCACACCGGGCTCTATCGCGACCACATGGTCAAGGAACTGAAGGTTCGCTCATTGTCCGGGCCGCAGGAGATTGCCCGGGACGGCGAGCCCGCGGAGTCGGCCACCGAGTTCCACTTCGTCAAGCGGCCGCGCCAACTCATCGTGTACCGCCCGCACGACCTCTGAGCCGCGTCCCTCGACCGCATGGACACTCCCAGCCCAATCGCGAAGGCATCCGTACGAGAGCCCGGTCTGGCATGACGTCGGCGAGCGCCGACGCCTGGGGAATCGACCTGCACTGGATGGATGCCCACGAGGTCGAGCAGTCAGTCGCCGAGCCGACTGTCGAGGCACTGCGCTCAGCCATCGGCCAACCACCGGCTGATCTGGAACAGACCGCACCGCTGGTCGTGCGGCCCGGTGCTGTCCTGGAAGGACTGCCCGGCGTCTCCGGACCGCTGGATTTGATTTGCGAGGATGGCTCGTCTCGACGGATCGAGAGGGCAGTGCCTGCGGACTTTCCGCTGGGCTACCACCGAGTACGTGCGTCGGACGACGGCGGCGGCGGCGGCGAACGGATGCTGATCGTGTCCCCCGGCCGATGCTGGCTACCGGAGGGCTGGCGGGCCTGGGGCTGGACAGTCCAGCTGTACGCCGCCCGTTCGCAATCCAGTTGGGGCATTGGTGATCTCGGCGATCTGCAGGCGCTCCGGGAGTGGGCACAGGAAGTCGGCGCCGGCTTTCTACTGGTCAATCCGCTGCATGCCGTAGCACCGACGTACCCGCAGGAGCCCTCGCCGTACCTTCCGGCCAGCCGCCGCTTCCGCAATCCGCTCTATCTTCGGGTGGGGGCCGTTGCGGGGGCGGAGAGAATCGACCTTTCGGCCGCCAAGGAGGCGGGCCGGGCGTTGTCCGAACTGCCGTTGATCGACCGGGACGCGGTCTGGCGGATCAAACGCGAAGCGCTGCAACAGATCTTTGACGCGGCCGACGAGGAAGATCAGGGCACGGACGACGGTGACGCGGGCGACCGGGACGCTGCTTTCGCGCAGTGGCGGGCGGCGGCTGGCCAGCCGCTCGAGGAGTTCGCCACCTGGTGCGCACTGGCCGAGGACTTCGGCTTGGACTTTCACGACTGGCCAGCAGATCTGCATCGGCCGGACGGTGCGGCCGTGGCCCGCTTCCGCGCCGATCACGAGCCGCGGATCGCGTTTCACGCTTGGCTGCAGTGGGCCTTGGAGCAGCAGCTGATCACGGCCACTGCCGGGATGACCGTGTTGCAGGATCTGCCGATCGGGGTGGGCGGCGGCGGTGCGGATGCGTGGGCATGGCAGGACCAACTCGCCGGCGGTGTACGGATCGGGGCGCCACCAGACCTGTTCAATGCTCGGGGGCAGAACTGGGGCTCACCGCCGCTGATCCCCTGGCGGATGCGAGCAGCGGAGTATGCAGCCTTCATCGCCGCGATCCGGGCCACGATGGCAGCGACCGGTGGTCTGCGGATCGACCATGTGATGGGGCTCTTCCGGCTGTGGTGGCTTCCGACCGACGGCTCACCGGTCGACGGTGCGTACGTCCGCTATCCCAGCGCCGATCTGTTGAACATCGTTGCGCTGGAGAGTCATCGAGCGCAGGCGATCGTCGTGGGCGAGGACCTGGGTACGGTCGAGCCCGGTGTCCGTGAGGCGATGGCCGAGCACGCGATCCTGTCGTACAAGCTGCTGTTGTTCGAAACCGATGCGCCAGAACGCTGGCCAGCGCAGTCGATGGCAGCCGTGACCACTCACGACCTGCCTACCGTGGCCGGCCTGTGGTCCGGAGCTGACCTGGCCGAACAGTTGAGCTTGGGCAGCGGACCCGAACAGAGCCTGATCGACGGCGCCGACGAACTGCGCGCCCGAGTTGCTCCGTCGGAGCTGGATGCCAATGCGAGTCCGCAAGCCGCGGTCGAGGCCGCCTATCAGCTACTGGCCCGCAGCGACGCCACTCTGCTGTCGGCCACCCTGGAGGATGCGGTCGCAGACCAGCGGCGTCCCAACATGCCCGGGGTCTCGGCCCGACCCAACTGGGCGCTGCCGATGCCGGTCCGGGTCGAGGATCTGGCCGCCCATCCCATCGCGACGGCCATCGCCCGAACCCTGAACGCCGCCGTCAACCCACCGCATAACCCGACTCAGGGCGTCCCTGAGTCGAATGATTCGACTCAGGGACGCCCTGAGTCAGTAAGAAATCGGGTCCATGAGCGCTGAACTGGCCGGGGACCCGATCGCGGCCCTGCAGCGGATCGGGTTCCTGCTCGAGCGCAGCCGGGAACCGACGTACCGGGTCAAAGCCTTCCGGGGTGCTGCGGCGGCTCTGGCCGCCCTGCCCGACGGTGAGCTGGCAGCCCGGGTGGCCGCCGGCACGCTGCAGGAACTCAAGGGAATCGGCGACAAGACCGCGGCCGCGATCATGCAGGCAGCCAAGGGGCAGACCCCGGACTACCTTGCCAAGCTGGAGGCCGACGGCGCCGACCAGCCGGTGGCTGCCGGAGGCGCCAAGCTCAGAGCAGCGCTGCGCGGGGACCTGCACACGCACTCCGACTGGTCCGACGGCGGCAGCTCGATCGACGAGATGGCGCGTACGGCAAGGGATCTCGGCCACGAGTACGTCGTACTCACCGATCACTCCCCCCGGCTGACCGTCGCCAACGGGCTCTCCCCCGAGCGGCTGATGAAACAGCTCGACATCGTCGCGGCGCTCAACGAGGAGCTCGCCCCGTTCCGGATCCTGACCGGCATCGAGGTCGACATCCTCGACGACGGGTCGCTCGATCAGACCGACGAGTTGCTCAGCCGCCTCGACGTGGTCGTCGCCAGCGTCCACTCGAAACTGAAGATGCCGCACGACGCGATGACGGTGCGGATGTGTACGGCGATCGCCAACCCGCACACCGACGTACTCGGGCACTGCACCGGGCGCCTGATCACCGGCGGGCGCGGACAACGCGGCGAGAGCCAGTTCGACCCGGAGTTGGTCTTCACCGCCTGCAAGGAGTTCGGGGTCGCGGTCGAGATCAACAGCCGGCCCGAGCGGCTGGACCCGCCCAAGCGGCTGCTCAGGATGGCGGTGGAGATGGGCTGCCTGTTCAGTATCGACACCGACGCGCACGCTCCCGGCCAACTGGACTGGCAACCGTACGGCTGTGAGCGGGCCGAGGAGTGCGGGGTCACGGCCGAGTCCGTCCTCAACACGCGTACGGCCGAGGGTCTGCTCGCCTGGACGGGCCGCCACTAGATTCGGTGGCTGGAGGGAACCGTGGATCTGAGCTTGAGCAAGGAACAGACCGCCGTACGCGAGACCGTGCGCGCATGGGTGGACAAGGTCGTGGCGCCCAAGGCTATCGAGAACGACCGCACCGAGACGTTCCCGAGCGAGGCCCTCGACGGGCTACGCCGGGACGGCTGGATCGGCCTCACGATTCCCGAGGAGTACGGCGGCAGCGGGGCCGATCCGCTGAGTTACGTGCTGCTGATCGAGGAACTCGCGCGGGGCGACAGCAACGTTCGATCGATCGTGTCGGTCCATCTCGGTCTCGTTGCCGGATCGATCGAGCGCTGGGGCACCGAGGGGCAGAAGCAGCACTGGCTGCCGCGGATGGCTACCGGTGAGTGCCTGGGCTGCTTCGGCCTCACCGAGCCCGACGCCGGCTCGGATCCGGCAAGCCTGCGCTCGACGGCGGACAAGGTGGACGGCGGGTACAAGCTCAACGGTTCGAAGATCTTCATCACGAACGGGACCATCGCCGGGGTGACGCTTTTCATGGCGCGCACCGGAGGTCCTGGGGCCAACGGCGTTTCGGCCTTCCTCGTACCGAACGACGCGGGCGGGTTCGAGGCCAAGGCGATCCACGGCAAGCTCGGTCTGCGCTCGTGCGACACGGCCGAACTCACCCTGACCGATGTCGTCGTCGGCGAGGAGGCCCTACTCGGCGGCGAGGGCAACGGGATCAAGGTGGCCCTGTCTGCCCTGGACGACGGGCGGATGTCACTTGGCGCCTCGTGCACCGGCGTGGGCCAGTCGGCGCTCGAGGTGATGACCGCGTACGCCACCGACCGCCAGCAGTTCGGCCGCCCGATCGCGGGTTTCCAGCTGATCCAGGAACTCATCGCCGACACGGCGGTCGAGGTCGAGGCGGCGCGGCTGCTGACCTGGAAGTGCGCGGACACAAAGGCCCGCGGCGAGCGGCACACCCTGGCCGCGTCGATGGCGAAGTATTACGCCTCGGAGATGTCCGTACGAGCTGCGAACGCGGCGGTGCAGGTGCACGGCGGCTATGGGTACGTCGACGAGTTCATCGTCGGCAAACTGCTACGCGATGCCCGGGTGACGACGCTGTACGAGGGCACCAGCCAGGTGCAGAAGCTCCTGATCGGCCGCGCGGTCACCGGCATCTCTGCCTTCACCTGACCGCACTATGCAGGTCAGTGCTCGGGTTGCAGGGCTGCGCTGTGCGAGCGGGCGGCCGTCACGACGTACGGAGTCAGGATGTCGGCGATGCGGGCATATCCAGCCGAGGACGGGTGGAAGCGATCCCGCGAGAACAGCGCCGGATCCGCGGCGAAGGCACGGGCGAGCTCGGCCGACACCGGGGCCACCACGCCGCCGGCCGCCTCCGTCGCCGCGGCCTGACTTTGCTGCAGCCGCAGGCAGGCTGAATGCACGAGGGGGCGGAAAGCCGGCGGTACGGCCGGAAAATCGGACAGGTCCGGAGCCGGAGCGACGACCACCCGCGCACCAGCGGCCCGGAGCGCGGTCACCGCCGTACCCAGGGCCGCCGCGGCCTGCGCCGGTGGCACCAGCCGGGTGAGGTCGTTGGCACCCACGACGATCAGGGCGAGGTCCACACCGAGCAACACCGCTCGGCGTAGCTGGGCGGCGAGCTCGCGCGAGGTCGCGCCCGGAACGGCGAGCACCCGCAGGTCAACGTCGTACCCCTCGCGTCGCAGTGCCTGAGCAAGCCTGGGCCCGACCGTCTGGTCGACCTGCGACGCGCCTGTCCCATAGGCGAGCGAGTCACCTAGGACGACAAGTCGCAGCGGGCTGATGGCGGTCACACCTCAGCAAACGATCTCGGCCCGCGGACTATGCCGAGGTCATCAACTCGGGTGATCATGCGTGACCAGGTCCAAGGCCGATTCATGGTCACAGCTCATGATCGCGGGCAGGCAGCCGGTTGCCGACCCACGCGACCAGCAGGGCGAGCAGGGCAAAGGCGACCGCCAGGATCACGATAAGGATCGCCACCCGGCCGTACCCACCGTCCAGGCGCGGATCGAGGAACGGGTACGGGTAGAAGTCGACCAGCGGGCCGCGGATCAGCGAGTAGGCGCAGTACAGGAGCGGAAAGGCCAACCACAACAGCGACGTACGGCGACTGAGCCGCTCCCTGGGTGGCGCGATCAGCCAGTCCGCCAGCAGAACGAGCGGGATCACTCGGTGGGTGACGGTGTTGACCCAGGACGCGAGATTGCCGACGTCCACGTCGAGCAGCAGGGTGTTGTAGACGATGCCGGTCGCGACCATGTACAGCGTCGCCGCGCCACGCAGGCCCTCCCACCAACTCGGCCGCCTGGCGACCGGCATCAGGCCTGAGGCGAGCAGCACGATTCCGGCCAGGATGTTGCTCTCGATGGTGAAATAGCTGAGAAAGTTCGTTACCGGCGAGCCGGCGTCGATCTGGATCCACAACTGACTGATCACTGCTGCCAGGGCGAGCGCTCCGAAGCCGACCCGCAGCACCACGCCCAGGACCTTCATAGCCCGCGAGTCGATCACGGCGACATCCTCACATCATGAGCAGCAGTTATCGCGATATCCATGCGATTGGGCACGCGAATCGAGCAGTTATCGCGATAAGGGCGCAAACCACTCAGGGTACGGAGATCATCCCCGATCCCTTGGGTCGCATCGCCTTTCGTGCTTGGCGTACGGTTCTGGGCGTAGACAGCACCCTGAGGATCTTCGGGGTATGACCACCCGGAAGGGGGGTGCCTACCGGATCGTTGCGAACCGGATCCGCTGAGACGGTCAAGGCGTGACGACAACAGCGTTGGCTGCGACCCAGCCCCACCACCTGACACGCCCGGTGCGGCGTCCGTCGACCACTTCTCAGATCGCGGGGCCGCGGCCTGCGTTGGTCACCTTTGCAGCCGTCGCACTGGCCGGGGCGTTCCTGACGATGGTCTACCTGCACACGGTTTCGGTCGGCGAGTTGAGCCCCGTGTCAACAACCGTCAGTGACCTGATCTTCGTCGAGGGCCTGGGCTGGTTGTTCGGCGTGAGCA
>Ga0136630_1000641_pt1 | contig 13753 bp, 11 predicted proteins | sample AntDrymUQ5682106_2_FD_105496 | JGI IMG/M metagenome (GOLD analysis project Ga0136630, IMG submission 105496) | Polar desert sand microbial communities from Dry Valleys, Antarctica - metaG UQ568 (21.06) | ecosystem: Environmental > Terrestrial > Soil > Desert | place: Antarctica: Dry Valley...
CGGTCATCTTCGATGGCTTTCGCAGGGCCGTCGACAAGGGGGCGCCCAAGGAAGGTGCGGGTTTGCTCGTGGACGAGCAGTTCGGCGGAGACATCGCTCGCACGGCCAAGAAGGAGGGTCTGATGCTGGCGATGCCGGTCGAGAAGTCGGGCCAGAACGAGTTCGACTTCGACTACGGATCCGACTTCGGGAAGCACATCGAGGAGTTCGACCCGACCTTCGTCAAGGTGCTGGTGCGCTACAACCCCGACGGTGACTCGGGCATGAACGAGCGCCAGTCGGCGCGCCTCAAGGAGCTCTGCGACTGGCTGCACGACAACGACCGCAAGTTCCTCTTCGAGCTACTGGTGCCGGCCGAGGACGACCAGCTCGAGTCCGTGGGCGGCGACTCCGACCGCTTCGATAAGGAGCTTCGCCCCGAGCTCATGCTGCGCACCATCGAGGAGTTGCACGCGGTGGGCATCCAGCCGGATATCTGGAAGATCGAGGGTATCGACAAGCGCGAGGACTGCGAGCGTATCGCCGAGCTAACCCGCTCGGAAGGGCGCGACAACGTCGTGTGTGTCGTGCTCGGGCGCGGCGCGAACGAGGACGCGGTCGATCACTGGCTGCGTCAGGGAGCCGGGGTGCCCGGCTACGTCGGTTTCGCCATCGGCCGGACCATCTGGTGGGACGCGCTCAAGGGCTACCTCGATAAGAGCCTCAACCGAGACCAGGCTGCCGACCAGATAGCGGACAACTATCTTCGCTTCATCGACGTCTACGACAACGCGTAGGGAGCCGCGCGAGCGACTCGCGGGTAGCAAGCGATGAGACTCTTGCTGATCGCCGGAGCGGCGCTCGCCGTGCTGGTCTCGACGATCTGGCTGGCCTCTTCCTCCGAGGAAACCGGCACTCGTTTCGCGGAGGAGCCCTCTCCATCGCCAAGCGAGGACGAGGACCGAGAGGCTGCCGAGCCCGATCCCCAGTCGCTGATCGAGGATGTCCTCGATCAGCGGGCTCAGGCCGTGCGCGACGACGACAGAAGATCATTCTTGGCGTCCATCGATCCCTCTGCGGGGAGGTTTCGTAGACAACAGCGCCAGAGTTTCGAGCGCGTGACATCGTTGCGGCTCGGCGCTTACGACCTCGAGTTGGTCGAGGGTTCGGACCTCACCAAACAGAGGCACGAAGGGCGTTACAGGAAGGCGGAAGATGTGATGATCCTGCGCGTCGAAGAGCGCTACCGGTTCAAGAGGTTCGACGACGGAGACTTCATCACAGATCTCGCTTTGACCTTCGTGCTGCGCAACGGCGACTGGCTCCTCGCGTCCGACGGTGACGTGAAGGGCAAGGCCGCGACGGGACGAAGCATCTGGGAGTTCGGTCCGATCAAGAAGACGCGTAGCCGCGACGTACTGGTGTTGCAGCATCCCTGCGACACTCCCGAATGTGTCGAGGTCGGGGACAGCTTCCTGCAGCTCGCCGAAACCGGCCTCGACAGAGTGAGCGAGAAATGGCGGGAACCCTGGAACGAGCGCGTGGTCGTGCTCGTCACTGCCTCGGACGAAGAGCTCAGGGCCATACTCGGCATCGACTTCGCGATCGAGAATTTCGTGGCCTTCGCCTTCGCTCCCAACAGGGCGCGTGGCTACAGCCCGGCCCGCATCGTGGTCAATCGCGAGTCACTGTCCGGTCGCTCACCAGAGGACATCCTGACGGTCATGACCCATGAGCTGATGCACGTAGCTACGAGGCGGATCTCCGGCCCCCACGTGCCCCTGTGGGTCGAAGAGGGGCTGGCCGAGTGGGTTGCGCGCGCTCCCGGAGACGATGGAGACATCTTCTTCGACTCTCAACTGTCGACGGGAGAGGTCGTTCCCGAGTTGCCGCGTGACCGAGACTTTCGGCGGGGCAGCGCCGACGATCTCTTCGCCCGTTACCAGTCGAGTCGCTTTGCGGTCACCTACTTCATCGACCGCTTCGGCTACCGCAAGTTCGTTCGCTTCTACAAAATCCTCGGCGACTCCCACGAACAACCCGGGAACGCGAGGAAGCATCTGCAGTCGTCTCTCCGGCGGGTCACCGGGCTCAGCCCGCGGACCTTCGAGATGCAGTGGACGGATAGCATCGCACCATGAGCATTTCGGTGACCCCAGACGGAACCAAGGACGGCTTCGCCCTGGCGAAGGAGGCATCGGCCGCCGCGCCCGTCGTGCTCCTCGTCGACGAAGCGCAGCGCGATCTCGCTCACGTGCCTCCTGTGGGAAGCAGTGTCGAGGTCGTGACGATGGACACCGAGGCGGGGCGCGAGGTCCTTCGACATTCGACCGCGCACGTTCTGGCTCAGGCCGTGTTGCGTTTGTGGCCCGGGGCCAAGTACTCGATCGGACCGCCGATCGCCGACGGTTTCTACTACGATTTCGAGGTCGAACGCCCCTTCACCCCCGACGACGTCGAGGCCATCGAGGCCGAGATGCGCTCTATCGTCAAGGCGAACCAGCGCTTCGAGCGCGCCGAACTGGAGCGAGACGAGGCCCTGGCGTTGTTCGCGGACCAGCCCTACAAGATCGAGATCATCGAGGGCGTCGCCGCCGGCGCAGAGGCGCTCGAGCAGCAGGGGGCAGAGGGCGAGGTCATCTCGATCTATACCAACCGCGAGGGCGACTCCGAGCAGCCCGCCTTCGTCGACCTTTGTCGCGGGCCGCACCTCCCGGGGACGGGCCGCATCAAAGCGTTCAAGCTGCTCCGTACCGCGGGGGCCTACTGGCGCGGTGACGAGAAGCGCCCCATGCTCCAGCGCATCTACGGGACCGCGTGGGAGAACAAACAGGCTTTGGAGGACCACCTGCACCGCCTCGAGCAGGCCGAGCAGCGAGACCATCGCAAGCTCGGGCGCGAGCTCGACTTGTACTCGTGGCCCGAGGAGATCGGCAGCGGACTTGCCGTGTGGCATCCGAAGGGCGCCGTCATCAGAAAGGAACTCGAGGACCTCGCCCGGCAGATGCACATCGACTTCGACTACGAGCCGGTCTACTCGCCGCATGTCGGCAGGTCGACGTTGTGGGCCACGTCGGGACATCTCGACTTCTACCGCGAATCCATGTTCCCTGCGCTAACCGCGGACGAGTCCGAGTATTTCCTCAAGCCTATGAACTGCCCCTTTCATGTGCTCATCTACCGCGGCAAGACGCGCAGCTATCGCGAGTTGCCGGTGCGCCTCAGCGAGCTCGGTACCGTTTATCGCCACGAGCGTTCCGGCGTGGTGCACGGTCTCCTGCGAGCGCGTGGCTTTACGCAGGACGACTCGCACATCTTCTGCAGACCCGATCAGGTCGTGGACGAGCTCGTCGGAGTGATCGAGTTCATGCGCGCCCTCTACGGCGCGGTGGGTCTCGGCCCCGAGCGCGTGCGCTTCTCGACCAGGCCGACCAAATCCGTGGGCGCGGACGAGTTGTGGGAGCTGGCGGAAGTGGCGATACCGGACGCGCTGGCCAAGGCAGGGCTCGACTACACGGTCGATGACGGTGACGGCGCCTTCTATGGACCGAAGATCGACATCGATGTCAAGGATGCGATCGGCCGCTACTGGCAGCTCGCCACCATTCAGGTCGACTTTCAACTGCCCGAGCGCTTCGGGCTCGAGTACACCGACGAGCACGGGGACCGTAAGCGTCCCGTCATGGTGCACCGCGCTCTGTTCGGATCGGTCGAACGTTTCGTCGGCGTGCTCGTCGAGCACTTCGCCGGTGCCTTTCCGACCTGGCTGGCGCCGGTACAGGTCGCCATAGTGCCTATCGCGGATCGCCACGTCGACTACGGTCGGGCGATTGCGACCAAGCTGAGGAACAAGGGAGTGCGGGTGGAGGTGGACGCCTCCGACAACACCATGGGGGCTAAGATTCGCAACCACCAATTGCAAAAGGTTCCCTACATGCTGGTAGTGGGAGACAACGAGGCCGAGTCCCACACCATCTCGGTCCGCCGCAGGACCGGGACCGAGTCGCGCGACGTCAAGGTCGACGACTTCATCGAATCGATCTCCAAGGAGATCGCGGCACGTTCGGTCGGGATCACCGTTTAGGCAGTAACCAAAGAGGTCGGGGAGGACCCGAGGTGGGGGTGAAAGCGTGGAGCGACTCTGGACTCCGTGGAGGAGCGAGTACGTGACGAGCGCCGGAGCGGGCGGCGGTTGCATCTTTTGTAATCATCTCGATCAAGGAGACGACGGGGCCGCGCGCATTCTCTTGCGCGCCGAACGGAGCTTCGTAATCCTCAACGCCTTTCCTTACAACACAGGCCACCTGATGGTGGCGCCGATGCGCCATGTCGGGGACATTTGCGACCTCAGCGATGGGGAGCGCGCCGAGCTCATGCACCTCACTTCGAGTTCCATCGCCGTTATCCGAGAGGCGATGAACGCGCACGGCTTCAATGTGGGCCTCAATCTCGGCGAGGCCGCGGGGGCGGGGATCCCCGGGCACTTGCACGTGCACGTCGTCCCGCGCTGGGGCGGGGACACGAACTTCATGCCCGTCGTGGGAGGCACCAAGGTTCTGCCGGAGATGATCGAAGAGACCGACGCCAAGCTCCGCCCGCTGTTCTCGAAGCTGCGTTCCGAGGAGCCCGGCTGAGGCGTCACTACCGCTTAACGGCGGCCAGCACGTAGGTCTCATCCTGGTTCCAGTCGATGAGCATCTCCGCGAGCTTCGGAGCGCTCGCCACAAAGGGACCGAACTGGCTCGCGTGTTCCTCGAGGGCCCTCACCTTGAGATCGAGCAACTCAGGTGACAACCTGAGGTTGATCGACAGTCCGTCCTCGGGCACCACTAGCGGCGAGTTCGCGTCGAAGACGCTGATCTCTCGAAGCCACGGAATCTGCTCCTCGCGCCAGCCTGCGGGCACCACGGAATAGTGCAGCGACGCTCCGACGTGCGCGGCCTCCTCGAAGGCGGCGGTGGTCCAGCGGTGGACGGCAAGATGATCGGGATGGCCCGTTTGACCGTCGGGTCCGAAGGTGAGAACGGTGTCGGGCCGGAACCGTTCGACGATTGCGGCGACCTTTACGGACCCCTCGTCGTCGTCGACGTCCGCGCAGGCGCCGTCCAGGTAGTCGAGCCAGTGGTGCTCGGTCACCCCGAGCACCGCGAGGCTTGCCTTCATCTCTCGCTCGCGCAGCGTCCCCATGGCCTCGGCCGGCCACCTGGCCTCGTCCCACGAACCCGCCTCGCCGCGCGTCGCCGTGACGACCGCGACCCGGCGGCCGTCCCGAACCGCAGAGGCGAGAAGGCCGGCGCTGAGGTAGGCCTCGTCGTCGGGATGCGCCCACACCGCCAGCAGCGAACCAAGAGAGCCCATCGCTTCACTCTAGAGAGCGCCTCTCGGCGTTGTCCAGGTCGCTTGACAACCGGGCTCTGGATGCCTACCAGCGGTGAACCCGTTCCCTGCGTCCTCAGCCACCGATTTCGTGGGTCAGAACCGCAGAGGTCGTGATGCACGCCGCCACGGGTCGGGCGACCGTGCGAATAGCACGGGGGTCTCCGTCGCGTTCATGGCGGCAAGGACTCGGCTGGGTTGACCGCCAAGTTGGCGGGGGCCGTGCTCATCACTGCGGACGTGCGCGCGGCCGCAAGCTAGGACCTGATCGGTGTTGATCTGCGTCCTCTCGGTGACGCAGCTTCCCCGGACTCAGGCTGAGTCCCAGCCGAGCGCGGTCACCGAAATAGGGTTCTCTGCGGACTCAGCCCCCGACTTGGTGGGTCAGAACCGCCGAGGTCGAAATGTGTGCGGAGCGACGTGTGCTTCCTCTGCAAAGTGGTGAGTGAGCCACGGTCACCAGAGGTGCGCAGCGCTAGGAGTGGGACTCCTCCTTGGCCGCCTCGAGGATCCTCGTGGCGAGATCGTGCGGGACCTCCTGGTAGTGACTGAAGCTCCACGAGAAAGTGCCCTGGCCCCCGGTGAGCGAGCGGAGATCGGTTGCGTAGTGGGTCGCCTCGCCGAACGGAACCTTTGCCCGCACGACCTGCCGGCCCCCGCCGACGGTCTCGATGCCCTCGGGGATGCCGCGCCTCTTCTGTAAGTCGCCCATGATGTCTCCGGTCGACCCCTCGGGAACCATGACGTCGACCTGCCAGATGGGCTCGAGCACCACGACGCCCGCCTTAGCCGCGGCGTCCCGCAACGCCAGCGAGCCGGCCATCTGGAAGGCGAAGTCGTTCGAGTCGACGGAGTGGAACTTGCCGTCGAAGAGCTCGACCTTGAGGTCGATCATCGGAAAGCCGTGCCCGACGCCCTGGTCCATCGCGGCCTTGACACCCTTCTCGACCGAGGGAATGAAGTTGTGGGGGATCGAGCCGCCGAAGATCTTGTCCTCGTAGATGAAGCCCTCGCCGCGCCCCAGAGGCTCGACGCGCACGTTGCAGATGCCGTACTGGCCGTGACCGCCCGATTGCTTGACGTGACGCCCCAGACCCTCGGCCTTACCCCGCACGGTCGTGCGGTAAGGAACTTTGAGCGGAGTCTCTTCGACCTCCACCGAGAACTTGTCCTTGAGGCGGTGAAGGATGACGTCGAGGTGTGCGTCGCCCATGCCCCACAGGATCGTTTGGTGCGTCTCGTCGCTGCGTTCGAGCCTCAAAGTCGGGTCCTCTTCGATGAGTCGGTTCAGCCCGATCATCAACTTGTCCTCGTCGCCTTTGGTCTTGGGGGCGATCGCTTTTGGCAGAAGCGGCTCGGGCGGCTCGATCGGCGGGAAGACGACCGGCGAGGCCTTGTCGGTGAGCGTGTCGCCGGTACTCGCCTCCGCCAGCTTGGCGACTGCGCCGATGTCTCCGGCAACGAGATGGTCCGCCTGTTCCTGGTTCTTCCCGCGCATGGTGAAGACGTGCCCGATGCGCTCGTCGGTCTTCTTGGACGCGTTGTGGATGGAGCCGTCTCCGGTCACCGTCCCCGAGAGAACTCGAAAGAAGCTGACCTTGCCAACGTAGGGGTCGGACAGAGTCTTGAAGACGAGCGCCGACAGCGGACCGTCGGGCTTGGGCTCGCGCGTGGCGCCGTCGATCGACTCGGCGTGGGGACGGTCTAAGGGAGAGGGCCCGGCCTTGACGATCATGTCGCAGAAGCGGTCGATTCCGATGAGCCGTGTGGCGGAGCCGACCATGACGGGGAACATCGTGGCGTCGTCGACGCCGTGGTGTATGGCGGCGACGATCTCGTCCCTGGTGATGGTGCCGCCCTCGAGGTAGCGCTCGAGCAGATCGTCGGACGTCTCCGCGATCGAATCGAGAAGGTCCGTGCGCACTTCGTCGAGGCGCGCCTTGCGGTCGTCCGGAACCGCGGTCGGGGTGCCGTGCCCCTTGTCGTCGTACTCCACGGCCTCTGCATCGATGACGGAGATGATTCCGCGAAAGTCGTGTTCCCTGCCCAGGGGTAGCGAAAGCGGAGCGACTGACTTTCCCCATATGGCGCGCATCTGGTCCAGCGTCCGTCTGAAGGAGGCGTTCTCACGGTCGACCTTGTTCACGAGGATCATGCGCGGGAGTTCGAGCTCTTCGGCGTAGTGCCACGCGACCGTGGTCTGAACCTCCACGCCCTCGACGGCGGAGACGACGAACACGGCGAGGTCGGCCACGCGCATGGCGGCGCGCATCTCACCGATGAAGTCGGCGTATCCGGGCGCGTCCAAGACGTTGATCTTGCAACCGTCCCACTCGACGGGAAGCAGCGAAGTGGATATCGAGATCTGGCGCCGGATCTCCTCCTCATCGAAGTCGCTCGCTGTGTTGCCCTCGGAGATCTTTCCGACCCGCGTCGTTGCGCCCGAGCGATGGAGAAAGGCCTCGGCAAGCGAGGTCTTTCCCGAGCCCCCGTGGCCGACAAGGACGATGTTGCGAATGTTCTCCGTGGCGTAGTTCTTCACGCTCTCCCCCTCTAGCATTCACCCGCTCCACTCTGCGCGTGCGAGCAGGCGATGGTTGCAGTCGAAGCGCCATGGTAATCCGACCTCCGGGAAGCGGGGCAGGCGCACGTTTAGGATGCGCGCGTGCTCAACGCGAAGATCCGCGGCGTCTGGGACAAGGGCATGAAACCGGTGGGTGGTTTCATCGGCCGCAGCGGAGTCACGCCCAACCAGATCACCATCTTCGGCGTCGCCGTGCAGGGCGTCGTCTCATATCTGATCGTGGTCGACCGCCTGCTTGAGGCGGGGCTCGTGCTCATCGCGGCCGCCCTGCTCGACACCGTGGACGGTGCGGTGGCCAAGGCGCGCGGCCTGACGTCGAGGTTCGGCGCGCTGCTCGACTCGACCATGGACAGGCTCTCCGACGCCCTCGTCTTTCTGCCGATTGCATGGCTCTACCTCGCCGATCCGACGCCGGCACGAGCAGGGGAGCAGTGGGTCGCGGCCCTGGCCCTCGTGACTCTCGTGTTGTCCTTCCTCGTCAGTTACACCAAGGCTCGGGCCGAGGGCCTCGGCTTCGATTGCAACGTGGGGTTGATCGAACGAGCCGAGCGGCTGATCATCATGATGGTGGCGCTGATCTTCAGCGCGTTGTTGCCGCTTGCCCTCGCCACACTCGCGCTCGCGTCGCTGTTCACCTTCGTCCAGCGCCTCATGCACGTTCGCAAACAGTCGTCTGGTGTCCGCTAGCTCCCGTCCGGCGGACGAAGGCCGGCTGCTGCAGCTCGTCTACTACGCCTACGTGGCGTTCAGCCGCCTCGCGCTTGCGATCCCCGAAGCCGCCGCCTATCGCCTCGCGGATGTGCTCGGCGGCATCGGCGCCCGCCGGAGCAAGAGACGCCATCAGGTCGCGCTTAATCTCTCGCGCATCACGGGACGCCCGGCCACATCTCCCGAGGTGCAGGCGCTGGTCGTCGAGGCCTACAGGTCCTACGCTCGCTACTGGCTCGAGACCTTTCGCCTGGTGCGCGAGGGGCGGAACTTCTTTCTGGAGCGCTTCCAGTGCACGGGGTCTGAGCACATCGACGAGGCGCTGGCGCGCGGCAAGGGGGCCGTCGTCGTGGTCGGCCACCTCGGCAACTGGGACGCTGCGGGGGCATGGGTTGGGGCTCGGGGCAACCTGCTCGTGACCGTGGCCGAGGTGCTGAAGCCCCGACGGATGTTCGACTTCTTCGTCGAGCACCGCGCGCGGCTCGGCATGCGCATCCATGCGGCTCAGGCCGGAGTGACGCGCACGCTCATCGACGAGATCAACAACGGCGCGGTCGTCGCGATCCTCGGCGACCGAGACCTGAAGGGCGCCGGGATCGAGGTCGACTTCTTCGGCGAGCGCGCCACGTTCCCCGCGGGGGCCGCGTCGATCGCGCTGCGGACGGGGGTGCCGCTGATGGTCGCCGGCGTCTTCGGCGACGTCCTGAGCGACGGCCGCCGGGGATGGACTGCCGAGATCTCGGCTCCCATCGAGCGCCCTGAGGCCGGGAGTCCCGGTGCGGTCGCGGAGTTGACGAGAAGTGCGGCCCAGAAGCTCGAGGCGTTCATCGCCAGGCGACCGGAGGAGTGGCATGTGTTCCAACCCTTTTGGATCGTCGACCGGGAGAAGGCGAACAAGAGGTGAGGATCGCGATCGTCTGCCCCTACGCATGGGATCGCTTCGGTGGCGTCCAGACCCATGTCAAGGCACAGGCGGCGACTCTTCGTGCGCGAGGCCACGAGATCACGGTCATCGCACCCCGGACGTGGCGCGCCCCTCGGCCTCCTGGAGAGATCGAGCAAATAGACGAGGCGGTCCGCATCGGCCGGGCCGTTTCGATTCCGGCCAACGGGTCTATGGCGCCTATCACCTTCGGACCGGTTGCGGCCGCAGGCGTTCGCCGGACCCTCGCCGAGCTTCGTCCCCACGTCGTGCATCTGCACGAGCCGCTCATCCCGAGCCTCAGCGGACTGGCCTTGCTCAACGTGACGGGCCCGTGCGTGGGAACGTTCCACGCCTCAACCGAGGCCAGCGCCGCTTACTGGACGGCCCGGCCCTTCTTGCGCAGGGCCATCGACCGGCTCGGCGTTCGCATCGTGGTGTCGGAGGCGGCGCGTGACCTCATCGCGCGTTATTTTCCCGGTGACTACGAGGTCATTCCGAACGGCGTCGAGGTGGCGCGCTTCTCGTCGGCACAGCCCGTCGACCTCGGCGCAGGCCGGGCCGTGCTCTTCCTCGGTCGCTTTGAGCGGCGCAAGGGACTCGAGGTTCTGATCCAGGCCATGACCCGGCTCAGGGATCTCGAGGCGAAGTTAGTGGTCGCCGGCACGGGTCCCGAGGAGAGGGCCTGCCGGGCCCTCGCCGGGCGTCTCGAGATCGACGTGGCCTTCATCGGTGAGGTTCACGACGACCTCAAGGCCGGGACCTTCGCCGCGGCCGACGTCTATTGCGCTCCGGCGCTGGGCGGCGAGTCGTTCGGGATCGTGCTCATCGAGGCGATGTCCGCTGGCGCGCCCGTGGTCTGCTCCGACCTTCCCGGGTTCCGGGCCGTGGCCGGGAACGCCGCTCTGCTCGTCCCCGCCAACGACCCCGGTGCGCTGGCCGACGGCCTGCGCGGGGTGCTCACCGACGACGCTCGAGCCGGGGCGATGAGCGAGGCGGGGCGAACCAGGGCCATGCAGTTCGACTGGAGCCGCCTGGCCGCGAGCCTCGAGGACGTCTACGTCCGTGCGGCCGCCGGCGCTGGGCCATGATGAGGGACGTGGAGGAGCCGAGGGAGTCGCGTCCGACCCTGCCCGACTGGGGCCAGGCAGGGGCACCCGCGCTGGGCCCCGGGGCGCGCGCATGGCGCCTCACGGCTGCGTTCGGGTTGGTGCCTGTGATCGTTCTCTTCTTGATTCCGCTCGGAGTCCCAGCGTTGATCGTAGGTGTCGTGCTCGTCGTCTACGCCGCGACGGCGCTGTGGTGGGTGACGTCCCAGGGCAAGCGGGCGCTTGCGGAAGCGGGGGCCAGGGAGCCGCGCCCCGGCGAGCTGGCCAGGCTCGAGAACCTGGTTACGGGGCTGGCCGCGGATCTGGGCGTCGACGCGCCTGCGTTGCTCGTGGCCGACGCCGACGGTCCCAACGCCATGGTGGCCAAGACCTCGAGACCTACCATCGTGGTGACGACCGCTCTGGTCGAGCAATTCAACCGCACCGAGCTCGAGGCCGCCCTGGCCCACTGTCTGATCAGGATCGTCTCGGGCGGCGCGGCAGCGGCTCAGGCCGGGCTCGCCATGGGACCTCTAGGAGCCGGTTTCGGAGGCTCCGTGGGCAAGGCCGACGATATCGTCACCGCCGCCGTCACTCGCTACCCGCCCGCCCTCGTCTCGGCCATCGAGAAGTGCTCACCGCATCGTGGGGGCCGGGCGGCGCTGTGGTTCGTGGCCGAGTCGCCGTCGCACGTCCCCGCAACCGAGCGCATCGCCGCCCTCGTAGACCTCTAGGCGGACCATAGAGCGGCCATGCTAATACTGCTCTTGAGCTTCGGACCGTGATAGCTTGCTCCGAGCCTAGCGGGCGCCATAGCCCGGTGCCGGCTCGTTGCGATCGAGGCCCCGCTGAGACCAAGGTCGGTGCGCAGCTCGAGAACGACTGAGCCGTAGCGGTCCGAACAGCGAGCCCGAGCCAGAGTCTGAGCAAGGGTCCGAACATCTGTAAGCGAATGACTCAAGGAGGACGCGCGCGTTGTCCACGAAAGTCAAGGCCGCTCTGATCGGCCTCGTCGGGGTGCTCGTCGCGGGGGGCGCCTATTTCGTCCTCGCAGACAAAGAGGACATCCCCCTCATCGGCGAGCGGTTCAAGCCGTCGACCTGCCCTCTCACGGGCGAGAAGCCGAAGAACGAAGACCTCATCGACAGGCCCGCGGTGGCCATCAAGGTCGAGAACGCGCCCGTGGCCTACCCGCTGTCCGGGCTCGAGGATGCCGACATCGTCTACGAAGAGCTGGTCGAGGGCGGTGTGACCAGGTTCATGGCCATCTATCACTGCGGGGACACCCCCAAGGCGGGCCCGATTCGCAGCGCCCGCGCCGTCGATCCCTCGATCATGATCCCGACCACGAGACTCCTTGCCTTCTCCGGCGGGAACCAGGGCGTGCTCGACGACCTGACCGAGAACGAGATCGTCCAGATCGACGAGAACAAGGCGGGCGCCGCCATGCAACGGGTGCCGCGCGAGGGGCTCGCGACCGAGCACACGCTCTACGGCGACAGCAGCAAGCTCCGCCGGGTCGGCCGGGAGGACTTCGGCGACGCTCCCCCCGGAGGGCTCGAGTTCGGCGACCTCGAGGGCAACGGACAGACTATGGCGGCCCGCAACGTCACCATCGAGTTCTCCGAAACCACGACCGTCAACTACGAGTTCAACGGTGAGCGTTACGCGCGCTTCCAACAGGGCGGGCCCTTTCAGGCCGAGGGCCACGGCCAGATCGGGGTCGAAAACGTCATCGTCGAGGAGCACACGGTGAACCTCAGCGAGGTGGTCGACGTCACCGGCACGCCGTCCATCGAGATCGCCGACGAGACCGGCTCGGGCAGGGCGACGTTGTTTCGAAATGGCCGAGCGATCCAGGGGACGTGGGAGCGCGAGAGCATCGACGACGTCGTGGTCTTCAAGACGCGGTCGGGAGACGACATGGTCCTGGCCCCCGGGGCCGTGTGGATACATCTCGTCCCGAACTCCAAGAGCGAGGTGGAGGGGTCCTTTGACTTCGGCAACTAAGCGGTTTCTGGCGGCGCTCCTCGCGGGCGTGCTGCTCCTGGGAGCATGCTCCGGCGACGAGCCCGAGCCGAACGCCTCCAACGGCGACGCTGAGGCGGGGGCCGAGGAAGAGCTTCCGCCGATCTGTCCGCTGACGGGCGAAGACCCTCCCAAGGGTGTCAGCCTGGCCCGGCCGGCAGTGGCCCTGAAGATCGAGAACTCCCCGGACGCACGGCCGCAGAGCGGACTCGATCAAGCCGACATCGTCTACGAGGAGATCGTCGAGGGAGGCGTCACTCGGTTCATGGCCATCTATCACTGCCACGACGTCGCCGAAGGGGGGCCGGTGCGCAGCGCCCGGTTCGACGACCCCAAGATAGCGAAGCCGTTCACGAGGATCCTCGCTTTTTCGGGCGCCAACGGAATCGTGGAGGCCGAGCTGAAGAAGCAGAAGCTGGTGTCGATCGACGAGAAGAACTCACAGGGGGCGCTGTATCGCGTGCCGCCGGGAAGCACGGACATCCACAGCGTGTTCGGCAACACCCTCAAGCTCAGGAGACTGGGGGCCAAGAGAGTCAAGAAGCTCGAGCCCCCGGAGTCGTCGTTCCTCGAGTTCGGCGACGCGCCCGGCGGCGGTAAGCCCACCAAGACGGTGACGCTCAACTTCAACCCAAACAACGCCATCACGTGGCGCTGGCAGGGCGACAAATGGATGCGCTTCGAGGACGGCGTCTCGTTCGACGCCGCCGGCGGAAAGCAGATTGGGACGCGCAACCTCCTGGTTCAGGAGGTCGACGTGAGCGACTCGAACAAGATCACCGACGTCGCCGGCAATCCCTCACCAGAGATCACCCTCGACGGCAAGGGCCGAGCCTTTCTGTCCCGTGGCGGCGAGGTCGTTACCGGGACGTGGGAGGCCGGCAAGGACGGCGTACCGAGCTTCGAAACGAAGAAGGGCGACCCGTTCACCCTTGAGGTCGGTTCCACCTGGATCGAGCTCATCCCATCGAACAAGGGCAGCGTCAAGGGCTCGATCAAGTTCTCGAAGAAGTAGCCCTGTACTCAGTCCGCCTCGGCGCGGGCCTGGGCGATGCTGCGGTTGCTGAC
>Ga0136630_1000642_pt1 | contig 13752 bp, 12 predicted proteins | sample AntDrymUQ5682106_2_FD_105496 | JGI IMG/M metagenome (GOLD analysis project Ga0136630, IMG submission 105496) | Polar desert sand microbial communities from Dry Valleys, Antarctica - metaG UQ568 (21.06) | ecosystem: Environmental > Terrestrial > Soil > Desert | place: Antarctica: Dry Valley...
AGTCGAGCAGCTCTTCGTGGGTTGCGGAGATCTCCACGCCCGCCTCGTCTACTCGCGTCTGCAGTCGTCGAAGGTCCTCCGCCCTCGAACCGGCGCCGGAGGCTGGCTTCTCGCGCAGGTCCTGTACGGTCTCGGCGGCTTTCTCCTTCTGGAGGGCGACGTCGACGAGCCGATCCGCCGTGGCGTGAAGCCTTGGTATGGTGTCTTCGAGGACGGCCCGGGTAACGTCGTCCGACGTCTCTATGGCGGCCACGACCTTGCGGTACTCCGCGAGCGCGGCATCGACCTTCTCCCGGGTCTCACCGCGGGGGAGCCATCGGGCCCGCCGCTCGGGGGAGAGGTCGCGCGCCTGCCCGGTCTCCGGCTTCCCCCGACCGAGGATGCGACGCTGGAGGATAGGGTCCCCGGCCCCCAGTGCGACCAGGGCCGCGTAGGTCGCAAGGGTGAGCGGCAGCACCCACCAGGTGAAGGATGTCGCGACGAAGAAGACCAGCCCGATCACCAGGACGACGACGTTCAGGGGGCGGAGCGCGGCGGCCCGCACCACAAGGCCCCGCTCCCGCGGCGAGAGGGGAGACCCCGCGGAGCCGTTCGACGTTCGCTCAGGCGCCGGCGGCATCGGGACCCCCCGTGCGCAGCAGCCGGACCCGGTCTCCGAGCTTCAGGGCGAGCGCCTGGGAGGCGTTGCCCATGTTGATCGAAAGGCTCAGACGCCAGTGGGAATCCGGCACGAGCACCAACTCACCCGCCTTGGATGACCCGAAGGTCTCGACATACTTAACGGACATTTGTCCGTCTCCGGCGTCAATCCTCAGCCAATCGCCGTATTTCAGCCCCGAATCCTCATAGGCGAGCGAGAGCCTCGCGTTCCCGAAGCGGTCGATGGAGATGATCCCGGCCTCCAGCGTCTCGCCGGAGTTTCCGGAGTCTTCGGACCCTTCGAGGCGCACCAGGGATGCGGGAGCCACGCTCTTGCCGAGCTGCGCGAGGGCCGTGCCGGCTGCGAGGTGGGCGGCGGCCGGGGCGAAGACGTCGCGGCCGTGGAAGGTGTTCGAGACCGGGTGGACGTGGTAGTCGGGGTTATCGAGCACGACCGCCTCCGCGACGCCGCCCAAAGCGTCGGCAGCCCGGACGAGCAGGCCGTTGTCCGGGCCGACGAGCAGCGCGTCGCGATCCGTTCTCAGGGCCAGCGCCTGTCGCTTTGTTCCGACGCCGGGGTCCACGATGGCGAGGTAGACGGAGTCCGTGGGCATGTAGCGGGTGGCGTGCTCCAGGATCTCCGCCCCGGCCTTGACCGCGAAGCCCGGCACGTCGTGGGTCAAGTCCACGATGGTCAACCCTGGCGCGACGCCGAGCATCACGCCCTTGCACGTCCCGACGAAGTCGTCGGCAAGGCCGAAGTCGCTCAGAAAACATACGGGCCTCATGCCCGTAGTATAAGGCGCCGTTTCGCCCAGGCTACAGGTATCAGGTTTCAGGCATCAGAAAAGGCCTCCTGAAGGGGCGTGGTAGTCGGCTCGGCCCCCGGTGGCGGGGTGGATCGACTCGCGTGGATTCCTCTGTCAGATCGACCAGTGGCGGAGCAGGGTCGGCAACTCGGCCAGGCAGGCAGGGATGGTTGCGGAAAGTGAGTTCACCGGGGCTCCCTCTGCCATCCGTTTATTCTCGTCCTCAAGGGTGGAATCTCTGCGCGGCCAGTGCCCGAGCGTGCCACCCAGGTCGAAGATGATCGCCCGTGGGTTTGCGGCTACGCTTTCTCGACGAGTCGGCTATTCTGAAGAGGTCTTCGCAATGATGGTGCGTTCCGCGCCGGGAGCCGCGGACGAGGATCGCGGGCAGGCCCACCGCCTCTGCGCCCCACACGTCCACCCGGAGATTGTCGCCCACCACCCACGCGGCCTCGGCGCAGGCGACCGTCTCCAGCACACCGTCGAAGGCCCACGGGTGTGGTTTCTCGAAGCCGCTTTCGGCGGAGTTGAAGACTTGGAGGAGGTGCTCGTCGAGGCCGAGGGCGTGAAGGATCTCGGGCAGTTCTGGGACGTGGTTGGAGAGGATCAGGTGCGTCCAGCCCCGCGAGGAGAGGTCCCGCAAGACGGCCCGTACGAAGACGGGTAAGAGAGCGTCCCACCACAAATCGGGTGAGGACAGTTCCGGGTGCGGGACCTCCGGGGTGTGCCAGGGGAAGCCCCTCCGCAGTTGCGCGCCCAGGAGTTCACCCTCGAAGTCGTGGCCCGGCAGAGCTTCTTCGAGCACGGCGTGCAGCGCGGAGGACCAGCGTCCCCGCGGTACCCGAGCGTCCCGTCGAAGTCCCAGACCAAGAACCGCACGATACGGGTATTCTGCCCCAGATCCGGGGACCGGACCATGAACGGCCGCGGGTTGCTATGGTCTCGCGGTCCGGCATGGCCCTTGCGGATGCGAAGGGGCGGTCTTTCGGGTGTATGCTGGGCAGAAGCGACAGGGGAGGTGGGGGTGCGGCCACCGATACTGAGAGATTTCCCGGAGGCTTTCCAGACGGAGCGGCTCCTGATCCGGTCCCCCATGCCCGGCGACGGCCCGGAACTGCACGCCGCCGTGAGGGAGTCGATGGGCGAGCTTCTCCCGTGGATGCCCTGGCCCAGGGAACACGGGACGGTCGAAGACTCCGAGGCCAGCGCGCGCGGGGCACGGGCACGCTTTCTGGCGAGGACCGAACTCAGGATGCACTTTTTCTTGAAGGGGACCGACACGCTCGTCGGGAGCAGCGGGCTGCACCGCATCGACTGGGAGGTGCCGAAGTTCGAGATCGGCTACTGGTGCCGCACCGGGATGACGGGACGAGGCTACACGACCGAGGCGGTCCGCGGCATAGCGGCCTTCGCCTTCGACGCTTTGGCGGCGAAGCGCGTCGAGATCCGGTGCGACCCGCTGAACCGCCCGAGCGCGCGGGTTGCTGAACGAGCCGGCTTTCTTCTGGAAGGCGAGTTGCGCAACGACGCGCTCGGCACGGACGGCTCCGTGCGCAACACGCTCGTCTTTTCCACGATACCACCCGGCCCGTGATGCGCCATCAGCAAGGCCGCCGGAACGGGACCTGGACCGACGCTGCGATACTCCGGGAGTCCGAGCGCTGGGTACACGTTCCGCCCTACGGAGTCCGCGTCGAGGACGCCGGGCGCCTGCTGGTCCACCTGCCAGCCCCTCGGGGCGCGAGCCGCGTGTGGCGCTCCCGACCGGGCCGGACGGAGGCCGAAGCCCTGATCCTGCAGACCATCGAAGAGGCACGCGCGGCCGGCGGAACACGTCTCGTCTGGCACACGGGAGACGCCGTATCCCCGCCTTTCATGGACGACCTCCTCCCAGAACACGGCTTCGAAAAGACCGAGGATCTCGACGTCCTCGCCTTCGAGCTGGGCACGGAAGCGGAGCCGGAGCTTCCCAAGTTGCGCGTCCCCGCCGGCGTCCCTATTAGGCTTGTCAAGAACGAGGCAGACCTTAGCCGCGCGAACGCCGTAGAGGCCGACGTGTTCCCGGCCACGACTTGGGACGAACGGGACACATGCGCCTACCTGAGGGGGATCCTGGAACTCGAAGGCCGCCGGCGGAAGCGCACCGGTCCAGACTACCTCTTGCTCGTCCTCCGGTATCTGGCCTCCGTCCGGGGCACCGAAGGCGATGGACGAGAGATCGTCGCCACCGCGGGCGCGGAGGTCGCGGGCGAGACGGTCCGCCTGTGGAGCGCGGGAACGCTCGCCGGGCACAGGGGCCGGGGTGCTTACCGCGCCCTGGTAATGGAGAGATGCCGCCACGCCCACGCCCTGGGCGCCACCCTGGCCCTCGCCAAGGCCAACACCGCCTCCTCGGCCCCCATCCTCCGGACCGCCGACTTCCGCCCCGTCGCCAGAGAACGCCGCTACGCCCTGGAAATGGCCGCCCCGGCCCGCCCACGGGGGTAACGTCCAAACACCACCCTCGATCAACCTAAACCTATTCTTATACTTTATACTGGCCAGGATAAAGATTGTTGTTTTGGTGCAGCCTCTACATCTTGTACCGGATGCCGGGACGACAAGGACATGTCGTGCGTCGGGACCGGCGTTGCGAAGTTTTACGCTTAGGTACAATGATTTGAGAACGTTGCGCCGCGCCGATAGGGATGCTAATAATCCCTGTGGATGGACTCCGCGGCCAGGGGCTCGGTTTAAACCTTGGGTCGAGCGACGGGGGCCATCAAGGGCTCTACCAGCAGGGAGGGGTGGTAGGGTCCGGCTCGCGATTCCTTGGGAGGAGGAATCGGTCCGGGCGTTCGGGCGCACGGTCGCCGGGACGCCCGAGTTAAAGGTTTCAGTCCGCTCCGGATTTGCCTCCGCTCTCAGCCCGGCGCTTTGCGCCTCTCAGCACGCAGCCTTCCGGCTGCTCTCAGCCTGTCAGCCGGGCGTCGTTCCGTTACTCGTGGCGCTGGTCGTAGAGTGCAATGGCCAAGGCTGGAACCGCTACCCTGGACAGTAATCGACCCACAAACCCACTATAGGGGCAGATTTCGAACCCGGCCGCGCCCCGGGAAAGGCGAGGGAATGTTCGAGCCGAAAGCGAGGCCGCAGGGCGTAGCGGGCTGAAAGGCGCCGCAGGCGCTGTGCTGACTAGAGGCTGTTATGAACTCGATCAGGGACGGCTTGGGAATGCGGAAAACGGGGGACTGCGGGAGACCGAGCCAACCGGAGAATCCGCATCCCAACGCGGTTTTCACCCAAGTTCGTAATACGCTCTAGCTGAAGATCGGTGCGGCTGTGCTGGTGTAGGCGGTGAGCCAGTGAAGGTCTTCTTCGGTGAAGGGTTCGGTGGACCGGCGGGTGGCGTAGACGACGCCGACGGGATGGCCGCCGTCGAGGATGGGGACAGCGAGGGAGTTTGCCCAGCGGGCGTTGGTGCGGGCCTGGGGGAGGCGGCGGGGGCCGGTGACCGTGAGGGTCGGTTGGGCGGTTTCGGTGACGAGCCGTATCACGCCCCGCTCCGCCGCGGTGAGGTCCCCGTGGTGGCCGCCGAGGGGGGAGAGGTCGGGGGCGGTCACGAGGAGGACCCGGTCGGCCTTCAGTTCCCGGCGCATCTCTTCGGCGATCTGCTTCGGGGGGGCTTCGGGGTCGAGGTTCTCGGGCAGGGACGGCTTGAAGACCAGACGGGAGGAGAGGACGAAGTTCACCGCCGTCGCGGCCAGGATGCCGAGGAAGTTGAAGATGACGTAGAGCGGAAAGTCGTTGGAGACGTACTTGAGGAGCGGGTAGAAGACGGCGAAGTTCGCGCCGATGCCCATGACGGCGACGGGGTAGGCTAAAGCCCCGCGTAGCAGGAAGTGGATGCGGCTGGAGTGCCGGACGTCGCGCCAGGTGAAGGCGTTGTTCAGGAGGAAGTTGCTCAGGATGGAGAGCCCGACGGCGAACATCCAGGCGATCACCTTGTGGGCGTCGAAGACCTCGGCCAGCGTGACGAGCACGAGGCTGTTGACCACCACGCCAGACGCCCCGACCATCGCGAACTTCCAGAATCGCCCCGCCGACGGCACATACCAGAAGAGGCTTAGTATGTGCGTGAGGTACTCGAGTCCCTGCCTCAGGCTGGCCTTTGAGACCCCGGCGTTACGGGCCCGAAACCCGAAGGGGACCTCCTCGACCCGCAACTCCGGCGCGCAGACCAGGATCTCCAGCAGCACCTTGAACCCCGTGGGGCGGAACTGTATGCCGGAGATGGCCTCGTTTCGCACCAGGAAGAAGCCCGTCATGGGATCCGTGGTCTTGCGGGCCTCCTTGAAGACGACCCTGGCGAGGGACTTGCTCCCCAGAGAGACCGCCCGCCGCGCCCGCCCCGAGAGCCCCTCGTAGCTGCCGCCCCTGGCGTAGCGGCTCGCCACGACCACGTCGGCCTCCCCCGAGCGGGCCACCTCCAGCATCTCGCGCACCTTCTCCGGCGGGTGCTGCCCGTCGGCGTCCATGACGCACGTGAACTCGCTCTCCCCGGCGAACAACTCCATCCCCGTGGTCACCGCCGTCGAGAGGCCGCCCTCCTGCTCGGCGCCCTCGCGGTGGACGAGCATCACGCGCCCGTCCTCCTCGGCGAGGTCCCGGATCACACCGGGCGTGCCGTCGGTGGAGTCGTCCACGAAGACGATCCTGAAATCGACGCCCGCGAGACCCTCGCGCAACCCGCGAACCAGCTCGGCTACGTTGTCCGCCTCGTTGCGGGTCGGGATGACCAGGGTCAGAAGCACCCTGCCGGTGCCTTTCCCCCCCGATTCGCCGGTCGCCGTTCGCCCCTGTGCCTCCATAGCCGCTCTAGGCTAGCATATCGGGTTGAACCGCCCAAACACGGGTCAGGCTCATGTGACCCCGACGCCTCTGGAGGTAGAACACGTGCAACAAGACGACCGCGAGAGGGCGCGCGTCCGGATCAGCGGCCGGGTGCAGGGCGTGTTCTTCCGCGACTCGACCCGCGAGAAGGCGGAAGAGCTCGGCCTCTCCGGCTACGTGAAGAACACGCCGGACGGCGACGTGGAAGCCCTCTTCGAAGGCCCCTCTGAGAAGATCAAACAGATGCTCCGGTGGTGCGAACAGGGGCCCCCCGATGCCTCCGTCGAGAACGTGGAGGCCGACCACGAACCGGCCGGCGAGGACCTGACGGGCTTCGAGGTCCGTTGAGCCCCCCCAACGACATACCAGCCGCCCTGCGCCGCCTGCTCGCCAGCGAGGGCGCCGAGGTCGCCGCCAGCCGTCCCATAGACCACGGCACCCAGTACGACCTTGTCCGCAACGGCGAGACCGCCAAACTAAACGTCTACCGCACGGGCAAAGTATCTACCGGAGGTAAAGCCTCAAGGTTGATGGAGGTGCTCGAAGGCTGGCGGACAGGAGAGAAGGCCAGAGGAGGGGGGAGTCGGAAACCCGGACCGGGATCCAGGCCCGCGCTGGACGGGACGCCGCGGCTCGGCATAGACGAGGCCGGCAAGGGCGACTACTTCGGCCCCCTGGTGATCGCCGGCGTGCGCCTGACCGGGCAGGAAGTGGCGGCGGAACTGCGGGAGATCGGGGTCAGGGACTCCAAAACCATCGGCGTTCTCGGCGCGCGGCCTATGGCGGGGCGCATCCTGGAAGCCATCGGCCCCGAGAACGTCCGCGTCGTGGTACTCGGCCCCGAAGAGTACGAAACCAGGCGCAAGGCGGCCGGCAACGTCAACGATCTGCTCGGCGAGGTGGATGCCGGGATCATCCATGAACTTAAGGACGAGGTAGAGCTGATAGTGGTGGACGAGTACGCGAAGTCCGCCCGGTCGCGGCTGGCGCCCTCGGTGCCGCCCGGGGTACGCTTAGACGTGCGTCCCAGGGCGGAGGATGACGCGGCGGTGGCGGCGGCTTCGATCCTGGCGCGGGCGCGTCAGTTGGATGAGGTGGACCGTCTCTCGGAGGAACTCGGCTTCCGGTTGCCGCTCGGGGCGACGCACGTCCTCGACGCGGGCCGGCGTGTCGTGCGAGAGCGGGGACGCCGGGAACTCGACCGGGTCGCCAAGACCCACTTCGCCACGACGAAACGCGTAATCGGAGAAGAGAAGGACGGAGGAAACTCATGATAGATCTTCGCAGCGACACGGTAACGCGGCCGACGGAGGGCATGCGGCGGGCCATGATGGAGGCGCCGCTCGGGGACGACGTCTTCGGGGAGGACCCGACCGTCAACCGGCTGGAGGAGTACGTCGCCGACCTGCTAGGCAAAGAGGCGGCCATTTACGCGCCTTCGGGGACGATGACCAACCAGATCGGGGTCCACGTCAACACGGCCAGGGCGGAAGAAGTTCTGATCCACGAGGGCGCCCACGTCTTTGTCTACGAGGGCGGCGCCCCCGCCCTCTTGTCGTCTGTCCAGCTCCGCACCCTGCCGGGCGAGAGGGGTGTCCTCGACCCCGGGACCGTCCGCGCCGCCATCCGGCCCGAGAACGTCCACTTCCCGCGCTCCCGCCTCCTCTGCCTGGAGAACACCCACAACACCGCCGGCGGCACGGTCTATCCCCTCGAAGACTTCGCTGCCGTCTCCGAGGTAGCGCGGGAGAACGGCCTCAAGGTCCACCTCGACGGCGCCAGGCTCTTCAACGCCCAGGCCGCCACCGGCATCCCGGCCCGCGAGTGGTGCGACCACGTAGACACCGTCTCCGTCTGCTCCTCCAAGGGCCTCGGCGCCCCCGTAGGCTCCCTCCTCGCCGGAACCAAAGAGGCCATCCACGAGGCCCGCAGGGCCCGTAAAGCCTTCGGGGGCGGCATGCGGCAGGCGGGCGTCATAGCCGCCGCCTCCCTCTACGCCTTCGAACACCACCAGGAACGGCTCGCCGAAGACCACGAACGAGCGCGCATCCTCGCCGACAGGTTGAGAGAGATCGGCCACAAGGTCGAGACGCCGGAGACCAACCTGGTGCTCGTCGAGGTGGAGAAGTCGGAAGAGTTCCTCCTGGCGCTCGCCAGCGAAGGCGTTCTCGCCACCCTTGGCAAGCCCGGCTACGTCCGGCTCTGCACCCACCTCGACGTAGGAGACGAGGACATTGAGGCGGCCGTCGAGGCCGCCGCCAGGATCACCACGCTCCAGCGATGAACCTTATCGAGGTGTCGCCGGTCCCCGGCCCGGACCTCCGAGAACCCCTGCGCCTGCTCGAAGAATGGCTCAGGGACGGCGAACCCGTCCCTGACGAGTTCCTCCGAGAGATGCAGCATCAAGTCAACGCCGGCCACCTCGAAGTCCTGGCCGCCCACCTCGGAGGCCGGATGGTAGGCGTCCTCGTCCTCGCCTTCCGCCCCAACGTCTCCCTGGGCTCCACCTTCGCCAGCATCGAAGACCTCTATGTCCACCCCCAAGCCAGACGAAAGGGCGTCGCCAGAGCCCTCCTGCAAGCTGCAGACGACCGTTGCAGGAACCACAGTATTTCTTACCTTGAAGTTCAGGTAGAAGAAAACGCCGCGAACGCTTTCTACGAGGCTTCCGGCTACGAGCCGGAGCCCGATGTGCGGGTCTTTTCCAGGTCCCTGGCTATCCAGAGCGGCGCCGACGAAAAACCTAAAACCTGATGCCTAGAACCTAATCAAACTCCAGCACCTCGTACACCGAGATCTCCCGGAACCCCAGCTCTTCGTAGAACTTGCGTCCCCGCCCGTTGGCCGCGGCGACCTGCAGGGATACGCCGCTCGCACCCTTCTGTCTAGCCCATTCCTCGACGCTGGCGATGAGGGCGCGTCCTATGCCGCGGTTGCGGTGGTCGGGGCCCACGAAGACGTCGTCCACGGAGGCCCAGGTCTTCGGGAGGAAGGTAGGGGAGCCCTCGCGCAGCTCGCCGGAGATGAAGCCGACCATACGGTCCCCGACCGTCGCGACGAAGACGAAGGCGTAGCTGTTGCGTGCTAGATCCGCCAGGAACCGGCGCATGGTCTTCTCGGCGCCGGGGGCGGTGGCGTAGACGGGATCGTGGGACGTGTGCTCTTCGGCGCTGTGCATCCACAGCCGCGCGGCGGCCTCCGCGTCCTCCCTGCGGCCGGCACGGATGGCGAAGTCCTGAGTCTCCATCCGACAATCCTAACCCATGCGGTCCGCGGCGGGCGGGGCTGGGGTATGATCCCCGCGAAGGCGGGAAGGGGACGGGCTACGGAGCGCAGCGCCACCAGCAAGACCGGCAGGTTCTGGGAGGTGGACGCCGCCCGTGGCGTCGCCATCCTCATGATGGTCGCCTACCATTTCACCTTCGACCTCTACGCCTTCGGTGGGTACGACGTGGACGCCGTGACCGGCTTCTGGGCGCGCTTCGCCGACGCGACCGCGAGCCTCTTCCTGTTCCTGGTCGGGGTCTCGCTCGCGATCAGCGGCGCGAGGGGCGGGGGAGGGTTCCGGAAGTACCTGCTCCGGGGGCTCAGGGTCCTCGGCTACGGGATGTTGCTCACTGCGGTCTTCCTCGTCTTCGGCATGGGGATAGTCGCGTTCGGGATACTGCACCTCATCGGAGTCTCCATCATCCTCTCCTACCCTCTCCTGAAGTTGAGGTTCACGAACCTCGTGCTGGGCGTCGTGATCTTCGCCGCGGGACTGTATTTGCAGGCCGGGGACCCGACCGGTAGCGCCTGGCTTCTGCCGTTCGGGGTCGTGCCGGAGGGCCTGTCCATGCCGGACTACAGGCCGCTGTTGCCGTGGTTCGGGATGGTGCTGATCGGGCTGTTCATCGGGAACTTGGTCTACGGCGATGGAAGGCGGCCAGCGGGGCTTCCGTCGGCGGCGCCGGTTCTGGCGAGGCCGTTGCTGCCGCTGGGCAGGAACTCGCTCGCGATCTACCTCGTACACCAGCCGGTGATGGTTGCCCTGCTCGCCGCGCTAGGTGTGGTGGACCTGAACCTTTTCTGAGACGCCGGGTTTCCTTTTCGTGGCGCCACGGGTAAAGTTAACGGGCCACGTTTCCGTGAGAGGAGGTGCGAAAAGGAAGTTACTCCAGAAGTACGGCCGGTAGGCCCGACGGAATGGTCGGGGCTTGCGGGACGGAGAGAACAAAAACAAGCGCCAGGGCTCCCGAACAGAAGGTTTGTACAGCGGGAGTCGACGAGGGAGACGTTCATCGAGTTTTTCGGCGGGTGCGTCTCGGCTTCGGGCGGTCGATAGGACGGCGACAAAATCCGGCGGTGACGCCGGGGACAAAACGCCGTTCGGCCCGGGTGGGATCCTGACGATCCTGCCTCCTTTCTCTTCGCCCCAATAGGACTATGATTAACGGAACGAGTGGGAGGTGCGCCCGTGTGCGGCATCGTGGGTTACGTTGGTAAAGAGCGTTGCGTTGAGGTGCTCATGCAAGGCCTGGAGCATCTGGAATATCGCGGTTACGATTCGGCCGGGCTCGCCCTGCACGAAGGGGAGGGTATAGAGTCCATCCGGGAGGTCGGTAGGCTGGAGAACCTCGGAAGGACCGTCACCGCTCGGAACGGCCATCTCTCGCGGATACGGGCCGGCATCGGGCATACCCGCTGGGCCACCCACGGCCGCCCGAGCCAGGAGAACGCCCACCCCCAGACGGGGGGCGACGGGGCCGTGGCCGTGGTCCACAACGGCATAATCGAGAACTTCGCGGAGTTAAAGGAAGAGCTCCTCGGGCGCGGCGTCCGGTTCGGGTCCGAGACCGACACCGAGGTGATGGCGCATCTGCTCGCCGAGCGGGTAGAGGAGAACCCCGACGAGCCGCTGCGCGAGGCGCTCTCGGCCGTGCTCGGCAGGCTGGAAGGGTCTTTCGCGGTCGCGGCGGTCAGTGCTCGTGAGCCCGGCGTCATCGTGGCGGCCCGCCACCAGAGCCCGCTCGTCGTCGGGCTCGGGGAGGGGGAGAACTTCCTGGCGAGCGCCGTGCAGGCGCTGCTCGGTGAGACGCGCGAGTTCCTCGTCGTCGAGAACGGGGAGGTCGTGGAGATCACGGCCTCCTCGGTCCATGTTTTCACGCAGGACGGAGAGTCCGTGGAGCGCGAGCCCTTCGAGGTGGATTGGGATGCCGAGGCCGTCGAGCTTGGCATCTACGAGGACTTCATGATGAAGGAGATCCACGATCAGCCCGAAGCCCTGCGGGCGACCCTCACAGACCGCCTCGACGCCGACGGTAGGGTGGACCTCTCGGAGATGGGCCTGGACCTATCCGGGATAGACCGTGTCGTCGTCGTTGCCTGCGGCACGGCGCTTCACGCCGGTCTTCTCGGCAAGGGCCTCATCGAACGCCTCGCCCGCGTCCCAGTCGAGGTCGCCGTCGCCAGCGAGTACCGCTACTCAGATCCCATCGGGGACGAGAGGACCCTCGTCGTCGCCATAAGCCAGAGCGGGGAGACCACGGACACGCTCGCGGCGGTTCAGACGGCCCGAGCCTTCGGCGGCAAGGTGCTTGCGATAACCAACACGCGGGGCTCACTCATCACGCGCGAGGCCGACGCGGTGCTGCTCACGCAGGCGGGGCCGGAGATCTGCGTCGCCTCGACCAAGGCCTTCGCCGCCCAGGTCGCCGTCCTTGACCTGCTCGCCCTGGAGCTTGCCCGCGTCAGGGGGACCCTCGCGGAGGACGACCTGCTCTCTTTAGGCCGCGACCTGCGGCGGGCGCCGGAGAAGGTGGCTGCCACCCTCGCGTTGTTGGAGGGGAAGATCGGGGCCGCCGTCGAACTCTTCGAAGACGCGAGGTGCTCGCTCTTCCTCGGGCGCGGACCCGCGTTCCCTGTGGCTCTCGAAGGAGCCTTGAAGCTGAAGGAGATCTCCTACATCCCCTCGGAGGGCTACGCCGCCGGCGAGATGAAGCACGGCCCCATAGCCCTCGTTGACGAGCAGTGTCCCGTGGTCGCCATTCTCGGCGAAGGCGTGCTGCGCGAGAAGACCCTCTCCAACGTCGAGGAGACTGCGGCCCGGGGCGCGAACGTCGTCGCCGTAGCCCGCGAGGACGACCCGGCGGCGGAACGGGTGGGACGCGTCGTGCTGCCCGTCCCCGACGCGCCGGAGATCATCCGTCCCCTCGTCTGGAGCGTGCCGCTGCAACTCCTCGCCCACGACGTGGCGACGGACCGCGGCCTCGACGTGGACAAGCCGCGCAATCTTGCCAAGAGCGTAACCGTGGAATAGCCTGTGGGCATGTTCTTCGAGGCAAACTGTCCCCGTAAAACAATATGCTTTACCAGAAATATAGTACGTTACTCGGGACAATAAAGCTCGCTGCTCTTGAGAGTGGTCTGCGAGCGGTGTGCAGGGGCTCCCGCGCAACTGTCTTGCCGTGACCGCGGCTATAGGAACAGCTCCCACAGACGGCGGCGGCCATGACCCACGGGCGCGATGGCCGGGCCATGTTGAGCGGGTTGGTGGCGCCTGAAGGTTCTTTGCTCGCACTGATGGCCTCGGTTCGCTGTTCGCCAGGCCTCCTCTGTGGGTACCGTGCCCCGTTCGCGATGCCGGAAAAGAATCGCGCCCCGAATCGTGGTCACTCGCCTCACATGGCAGCGGAGAGCCGGGAAGCTGAGGAAGGTAGCGCGAGGTACCGGCCCGTCCGCCGCTCTTACGGCACGAGCCTTCTCGCAGCCCACAACGGTGCCCTCGATCCTGGGCCTCTACGCCTTCGTCGGCTCGACCCTGATCGTGGCCGCCGAGCTTGCCGGGGGTACGGGGACTTTCGGACCGCGCTCTTCTTCCCGTTCGCCGCGGCCTTCGGCGGGGACGGTGCGGTTGTGAGGAACACACGAACGCTCGCGGTCATCGCTATCCTGGCTGCGTTCCCGATCCTTGCGGGCTGCAGCGGAGGCGAACAGGGTGGCGATGGCGGATCGCAGGCCGACGGTCAGCGGCCCGCCGGAGAGCAGACCGTGAACGGGCAAACCGGTGATGATAGCCCTTCAGAATCGGAACGGGCGACCCACAAGCGTTCGGGGGACACGGAAGCCCGCGCCGGAGGCGACGCGGTCGCGCGCGCCGGCAACGCCGTGGTCGGCGCCGGCAAAGGCGCGGAGAATAGGACACCGGGGACAGACGTCGGCAAAGAAGCCGAGGACAAGAGCCGTCGTGGCGGGGGTTCCTCCCAGAAGGTAGTTCTCGAGGTAGAGGGCAGCGACGATAAGATGTTCACCGGCACGTGCTCCGTGGGAAGCGAGGAGCGGCAGATCGGCGGGCAGGCCCCGAAACGTTACACTTTCTGGCCCGACGGAAGGAGGCTCGAGTGTCATCTACGCGAAGACGGTCGTGGGACCCTGAAGCTCGTGCTTACCGCCGGGG
>Ga0136630_1000646_pt1 | contig 13738 bp, 15 predicted proteins | sample AntDrymUQ5682106_2_FD_105496 | JGI IMG/M metagenome (GOLD analysis project Ga0136630, IMG submission 105496) | Polar desert sand microbial communities from Dry Valleys, Antarctica - metaG UQ568 (21.06) | ecosystem: Environmental > Terrestrial > Soil > Desert | place: Antarctica: Dry Valley...
GAACAGTGCCATTGGATGTGGCAACGACGGACGAGCTGTTCGAACGTCTCAGCCGGCGAGTTGAAGGTGCACCACGATCCGCTGGCTCACCGACCCAGGTGGGTGGCATGCGAACAACGTGGCGGTGGGCTCGGGAGTCTGATCGACGATCCAGAGAGCATCGGGCTGGACGATCTCGGTGGATACGACGCTGTAGACGTGTCGACCGCCCTCGGTGTTGAAGATCACCTCGTCGTCGGGATTCAACTGGTGGAGGTCGCCGAAGTCGGCGTTGTGGCTGATGCGATGACCGGCCACCACCACGTTGCCCGCTTCACCGGGCATCGCCGTCCCCGGCCAGTGACCCGGTCCCTCGTCGAGGGTGGTCAACTCGATGCCCTCGAACAGGAAGCGAGTCAGACCGAGCTTCGGGATCTCGATCGAGCCGAGCCCGTGACCGACTGCTGCTGGCGCCTCGACCGGCTCGGCGACAACGGGTGGGACCGTGCCCGCCGCATCCGCAGGCAGCGACGTCGGCGGCACGGTCTCGGCAGGCAGCGTTCTGCGGGCCCGAGTCGTCGTCGGTGCGGTGTTTGCCGCCGGTGGCGCGGACGCCGCCGGTGCGGCGGACGCCGCCGGTGTGGTGTCTGGCGCCGGTGCGCTCATCTGCGTGGAGCTGCACCCGACCACCAATGCGACGGCGAGGGCGCTCGCCATCAACATGGAAGACGTAACCGAAGTCGTTCGCATCAGAGCAGTCTGACATCTCTCGGCGATGATTGCAGTACAGGGTGACGAGCCGCTGCGTCGCCTATGCCGCTCCGTCCTACACCTCTAATCGCCTCAGAGATGACCGCACCCGAGGTCGTTCACCCCCGCTGTGCGAAATACGTGTTAAGACGGGCGGCGTCTGCCATCTTCACCCCTCGGGCGAAACCCCCAACCGAATGTCGAGAACGAAAGTGGGTCATCATGTCGTACTGGTCACGACGGGATATGTTGCGGTTGTCGGCGGGAGCCGCTGCCGTGGCCGTCCCGATCACAGCGCTGAGCGTCATATCGGGAGGATCGTCGGCATCGTCACCCGCGCCGATCAAGAAGCTGACCGAAGCCGAGATCAAACGGTCCGGCACCGGTCGCGTCATGCTGTGCGTCCATGACGCCAGCCGAGGTGAGATTTCGATCCTGCAGGGCACCCGCGAGGTGATCGTCAAGGATCATCAGCTGGTAGCACAAGTCATGCGGGCGGCCGGCGTGTCGCGAGAGTCCTGAGAGAGGTTGAGATATGTCATCACACCGTGAAGCACCCGAGAGTTCCAAAGATCCAGTCGCCGACAACACCGACGTCTACGTCTTCGTGAGTCCGGACCGACCCGACACCGTCACCATCATCACCAACTACATTCCCTTCCAGAATCCGGCCGGCGGACCGACCTTCTACGAGTTCGGCGACGACGTGCAGTACCGCATCAACATCGACAACAACGGTGACGGTGTTACCGACATCGTGTACGAGTTCAGCTTCGAGACCACCGTTCCCAACTCGGAGTCCTTCCTCTACAACACCGGCCCGATCGAGTCCCTCGACAGCCCGAACTTCAACCGTCCCCAGCGCTACACGGTCACCGAAGTGCGTGGGGATTCGCGAACCACTCTCGGCGAAGACCTGCTGTCGCCGCCGTGCAACGTCGGGTTCCGCTCCACCCCCAACTACCCCGACCTCGCCAACTCGGCCATCCACGACCTCGGCGACGGCATGGTCGTGTTCGCAGGCCAACGTCTCGACGGCTTCTTCATCGACCTCGGATCGATCTTCGACCTTGCTGCATTGCGGCCGTTCCAGAACCTTCACCTCATCTCCAGCGCCGCAGCCGCCGGTGTGAACGCGCTGCGAGGATTCAACGTCCACTCCATCGCCATTCAGATCCCGATCAGCAAGCTGACCGCTGACGGGTCGGTCCCCACCGATCCGCTGGCCGCCAACTCGGTGATCGGTGTGTACGCCGCTGCCGATCGCCAGAAGGGTCGCTTCCAGGACGAGACACAGAGCTATGGCGAGGGACCCTTCACGCAGGTGTCCAGGTTGGCCATGCCGTTGTTCAACGAGGTCCTCGTTCCGATCGCTCGCAAGGACGAATGGAACCGCAGCGATCCGGAGAACGATTCCGAGTTCGCCCCGCTCGTGGCGCGGCCGGAGCTGGCCAACTTGCTGCCGGTGTTGTACCCGGACGTCTTCCCGAACCTGGCCGCCTTCACGGGCGATCGCGCCGACCTGCTGGCCATCTTCCTCACCGGCATCCCGGAGGGCATCGTCCCAGGCTTCCAGAACACCACGGGTTCCACCCAGGCCGACCTGATGCGGCTGAACATGGCCATCCCGCCGAGCGAGGATCCCAACGTCAACGGTCTCATCGCCGGCGACGCCGCCGGCTTCCCCAACGGGCGGCGCGTGTTCGACGACATCGCGACGGTCGAGTTGCGGGCGCTCGCCGGACTCACCATTCCGCTCGTCGACCCGACCTACGTACCCGACGAAGCGGCAGGCCTGATCACGGACGGCACCCAGGAGTTGGACGACGTGTCCTACCTCTCCGTCTTCCCCTACCTGGACCACCCCGTGAGCGGCTACGACTCAGTGCCTCCCTCGAGGTCGGGTCTCCCGCAAGGTAAGTGACCGTTCACCGGCACGATCCTGGAGAGGTTCACGATCACGACCACGAACACGACCCGCTCGAGTCGATCACGCATGTGCACGGTGGTGCCCCGGCGCTCAACATCGGTGGCGACATCGGTGCACTGGTCGTGTTCGTGGACGGGTCGACGGTCGGGACCGAGCTGTACCTACGGTCCGACCGGGATCCCGCCATGTCGGTCCACACGGGAGTGTGGAACCGCGACATGGGTTCGGGCCAGGTAGCGGCAGCGCTGTTCTGCGAGTTGGCGTCGGGCACCTACTGGGTGCTCGACGCCGACGGCGCAGACATCTGTGCGGTCAGCATCGAAGGCGGCGCGGTGAGCGAGATGGACCTCCGCCCACAGTCGAGCTCCACCCCCGGCTGACCGGGGACACCTACCGCTCTGCACCATATCCAGGGTCGGATGGCCAGTTCGGTTGGAACAGGTGCCACTGGCTGGGGGCGCGGCGGATGAGGCGTTCGAACTCGTGCGCCATCGCCTGGGTCACCGCAGCGACATCGTCACGGAGCTTGCCCGTCCGCTCGAGCGTCACCGGCGGGCGAATGACGCCAAGGTGACCGTCAGAGCGCGGCGTGAAGTACACGGCAGTCGGCAGCAACGGCGCACCTGTGCGCAGCGACAGCGTGGCAGGGCCCGCCGGCAGCCGGGTCTGCTCGCCGAAGAACTCGACGGGGATGCCGCCGCCACCGATGTTGCGATCACTGAGCAGGCACACGACCTCGTTCTTACGTAGCGCCTCGAGCACGGCACGGCCAGCTTGTGGCCCGAGCGGCACCACGGTCATCCCGAGCTCAGCGCGAAGGTCGACGAACCAGTCGAACAGCTTCGGCGGTTCGATGCGCTCGACCACCACCGTCATCGGGTGGCCCTGGTCGGTCGCCCATCGCCCTGCCCACTCCCAACCCCCGAGATGCGGCAGGGCGAGGATGACGCCGTTGCCACGGTCGAGGCCGTCGGTGAGGTGCTCGTAGCCCTCGACGTCGATGCCGCGCTCGACCGTTCGCGCAGAGAGCGACGATAGGCGGAAGCTCTCGATGTAGTACTTGGCGTACGAATCGAAGGCGTCCTGCACAGCGCGCCGCAGCGCCGGACCTTCGAGCGAGGGATCGATCCGCGTGAGGTGTCGTTGGACCATCGACCGGCGCTCGGGACCGGCAATGTTCGCTGCGGCTCCGAACGGGTAGGAGAGCCCGTTGGCGATGAAACCCGGTACCAGTTTGGCGGCGACGGCGCCGGTGCGATAGCCGCCGACGGCAAGCGCGTCGGCGATGCGCCGGCGCCCCTCGGGGCGTTCGGTCACAGAGCGAGCCTCACCGGGGGCGACGAGGGATGCGGGTGCGTCGGCGTTCGACGCGAGCGACGCGGCGACTCTGGCGCCGTGACCGGCGCATCTCGATGCGGGCGGCTGTCACCGGCGCGACCGCTGCCTGCTTCCAGACCTTCACGAAGCGCTGCCCGGCGGTAATGGCCGAGAGCGCCAGCATCACCCACAGGACGGGAATGAGCAGCGGCTCGAACAGCAGCCCGAGGCACAGCAGCACGATGCGCTCTGCCCGCTCCATCAGGCCACCCTTGGCCGACAGACCCAGCGACTCGGCCTTGGCCCGCTGGTAGGAGATCACGGACGACACCGCCATCACGGCGAACGGCAGCATCGCCATGTGCGCCGACTCCTGCGACGCCAGGTACCAGCCCACGCCGCCGAGCAGGATGGCGTCGGTCACCCGGTCGATGGTGGAGTCGAAGAACGCACCTCGCTGGCTCGACGCGTTCGACGCCTTCGCCAGCGCCCCGTCGAGCAGATCTGGCAGGGCTGCCAGCACCACGAGCAGTAGCCCGAGCTGCAGGTATCCGGATCCGATGGCGAACGCGGCGCCGATCCCGACGGCGAGCCCGATCACGGTCAGGTGGTCGGGGGTCAGGCGGGTGCGCTTCAGACGATCGCCGAGCGGTTTGACGGCCCGGTCGACGGGCACCCGGAACTTGCCGTCGAACATGCTCCGAGGTTAGCTGCGGACCCAAGCGCTGCACGCTCACCCTCGCCCTCGCCCTCGACAGGTGCCAAGTGCCAGGCTGGAACTCATGGCTGAATCATCCCCTGCCGACCTTGCCGTCGCCTTCCGCTCCTTCGACCGTCGCCGGCGCGAGGCGCTCGGCGACACCGATCCGTCGATCGCGTCCGACCTGTCGTCCACGCTGGACGAGCACATCGCTGCGGCCGGCGCGCTGCTGGGCACGTCGGCCGACGCGGCGTCGATCGGCAACGAGCTGCAGACCCGCCACGCCGAGGACTGGGAGGAGAACACACTCGACGAGCTGCGCAGCCACGCCATCGCCGCCGGCGCCGTGCTGCGCCAGATCGAGTCGCGTGCTGCATCACAGCGTAGCGGCGACGCCGGGAACGCCGACGACTCGTACGGCGGCGGCTGATCGGTGTTCAGAGGTCTTCTGGGTTCTCCTCGACGAGGCGCTCGAGCACACGTCCATCCACGGCGTCGATGAGCACCAGGCCCCGCTGCAACGGCGGTTCTTCCACCGAGTAGCAGAGCACGCGCCACGTGGGCCGGCTGCGCACTCCATGCCACACCTGCTGGGCCGACGCATGTCCAACGGGGAACCCCACGGACTGCTGGGCGGCGACGAGCGCGCCCCTCTCGTCGACGACCATTCGCCATCCGGACGTCAGCGAGATCACACCGATGACCGCCAGCGCGAACGATGCCCACCTCCAGCCGTCGTTCACGACGACGGCGTCGTCGGCCACGTACGACACCGCCAGGATCACGATCGCCAACGTCAGGTAGATGATCCCCGGCACCCGGCGCCGGCTGTTGTCGGGAAACTGGTAGGCGCCCACGTATCCGGCGGCGTCGAGGTCTACGGGCAGTTCATCGCGGACCTCGTCGTCACTCATCGCCTGCCCCAGGCTACGGGACGTCGTTCCAGGCCACCCGGATCCGCTCGGCTGTCACCGCAAGCGCCTCGGGCAGCGTGCGTGTCTCGGCTGTCGCCGTCATGAAGTTGGAGTCTCCGCTCCAGCGGGGCACGACGTGCACGTGCACGTGCCCACTGACGCTGCCCCCTGCCGGCTCACCGAGGTTGATCCCTACGTTCAGACCGCCGGGTGAGTACACGAGTTTCAGCACACGCACGGCGTGCGTGGTCGTTGCCCACAGCTCGACCGCCTCGTCGAGCGTGAGCTCCTCCAGATCGGCGATCTGGCGGTACGGCAACACGAGCAGGTGCCCGACGGCGTACGGGAACCGGTTGCAGATCACGAACACCGTGTCGCCGCGGTGGACGATGTGCGTCTCGACGTCAGGAACGCCGGACTCGAGGATCTTGGCGAAGACACTGACGCGTCGACGTGTTCCGGCTTCGCCGTCGAGGGGCTCGGCGGAGTCCGACGAGCCCACCGACTGCACGTACTCGGCCCGCCAGCCGTTCCACAGGCGCTCTAACATCAGTTCACGCGGACAGCGCCCGATCGGCGGCGATGGCGACCTCCTCCGTGAAGCGCTTCACGAACTCGTCGAGATCGACACCGCGCTCCACCTCTCCCCCGCGTGGGTTCACGCCGACGGTGTGGTCGGCCAGGTCCTCGTCGCCTACGACGAGCACGTACGGCACCTTCTCCAGCTTCGCGGCGCGGACGCGCTTGCCCAGCCCGTCGGTGGCGGCGCTGACGTCGACGCGGGCGCCCCCAGCCTGCAGGCGCTCGGCCACCACCTCGGCGTACTCCTCGTGGGCCGTCGCGACGGGAAGCACCCGTACCTGCACCGGTGCCAGCCACGTGGGGAAGGCGCCGGCATAGTGTTCCAACAGCACCCCGAAGAACCGTTCCACGGACCCGAAGAGCGCCCGGTGCACCATGATCGGGCGGTGGCGGTTGTTGTCGGCGCCGACGTACTCCAGATCGAAACGCTCCGGGTGGTTGAAGTCGACCTGGATGGTCGACAGCTGCCACGTCCGTCCGATGGCGTCGCGCACGTCGATGTCGATCTTCGGCCCGTAGAACGCGGCGTCGCCGGCCTTTACCTCGTACTCCAGCCCGTGGCGATCGAGCGCCCCGCGAAGCGCTTCGGTTGCACGGTCCCACACATCGTCGTCACCGACGTACTTTGCGGGATCCTTCGTCGACAGGTTGGCCGTGAAGTCCTCGAACCCGAACGCCCGCAGCACGGACAGCACGAAGTCGAGCAACGAAGCGATCTCCCCTGGCAGCTGCTCCTCGGTGCAGTAGATGTGGCTGTCGTCCTGGGTGAAGCCGCGGATGCGCATCAGCCCGTGCAGGGTGCCAGCCCGCTCGTAGCGGTAGACGGTGCCGAGCTCGAACAACCGCAACGGCAGCTCGCGATAGCTGCGTTGGCGGCCCTTGAAGACCAGGCAGTGCATCGGGCAGTTCATCGGCTTCATGTAGTACGAGCCGTTGTCCATCTCCATCGGCGGGTACATGCCGTCGGCGAACCACTGCAGGTGACCGGAGGTCTCGAACAGCCGGGCGTTGGTGAGGTGCGGTGTGTACACGAACTCGTACCCGCCACGCTCGTGGCGCTGACGGCTGTAGTCCTCCATGAGCTTGCGGATGATCCCACCCTTCGGATGCCACACGGCCAGGCCCCCGCCGAGCTCGGACGGGAAGCTGAGCAGGTCGAGCTCGGTGGCCAGCCGGCGATGGTCGCGTTTGTCGGCCTCGACGAGCTGGTGCAGGTGATCCTCGAGCGCCTGGCGCGACTCCCACGCCGTGCCGTAGATGCGCTGCAGCATCGGCCCCTTCTCGTTGCCGCGCCAATAGGCGCCGGCCACCTTCTGCAGCTTGAAGTGGCCCAGCTTGCCGGTGGACGGCACATGAGGACCGCGGCACAGGTCGACGAAGTCGTCGGTGTTCCGGTACACGCTGATGGCGCCGTCGCCTGCCACCTCGTGGGCGTCCTCGTCGACAGCGTCTTCGGCACCATTGGTACCATCGGTGGCGCCGAGCTGGCGTACCCGCTCGATGATCTCCACCTTGTAGGGCTGATCGGCGAACAGTTGCAGTCCTTCTTCGAGGCTCATCTCCGAGCGCTCGAAGTGCTGGTCGGCCTGCACGATCTGGCGCATCCGGCCCTCGATCGTCTCCAGGTCCTGTTCGCTGAACGTCCGGCCACCCGGTAGCTCGAAGTCGTAGTAGAAGCCGTTCTCGATGGCCGGTCCGATCGAGAACTTGGCGCCCTGGAACAGCTGAGTGACTGCCTGAGCCATCACGTGGGCGGTGGAGTGCCGTAGCACGTCGCGCCCGGCGGCCGAGTCGGCGGTGACGATCGCTACCTGCTCGCCGCCATGCAGCGGTGCGCCAAGATCGACTTCCTCGCCGTCCACGACGGCGGCCACGGCGGCCTTCGCCAGCCCACGACCGATGGATGCGGCGACGTCAGCGGGAGTCGCAGGCTCTTCGAGCGAGCGCTCGGAACCGTCAGGGAGCGAGATGGTGATCGACATGTCCGCCGAAGTCTACGAGCGCCCACCTCGTGCGAACCGACGGTTTGTCATGCCGCCTCCAGATCGTCGCTCTGCTCCTCAGTGGGGTCGCGCTCCTTACGACGCAGCAGCAGGGCGGCGACCGAGAGGATCAGCACCACACCGGCGAGCACACCGATCTCGACCATCCCGTCGCGGAACTCTGCGAACCCGGCGTCCATCGGGCGCTCTGCTCCCGCCACGACGACGATCCCCTTGATGGAAGCGATGATGCCGACGAGCAGGAACGGCTCTGCGATCAGGCGGCGCTCCCGAATCGTCGTGCGCACCGCCCCGAGCAGCTCGACGAACACGAAGACGAGCAGCAGCACGCTGAGCAGTTCCGTGGACGCAGCGAGTATGCCGTCACTGAGGTCGTCGACGTATGCCACCATCGCCTCCACGAGCAGCGCCGCGGCGCCGGCGAACAGGGTCACAGCGGCAACTGCGTACACCGCCTGCTCGGCCCACATCAACATCCGGTCGCCGAGACCACTCGGTTCAGGCCCCTTCGAACTGTCAGCTCGTGGTGTGATGGGCGGCCACCATACGCGAATCGGGGACGCAGCCCGTGACTTCAGCCGGCGAGCGAGACCAGCTGACGTTCGGCCGTCTCGGACTCAGTCGCCGCGACGGCATCGCTCACGCGGCCGGGACGGGACACCCCGACAGGCTCACTCGACTCGGAGCCGGCATACGTGTTGACGTACTCCTGACCGCTGAGCTCGCGGATCTCGAACATCACCTCGTCGATCATCGACCGCCATGCGAGGTGCTTCTCGCTGCGGTGGGCGTAGCGCTGCGGCTTGACGGGACGGCCGATGCGGATGGTCGCCGGTTTGAACGGACGTGGCGCCTTGGCGCCGGGCGGCTGGATGTCGATGGTGCCGGTGATGCCCACCGGGTAGATCGGGCAGCCGACGTCCATCGCCAGCCGAGCGGCGCCGGAACGGCCCTTGTGCAACCTGCCGTTGCGGCTACGGGTGCCCTCTGGGAAGATGGCGAACAGCTCGCCGCGCTCCAGCACCGCCTTGGCAGCATCGAGCGCGCCCTGCGACTTCTCGCCACCGGTGCGGTCGATGGGGATCATGCCGACGGCCGGGAACAGGTACTTGGTCTTCCACGAGTCCATGTACTCGGCTTTGCCGACGAAGCTGATGTTGCGGGGCACGGTCAGCATCAGCAGTGCCGAATCAAGGAACGAGATGTGGTTCGGGCACAGGATGGCCGGGCCGTCGTGGGGCAGCCGTTCGTAGCCCTCGAGTGTGAGATCCCACAACCGGTTGGCGATCGGGCGAGCCACCTTTCGCAGCCTTCGCTGCAGGTCACCGGCACCAGGTCGGTCGCTCACGGCGCCGATGCTAGTCGATCACTTGATTGCGTTGCCCTGGAACCTTGATCATCTCGGAGGGGCCGTGTACAACCTACACCGTGACCAAGCCAGCGGGAGGCGACGACGCGCCTCGCGCCCTCGACTCGTTCGATCTCCGGGCCGGGCCGATCGACGAGTTGCCCGAGAATGCCGAGGAACTCCTCGAACACGGCCGCGGGCTCGGCGACGGCGCCCGGCGACGGATCGACCTGACCGGCGAGCGCCCGTGGGTCAAGGGCCTGGTGCGCATCCGCCAGGGCATCGAGACGATCACCACCTGCGCCGGTTGGATCGCGAAGTGGCTCGTCGTAGCGGTTTTCGCAGTGGGGATCGTCAACGTCATCCTGCGTTACTATGGCCGGTGGTCCGCCCAGAACCTCACTAGCAACCGCTGGATCGAGACGCAGTGGTACATCTTCGGACTGATCTTCCTGCTCGGGTTCCCGTACATCCTCCGTGAGCAGATCAACCCGCGGGTCGACTTCTGGTACGCCAACTTCTCCGACAAGCGCAAGGCGCTCATAGACTTCGTCGGCCATCTACTGTTCCTGCTGCCGTTCACATGGCTGGCGATGCGTGTGCTGTGGACTCCGGTGCTGACCTCGTTCGGCCGGAACAGTGACGGGTCGTGGGATAGCTGGAGGGTCTGGGAGTCCTGGGAGCAGTCCCCGGACCCCGACGGTTGGCCACGCGCTCCGATCAAAGGGGCGATCCTGCTCGGGTTCTTCTTGCTGTTCCTGCAGACGATTGCAGAGCTGATCAAGACCGGCTTCGTGCTGGTGAACCGTGCAGACCTGGCCGGGCGCGCCGAGCGACACGTTCCGTTGCGAGTCGAGTGACCTAGCCGATGGATCTCGGAGTTTTTCTCGCGCTCTGCATGTTCGCGGTCTTCCTGGCCGTGATCCTCTCCGGATACAACGTCGCTTTCGCCTTCGCGGGCACGGGGATCGTGTTCTCCTTCCTCGGTGATCTGTTCGGTGTCTACAACGTCGACAGCCTGAAGCTGTTGCCGTCCGAGTGGTTCTCCGCTTTTTCCGGCAACGCCGACGGTTCGGTACTCATCGCCGTGCCGTTCTTCGTGCTGATGGGGGCGATCCTCGAGAAGTCGGGAATCGCCGAGCGTCTGCTGCGGGCCATCGGTCTGCTGATGGGCCCGCTACGAGGCGGTGTCGCCGTGGCTGTGGTGGTGGTGGGGACGCTGCTCGCCGCGGCGACCGGCGTCGTGGCAGCAACGGTGATCGTGATGGGTCTGCTGTCGCTTCCGGTGATGGTCCGCTACGGCTACGATCATCGGCTCGCCGCCGGGGTCATCGTCGCCTCCGGCACGCTCGCCCAGCTCGTGCCTCCCAGCCTGGTGCTGATCCTCCTCGCCCAGCAGATGGGTGTACCTGTGTTGGCGTTGTTCAAGGGCGCGCTGCTCCCGGGGATCATGCTGGCCGGGCTCTATGCCCTGTACGTCGTGTACGTGGCTATCCGCCGTCCGGCGGACGCCCCGGCGATGCCCGTCGAGGAGCGCACGTACAAGGGTACGGCACTGCTCAGAGAGCTCGTCGTTTCGATCGTGCCGCCATTGTTGTTGATCCTCGCGGTGCTCGGCTCGATCTTCCAGGGCATCGCCACAGCATCGGAGTCCGGCGCCGTCGGTGCCCTAGGCGCCCTGGTGATCGCCGCCTTCAACCGGTCGTTGCGATGGTCGATGCTCTCCGAGGCGGCGCGCTCCACCGCCAACATCACCGGCCTGGTGATGATGCTGCTGTTCGCGTCCAGCTTCTTCAGCGACGTGTTTCAGGACCTCGGAGGTCAGCAACAGGTGACCGACTGGTTGTCGGGCGTCGGCGGAGGCAAGTGGGGGTTCGTGATCGTGGCGATGATCGCCGTATTTCTCCTCGGCATCAACCTCGAGTTCCTCGAGATCACGTTCATCGTCGTACCGATCTTCGTGCCTGCCATGGAGGCGCTGAACTTCACCCAGCAGGAGTTCATCTGGTTCACCGTCCTGATGGCGATCAACCTGAACATGGCGTTCATCTCGCCGCCTGTCGGATTTTCGCTGTTCTACCTGCAGAGCGTCGCCCCCGCCGAGGTCAAGACCATCGACATCCACAGAGGGGCGCTGCCGTTCATGGCGCTGCAGGGCGCTGCGCTGGCCGCCGTGATGATCTTCCCGTCAATCGTCACGGTCCTGCTCGACTAACTTGACTTCACCGCACTCATCTCCAAAGCTCGAAGGGAACTCGCTATGAGAAGACGCCACGAAAATGACGAACTCCGTGCCACCGCACCGGGCACCGTCATGGGACGCCGGCAGCTCTTGGGGGCTGCTGGCATGTTGGCCGCAGGAGGGGTCATCGCTGCCTGCAGCGACGACGACGCAACATCGGGCAGTGGTGCCGGCGATGCCGACGACGACGCCGAAATGGCCCAGGGCGATCTCCCCGACATCGAATGGGACATGGCCACCAGCTGGCCTCTGTCGCTCGACACGATCTTCGGTGGTGCCGAGATCTTCGCCGAGACGCTGGCGTCACTGACGAACGACAAGTTCAAGGTCAGCCCGAAGGCGGGAGGCGAGCTGGCCCCGCCGCTGGAGGTGCTCAACGTCGTCGAGGATGGTGCCGTCAAGATCGGCCACACGGCAAGCTACTACTACACCGGCAAGAGCCCTGTGACCGCGTTCGGTACTGCGCTCCCGTTCGGCCTCAACAGCCGCCAGCAGAACTCCTGGCTGTACGAGGGGGGCGGACTGGAGCTGCTGCAGGAGTTCTATGCCGAAAAGTTCCGTGTGATCCAGTTCCCTGCGGGCAACACCGGGGTCCAGATGGGCGGCTGGTTCAGCAAGGAGATCAACTCCGTTGCCGACCTCCGGGGCTTGAGGATGCGCATCCCCGGGCTCGGAGGACAGGTCATGGAGAAGCTCGGGGTGAACGTGCAGGTGATCGCCGGTGGTGAGATCTTCCAGGCGCTGCAGACGGGTACCATCGACGCCGCCGAGTGGGTCGGCCCCTACGACGATCAGAAGCTGGGCTTCCAGGACGCCGCCAGGTTCTACTACTACCCGGGTTGGTGGGAGCCAGGTCCCACGCTCGAGGTGCAGATCGGCCTCGGCGAGTGGGAGCAGCTGCCCAGTCCCTACCAGCGCGCCGTGGAGGCGGCGGCGAAGGCGGCGAACCTCGGGATGATGGCCCGTTACGACGCCGTTAACCCTGCCGCTCTGGCCGAGCTCGTCGACTCTGGCAAGGTCGAGCTGCGTCCGTTCCCCGACGACGTGATGCAGGCGGCAAGTACGGCGTCCGAGGAGCTGCTCGACGAGATCGCAGCAGACGATTCCGACTTCGGCGCGATCCTCGAACCGTGGAGAGATTTCCGCGACAGGATCCAGGAATGGCACGGCCTCGCCGAGGCCGCGGTGATCAACTTCGCGGCGAGCTGACCAGTTTCGGCGGCGAACGGAGGTGTAATCCAAGCGGGGACTGCTACGCGTCCCCCGTGTCGGCTGTCAGCACCCGTTGTGAAGATCGTGTGAACGCCGAGACGTCCAAGAGCGGCACGCCGAGCAGGGAAGCGGCGTGCACTACGGGCTCACCTGCTGCCACGGCGTCGTCGATGATGGCGACAGCAGCGGGTGTGTCGAGGTCGTCGTCGAGCGCCGCTCGCACGTCCGCCAATACGCCGTCGTGATCGCAGGCGGCGGAGACCGGAGCGGCCCTTGCGGCGGCCAGCCAACCACGCAGCCGGCGGTCAGAACGGGGCATCAGCTCGTCGTCCCACTCCCACTCACGGCGGTAGTGGTGCTCGATGATGGCCAGCCGGATCGCTCTGGCGTCCCATACGGTGCGCAGCTCGTCGACGAACACGAGGTTGCCGAGGCTCTTCGACATTTTCTGGCCGTCCTTGGCGATCAGCGCCGTGTGCATCCAGTGGCGCACGAACGGCTCGCCTGTGGCGGCTTCGGACTGGGCGCGCTCGCATTCGTGGTGCGGGAAGATCAGATCGGTACCGCCGCCGTGGAGGTCGATCGTGGTGCCCAACTCCCGAAGGGCGAGGGCGCTGCACTCGATGTGCCAGCCAGGCCGCCCGGGCCCCCAGAGCGTGTCCCAAGACGGTTCGTCGTCGGCGGACGGTTGCCACAGCACGAAGTCGAGCGGGTGACGCTTGTCGGGATCGTCCACGTTGCCGCCGCCCTTGCGCGCCAGA
>Ga0136630_1000649_pt1 | contig 13711 bp, 14 predicted proteins | sample AntDrymUQ5682106_2_FD_105496 | JGI IMG/M metagenome (GOLD analysis project Ga0136630, IMG submission 105496) | Polar desert sand microbial communities from Dry Valleys, Antarctica - metaG UQ568 (21.06) | ecosystem: Environmental > Terrestrial > Soil > Desert | place: Antarctica: Dry Valley...
ACCAGCACTGGGTGCGCACGCCTGGGTGGCGTGTCACGATCACCCAGTGATCTCGCAGAAGCACCTCGGCGACGACGAGTCGGTCGTGCTGGCCATGCGCCAGCACCTCAAGGCACTGCTCGGGCCGGCACTGATCTTCCTGCTCGTCTGCGCCGCGGCCGGCTTCCTGCTCGCGCTCGTACCCACCGGTGACGCCCAGCCGTGGCCGCGACTCGCCCTGCTCGTCGTCGCCTTGATAGTCCTGGCCAAGTGGGTCCTGTGGCCGTTCCTCAACTGGTTCACGTCGAAGTACGTCGTGACGACCGAGCGGATCCTTACCCAGCATGGCGTCGTCCGCCGCTACGGGCGAACCATGCCGCTGTCCCGCATCAACGACGTGTCCTTCGACCACGGGTTGATCGACCGGATGCTCGGCTGCGGGACGCTCGTCGTCTCCTCGGCCGGCGAGCTGGGGCAGCTGGTCCTCGACGACGTGCCACGTGTCGAACGCGTCCAGCGCGAGATCTACCGGCTCGTCGAGGACGAGCACGACCGCGCGCGGGCGACCGTACGCGAGCCGCGGCCCGACGACGACCACGACGGCCGCGACGCGCGTTAGCCTGCGGACGTGAGCGCACCCTCCGACGACGCCCGCTACGGCCCGGGCCCCGGCGCCTCGACCCTGGATGCCGCAGCTCCGTACCCGCCAGCTGCGTACCCGCCAGGTGCGTCGGAGCCAGCTGCGTACGAGCATGTCTCGCTGCGCCGCCACGACAAGGTGATGGAGCTCGTGCTCGACCGGCCCGACGCGCTCAACGCGCTGTCGACCGCGATGGCGCAGGAGATCGCGGCGGCGACGCGGGCGCTCGCCGCGGACGGCGGCGTGCGCGCCGTGGTGGTCAGCGCCTCCGGGACCAAGGCGTTCTGCGTCGGCGCGGACCTCAAGGAGCGCAACGGGTTCTCCGACGCCGACCTGATGCGCCAGCGGCCGCATTTCCGGGCCGCATTCGGCGGCATCCTGGATCTGCCGATGCCGACGCTCGCCGCTGTCCACGGTTACGCGTTGGGCGGCGGGTTCGAGTTCGCGCTCTCGTGCGACCTCATCGTCGCCGACGAGACGGCAGTGGTCGGGCTGCCCGAGGTCAGCGTCGGCGTCATTCCCGGCGGTGGCGGCACCCAGCTGCTGTCCCGGCGGGTGGGTGCGTCCCGCGCGGCGGACCTGATCTTCACCGCGCGACGCATCGACGCTGCCGAGGCGCACCGGATCGGCATCCTCGACCGCCTCGTCCCAGCCGGGGAGGCACGCACGGCCGCGCTCGAGCTGGCCGCGCAGATCGCGCTGAACTCACCGGTGGGACTACGCGCCGCGAAGCGGGCGTTGCGACGGGGGTACGACGTCGACCTCGCGACGGGGCTCGATGTCGAGGACGGCGCGTGGCGCGCCACCGCGTTCTCGGGTGACCGCCGAGAAGGGGTGGCTGCATTCAACGAGAAGCGCCCCCCGGTCTGGCCCGGCGTCTGAGGGTCGGAATCCGAGACCGGTCACTACAGTCCCACCATGACCCGCGTGCTGCTGGCCGGTGCGGACGCGTCGGTGACCAGCCCGCTCGCGCGCGCGATGTCGGCCGAGGGCTACCAGCCGATCGTGGTCGCCACGGGCGCCGATGCGCTGAAACGAGCCGGCGAGGGTGGGTTCCGCATCCTGGTGCTCGACGTCGACCTGCCCGGGATCAGTGGCCTCGAGGTCTGCCGGCGGTTCCGCCTGGACGGCTACGACGCACCGGTGATCATGGTGGCCCCGGAAGGCGCTGACGACATGGCGCTCACCGTGCTGGAGACCGGAGGCGACGACGTCGTCGCGAAGCCGTTCCGCATGGGTGATCTGTTCGCCCGGATGCGCGCGCTGCTGCGTCGCGGCGGGATCGACCCCACCGTCGCCCACAACGGCCTGCGGCTCGACGTGAGTGGTCGCCGCGCGTGGGTCGACGGCGAGGAGGTGAAGCTCACCACGAAGGAGTTCGAGCTCCTGCGGGTGCTCGTGCGCGAGGCGGGCAACGTCGTCAGCCGCGAGGACCTGCTCCGGGAGGTCTGGGACACGGAGTGGTTCAGCTCGACCAAGACGATCGACATGCACATGTCGTGGCTGCGCCGAAAGCTCGGCGACAGCGCGCACGACCCGCGCTACATCACCACGATCCGCGGCGTCGGGTTCCGCTTCGAGCGCACGTGATCGTCGTCTGGGGTTAGTACGGAGTGGTGGTGGTCCGCTCGAGCGCCTCGTCGGTCTCGGCCGGGTCGGGCAGCCGCGGGAACACCCACGTCCGGTACGCCCAGAAGCGGAACAACGTGCCGAACACCACCCCGACACCGTTCCCCGCGATGTTCTCGGCCAGCTGGCCCTCGTAGCCGAGGACGTACACACCGAAGCCGAGGCAGGTCAGCTGGATCGCCAGGCCAGCACCGTTGACCAGGGCGAACATCACGTACTCGCGCCGGACGCCGTGGCTCCGGCGGTCGCGCCAGGTCCAGTACCGGTTGCCCGCGTAGGCGACCGTCACCGCGACCATCGTCGCCAGTGCCTTCGAGGTCAGCGGACCGAGCTCGACACCGAACCGCAGGAGGTTGAACAGGCCTACATCGACCACGTAGGCGACCGCGCCGACCGTGCCGAACTTGCCGACCTCCTCGGCGAGCCCGGAAAGCCGCGTGCGCAGGGCGGTCACGGTCGGCACGCTCCAGTCGCTCGGCTTCGGCTTCGGTGGTTCGGCCGCGACAGCCTACGTCGACCGGTGCGCGGGGGTTGTCCGCGCGGCGTGCCCGGCCTCGTACGAGTCGATCTCGGCCAGCAGCTCGCGCTTGCCGACACCGCTGCGGAAGGACGACCGCACGGCGGCGCGGGCCAGCTCGACCAGCCCGCGTTGATCGACGTCGAAGACGTCGTGGACCAGCTGGTACTCACCGCACAAGCTGGTGGCGAACATGCCTGGGTCGTCGGAGTTGAGCGTCACGGTCACGCCTGCGTCGCGCAGCGCGCGGAACGGGTGGTCCTCGATCCGGTCGACCGCCCGGGTCCGCAGGTTCGACGTCGGGCACACCTCGAGCGGGACACCGTGCTCGGCCAGGTGCGCCAGGAGCGTCGGGTCCCGGACCGACGAGATGCCGTGCCCGATGCGATCTGCGCCGAGGTCGTGCAGCGCCTCCCAGACCGTCGCCGGGCCGGTCGTCTCACCGGCGTGCGGGACGCTGGCCAGGCCGAGCGCCCGGGCTCGCCCGAACACCTCGGCGAACTGCGCTCGGCCGACGCCCTGCTCCGGGCCGCCGAGCCCGAAGCCGATGCTGCCGACGGGTGCGTGCTGCTCCACCCAGTCGATCGTGCGCAAGCCCGACGGCAGGCCCAGCTCACCGGGGATGTCGAAGATCCAGGCCAGCTCGACCCCGTGCTCGGCCAGCGCTCGCTCGCGTCCTCGCGTGTACGCGGCGGCGACGTCCTCGGCCGGGATGCCGACCACCAGGTGGCTGTCCGGCGTCGCGGTGACCTCGGCGTACCGGATCTGCTGGTCGGCCATGTCCGCGGCGATCCCGACGACGAGCGACTCGATGTCCGCGCCCGTACGGACGAGGGAGTTCACCGCGATGTAGACCTCGATGAAGTGCGCGAAGTCGGTGAACTCGTAGAACGCCCGGAGCGCCTCCTCGTCGCACGGCACCCCGGCGTCCGGGTGCCGGTTGGCGAGCTCGAGCACCGTCGGCACCGACGCCGACCCCACCAGGTGCACGTGCAGCTCCGCCTTCGGCAGCGCCGCGATGAACGTGTGGGCGTCGGAGGCCGTCGTCGTCACGGCAGCACACTCTCACCACCGCCGAATCGACGTCGAATGGTCACGAGCCGCTGATCGGAGTCGGCGAGGGATGCCGGAACTGCCCCCTCGAAGGGGGATGGCTAGCATCGCGGCCGTGGCTGCGGAGACCGGGACGGCCGTCCGGCTGGCCGCCGGCGCGGACGAGGTTGACCGGTCGACGGTGGTGGGGATGGTCGGCGGGGGACAGCTCGCGCGGATGTCCCAGCCGGCCGCGATCGGGCTCGGGATCACCCTGCGGGTGCTCGCCGAGCGGGCCGACGACTGCGCGGCCCAGGTCGTGCCGGGCACCATGGTCGGCGCGCACACCGATCTGACCGCGCTCAGCGCGTTCGCGCAGGGCTGTGACGTCCTCACGTTCGACCACGAGCACGTGCCGGCCGGCCACCTCGACGTGCTCGAGCGGAGTGGCCACACGATCCGTCCCGGCCGCGCCGCTCTCGTCCACGCGCAGGACAAGGCGGTCATGCGCGAGCGCCTGGCCGCGATCGGTGTCCCGGGTCCGGTGAGCCGGGTCGTACGGGATGCTCGCGACGCCTCGGCGTTCGCAGAGGAGGTCGGTTGGCCGCTCGTGCTCAAGACGGCGCGCGGAGGCTACGACGGCAAGGGCGTCCGGGTGGTCGAGGACGAGCGCGGCACCGCCGACGCGTTCGACCGGGCGACCGGGGTGCTGCTCGCCGAGGTGTACGTCGAGTTCACCCGTGAGCTCGCGGTGCTGGTGGCCCGGTCGCCGCTCGGTCAGGCGGTTGCCTATCCGGTCGTCGAGACGGTTCAGGTCGACAGGGTCTGCCATGAGGTGCTCGCGCCGGCGCCGGCCCTCGACGCGAGTACGGCGGTGACGGCTCAGCACGCCGCGCTGAGCGTCGCGCACCAGCTCGGGGTGACCGGCGTGCTCGCCGTCGAGATGTTCCAGACCGCGGACGGCTTCCTCGTCAACGAGCTGGCGATGCGCCCGCACAACAGCGGGCACTGGACCATCGAAGGTGCGGTGACGAGCCAGTTCGAGCAGCACCTCCGAGCCGTCCTCGACCTGCCGCTCGGCTCGCCGCGGCTGGTCGCGCCGGCGGCGGTGATGGTGAACGTCCTCGGTGGCCGGCGCGCAGACCTCGGCACCGGGCTCGGCCACGTGCTCGCTCGCGACCCGGAGCTGCACGTGCACCTGTACGGCAAGGTGGTGCGACCGGGCCGGAAGGTCGGGCACGTCACCCTTCTCGGTGACGACGCGGGCGACCTGCGCGAACGCGCCTGCGAGGCCGCCGCATACCTGCAGGGAGACAGCGATGCTTGAGCGACCCGAGCCGGTCGTGCCGCTGGTCGGAGTGGTCATGGGCTCGGACTCCGACTGGCGCGTGATGGAGGCGGCCGCGGCCGCGCTCGAGGAGTTCGACGTGCCGTACGAGGTCGACGTGGTGTCCGCCCACCGGAGGCCGCGGGAGATGATCGCGTACGGGACTGACGCCGCCGGCCGCGGGCTGGCGGTGATCATCGCCGGCGCCGGCGGGGCCGCGCACCTGCCCGGGATGCTCGCCGCGGTCACCCCGCTGCCGGTGATCGGCGTGCCCGTGCCGCTGGCCACGCTGGACGGGCTGGACTCGCTGCTCTCGATCGTGCAGATGCCCGCCGGCGTGCCGGTGGCGACGGTGGCCATCGGCGGCGCCCGGAACGCCGGCCTGCTCGCGGTCCGGATCCTGGCGACCCGCGATCGTGGGCTGCGCGCGAAGATAGAGGCGTTCCAGGCCGCGCTCGCGACCGAGGCCGGTGCCAAGGGCAGCCGGTTGCGCGGACGCGCGCGCGGGGACGAGCCTGACCGCGCACCAGGGAGGGAGTGAGCGATGGGCGACTTCGACCTGTTCCGGCTCTCGGCGGAGCACGAGGCGATCCGGGCAGCGGTCCGCGACCTCTGCGACGACAAGGTCGCTCCGTACGCGGCCGAGGTGGACGAGCGCAGCGAGTTCCCGCAGCAGGCCTACGACGCGCTGCGCGCCTCGGACTTCCACGCGCCGCACGTCCCCGAGGCGTACGGCGGCGCCGGCGCCGACGCGCTGGCCACCTGCATCGTGATCGAGGAGGTCGCCCGCGCCTGCGTCTCGTCCTCGCTCATCCCGGCGGTGAACAAGCTCGGCTCGCTGCCGATCATGATCGCCGGGTCGGCCGAGATCAAGGAGCGCTACCTCCCACCGCTGGCCCGCGGCGAGGCGATGTTCTCGTACGCGCTGTCCGAGCCCGAGGCCGGCAGCGATGCGGGCGGGATGCGCACGACGGCCGTGCGCGACGGCGACACCTATGTTCTGAACGGCGCCAAGCGCTGGATCACCAACGCCGGCGTCTCGGACTTCTACACCGTCATGGCGGTCACCGAGCCGGGAATCGGGACCAGGGGCATCTCGGCGTTCGTGGTCGAGTCCAACGACGCGGGCTTCTCGATCGGCGCGCTGGAGAAGAAGCTCGGGATCAAGGGCTCCCCGACCCGCGAGCTCTACTTCGACACCTGCCGGATCCCGGCCGACCGCCTGATCGGAGCTGAGGGAACCGGTTTCCGGACCGCCATGACGACGCTCGACCACACGCGCATCACGATCGCCGCGCAGGCGGTGGGCATCGCGCAGGGCGCCCTGGACTACGCGCTCGGCTACGTCAAGGAGCGCCAGCAGTTCGGCCAGGCGGTTGCTGAGTTCCAGGGCGTCCAGTTCATGCTGGCCGACATGGGGATGAAGCTCGAGGCGGCCAGGTCCCTGACGTACGTCGCCGCGGCGAAGTCCGAGCGCGGCGACGCCGACCTCACGTACTTCGGTGCCGCGGCGAAGTGCCTCTCGTCCGACGTCGCCATGGAGATCACCACCGACGCGGTCCAGCTGCTCGGCGGCTACGGCTACGTCAAGGACTACCCGGTCGAGCGGATGATGCGCGACGCCAAGATCACCCAGATCTACGAGGGCACGAACCAGGTCCAGCGGATCGTCATGGCCGGCCAGCTGCTGCGCGGGTAGACCGCCGCGAACCCGGGTACACACCGGGCCCCAACCGATTGAGAACAGGTGATCGATCATGGCTCGACGACGCATGGTGGTCTTTCGGATGCTCACGGCAGTCCCGGTTGTCGCGCTGCTCGCGGCCGGGCGTTGGTCGACGCGATCAAGGCCTCGATCGCCGATGGTCTCCCGTACGCGATCGCCGCCGGCAACGAGTCCCAGAGCGCTTGCACCCGCTCGCCGGCCCGCGTCAAGAGTGCGATGACGGTGGGTGGCACGGACAAGTCCGACCGCCAGTGGAATCGCTCGAACTTCGGCCCGTGCCTCGACCTCTACCCCCCGGGCGTGCTGATCCGGTCGGCTTTCCCGGCCGACATCGGGATCACGAACACGGCCACCGGCACCTCGTTCGCGGCCCCGCACGTCGCCGGCACGGCCGCCATCTACCTCGCGGCCCACCCGGGTGCCTCGCCGAAGCAGGTGCGCAACGCGGTCGTGAACGGCGTCAGCGCCGGCGAGCTCACCCAGCTCGGGCCCAACTCGCCGAACGAGCTGGTCTACGTCGACATCGGCTGACCCCACGCTTCCTCCGTCCGAAGCCCGCGAGGCAACTCTCCGGGCGCGCCGTTCGTCGTGATACTTGTCCGGACCCGGACAAGTAGGGCCTGCGTTCGATGACGAGTTGCGCGACGACCCGAGGAGGACCGTGCCGGCGACCACCACGTACGGCCGTCCGGTCGGTCGCGGAGACCCGGCCTTCCGCAAGGCGATGACGTTCGTCGCGATGACGGTCGTGGTGCCTGGCACGGCGCACCTCGCCGCCGGCCGGCGCCGCCTCGGCCGGTTCCTGATCCGGGCTTGGCTCACCCTGGTCGGGCTGGCGCTCGTCACCGCCATGATCTTCCTGCTCGACCAGGGTTTCCTGATCGGGCTGTCGACGGAGTCCTGGCTGCTCACCCTGCTGCGGTGGGGTGCGGTCGTCGTCGGTGTCGGGTGGGCGCTGGCCGTGCTCCACGCGTACGTCCTGGCGCACCCGCCGGCGATCGAGCGGAGCCGCCGTCTGGTCGCCACCGGCATCGCCCTGCTCGCCGCCGGCGCGATCCTGGGGCCGACGATCTTCGTGTCGAACGTCATCGACGGCCAGCGCAGCCTGATCTCGATCTTTCCCGAGGGAAGCGCGGACCTCGGCGACCGGGTGAACATCCTCCTGCTGGGCGGTGACGCGGGCGCTGACCGGTTCGGGTTGCGCCCGGACAGCATCAACGTGGCGAGCGTGGAAGTCTCGACCGGGCGACCGGTGCTGTTCAGCCTGCCGCGCAACATGCAACGCGCCCCGTTCGAGTCGGGCACGCCGTTGGCGGAGGAGTTCCCGAACGGGTACGTGTGCGAGGACGGCGGCTGCATGCTCAACGGCATCTATACGTACGCGATCGACCACCCGGAGCTGTTCCCGCCCGGCGCCTCGGACACCGAGCGCGGGACGCTCGCGATGAAGAACGTCGTGGGGGCCACCCTCGGCCTCGACATCGACTTCTACGTGATCGTCGACCTGCAGGGTTTCGAGGGCATCGTGGACGCGCTCGGCGGCGTGCAGATCGACGTGACGGAGCGGGTCCCGATCGGCGGCAACGCCGACGACCCGAGCGCGCCGGTCGAGGGGTACATCGAGCCGGGTGTCCAGGTGCTCGACGGGCACGAGGCGCTCTGGTACTCGCGGTCCCGCACGAACACGAGCGACTACGACCGGATGTCGCGCCAGCGCTGCGTCCTCGGCGCGATCCTCAACCAGGCGGACCCGGCGAACGTGCTGCTCAACTACACCGAGCTGGCCGCGTCGGCCGAGGCGACCCTGGCCACCGACATCCCGCAGGGGTCCCTGAACGCCCTCGTGCAGATCGGTCTGCTGGCGAAGTCGCAGTCGATCACCAGCGTGCAGTTCGTCCCGCCGCTGATCCCGGACACCGCCGACCCGGACTTCCAGCTGATCCGCGCCAGCGTCGAGCAGGCGATCGAGGCATCGGAGGAAGCACCCGACCCGGCCGAGACCGGTGCCGCACCGCCGCCGGCCGACGGCGGCGAGGAGCCTCCGCCGGACCCTGGCGACCCAGACGCGCCGCCCGCCGCGCCGGTCCCGGTCGCCGACGTCTGCTCGTACGGCTGACCACCCGATCAGGGGGTGGGAGCGCGAGACGCCTCGATCGCAGCGCGGCGGGCGAGCCTGGCCTGGCGGCGGATCAGCGCCTCGTTGAAGCGGCGCTCCTCCGCCGGCGTCCCGGGTTCGACGCCGGGGACGGGCCGTGGGCGCTCGTGCTCGTCGATCCCGACGAACGCGAGGTACGCCGAGGCGACGTGATGGGTCGCCTCGACCCGGTCCCACGGCTCGGCGGTGACCCGCACGCCGACCTCCATCGACGTGCGCCCGGTCCAGTTGACCTGAGCCTCGCAGGTGACCAAGTCGCCCACGTGCACGCTGACCAGGAAGACCATCTCGTCCATCGCGACCGTGACGGCGGCGCCGCCTGAGTGCCGGGCCGCGGCCGCCCCCGCGGCGTCATCGACCATCTTCATGATCACGCCACCGTGGACGTTGCCGTAGAGGTTGACGTCGAGGGCGTCCATGATCCGCGCGAGCCGGATCCGCGAGGCGGTCGCCGGGACCGGTGACAGCCCCGCTGACGGTCCTTGGGACTGTCCCGGCGAAGTCACGGCGCGTCGGCCGTGACTTGCATGACGGTCGGTTCTGACGGCACCAGGATCTCGGGCCCGGTGGCCGTCCGGACGTCGTCGACGGTGACGCCGGGCGCGAGCTCGCGCAGCACGAGCCCGTCGGCGGTGACGTCGAGCACCGCGAGGTCGGTGATGATCCGGTGCACGACCGCCTTGCCGGTGAGCGGCAGCGTGCACTCCTCGACGATCTTGTGCGACCCGTCCTTGGCGACATGCTCCATGGTCACCACGACCCGCTTGGCTCCATGGACCAGGTCCATCGCGCCGCCCATGCCCTTGACCATCTTCCCGGGGATCATCCAGTTCGCCAGGTCGCCCGTCCGCGACACCTGCATCGCCCCGAGGATCGCCGCGTCGATGTGGCCGCCACGGATCATGCCGAAGCTGGTCGCCGAGTCGAAGAACACCGCGCCGCGCTGCAGCGTCACGGTCTCCTTCCCGGCGTTGATCAGGTCCGGGTCCTCGTCACCTTCGTACGGGTACGGGCCGACGCCAAGGATGCCGTTCTCGCTCTGCAGGACGACGTGGACGCCGGCGGGCAGGTAGTTCGGCACGAGCGTCGGCAGCCCGATTCCCAGGTTGACGTACTGCCCGTCCTCGAGCTCCATCGCGGCCCGTGCAGCGAGCTGCTCGCGGGTGAGCGTCATGGCGCCACCGCCCGGCGGACCGTCCGTCGCTCGATCCGCTTCTCGACGTCCGCCCCCACGTCGACCACGCGCTGGACGTAGATCCCGGGGAGGTGGATCTCGTCCGGGTGCAGGTCACCGGGCTCCACCAGCTCCTCCACCTCGGCGATTGTGATCTTCCCGGCCATGGCGCAGAGCGGGTTGAAGTTCCGGGCGGACAGGTTGAAGACGAGGTTGCCGTGCCGGTCCCCGCGGGCAGCGTGCACGAGCCCGAAGTCGCAGATGATCGCCTCCTCCAGCACGTACTCGCGCCCGTCGTAGACTCGCGTGTCCTTTCTCGGCGAGGCGAGGGCGATCGACCCGTCCGGCGCGTACCGCCACGGCAGCCCGCCGTCCGCGACCTGGGTGCCGCCGCCGGTCGCCGTGTAGAACGCCGGGATGCCGCACCCGCCGGCCCGCAGCCGCTCGGCGAGCGTGCCCTGCGGTGTGAGCTCGACCTCGAGCTCGCCGGCGAGGAACTGCCTGGCGAACTCCTTGTTCTCCCCGACGTACGAGGAGGTCATTCGCCCGATCCGGTGGTCGGCCAGCAGGATGCCGAGCCCCCAGTCGTCCACGCCGCAGTTGTTGGAGACCGCCGACAGGTCGGTCGTGCCCTGCGCGTGCAGCGCCGCGATCAGCGCGCTCGGGATCCCGCACAGGCCGAACCCGCCGACCGCGAGGCTGGCCCCGTTGGGGATGTCAGCGACGGCGTCCGCCGCGCTCCCGACCACCTTGTCCATGATCTGCACCTCACTCCCCCTCGACCTCATCGGTCGCTGCGGATGGTAGCCGGGGCCGTCTGCGCCTGTTCAGGGCGCGTTCAGCGGTCGGTCGGCACGCTCCGACCAGACGCCGTGGCAGCAGACCCGGTCCAACGGACGGAGCACACGATGACGCGCACGAGGACCACCACGAACCTGGCCGTCGGCGCCGCCGCGGCTTCCCTGCTCCTCGCGGGGTGCGGTGCAGACACCCCGCAGGCCGGGAGCACGGGAAACCCCGCGCCCAGCGCAAGCACCACCGAGACCGCCAGCGATGAGAACAAGAACTACGTCGACCTGCAGACCCCCACGTTCAGCGACCCGACCAGCATCACGAACCCGTTGTTCCCGATCTCCGACCTCGACCAGGTGATCCAGCTGGGCGAGGAGGCCGGGACGCGCCTGCGGTTCGAGGTGACCCGGCTGCCCGAGACCAAGACCATCGAGTGGGACGGCCAGTCCGTCGAGACCGTCCAATCGCAGTTCGTCGCCTACGGGGACGGGCGGGTGCTCGAGGTTGCAACGGACTACTTCGCCCAGGCCGACGACGGTGCGGTCTGGTACTTCGGCGAGCAGGTGGACAACTACGAGGACGGCGTGATCGCCAACAACGACGGCACCTGGCTGGCCGGCAAGGACGGGCCGCCGGGGATGATCATGCCGGCCGACCCGCAGGTGGTCGACGTCTACCGTCCCGAGAACGTGCCGGACGTCGTCTTCGAGGAGGTGACCGTGCTCGAGGTCGACCAGACCGTACCCGGGCCACGCGGCGACGTCGAGGGCGCGATCAGGATCCAGGAGCGCCTCATGGACGGTGCGACGGAGGGCAAGACGTTCGCACCCGCGTACGGGGAGTTCCAGGCGATCGTGGAGTCCGAGCAGGAGCTGGTGGAGATGGGCCTGGCCGTCCCCGCGGACTTCCTGGGTGGGCCGGCACCGGCCGAGCTGACCGCGATGTCGGCCGGGGGGGACGCGCTGCGTGCCGCCGCCTCGGCCGGGGACTTCGACAGCGTGTCGGCAAGCCTCGACGACCTGCGTGCGGCGTGGGGCACGCTCCGGGGCGACACCACCCCGCCGTTCGTCGCCGACCAGACCGACGCCGCCCTGGCCGCGGTCGACGCGGCGATCGAGGCGTCGGACGCCGGGGCAGCTGCACAGGCGGCGATCGACCTCACGCATGCCAGCCTCGACCTCCAGCTCCAGCACCTGGCGGTGCCGGAGGTCGACCTGGCCCGGTTCAGGCTCTGGGTCGAGCAGCTCCAGCTGGACACCGCAACGGAGGACCAGGCGTTGATCGCCGGGGACGCCGCGATCCTCGAGACGATCTGGCTCCGGGTCGGCCACACGGTCGACGCTGCCGCTTCCGGCGGCCTGGCCGGTCAGCTCGATGTGGTGCGGGGAGCGGCGGACGACGGCGACAGCTCAGCCGCAGCCGCAGCCGCCACCGCGCTCATGGATGCGCTGACCGGCTGACGTCGAGGCCCTGCGGTTGACGGCTGCTAGCGTCGAAAGGGTGACGACTCGCTGGGTGGTGACCGGCGCCGCCGGGCTGCTCGGCCACGATCTCGTGGCCGTTCTCCGCGTTCGGGACGACGCCGAGACGACCGCTCTCACGCGGGCCGATCTGGACATCACCGATCCCGAGGCGGTGCTCCAGGCTGTTGCCGGCCATGACGTCGTGCTCAACGCCGCGGCCTGGACCGACGTGGACGGGGCGGAGGCGGCCGAGGACGCGGCCCACGCGATCAACGCCGTCGGTGCCGCCAACGTGGCCGCCGCCGCCGCCCGGCATGGTGCCCGTCTCGTGCACGTGTCGACCGACTACGTCTTCGCGGGCGACGCCACGTCGCCCTACGCGGAGGACGCCGATCCGGCGCCGCGCAGCGCCTACGGCCGGACCAAGCTCGCCGGTGAGCGTGCGGTGCTCGAGTCCGGCGCTCGAGCCAGCGTGGTACGAACCGCTTGGGTCTACGGCCTGCACGGGAAGAACTTCGTCGCGACGATGTTGAGGCTCGCCGGCGGCGACGGGCCGGTCGACGTCGTCGACGACCAGCGTGGGAGCCCGACCTGGTCCGCCGACCTGGCCGCGGCACTGGTCGCACTCGGTGCGAGCCAGGCGCCGGACTCGGTCTACCACGTGACGAACCGCGGCGAGACGACCTGGTACGGGCTGGCCCGTGCGGTGTTCGCCGGCGCTGGCGCCGACCCTGGACGGGTACGTCCGACGACCACGGACAAGTTCCCTCGGCCGGCACCCAGGCCCGCGTACAGCGTGCTCGGGACGGCCAGGTGGGACAGCCATGACCTGCCCGCGCCGCGGCACTGGTCGGAGGCTCTCGCGTACGCGCTCCTGGCCATGAGTGCCCGACCCTAAAACCCTCGTCGTCGCGGCGGCGCTCGAGCGAACCAGGACAGGGTGCGAGTGGGAGGAGAGCGGTGGGAGCGACGCTGCCGCCGTTGTCGATCATGGGATCGCTGCGATGGGACATCGCCCGACGGCTCCTCCCGACCGGGCGCGGGCTCGACGTGCTCGAGGTCGGGTGCGGGCAAGGCGCCGTGGGCGTCCGGCTCGCCGCTGATCATCAGTACCTCGGGCTGGAACCGGATCACTCCTCGTTCGAGACTGCCCGGTCGCGTCTGGCCACGCTCGGCCGAGGGGAGGTTCGTTGCGGATCGACCGATCTCGTCGAACCAGGACGGCAGTTCGACCTCCTCGTCTCCTTCGAGGTGATCGAGCACATCGAGGACGACGC
>Ga0136630_1000651_pt1 | contig 13684 bp, 14 predicted proteins | sample AntDrymUQ5682106_2_FD_105496 | JGI IMG/M metagenome (GOLD analysis project Ga0136630, IMG submission 105496) | Polar desert sand microbial communities from Dry Valleys, Antarctica - metaG UQ568 (21.06) | ecosystem: Environmental > Terrestrial > Soil > Desert | place: Antarctica: Dry Valley...
CGTACGCCGACGCCAGCCGCTCGCGCCACGGCGTGCAGCGCAGCCACGCGAGGTCGACGACCTCGCTGCGTTGCGCGAGCTCTCCCTCGCGCGCGAGGGAGAGCTCGGCGTCGGGCTCGTCGACGGCGTCCAGCAGCACGACCTGCGCGATCGGATCCCCGCCGGCGCGGCCTGTCGTCAGCGCATCGACCGCCTCGGGATGGCCGTGAGGCGACCACACCGCGGTCCGCAGGTCGGTTACGACGAGCGGGTCGACGATCGTGTCGAGGTCGCCCAGGTGGTGCTCGCCGACGTGGACGATCACGAGCTCGCGCATGACCGAGAAGCCACCCGCGCGGGTCTCCTCCTCAGTCGCGATCGTCGCCTGAGCGTCGATTGTCGCGCGATCGGGCTCGACCGCACAGACGACGGTGCGCGAGGCGTGGTAGCGGCCAACCCTGCGCAGCCGATTGGCGATCTCGCCGCTCCACTCGCGATCGACGACGCAGACGAGGTTCAGCGTCCGCGCCGGAACGCAGTGCCGGTTGGAGGCGTGGCATTGCGTGACGAGCCGTCGCAGCGCCTGCTCGATCTTCGCCGGCGTCGTCGCCCGATCGCTCCAGACGAGGTCGGTCGTGCTCACGCGACCACGCTCACGGCGACCACTAGATCATCCTCCAGCGTGCATCGCCGATCAGCAGGCGCTCGGCCTCCACGGGCCCCTGCGAGCCGGCCGGGTACCGCGCCAACGGGCCGGGCGTCTGCTCCCACGCCTTGACGATCGGATCGATCAATCGCCACTGCGCCTCGACCTCGTCGTTGCGGGTGAAGAGCGTCGCGTCGCCGCGCATCGCGTCGGTGATCAGCCGCTCGTAGGCCTCCGGCGACTCGGACAGGAACGCCGTCCCGTAGGAGAACTCCATGTTCACCGTGCGGATCGCCATCCGGGTACCCGGGATCTTGGCGCCGATCGACAGCGACACGCCCTCGTTGGGCTGAACGGTGAGCACGAGGACGTTGGGCCTGACACCCGTCGACTGCTCGCTCTGGAAGGCCGAGTGCGGGACCGGCTTGAGCGTGACGGCGATCTCGGTGACCTTGCGCGCCAGGCGCTTGCCGGTGCGCAGATACATCGGAACGCCCGCCCAGCGCCAGTTGCGCACCTCCAGACGCAGCGCCGCATAGGTCTCGGTCGTCGAGTCGTCCGGCACGCCGGGCTCGTCGAGGTAACCGGTCACCTGCTCGCCGGCGTCGATCCCGGGCGCGTACTGCCCGCGCACCGACATCTCGGGGACGTCGACGATCGTCGGCGCCGTGATCGCGCGCAGCACCTTGACCTTTTCGTCGCGCACGGGGTCGGCCTCGAAGGCGACCGGCGGCTCCATGCACAGCAGCGACAGCAGCTGCAGCATGTGGTTCTGGACGAGGTCACGCAGCGCGCCCGCGGAGTCGTAGTAGCCCGCGCGCGAGCCGATGCCGATGTCCTCGGCGGCCGTGATCTGCACGTGGTCGATGAAGTTGCGGTTCCACAGCGGCTCGAACATGTTGTTGGCGAAGCGCAGCGCCAGCACGTTCTGGACGGTCTCCTTGCCGAGGTAGTGATCGATCCGGAAGACCTGCTGCTCGGTGAACACCGACAGGACGCGCGCGTTGAGCTCGCGCGCCTCCTCCAGCGAGCGCCCGAACGGCTTTTCGATCACGACGCGAACCTCGGCCTGCTCGCGCGCGGCGAGGGCGTGCTGTCCGAGCCGGTCGATGATCACCGGGAAGAACGTCGGCGCCGTCGACAGGTAGAAGCAGCGGTTCATCGGCAGGCCCGCGGCGACGTCGAGCTCGCCCAGGACCGTCCCGAGCTGCTCGTAGACCTGCTCGTCGTCGAACGATCCCGCCACGTAGCGCACGTCCTCGACGAGCTTTGTCAGCACCTTCTCGTCGGGCGGCCGGCGCGAGAACTCGCGGATCGACTCGATCGCCAGCTCGCGGAAGTCCTCGTCGGTCATCTCCGAGCGGGCGTTGCCGACGAGGCCGAATCGCTCGGGCAGCGCGCCCTCGTGGGCGAGGTTGTAGAGTGCCGGCAGCAGCTTGCGCCGGGCGAGATCGCCCGTCGCACCGAAGATCACGAGCGCGGTCGAGTGGACGGGCAGGCGCTCGAGGCCGCCCACGAGCGGGTTCTCGGCGTCGCTCGCCGTGTCGGTCGCGCTCACCCGTCCGTGGCCTTCTTCGTGGGATGGCCGCCGAACTGCGCCCGCAGCGCGGCGAGCATGCGGTGCGTGAACTCGCCGTTGGCGCGGCTGTAGAAGCGCGCGTACAGCGAGGCGGTGATGACCGGCGTCGGCACGTCCTTGGCGAGCGCGTCCTCGATCGTCCAGCGGCCCTCGCCGGAGTCGGCGGTGTACGGGCTCAGGCCGGCCAGGTCGTTGCCCTCCTGCTCGAAGGCGAGCGCCGCGAGCTCACACAGCCACGAGCGCACGACCGAGCCCTGGTTCCACAGGTGCGCGATCTTCGCGTTGTCCAGATCGAAGTCGCACTTGTCGAACAGGTCAAAGCCCTCGGCGTAGGCCTGCATCAGGCCGTACTCGATGCCGTTGTGGACCATCTTCACGTAGTGCCCGGCGCCGCTGGGGCCGAAATGCCCCCAGCCGCGATCGCCGATCGCCTCGCGCGCATCCTGCTTGGTCTCAGGCGCGAGCACGTCGAGGATCGGCGCCAGGCGCTTCACCGCCTGCGCGGGACCGCCGACCATCATGCAGTAGCCCACCTCCAGGCCCCAGACGCCACCGCTCGTTCCGACGTCGACGTAGTCGGTGCCCTGTTCGTCAAGCGCGGCGGCGCGCGCGCGGTCGTCGATCCACTTCGAGTTGCCGCCGTCGACGATCATGTCGCCCTTCTCCAGCAGCGACGCGAGCTTGTCGACCGTGTCCTGGGTCGGCTTGCCGGCCGGCACCATGATCCACACCATGCGCGGCGCGTCGAGCTTGGAGACGAGGTCGGCGAGCGAGCTCGCGCCGCGCGCGCCGGTGGCATCCGCGATGCGCTTGACGGTCGCCTCGTCGCGGTCGTAGGCGACGACGTCGTGCTCGGAGTCGCGCTTGATGCGCGTGACCATGTTGCCGCCCATGCGGCCGAGGCCGACGAAACCGATCTGGGTCACAGGTTGTCTCCGAGCGTCGAGGGCGGGGCGGCGGTGGCGTCCGTCGGAGCATAGGTGGGCGCGGGGCACGCCGGGTGTGTCTCAAGCGGTGGACGGCTAGAGGCTCGGTCCGGAGCGCTCGTCGCAGCGGTTGGATCACCGGACATGACACCGGACGGGTTTTACGGGACCGCCATGCAGCCCTCGACCAAAATGTTCCCTGGAGGTGGCTCCGCCCGGGTCGCGGGCGCGCCTGGCACTGAATCCGCCGATGGGCCGCGAGCCCGGCGGCAGCTCGATCGGTGTGGAGACGGCGGACGTCCTGGGCGAGGACGCGCGCCTGAGCGCCATCGGCGGCATCGACGTCGATCCGGAGCCGGCCCGAAGAGGTGCGGCGGCGAGCAAGTCTACGTCCGGCCAAGGGACATCTCGCTCCGCGTCCGACCGCTCCGCTAGCGGTCAGGATCCGGCGGTGTCCGTTTGGGACGAGCAGACCGTCAAGGCCTACGAGCAGGCTTTCGAGCAGGCCGGCTGCGATGAGCTGATCTGGTTTCCGTGCTCCTCGGATCCCGAGCAGGTCGATCTGCTCGCCCGGGCCGGCGCTCGCTGACGCCGCTTGCGCGCGCGTCGCCGCGCGACTCACCCCTGCCGCAACAGCTCCTTGATCCGCGCCGTCAGCTCGCGCATCGCCGCGGCGGCATCGTCGCCATCCAGCCGCAGCCACTCCGCGGGGCGCCCGCGCTCGCGCAGCGTCTGCAGGTCGCCGATGGCCTCGGCGTTCTTGAGCTGTGAGAACGAGTACGGCTTGCCTGGGATCTCGATGTCCTCGGGCCGGTCGTGCACGAGCACGAGGAAGCGCCCGTCTGCCGAGCCGCCCTTGTGCAGCTGGCCGGTGGAGTGCAGGTAGCGCGGTCCGTAGCCGAACGTCGTCGTCGCCTTGGTCGCCTCGCGGATCGTCGCGCGCAGCTCGGTGACGGCCATGTCGAGCTCCTCGCCCGGGTGCAGGAAGGCGAGAATGGCGACATAGCTCGGCGGCTGCGCTGCACCGAGCAGCGCGCGCAGCGCGTCGTCGTCGGCGTTCTCGGGCTCGGCCAGCTGGCCACCGTCCTCGAGCTCGCTGAGGATTCGTCCCGTCAGGTCCTTTGCGGCCTGCACGTCGGGCTGATCGAACGGGTTGACACCCAGCGCCCAGCCGGCGACCGCCGTCGCGAACTCGGCGAAGAAGAAGATCCGCCCGAGGTCCTCGGGGCCGCCGGCCGACAGCGTCACCGTCGGCTGGCCGGCTTGCGCGAGCGCCTTGACGGCCTCGTCGAGCTGCTCGCTGGGAGCGTCGTTGTCGCGCAGATAGCAGAAGACGCGATCGTCGCCGTAGGCCTGCGGTCCGGCGACCGGCTCGTCGGTGACCGGCACGATTCCCTTGCCCAACTTGCCAAGCGACTCGGCCACGAGCTGCTCGGCCCATACGCCGAGCGACGCGATCGGCTCGTCTACCACAAACGTCAGCTTGTTTCGGCCCTGTATAGCGAGCACCGCGAGCGCCGTTCCCAGCCACAGCCCGCTGTTGCCCTCGTTGGGGTGATAGGCCGTGCACGCCTCGGCGGCGACGCCGGCGCCATCGAGCAGGGACTCGATGTCGACGCCCATCAGCGCCGCGGGCACGAGGCCGAAGAACGTCAGCGCGCTGTAGCGCCCGCCGACGTCGGAGTCGTTGAGAAACGTGCGCCGAAAGCCGCGCTGTGCTGCGAGTGCCTCCAGCGAGGAGCCCGGGTCGGTGATCGCGACGTACTGCTCGCCGTGCGGGCAATCACTCCAGAAGTGCTCGAGCAGCGACAGCGTCTCGATCGTGCCGCCGGACTTCGTCGAGACGAGGAACAGCGTGTGCTCGGGGTCGATCGCGCGTTGTAGTGCGAGCACGGCGCCTGGATCGGTCGAGTCGAGCACGTGCAGTGCCAGGCGATCGTGCTGGCGGCCGCCGAAGCTGATGCGCAGCACCTCGGGAGCGAGGCTCGAGCCGCCCATGCCGACCAGGACGGCGTCGGTGAAGCCGTCGGCGACGGCCTGCGCGGTGAACTCCTCGAGGTCGTCGATCTGCTCGGCGTACGTCTCGTGCGCTGTCAGCCAGCCGAGCCGGTCGGCGACCTCGGCCTGTCCCGGCCGACCCCACAGCGTGTCGTCCTTGGCCCAGATGCGACGCGCGACGTGCTCCTCGTCGGCGCGCTTGACGAGCTGCGCGATCAACGGCTCGAGCTCGTCGGGCAGCGACGCGTCGATCGTCGCCGGGCGGCCGGTGAAGATCGCCTCGCGCTTGGCCTCGATCCCGGCCAGCAGCTTCTCCATCGGCGTCACGAACGCGTCGATCCCCTGGCGCAGCAGGGTGGCGGTGACGTCCTCCATGTCGATGCCGGCCTCGGCCAGCCCGGCGAGCACCGGCGCCGGGTCCTCGTGCACGGTCTCCCCGCTGACGTCGAGGCGCTCGGTGCACGCCAGCAGCGTCTGCATCGGCATCGTGTTGACGGTCTCGGTCCCGACGAGCTCCTCGACGTACTTCGTCTCCGAGTAGGCGGGGTTCTTGACGCCGGTAGACGCCCACAGCGGGCGCTGGACAGGGGCGCCGGCATCGCGCAGCGCGGCGAAGCGCTCGCCTCCGAACAGCTCTTCGAAGCGCAGGTAGGCGGCGCGCGCGTTGGCGACCGCCGCCTGGCCCTGCAGGTCGGTGCGGCCGATCGCCTCCAAGCGCTTGTCGACCTCGGAGTCCACGCGCGAGACGAAGAACGAGGCGACCGAGTGCACGTCGAGGTCCAGGCCGCGCTCGCGACGCCGCTCGAGGCCGCGGATGAAAGCCTCGGCGACTGTCGCGTAGGCCTGCACCGAGAACAGCAGCGTCACGTTGACGTTGATGCCCTCGTAGATCGCCTGCTCGATCGCCGGTAGGCAGTCGGGCGTGCCGGGGATCTTGATCATCACGTTCGGGCGCCCGACGCGTTCGGAGTACTCGCGGGCCTGCGCGATCGTGCGGTCGCTGTCGAAGGCGAGGTCGGGGTCGACCTCGAGCGAGACGAAGCCGTCGGTGCCGTCGGTCTCGTCGTGCACCGAGCGCAGGACGTCGGCCGCTTCTTGCACGTCCTGGATCGCGATCTCCTGGTAGATCGCCCGCGCCAGGGCGCCCGCGCGGGCGAGCGTCTCGATCTGCTCGTCGTAGTCCTCGGAGCCGAGGATCGCCTTCTCGAAGATCGCCGGATTGGAGGTCACGCCGCGCAGGGAGTCCTCCTCGACGAGCCGCCGCAGCTCGCCGCCGTGGGTCAGCGAGCGGCGGATCTGGTCAAGCCATGGGGACGTGCCCGCCGCCACCAGCGCGGCCAGGCGGGCGTTGACGTTCAGCACGCTCACAACGTTGCCTCCAGTCCTTCTTGTTCGATTGTCAAGACGGCGCGCAGGCGCCGCACGTGGCGCTCCTCGCCGCTGAAGCGGGCCTGGCAGAACGCCTCGGCCAGCTCGGCGGCGATCGCCGAGCCGATGACGCGCGCGCCCAGGCAGAGCACGTTGCAGTCGTCGTGGCTGACGCACTGCGCCGCCGTGTAGTGGTCGTGACAGGTCGCTGCGCGGATGCCCGGGATCTTGCATGCTGCGACGGCGACACCGGCACCCGAGCCGCAGATGAGGATGCCGCGGTCGGTCTCGCCGTCGACGACGGACCTCCCGACGTTGAGCGCGACGTGCGGGTAGTCGTCGTGCTCACCGAGGTCGACGGGCTCGTGGCCGGCGTCGCGCACAGCATCGAGGACGGTTTCGCGCAGCGGGACGCCGGCGTGGTCGACAGCGACGGCGATGTTCATGTGTTTCGGCCTCCGGTCATCGCAAGCGACGACCTTCGGACGACGTCACAAGGGCCTCCGGTCATCGCAAGCGACGACCTTCGGACGACGTCACATGCTCCGCCTCGTGCGCCAGCTCGTGGCTGGCCAGCAGCGCGGCTCCGCGCACGCCAGCCTCCGGGCCGTAGCGGGCCGCGCAGATCCGCGTGCGCGTGCCGACGCCGGTCAGGGTGAAGCGTGCCGCCTCCTCGCGCGCGGGCGCGAGCAGCAGCTCGCCGGCCGCGCTGATGCCGCCGCCGATCACGACGAGATTGGGGTCGAAGGTGTTGATCGCGTTGGCGATCCCGACGCCGAGGCGGCGGCCGATCAGCTCGATCGCCGCGCACGCGGCCTGGTCGCCGTCGAGCGCCATACGCGCGGTCTGGCCGTCGGGGATGCCGTGCTCGCGCGCGAGCGCGGTGAGCGTGCGTCCCGCCGCCAGCGCCTCCAGCGATCCCGGCTGGGGAAAGTGGCCGCTGTGGTCAAACGGGGCGCGCCGCAGGTCGGCGCCGATGATCGTGTGGCCCAGCTCGGCGGCGGCGCCCGTGGCGCCGCGGTAGACGCGCCCGTCAACGACGATGCCGCCGCCGACGCCCGTGCCGACGGTGAGCATCACGAGGTGGCGTGCGACGAGCCCACCATCGTCGTCGTAGGCCTCGGCCAGCGCCGCGCACGTCGCGTCGTTGTCGACGTAGACCGGGATGCCGAGGCGCTCGCGCAGGACCTCGCGCAGCGGGATGTCCGCGAGCGGGATGTTGACCGAGGAACGCACGCGTCCGGTCGCGAAGTCCACGACGGACGGGACGGCCACGCCGACGGCGCTCGCCTCGCCGGCCTCGCCGATCACCTCGACGAGCTGATCGACGAGTGCCTCGGGGCTGCTCGTGTCCGTGCGGTGCGTGCGCGGACGGCCCAGGGCCGCGTCGACGAGCACCGCGACGGCGATCTTCGTGCCGCCCACGTCGACGCCGGCGACGGCGGTGCTGCCCTGGCTGCCCACTGCTCTGAGCATCGCACAACGGGTAGCTTGCGCCCGTGGACGATCCTGTGAAGATCTTTCTCAAGCTCGCGGGCTCGCTGGACTACCCGGTGTTCATCGTGACCGCCGCGGACGGCGACGAGCGCGAGGGCTGCGTGATCGGCTTCGCGAGCCAGACGAGCTTCGATCCGCCGCGGTTTCTGGCCTGCCTGTCGCGCCCCAACCGCACCTGCCGCTTTGCGCGCGAGGTCGACGTGCTCTCGGTGCACCTGGTGCCGCGCGAGGCCACGGAGCTCGTCGAGCTGTTCGGCGGGGAGACCGGAGACGAGATCGACAAGTTCGCGCGCTGCGAGTGGCGTCCGGGTCCGCGCGGGCTTCCGATCCTCGCCGGCTGTGAGAGCTGGTTCGCCGGCACGATCCTCGAGCGCATCGACCTCGGCGACCACGTCGGCCATCTGCTCGAGCCCTTCGCCGCTGAGTTCGAGCCCGGCGAGATCACGTACTTCCAGGATGTGACGGACGTCGATCCCGGCCACCCCGCGTGACCGCGAACCCCGCCGGCGCGGCACGCAACGACCCGCTGGTCCGCGTGCGCCGCCTGATGCCGGACCCGGCGCTGCTGACGGCCGACGAGGTCGTGCAGGCGCTCGATCTGGCCAGCAGCGCGCCCGCGGGTAGGCCGTACGTCGTGCTCAACATGGTCGCGACCGTCGACGGCCGCGCGACGCTGGCGGGGCGTACGGCACCGATCTCGAGCGTCCCCGACCGCCAGCTCTTCCACGCCCTGCGCACGCGCGCCGACGCGGTCATGGTCGGGGCGGGGACGCTGCGCGTCGAGCGCTACGGGCGCCTTGTGCGCGACGCACGCAGGCGCGAGCAGCGCCGCGCGATCGGACTGCAGGCCGATCCGCTGGCGGTCGTCGTCAGCGCGAGCCTCGACCTACCGTCAGATCTGCCGCTGCTGCAGGACCCCGAGTCGCGCGTCGTCATCATCACGGCCTCCGAGGCGCTGCTCGACGCGTGCGAGGCTCACGTCGACTACGTGCGCTGCGACCCGGTTGACCTGACGGCCGCGCTCGGGCGGCTGCGCGACGAGTACGGCGTGCGCTCGATCCTGTGCGAGGGCGGGCCGCGCCTGAACGCGTCGCTGCTCGCCGAAGGTCTCATCGACGAGCTGTTCCTTACGACCTTCGCGGTCCTCGCCGGCGGCGAGGGCGCGCTGACGATCCTCGCCGACATGCTGCCCGGGGGGACCCCGATGCCACAGCAGCTCGAGCTGCTCTGGCTGCTCGAGCACGAGAGCGAGCTGTTCGCCCGCTACGCGCTAAGGCGCTGAGGCGCACCCGTTCGAGCTCGACCGGCGGCGACCCACGGTCCTCCTCCCACCAGGTCTGGAACCAGGGCGCGACGGAGAACGAGGAGCGCGCCGGGCTCAGAGCTCGTACGTCGACCGGATGGCCGCGCGCGCGAGCGTGTGGAAGGCGAGGTTGAAGCCGACGTACGCCGGTGTCGCGCTCTCGTCGAGATCGAGCGCGTCGGTGTCGAGCGCGTGCACCGTGTAGACGTAGCGGTGCGGGCCGTCACCCTCGGGGGGCCCCGCGCCGCCGTAGCCGTGCTCGCCGTAGTCGTTGCGCGCCTCGACCGCGCCCTCGGGCATGCGGTCGGGGCTGGCGCCGGTCGCAAGCTCGGTCACCGAGGCGGGAATGTTGAACACGACCCAGTGCCAGAAGCCGCTGCCGGTAGGGGCGTCAGGATCGAAGCAGGTGACCGCGAAGCCCTTCGTCTCCTCGGGAAAGCCCGACCAGCCCAGGTGCGGTGACATGTTCTTGCCGCCGGCGCTCGGATGGGCGAACTTCGCTCCCTGCGACGCGCCGTCCATGACGTCGTCGCTGCGGACCGAGAAGGAGGGTCTCGGCGGGAGATGGTCGTGCGGGTCGGGTGCCGTGGCGCGCTCGATGGACATGCGTGGCGACGATAGCCGAGCGGTCAAGGGTCGGGAGACGACCACTAGCATCCCCGCATGGAGCACCAGGCACTGGAGGGGATCGGCGCTGCCGACGTGCACCTGGGCCGGCCGGTCCCGCTGCCCGGGGCTCCCGTGCCGCTCGTACGCTGGGTCCAGATCGTCACGCAGGGACCCAGCGCCGTGCAGGTCGAATGGAACCTCGACGGCACTCGCCACGGCGCCCCCGGGCGCCTGGCGCTCTACGCGGGCCTGAAGGCGCCGCCCGAGCGCGGGCTGCCCGCGCCCACGGCGCTGGGCCGCTACGCGCACCGCATCGCGCCGCTGGAGCAGGCTGAGCCGCAGCTGCGTCCGGTCCACGAGCTGGCATGGGAGCAGGACGGGCTGCACCTGCGCCTCACGGGGCAGGGCCCGTGGTCGCTGGACGAGCTGGTCGCACTCGCCGACTCCACCGCATAGAAATCGCGCTACGCAGGAGAAACCTTTCGCAACGCGCGGGGTACTACGTGCTGTTCCGTACAAGACCGTCGCGTCAATAAAGGAGGCGTGATGGAACTCCTCAAGCGGTTCGATCCGATCTGGATCGCCCTGCTCATCGTCGGCGGCCTGAACTGGGCCGTCATCGCGCTGTTCGAAACGAATGCCGTCACCGAGATCGTCGGGACCGGCACCGCTGCGGACATCGCCTACATGCTGTTCGGCTTCGCCGCGCTGATGTTCGCGCCGCGGATGCTCGACGAAATGCACATCACGCATCACGGTGCCCGTCCCCACGGGGCATAGTCCCGCGGTGGAGGCCTAGCCCGGGGTGGGGCATAGCCCCGGCGCCCGGACAGGCGCGTCAGCGCAGCCCGGCCGCATCCGCGGCCGGGCCTGGCGCCGGCGCCCGCTCTCGCGAAGGCGCTTCACCCGCCGGCGGCGGATCGGGGACCTGCTCGACCGAGAGAGCCTGCGCGTAGCGCCCGACGACCGACTCCGCCAGGTCGAGCCGGGCGAGCGAGCGCAGGAAGCCGTGCGTGATGATCACGTGGATGCGCGACTGCGTGACGATGTAGAACCAGCGCGCGATGCCGCTCGCGAGCGCCGGGTAGAAGTTCGCCACCTCGACCTCGACATGCAGGCGCTCGGTCTCGCGATCGACGCGAGGGCAGCGGTGCACGTCGATCTGCAGATAGCCGTCGCGGTCGTGGCCGGTCCTTGACACGAGCACGCCGTTGGCGATCCGCCAGCGCACGATCCCGCGGCGCCGGTCCATCTCGTACTCCGGCGCCCGAAAGCGCAGCAACACGAACGGGCGCGCAAGCAGCACGACCGCGCGCTCATCCTCCTCGTAGCACACGCGGACGAGCCCGAGCGTGCAGCGCGTCAGGAAGCGCCAGTACGTGCGCGCGAGGCGTTCGAGGTGCATCGGGCTCCAGATCTCCTCGAGCGCCGCCGACGGCAGCGTGAGGTCGGCGCCCTGGACGGATCGCACCGCGCCGTCGGCGCCCATCGTCGTGTGCTCCGCGGGGTCGGCGATGGTCGCGCGGGCGACCCATTTGGAGCGGTTGAGCAGCCGCCGGACTCCGGCGAACCACGCGACGGCGAGAACGCCGACGGCTGCACTGGCGGCGACGACTGTGGCCATCGCTACACGGTAGAGCCTCAGCTCGTCGGTCCGGCGCGGAAGTAGCCGATTGCGCCCGCGCCCGTGAAGCCCAGCGCGTCGGCCGACGCCTGCGTCAGATCCCACGAGTAGCCCGCGTGGTAGGGACCGCGGTCGACGACGGGCACGACGATCTCGCGGCCCTCGTAGAGAATCGCCACCAGCGTCCCGCACTTCAGGACCTTGTGGGCAACCCCGCGCAGGAGCGGGGTCAGCACCTGACCGCAGGCGGTCTTGTTGCCGTACAGGCCGGGGCCGAAGAACGTGGCCCGCGCGGGGCGGTAGACGTTGACTCTCGCGACGGGCGCTCTGGCGGCTGTCGCGGCGCGGCGAGCGCTGTGGCGGCGCGGGGCGATGACGACGCGCAGCCTGAGGCGGCCGCTGCGGTTCGTGGGCCAGCGGATGAGGAAGCGCTCGGTGCTGCGCACGCGGCCGCGACGCTCGTTGCGCCAGTGACTCTTGCTATCGCGCCGCTGGAGGATCACGCGTCGTCGCGCCGCGCCGGGCATGGTCCCGCGCACGTACGTCGTGTGGCCGAGCAGCGCCGTCGGCGCGACGACGATCGCGCGCGTGCCGGGCTCGCCGTAGCCGCTCTCGCCGTCGGCGCGACCGGCTCGGGCGCCGGCATGCCGCCGGTCTGCGCCGAGGCGGCGCCGGCGCAGGCGCACGCGCCGAGCGCTGTGCTCAGCATGGCGACGAGCCTGGCGCTATCGCGGCGAGAACTGGGCATCTTGATTCCCCGTGGCGACCGTTCCTTCCGGTCGCGCTGCTTCGGACTCCCGCACGCGCACGTACGGAGGCTAAGAAGACGGTGCCAGCCTATCCGTTCAGGGTTTGGGCAGCCGCTCGAGTGCGGACTGCAGCACTTGGCGGCCGACGCTGAAGCCGATCTGGGCCAGCTCGGTGACGGCCTGGATGGCGGTGCTGAGGATTTCCGTGGCGCTGGGGGAGCCCTGCTGGTCGCCGCCGGCCGGGGCCGCGTAGCCGGCGGGGGGGACCTTGCGCTCGGGCGGGAGTCGCGGGCGCTCGGTCGCCGCGGCGGGCGGTGGCTGCTCGGTGGGCGCGGGGGGCTCGTCGCGCGGCGGCTCGGTGGCGGGCGGCTGTCGGGGCTGGCGCTTGGGGCGGGCAGACGAGTCCGACGGCTTGGCGCGGGCCGACGAGCCCGGCTTGGCGCGGGCTGACGAGGCCGCGGGCTTGCGGCGGGTCGAGGAGCCCGCCGACTTGGGGCGACCTGATGACGATGCCGGTTTGGGGGGCTCGCTCGCTTGCGGTTTCGCAGACGCCTCGCTCGCCTGCGGTTTCGCGGGCGCCTCGCTCGCTTGCGGTTTCGCAGACGCCTCGCTCGCCTGCGGTTTCGCGGGCGCCTCGCTCGCTTGCGGTTTCGCGGGCGCCTCGCTCGCCTGCGGTTTCGCGGGCACGTCGCGGGTTGTCGTCGCCGCGCTCGGGCTCGTGTCCTCGGACGCTTCCTCTGCACTGGCGTCCGCCGCGGGGTCGCCGCGCTTGGAGCTGCGGCGCGTGGGCCTGCTGCGGGGAAGGCTGGTCAGAACCTCGCGCTCGTCCTCGGAATCGGCCACGGGTGCATGATGTCATGTGCTCCGCGCCATCTGGGAAACAACGCTGAAACGAGGCGGCCCGGCGCCCGTAGTAGGAGGTAGTGTCGGATCTGCTTCTGATTCGGTCGGACTAGCCTCTGACTTCGAGAATGAGGTACTACCATTGGACACCGGTGTTTGACGTCCAGGTTGCGCGAGCACTGCTCGGGCGCACCGGCCCCAAACTTCCAACGAAAAGCCTGCGGACCGAACGCGTCCGTGAGCGAGCCGAAAGCGAATCTTGAATGTCCGTAGTCGAACTCCAGGAACTCGAAGAGATCAAGGGCCTCCTGACCAAGGGCCAGCTGACCGGCGTGCTGACGTACGCCGAGATCGCCGGCGCGGTCGCTGAGATCGATCTCGACGAGGCCGACATCGAGGAGCTGCACGGCTACCTGGAGAAGTCGGAGATCGAGCTCGTCGAGGAGATCGATCCTGCCGTCCAGGCCGCCAACGCGGTCGAGCGCGCACCCGACAAGCGGCGCGCTCGCAAGAAGGCCGCGATCGACCTCAAGCCGGACATGACGACCGACTCGCTGCAGCTC
>Ga0136630_1000652_pt1 | contig 13662 bp, 13 predicted proteins | sample AntDrymUQ5682106_2_FD_105496 | JGI IMG/M metagenome (GOLD analysis project Ga0136630, IMG submission 105496) | Polar desert sand microbial communities from Dry Valleys, Antarctica - metaG UQ568 (21.06) | ecosystem: Environmental > Terrestrial > Soil > Desert | place: Antarctica: Dry Valley...
CGGAACCGAGATCTCACCCACCCTGGCCCGGATGCTGGCCTGCGAGGCCGGGATCATCCCCGCCATCTGAACACCCACAGCCAGCCGGTCGATGTCGGCCGGGAACGCCGCCTCTACACCGGCCCACCCCGCACCGGCATCGAGATCCGCGACGGCGGCTGCACCTGGCCCGGCTGCAGGGCGGCGCGGCACACCGAAGGCGACAGCCAGCGAGCATCGCAGCGAGGAACGAGCAAGAAGCACCCCGGATCAACCACACCCACCCACCACCCCCACCCCGAACAGACTGGCCACCAGGCGCCGACAGCCGACCCGGCCCGTAGCCACTCTCGCAATAGAGTGCGCGACGGAGAGATGCCGCCTTCAGTCGTCGTCGCGGGGGCCGGTGGGATCAGAGCCGTAGATCGACGGGAGCCAGAACAGCACGCCGGCGCTGAGCGCCGTTGCCGCCAAGAAGCCGGATACGCCGCTCTCGTCGGTGTAGGCCCACAACAGGCCGAACAATGGGGCGAAGAGCAAACTGGCCGCGTCGCTGCGGACCTGACGCAGCAGGCTGATCCGCGGCGGCGGATTCTGCGGCGGCAACTGGGTCGCCGCACCCTTGGGTGCGCTGCCGCGCCGCGCGCCGGATGGCCAGATCGGCCTTCCCTCGATGACCGGCAGGACGAGCCGGTCGCGGCGGATGTTGCCGTGCACGGTTATCGGCGTTCCTCTAGGCAGAGCGGACACAGCTTCATCCCAGTAGACCGGCACCCATGACTCAGTTCCGCCATGGTCGAACACCAGCCAACTCCGGTCGCTGAGCCCTCGGCGTACCCGGACCCGCCGCGCGCTGGCAGACGTGGCCGGGCGTCGTCGCAGCCGGGGACGGTAAAGGAGCCGGAATCCCGTGATCGCGGCACAGAGAACGAGGACCAGGCCAATCCAGACGATCCCGAACAGCAAATTGCGCACGGTCAGGTGCGCAGCATCGCCCTCGGCGTAGACCGACCCGGGCTCAGCCGGGTCGTACTGCACGCCGATCTCGGCGCCCTTGGGAATGTCCTCGGGGCGGGCAAGGACGATGAGGCCACGCTGTTGCTCGCCGTCTCGATCGGGGTAGGAAATCTCGATCCCGCGGCCGTCTGGTGCGACGCCGTTGCGTACGACCTCCGCGGTCGCAGTCTCCGTCGCCGCGGACAACGGCGCCCGAGCCGCCGGCAAGGACGATCCCAGGACGGACAACAGGACGACCGCGATCACGGTCACCGGACCGATCCCGAGCAACAGTTGCCTTTTTGCGCGAGGTGCAGGCCGGCTCTCGGGAGACGGCTCGTCCGCCTTCGACTGTTCGGGCAGGGGATCAGCCACGAAGTCGATAGTGCCAGCCACGCCGGGTGGACTGACCCAGACCTGGCCATGCGCTCGTTAGGCTCGCGCCGTGGCCATCATTCACGCAGTCGGCGCGCGCGAGATTCTGGATTCCAGAGGTAATCCCACCGTCGAGGTGGAAGTCGCACTGGAGGACGGCACGTTTGCCCGGGCCGCCGTACCCAGCGGCGCATCTACTGGAGCCTTCGAAGCCTCCGAACGGCGCGACGGCGGGACGCGGTACGGCGGCAAGGGCGTCCGCCAAGCAGTCGCCGCGGTGTTGGACGACATCGGTCCGGAGATCGTCGGCCTGGAGGCGAGCGAGCAGCGACTGATCGACCAGCGGATGATCGACCTGGACGGGACCCCGAACAAGTCAAGGTTCGGGGCCAACGCGATCCTGGGCGTGAGCCTGGCGGTTGCCAAGGCCGCGGCCGATGCCGCCGAACTGCCGCTGTTCCGATACCTCGGCGGCCCCTCAGCACATCTGCTGCCGGTCCCGATGATGAACATCCTCAATGGCGGAGCCCACGCGGACTCCAACGTGGATGTTCAGGAGTTCATGATCGCCCCGATCGCAGCCTCGACGTACGCCGAAGCGCTGCAGGTGGGCGTCGAGACCTATCACGCCCTCAAAGCGGTTCTCAAGGCTCAGGGCTTCGCCACCGGCCTGGGTGACGAGGGCGGGTTCGCACCGGACCTGCCCAGCAACCGGGCGGCGCTGGACCTGATCGCCGAAGCCGTCGAGAAGGCCGGATACTCCCTGGGCACTGACATCGTGCTGGCGATGGACGTCGCGGCGACGGAGTTCCACAGCGACGGCAGCTACACCTTCGAGGGCAAGGAGCTCAGCTCCGCCGATTTGATGTCGTACTACTCCGACCTCGTCGACGGCTACCCGATCGTGTCGATCGAGGACCCGCTGGATGAGAACGACTGGCAAGGCTGGGTCGATCTGACCCAGGCCATCGGCAATCGGGTTCAGCTGGTTGGCGACGACCTCTTCGTCACCAACCCCGAGCGGCTGGCCGACGGGATCTCCCGCGGTGGGGCAAATGCGCTGCTGGTCAAGGTGAATCAGATCGGAACCCTGACCGAGACCCTTGACGCGGTTTCCCTGGCACACCGAAGCGGCTACCGCGCCATGATGAGTCACCGCTCCGGTGAGACCGAGGACACCACCATCGCCGATCTTGCTGTCGCCACCGACTGCGGGCAGCTCAAGACCGGTGCACCGGCCCGCAGCGAGCGAGTCGCGAAGTACAACCAGTTGTTGCGCATCGAGGAAGAACTCGACGACGCAGCCCGGTACGCCGGTGCTGGCGCGTTTCCGCGGTACGGCGCCGCCCCCCTTTCTGCGGCCGAATCCCCGGTCGTCGACCCGCGAGCCCGTCCGGACAGCGGAGATGCGGCCGGGCCTGCAGCAGCTCTTCGGCCCTCGAGCCGAGCGCGTAAGCGCTCCCGCCGCTCGTCATGAGTTCGGCCAACGGGCCAGGAAGCCGGCGTGGTGCCCGACGTAACGGTGTGCTGGGCACCAGCCGCCCGGATGGTCGACGGTCGGCACATGACCGGACTCGTGGCAGTGAGCGCTCACGGGGCCCGGAGCGGGCCCGCGGAGGTGGACGCGCGGCCGCCGGCGAACTGACTCGGGCGCAAGGGCGAGGACGGGGTCCGGGCGACAAGCGCAGCACGCGCGGCCCAGGGCCGACCCGCGCGACGGCAGCCCCGCAAGCAGCGCAGCGCTGGACGGCAAGGCTCACGGGTCGGGCGATCCTGCTGGCGGCCGTCGTCGTACTGCTGATCCTGAGCCTGGCCTATCCACTCCAGAGCTATCTCGCCCAGCAGGCGGCAATCGATCGGCTCGAGGCGGAGAACAGCGCAGCCCAGCAGCGGGTCGAGGATCTGCGGGTACGGGTGGATCAGCTCGATGATCCTGCTTTCATCGAGACGCAGGCGCAGTCCCGATTGCAGTACGTCATGCCCGGAGATCTGCTGTACGTGATCGACGACAGCGGGCAGGCGCAGGCAGTGCCCGGACGCGACGATCCTGACGCCGAGGAGGCCGAGGTCGCCTGGTTCGACCGGGTGCTCGACTCGATCGACATAGCCGACAGCGGCGGATGACCCGACGACCGGCGTTCCGACAGCTTCGGCCGGCGGAGGCCGCTGACCGCGCCATCGTGGCCGCCCAACTGGGTCGGCCGCCGCGAGCCATGCGCGCGGTCGCCCATCGCTGCGACTGCGGCCTACCCGATGTCGTACAGACCGAACCGCGGCTGTCCGACGGCTCACCGTTCCCGACGCTGTACTACCTGACCTGCCCACGGGCAGCCGCCGCGGTGAGTCGGCTCGAAGCCGCCGGAGTGATGCGCGGGATGACCGAGCGCCTCGCCACCGACGACGATCTGCGCGCCGCATACCTTGCCGCACACACCAGCTACGTGCGTGAGCGCGACGCACTCGGCGACCTGTCCAGCGACGCATCGGCCGGCGGCATGCCCGAGCGGGTCAAGTGTCTGCACGCTCTGGTCGCTCACTCGCTGGCCGTCGGACCTGGAACCAACCCACTGGGCGACGAGGCGCTGGCCGCGATGCCGCCGTGGTGGGCGAAGGGCCCGTGTGTGGCTGCGGAGCAGGAGGCTTAGGACCGGGTGAAACGGGTTGCGGCCATCGACTGCGGGACGAATTCGATCCGGCTCCTGATCACCGACGTGCCAACCACAGTGAGCGGGAAATCTCCGTCAGATGTAGTGCGCCGCATGGAGATCGTCCGCCTAGGTGCTGGGGTCGACAAGACCGGTGAACTCGCGCCGGAGGCGATCGAACGCACCCGGGTCGCCTTGACCGCCTACGCGGCCCAGATCGCCGACCTGCGGGTCGAACGGGTCCGGATGGTCGCCACCAGCGCCACCCGGGATGCCCGCAACCGAGCCGACTTCGAGGCCATGGTGACTGACGTGCTCGGAGCCCCGGCCGAGGTCATCAGCGGAACCGAGGAGGCCGCACTGTCCTTTGTCGGCGCGACCGTTGGCCTGTCGAGGCTGAGCGATCCACCTGCCGCGCCGTACCTGGTCGTCGACATCGGCGGCGGGTCCACCGAATTCGTGCTGGGTACGGACACGGTCACCGCTTCGCTGTCGGTCGACATCGGTTGTGTACGGCTGACCGAACGTCATCTCGCCAGCGACCCCCCGACCCCGGACCAGATCGGAGCCGCCGAGTCCGACATTCGGGTCGCCCTGCGCTCAGTCGCCGAGTCCGTCCCGATCCCGCAGCCGGTCACCCTGATCGGCCTGGCCGGCTCGGTGACCACAGTGGCCGCGGTGGCGCTGGGTCTGTCGGCATACGACCCCGTTGTCATCCACCACAGCCGGATCCCGGTCGGTGCTGTGCGGTCCACGACCGCCGGACTGCTCACGATGAGCCGGTTGCAACGGGCCGATCTGGTGGTGATGCACCCGGGCCGGGTCGATGTGATCGGAGCCGGCGCCCTCATCCTGCGGGTGGTGATGGACGCATGGGAGATCGACGAGGTGCTGGTCAGCGAACACGACATCCTGGACGGGATCGCCGCCTCACTTGCCGATCCGAGCTGACCGGGCAGCGACCCGCCGCTCAGGGACCCTCGGATTCCAGTCCCGGAGGCAGCTTCCCGGTCAGCTTCTTGTACACCCCAGCGGCTCCACGTGCGGCGACAAGCCGACCGAAGGCAATGCCGATGCCGGAGGCCGCAGCCCACGCCAGGGCCTCGCTCCACTTGGTGCCAGGTGCAGCCGGGTTCTTGGGTGGAGCGCTGCCGCGGGCGCGCATCCACACCCGATCCAGAATCTTGCGCATGGCGACGCCAGCCGGGATGGCAAAGGCGAAGCCGAGCAGCTTCCAGAAGAACGACCCCTTGGTCCTCGCCACCGGTGCTCCTCTCCAGGTCGAGCCCGATCGGCTCGACATCTGCGCCGATCATGCCCGACCACGTGTGGCACCTGCGCTCTGGCCGGTCTCGCGCTATCCCACGGTGGCGGCAACGCGCAGATCAGGATGAAGCCGAGTAGCAGGAGCCAGAAGCGGAGTCCCTGGAAGAACTCCCATCGGTTGCGCGTCTCCTTCCAAGCCGGTGGAGGGTCTCGGCGTTCCGGATCAGAGGGTCGCCGTCCGCGCCGGTAGTCGCCGATTTCTCCCCGTCCTGCGCCGAAACGGATAGCCACCAAGCCGCCACCGACAGCAGAACGAAGAAGGCAGCGACGAAAAGGTTCACCGGCAGACCAGCGATGCGGGCAACTCACCGGGCACGTCTTCGGTCCCTGTTTCGGGGAGCAGCAGCGCCAGGAAGAGCGACCCCCAGGAAAGCACCGGGATCAACATCGCCACGAACACGTGAGTGCGAAATTCCGAGGTCCGCCGCCATAGGAGCCAGAGGGCGATCAGGCTGATGCCGGCGGAGACGAACAGGAGGACGGACGCCAGTGCGTCGTTGCGTCGTTCTCAAGAAGGAGAACGGTCGGTAGCTCCCTCCGGAGCGGAGCGATCCTTCGCTGTTTACTTTGGATGCTGACCATCGGAGAGGAAGACATGGGTGCACTTCCACGCCAGCGCAACCAGCGAGGACAGGGCGCCCGACTTCGTGAGGAGTTGATCGAGGCGGCCAGCGATCTGCTCGCCGAGCGCGGTGACCCGGACCGGTTGTCCATCCGAGCGGTGGCCGCCGCCGCCGGTGTGACGCCGGCGTCGATCTATCTACACTTCGTCGACCGCAAGCGCCTCTTGCGGGCAGTCGTAGCCGAGCGATTCCGGGCTTTCGGCCGGCGGCTCAGCGACGCCGAAGCCTCCGGCCGCCACCCGTTCGATGCGCTGCGTCGCCGATTCCGGGCCTACTTCGGATTTGCCAAGGAGCATCCCGGCCACTACCGAGTCCTGTTCAGCGCCGCCGCGCTCGGCCCCAAGGGCGTCGCAACTCACGGCAAGACAGACCATCCCGGTGCAACATCGTTCATCGCGCTTTTCGACGCCGTACAACGTTGCCTGGACGCCAGCCCTCGTCGCCCTTCAGCGCGAGACAGCTCCTTTCTGGCGTTCCAGTTGTGGGCATGGATGCATGGACTCACCGACCTGCGGATCAGCAAGCCCGAGATGCCATGGCCGGCGATCGACGCCCTGCTCGACGCCACGCTGTCCGATCTAGGACTGTCAGCCCATGGACGTTGACGGCCCCGACTACCCGGCCAGGGTCGCACCGACGAGGGTCGACCTGCCCAGCCTGGATGCGGCGGTCAGCGACTGCCGGGCGTGCCCGCGACTCGTCCAGTGGCGCGAAGAGGCGGGGCTGGTCAAGCGGGCGGCCTACCGCGACTGGACGTACTGGGCCCGGCCGGTGCCCGGATACGGACCGGGCGACGCACGGATCGCGATCGCAGGACTGGCTCCGGCGGCCCACGGCGGCAATCGGACCGGGCGGGTGTTCACCGGGGACCGCAGTGGTGACTGGCTCTACGCGGCGATGCACCGCGTCGGGTTGGCCAATCAGGCGACGTCGGTGTCCATCGACGACGGCCTTCGGCTGACCGATACCCGCATCTTCGCCGCCGTCCGATGCGCCCCACCGGCCAATAAACCGACTCCAGCCGAACGGGACACCTGCGCGCCATGGATGGCCCGGGAACTGACTCTGCTGCCTGATCTCCAGGTCGTGGTCGTGCTCGGCCAGTTCGGCTGGAACGCGCTCTGGCCGGTACTGGCCGGTATGTCGTATCTGATTCCGCGCCCTCGGCCGCGGTTCGGTCACGGTGTGCAGTTCGCGATCGAGCATCCTGACCGCCCGCCTTTGCAGGTGCTCGGCTGCTATCACGTCAGCCAGCAGAACACCTTCACCGGCGTGCTTACCGAGGCGATGCTCGACGCTGTTCTCCGCCGCGCCCGCGCGATGACGGGCGCGGGCGCTGGCCCTGACGAGCCTCACTAGGCTCGCCTGCATGTGGAGAGGGCAGTGACCGGTACCCGTCAGCGCATCCTGGTGGTCGGCGGCGGGTACGTGGGCCTCTATGCGGCACTTCGGTTGCAGCGCAAGCTGACCCGGGGTGCTGCGGAGGTCATCGTCGTCGATCCGCAGCCGCACATGACCTACCAGCCATTCCTCCCTGAGGCAGCAGCGGGGTCCATCGAGCCACGCCATGTGGTCGTACCGCTGCGTCGAGTCCTCAAGCAGTGCACCGTGGTCACCGGCGCAGTCACCCAGATTGTGCACAAGGACCATTCGGCGACCGTGCAGCCCTCCAATGGTGCGCCCTACGAGATCGGCTACGACATCCTCGTCGTCGCCCCCGGCTCGGTGGCCCGGACTCTGCCGATCCCGGGTCTGGCCGAAGGTGCGATCGGGTTCAAGAACGTCGGTGAGGCGATCTTCCTGCGCAACCAGGTGCTGTCCTGCTTGGACACCGCCGCTTCGACGACCGAGCAGGCCGTCCGCCGGCGGGCGTTGACGTTCACCTTTGTCGGGGGTGGCTATGCCGGGATCGAGGCTTTCGCCGAACTCGAGGACATGGCCCGGTACGCGGTAAAGAAGTACTACCCGCAGATCGCCGCGGACGAGATGCACTGGGTTTTGGTGGAGGCCAGCCCGCGGATCCTGCCCGAGGTGAGCTTGGACCTCGCGGCCTACACCGTCGACCAACTACTGCGCCGCGGCATGGACATCCGGCTGAACACCCGTCTGGAGTCCATGGTCGACGGGCAGGTAGTGCTGGGTGACGGGGACAGCTACGCGTGCGCCACAGTCGTGTGGACTGCGGGTGTCAAGCCCAACCCGCTGCTTGCGAATACTGACTTGCCGCTGGATGCCAAGGGCCGGATCGAGTGTGAGGCAACGCTGCGGGTCCGTGGTCGGGCCGACGCCTGGTCGGCCGGTGACTGTGCGTCGGTACCGGACCTGAGCGTAGGCATCGGGGCGCGTACGCCGCCCAGCGCACAGCACGCCGTACGCCAGGCGAAGGTACTTGCCGACAACATCGTCTCGGTCCTACGTGGCGGCGCGCCGTCGGCGTACTCGCACAAGAACGCCGGATCGGTGGCCAGCCTCGGGCTCTATCAGGGCGTCGCTCAGATCTACGGGATCAAGATCAGAGGCGTCCTTGCCTGGTTCCTGCACCGGACCTACCACGTGAGCCGCGTGCCTACGTTCAACCGCAAGATCCGGGTGCTCGCCGACTGGACGCTCGCGCTGTTGTTCCGTCGGGAGATCACCTCACTCGGCCAGATCCAGGATCCACGCAGAGAGTTCACCAGTGTCGCCGAGACGTCTGGAGCGGCCTAGAGTCTCTTTCTGCCCCCGTAGCCCAATGGCAGAGGCAGGCCCCTTAAAAGGGCTCCAGTGTGGGTTCGAGTCCCACCGGGGGCACCGATCGGGCCGGGCTCGCGTCGGATAAGTACAAGAGAAGCAAGAACTGCTCGATCATGGAACCGTGGCGAGCGGCTGAGCGTTATTCTGGGCAGTAACACGTCTGCGACGAAGGAGCCATTGGTGAAGAGTTCGAATCCCGCCCTGGGCCGCATTCCCAGCGGCCAGGGTCATGCGACGTGGAACCAGGGCGCGGCGCAGAACGCGCCGTCCTCGGGGCAACTCCAGGACATGTACGCGCAGCCGTCCTATGCACCGCCTGGCTATCAGGCCCCATCGCGATACATGACGATCGACGACGTCGTCACCAAGACCGGGATCACCCTGCTGGTCACGATCCTGTCGGCCGCGGCCACCTGGTTGCTGCTCGAGCCTGAGCAGTCCATGCCGCTGGCCATCGGCGCTGTTCTCGTCGGATTCGTGCTCGGCCTGGTGATCGCCTTCAAGACGATCACCAACCCCGCCGCGATCCTGGCCTACGCCGCCATCGAGGGCGTTTTCCTCGGGGCGATCAGCGAGGTCTTCGAGCTCATCTATCCGGGCATCGTGATCCAGGCGATCATCGGCACGATGGGGGTTTTCGTCGGAATGCTCGTGGTCTACAAGACCGGAGCCATTCGGGTCACTCCTCGACTTCAGCGGTGGGTCATCGGCGCCGGCATCGGCGTTCTCGTACTCATGCTGGTCAACCTGGTCGCCGGCTTCTTCACCGAGGGCGGGCTCGGCTTGCGGGACGGCGGCCCGTTCGCGATCGGGTTCAGCCTGCTGGTCATCGGCATCGCGGCGTTCTTCCTGCTGTTGGACTTCGACATGATCGACCAGGCCATCCGCCGGGGCGCTCCGGAGAAGTTCGCCTGGTACTCGGCCTTTGGGCTTTTGGTCACCCTGGTCTGGCTGTACCTGGAGATCCTGCGGCTGCTGAGCTACTTCCGCGAGTAGCCCGCAAGCTACTGACCCGGCACCACGAGGCCCGGCTTTCTCATCGAGAGAGCCGGGCCTTCGTCTGCTCGGTCATGAAACCTGGCGGTTTCCGTCAAGACCGCCAGGATTTCAGCCTTCCCTGGACGTCAGGACATCCGCTCGAGCACCATGGCCATGCCCTGGCCCCCGCCGACGCACATCGTCTCCAGCCCGAATGTCTTGTCCCGCGAGCGCAACCCGTTGAGCAACGTTCCGGTGATCCGAGCGCCGGTCATGCCGAACGGGTGCCCGACCGCGATAGCGCCGCCGTGCACATTGAGCCGGTCCAGGTCGATACCCAGGTCGCGGTAGCTCGGGATGACCTGCGCGGCGAAGGCCTCGTTGATCTCGACCAGGTCCATGTCGCCGATGCTCATGCCGGCCCGGGACAATGCCTGCTCGCTTGCCTGGACCGGGCCGAGGCCCATGATCTCCGGGGACAACGCGCTCACGCCCGTGGAGACCACCCGAGCCAATGGGGTGATGCCGAGTTCCCGCGCTTTGCTGTCGCTCATGACGATGACCGCAGCCGCCCCGTCGTTCAGCGGGCAGCAGTTGCCTGCGGTGACCCGGCCGTCGGGGCGGAATACCGGCTTCAGCTGGGAGACCGCGTCGAGGGTGACTCCCGCGCGCGGGCCGTCGTCAGCGCTGACGACTGTGCCATCGGGGGTGGTGACCGGTGTGATCTCACGTTCCCAGAAGCCGTCGGCGATGGCCTGCTCGGCAAGGTTCTGGCTGCGTACGCCGAACTCGTCCATGTCCTGCCGGCTCACGTTCTTGGTGAGCGCCAGATTCTCCGCCGTCTGGCCCATGGCGATGTAGACGTCGGGCAGGTCGCCCTGGCTACGGGGGTCCGCCCAGGCGTCGGCCCCGCTCTCGGCAACCTTTGTCGTGCGTGTGGTCGCTTGCGCGAAGGCCGGATTCTGGGTGTTCGGCCAGCTGTCGCTGTTGCCGGTGGCGAAGCTGGACACCATCTCGACACCGGCCGAGATGAAGACATCCCCCTCGCCGGCCTTGATCGCGTGCAGCGCCATCCGGGTGGTCTGCAACGACGACGAGCAATAGCGGGTGACGGTCAATCCGGGCAGCTGGTCCTGTCCCAGCAGGATGGCGACCACCCGGCCCAGGTTGAAACCCTGCTGTCCGCCCGGTAGTCCGCAGCCCAGCATCAGGTCGTCGATGTCGGTGGGATCCAGCTCAGGCACCTTGTCCAGGGCCGCCTGCACGATGGTGGCGGCCAGGTCGTCCGGGCGGAGGTCCTTGAGCGATCCCTTGAATGCTCGCCCGATGGGGGAACGGGCGGTGGCGACGATAACGGCTTCGGGCATGAGGGGCTCCAATCGATGTGGCGGATCAGTACGTTGCGGGCGAACCAGCGGCATCGAGGATCATCGGCTCCAAGGCATCGACCCAGATCCGGGCACCGTCCACCGAGGGATGCCAGCCATCCTCGGACAGCAGGCCGGGATCGGCCCGAAAGACCGGGCCGCACTGCTTGGCGAGGTCCACCGGCAGGCCACCGGCTGCCCGAGTGGCGACCAACTGCAGCTTGGCAACCCGCCGGGACCGCCAGCCGGCCACGACCCGGAGCGGCTGGGCCAAACCCCTCGCGGCGGCGAGGTCCGGCGCCGTCCCGACCACCACCGGCACTCCGCTCTCACGCAACCGGCGTACCGCATCGACGACGCCGTAGGACACCGAACTCGACCGGGTCAGGCGCAGCGCATCGTCAGATCCGATGACCAGTACGGCCAGGTCCGGTCGGCCCAACAGTGCTCTGGAGACCTGCGGTCCGAGATCACCGGTACGGGATCCGGCGATGGCGAAGCCGGACAGTTCCACCCGCCAGCCTGCGGCGGCGAGGCGTCCGGCGAGCTGTCCCGGCACGCTCTGCTCGACCGTGCTCACGCCATATCCGGCCGCCGCCGAGTCGCCGAGGACTGCTAATCGCAACGGCGGGTCACCGCTGACTCCGAACGTGCCGGTGATCGGTGGCGGATCGGACAAGGCGGTGGGGTCGCGACGTGTCGCCGCGATCAGCTGGCCGGCCAGGACCGCTCCGGCCGCACCCACGCCACCAGCGATCGCTCCGACGCCCGCCCGCGCAACACGACCGGCAAGCGCGTGCCGCTTTCGGCTCATCGGTGGCTCGCCTCTTCCGGGGAGTCGGTCTTGACGCAGTCCTCGGCCTCGACCATGGCCAGCGGGCGGCGGCGTCGCAGCCGGGCCCAGCCCGAGGACACGGGGGCATCCGCATCGGCCTGGGACACCTCGGTGCCGGCTCGTACGGCCGCTCGGTGTGCCGCGTGTTCGACCGAGGTGACCCTTTCCTTGCCAAAGGCCCGGTCGCGGCGCTCGCCAGCCTCGGGCCACAGCCCGAGAGCGGCAGCCGAGGTGGGCAGCAGCACAGCGGCGGCCGCGGCGTACCCCTCGGCAGAGGGATGGAACTCGTCGGCGCTGAACATGCTGGGTTCGCGGTCGAACGTCGGACCCAGGATCGCCCCGAGAGACACCGTACGACCGCCGGCCCTGACCACAGCCACGGTCTGCAGGGCCGCGAGTTGTCGACTCCATCGACGGGCGATGAACCGCAGTGGTTGGCGCACCGGCCGAATCGTGCCGAGATCAGGGCAGGTCGCCACCACAACCTCGCATCCGGTCTCCCTCAGCCGGGTCACGGCCTGGGACAGGAACCTGACCGACACCGACGGCCGGGTCCGCGAGGTGACGTCATTGGCGCCGATCATGATGATGGCCAGGTCGAGATCCGGAGTCTCGTCGAGGGCCAGCGAGACTTGAATGTCGAGACCGCGAGATTCTGCGCCGATCCAGGCCAATCGGGTGAAGTTGACCGGCCGTGCGGCGAGTTCGCTCAACGCACTGACGATCAGTACGCCGGGTGTCTCGTTGGTCGAATCGACGCCCACACCGACCGCGCTGGAATCTCCCAGCAGCGCGACGTTGATCGGCCGACCCGGAAAGTCTCCGTAAACGCCGTCGCCGGTCGGGGGACCCAGAATCGGGCTTCGTAGCTCCACGACCCGCCGGGCGGAGCGGGATTGAGTCATGATCAGGCTCATCAGACCACCAGCGACCGCGCCGACGCTGCCCACGGCGATCGCCGTCCCGAGAGCCGCGCGACGCACGGTGCCGCCGTTCATACCCGTCTCACTGTGTCGAGGTTAGTCCTGCCCGTAGGGTGAGGACCGTGCGTTTCGTCGACAGCGTGGTCGATCTGATCGGGAACACCCCGCTGATCCGATTGCGCCGGATCGGAGCGCCGGCACCCGCCCACCTGGCGGCCAAGGTCGAGTACTTCAACCCCGGTGGCTCGGTCAAGGACCGGATCGCCGTGCGGATGATCGACGCGGCCGAAGCCTCGGGGGCGCTGGTCCCCGGCGGCGTGATCGTGGAACCCACCAGCGGCAATACCGGGGTCGGGCTTGCTCTGGTCGCTCAGCAGCGCGGCTATCGGTGCGTCTTCGTCTGCCCCGACAAGGTGTCCAACGACAAGATCAACGTGCTGCGGGCTTACGGCGCCGAAGTGGTCGTCTGCCCGTCGGCGGTGCCCCCCAAGCACCCGGAGTCCTACTACAAGGTGTCGGATCGCCTGGCCAATGAGACGCCGAAGGCATGGAAGCCCGACCAGTACTCCAACCCGCAGAACGCCCAATCGCACTACGAAACCACTGGCCCGGAACTCTGGCAGCAGACCGAGGGTGCGATCACGCACTTCGTGGCCGGTGTCGGCACCGGCGGAACGATCAGCGGCACCGGGCGCTACCTGAAGGAGGTCTCCGACGGCCGGGTCAGGATCATCGGCGCCGATCCGGAGGGGTCGGTGTACTCCGGTGGAACGGGCCGCCCCTATCTCGTCGAAGGCGTCGGTGAGGACTTCTGGCCGCGCGCCTATGACCCTCGCGTCCCGGACGAGATTCTCGCCGTCTCTGACCGGCACTCCTTTGCAA
>Ga0136630_1000653_pt1 | contig 13657 bp, 14 predicted proteins | sample AntDrymUQ5682106_2_FD_105496 | JGI IMG/M metagenome (GOLD analysis project Ga0136630, IMG submission 105496) | Polar desert sand microbial communities from Dry Valleys, Antarctica - metaG UQ568 (21.06) | ecosystem: Environmental > Terrestrial > Soil > Desert | place: Antarctica: Dry Valley...
CCAGCGGTGGGACGCCGCCGCGGACCGCGTCGCGGCGCACCTGCGCTCCCGGGGCGGCACCGCGGCGTTCGCCACCCTCGGCGATCCCGCCGTGTACTCGACGTTCAGCTACCTCGCGGCCGGTGTCACCGCTGCGCTGCCCCACGTGCGGGTGCGCACCATCCCCGGCATCACCGCCATGCAGGCCGCGGCGTCCGCGGTGGGGGTGATGCTCGGGGAGGGCTGCGAGCCGGTCACCCTGGTGCCGCTGGCCCGCGATCTGACCGCGCTGGACGCCGCGCTGGCCACCGGCGGCACCGTCGTCGCCTACAAGGGCGGCCGCCGGCTGGCGGAGCTGCGCGACCGGGTCGCCGCCGCCGGGGCGCTGGACCGCGCGTGGTGCGCCGAGCACCTCGGGACACCCGACGAGAAGGTGGTCCCGCTGGCCGAGGTCGATGCCGTGGGCTACCTCTGCACGGTGCTGGTGCTGCCCGTCCGCCGGGGGAGGGGGCAGCAGCTGTGACGGGTCGGGCGCTGCGCACCGGGTTCACCACCGGCGCGTGCTCGTCGGCTGCGGCCAAGGCCGCGGTGACCGCGCTGCGCGACGGCACCGCACCGGCCACGGTGGACATCGCGTTCCCCTCCGGAGACCGGCACACGTTCGCCGTGCACTCCGTGGTCGTCGACGGGGCCCCAGTCGATCCGGTGGCGGCCACCGCGGTGGTGGTCAAGGACGCCGGCGACGATCCCGATGTCACCCATGGCGCGCACCTCACGGTCACGGTGGCCTGGCGCTCCGACGGGGAGGTGGTGCTCCGTGGTGGGACCGGCGTGGGCACCGTGACCCGGGACGGGCTGGGCCTTCCGGTCGGCGAGCCCGCGATCAACCCGGTGCCGCGGACGATGATCACCCTCGCGGTGCGCGAGGCCGCCGGGGAGCGCGGTGTGGACGTCACGATCAGCGTTCCCGACGGCGAGCGGCGGGCCCGCCAGACCACCAACCGCCGCCTCGGCATCGTGGGGGGCATCTCGATCCTGGGCACCACCGGCATCGTCCGGCCGTTCTCCACGGCGTCGTGGCGGGCGTCGGTGGAACAGGCCGTCAGCGTGCTGGCCGCGCAGGGCGTGCCGACCCTGGTACTGGCCACCGGGGGGCGCACCGAGCGCGGTGCCATGCGCCTGCTGCCGCACCTGCCCCCGGTGTCGTTCGTCGAGGTCGGGGACTTCACCGGCTCCGCGCTGGCCAGGGCGGTCGAGCACGGCCTGGACGAGGTCGTGTTCGTCGGCATGATCGGTAAGCTGACCAAGCTGGCCGCCGGAGGGATCGCGACGCACCACACGAAGGCAGGGGTGGACACCGTGTTGCTCGCCGAGATCACAGCGGCGCAGGGCGGGAGCGCGGAACAGGCCGCCGAGGTCCGCGGAGCACGCACGGCGCGGCGGGCCTACGAGGTGTGGGAGCCGGCCGGGATGCTGCGGGCCTGCGGTGACGACGTGTGTGCCCGGGTCTCCGTGACGCTGCGCCGGCACTCGGCCGACGCGGGGCGGGAGCTGACCGCGCGGGTCGCGATGGTCGACTTCACCGGGACGCGGGTGGTGGCCGCCACCGAGCCGGAGTGGGTGAGATGACCCTCACCGTGCTCGGACTGGACGGCGCGCAACTGCCCGCCGGAGGTGCCGAGGCGCTGGCTGCAGCCGAGGTGGTGGTGGGGACGGAGCACCAGTTCGACGTCGTGCCGGTGCCGGCCGAAGCCAGCCGGCTCGACATCGGTGTGCTCGACGGGCTCGATGGTGAACGCCCGGCCGTGGTGTTGGCCAGTGGGGACCCGGGGTTCTTCGGCATCGTGCGCTCGCTGCGGGACCGGGGTCTGCATCCGCGGGTGCTGGCCGGGCGCTCCAGCGTCGCGCGGGCGTTCGCGCTGCTCGGACGCTCCTGGGACGACGTCACCGTGGTCTCGGCGCACGGCCGGGCGTTGGGCCCGGCGCTCAACGTGTGCCGGTCCCGGCGGGCGGTCGCGGTGCTCACCGCGCCCGGTGCCGGCGCGCCGGAGATCGCGGCCGGGCTGGGAGGCTGGCAGCGCACCCTGCTGGTCGCCGAGGACCTCGGCGGGCCCGGCGAGCGCGTTCGGCGCCACATCAGCGGGCCGGTCGCAGAGCCGCACCTGGTGCTGTGCCTGGCCGACGAGCACGCGGTGCCGGCCCGCGGTTGGATCGCCGGAGGCGAGCCGGTGCCGCCGGCCAGCGGATGGGCACTGGGGGAGGACGAGTTCTCCCACCGCGACGGGATGATCACGAAGCCGGAGGTCCGAGCACTGGTACTGGCCCGGCTCGCCCCCGGCCCGGGCCGGCTGGTGTGGGACGTCGGCGCCGGCTCCGGCTCGGTGGGAGTGGAGTGCGGGCGGCTCGGCGCGGCGGTGCTGGCCGTCGAGCGGGATCCGGCGCAGTGCGTCCGGCTGGTCGCCAATGCCTACGGGCACGGGGTGGACGTCCGGCTCGTCCAGGGCACGATGCCCGGCGCCCTGGAGGGACTGCCGGATCCGGACGCGGTGTTCGTCGGCGGGGGCGGGGTGGACACGGTGTCGGCCTGTGCGAGGGCCGCGCCCCGCGTCGTGGTGGCGCTCGCGGCACTGGACCGGGTCGCGCCGTGCCGGGCGGCGCTGCGCGAGGCCGGGCATACGGTCGACGGGGTGCAGCTCGCGGCGTCCCGGCTCGCGGAGCTGCCCGACGGGTCGGTCCGGCTGGCGGCGACCAACCCCGTGGTGGTGCTCTGGGGCGTCCGGGAGCCGCGGTGAGCCTGGTCGTGGGCCTCGGCTCCTCGCTCGGGGTGCGCGTCGACGCGGTCCGGGCGGTGCTGGAACGCGCCCTGGACGGTCGGCACGCGGACGTGGTCGCGTTCGCCACCGTCGACCGGCGCGGGTCCGAGCCGGGCCTGGTGGCGGTGGTGGCCGAGCACGGCGTCCCGCTGCGCTGCTATTCCGCGACGCGGCTGGATGCGGTGGACGTGCCCCATCCCAGCGACGCGGTGCGCGGGCACGTCGGCACCCGCAGCGTCGCGGAGGCAGCCGCGCTGCTCGCGGCGCATGACCTCGGCGGGGGAGCGCTCGTGGTGCCCAAGTTGCGGGGCGAGCAGGTGACGGTGGCGGTCGCGGAGCTGGTCCCACTGTCCGACCCACTGCCGCTGGCCATCAGCTCGGCATGCACCGCCTGCGGGGCGTGCCTGCGCACCTGCCCGGAGCGGGCGCTGCGCGCCGCCCCGCAGCGACCGCTGGTGATCGGCTCGCGGTGCTCGTCGTGCGGGGAGTGCGTGGAGATCTGTCCCACCGACGCGATCACCCTCAGCGGGGAAGGGCCGTGATGCCGCCGGTGGCCGGCCCCGTGGCCCATCCGTCGCCGGCCGGACGGATTTAGTCGTCGTACAATGGCAGGCATGCAGACAGTACGGCCTGGGTCAGATCCTTGTCGAAGTAGGGGAGCATGCTCGTGAAGTCGGGACAAGAGTTGATCTCGAGCACGAGTGGACCACGCGCCGTCCGCAATATGTCAATGCCTGCATGGCCGAGTCCAACGGCTCGGGCGGCATCTTCGGCCAACTTCTTCTCGTCTGGTGTCAAGTCGACAGGATGCTGAGTTGCTCCACCGGCGACATTGCTTCGCCAGTCATTACCGGCGGCTGTCCGCAGCGTCGCTGCCAGTAGATGCCCGCCTGTTATCACAGCCCTGATGCTTCGCCCGTAGAAGTCTGCGACTTCCGGTTGCACGACCAGCGCCCCAGGTCCCTCGGCTTCAAGCTCATGGAATGTCTTTGCCAGTAAGGTAGCCTGCCCAGCGCGACGAACCCATCTACCCTGTGCCCCGTGAGTGCGCTTGATGACCACCGGATATCGGATCTCGTCGGCCACTGCGAGGGCACGTTCCAAGTCAAGTGAGCAGACCGTGCTCGGAACCTGGGGAAGTGACGCCGTCGCCAACTGCACGGCCGTCGATGCCTTGTCGTCCGCGGTCAGCACGCTGTCTACCGGGTTCTGCGTGTACGCATGTCGCGAAAGTATACGGAATGCATGTGCTGCCGTCGGGTACCCGAAAAGCAGATAAGGAGCAAGACTAGTAATTTCAACAGCTCCCGCTGCGTCGTAGACTGCCACGTCCCCATTTAACCCGATATCGACTGTGAGTGTCGGAAGGTCGATAGCTCGAACCGGAATGCCGCGTGTGGCCGCCGCCTCGACAAGCCGGGTGGGTACATTCGTTGCATACGGATTGCGCGCAACGCCAAGCCTCATGTAGCCAAGCTTCATGTAGCAGTGCCTCCCCGTCTTCGGGTCATGGCAAGCTGGAGTATGGCGCCCGCGACGTCGCGGCCAGTGGTCGCAGAAATTCCCACGAAGCCAGCCCAGGCATCTACCTCCAGGACTCGAATGGCTCCGTCTTCGTCCTCGATGAGGTCGACGCCACCATAGTCGAGGTGACAGGCTTCCAATGCTGCTACCGCAGTGCGTGCCGCCGGATGATCCAGTGAAAGCCGGGTGGAAGTGGCACCGAGTTCAAGGTTGGCCCTGATTTCGCCCGGAGCTGCCTGGCGCTGCATCAGTGCCACACAAGCATCATCGACCACGAAAGCGCGCAAGTCACGGCCCCCCCCTTTGACCAGCGGCTGCACAAGGTAGTGCTCCCTCACCAGGGGTAAACTCCACTGCTGTGCTCGACTACCTTCCCAGGCCGCCAACAGCTCGCCCGTGGACCTGAAAGCGTAGATTCCTTCACCGCGAACCCCGTGAGCCGGCTTCAGAACCACGTCTTTAACTTCAAGGGGATCCAGCGCTTCTTGGCTCGGTTCGACGAACGCGACTGTACGAACGATGGGTACCTGAGCCTGGTCCAATGCGATGGAGGTCAGCAACTTATCTCTCGAGCGATATGCCGCGCCAGGTTCATTCAAGACGACGGCTCCTTCAGAAGCCCACAGTTTCAATGCGGGGATCACAAGTCCTTGAAATGCTGCCACGGTACGGTGGAGGATGACGGCGGGTCGCACCTGCTTGCCGTCATAACCACACCGGATTCCAGCTTCGGTGCAGTAGATCTGAAGCCGGTGCGGCTCCCAAGTCGTCAGCTGAATACCCCGTTTGCGTGCGGCTTCGCACAGCAGCGTCCAATTGGGATGCCGTACTTCGGGATAGTGCAGCACCACAATGTCGTTCATCTCGAGAATTGTACACGCGCGAGTGGCCGGATATGATGACCGTCAGCCGCAGTTGAACAGCTTTCCATCCGCCTTCCGTGAGGGGTGGTCCGGGCGGCAGGAAAGCGAGCAGGACATCACTCAGCCCATCAGGGGCTGAAGCCGGTGCCGCAAGCTCCCGGCGCCCGGCCGGGCCGAGGTTGGAGGTGGGCTCGTCGAGTACCAGCGCCTCCGGATGCATCGCCAACCCGGGTGGCCACCGCGGCCCGGGCGCCACTCGGCCCTCGGCCTCCTGGACGTCGACGTTGACCCGCCGCGACGGTCACATCTTGTCACCGCACAAGAACTGTCACAATGGACACCGTGATCGCTGATGAGCACCAGGTGGCCGGCGTGCTGCGTTCGGCCGGCGCACGGTTTGCTCTGGTGCACGGCAGCCGGGCGGGCGGCGGGGCACGCCCGGACAGCGACCTGGATGTCGGCGCCTGGTGGGGGGAGGAACCTCCCGCGTCCTGGGAGGTAGGTGTGCCCGACGGCGTGGACCTCGTCGTGCTCGACACCGCACCGCTGTGGTTGTCCGGGCGGATCGCCCAGGAGGGCCGCCTGCTGTTCGATGACGACCCGCGGGCGCGGGTGCGCTGGCAGGCGGAGACCCGGCTGCGCTATCTGGACGAGATCCCGGCCATCCGGGAGCGCTACCGTCGTCGTCGGATCGAGCTGGCCGGTAAGATGCCAGGTGGTTGATCAGGAGCGGCTCGACCGGCTGCTCGACCGCGTTGCCTCCGACCTGAAGGTCTTGGACGGGTACCGCGCTGCCGCCGGGGACCTGCTCGATGATCCCATCCGGCTTGCGGCAGTGAAGTACCACTTCATCACGGCCATCGAGGGTTGTGCCCGGATTGCGCATCATGTGATCGCCTCGGAGGGCTGGCGTGTTGCGGAGTCCAACGCCGATGCGGTGCGCACGCTTGGTGCGCAGCGGGTGGTGCCCGCCCCGACCGCCGAGGCCGTGGCCAGGGCGGTCGGCTTCCGCAACGTGCTGGTCCACGAATACACCGACGTCGACGACGGACGGGTGCGCGACAACCTCCAACGCCTCGCTGATCTGGAGGCGTTCGTGTCGCAGGTGGCGGCCTGGTCCGGCGGGGAGCAGTAGGGCGGCGAGGAGATTCGACGGTTCAGCCGAGGACGTGTGCGAGCCAACCCCGCCAGGCTTCCTCGACGGCGGCGTGGTCGGCTCCGTCGGAGTAGATGTGGTGGCTGATGGCCACCGGCATGCCGATCGTGGCCCTATCGTGGAACCGGATCAGGGCGTCGGCGGTGCGCACGCCCAGGAAGGTCGGGGAAACGTAGTCGACAACACTCTTGATCGGCGCGAGCCCGTCGAGCTCCAGGTGGACCTGTTCCCCGATGGCCACCTGCGAGCCCAGGCCGAGCGCAGGCCCCAGCCGTGTCCATGCACCCTGAATGCCCGAGGAGGCGGGGGCTTCGGCTTCCACGTAGGTGGCGGGCCGTCCGGGGAAGTGCTGCAGGTACTGGGCCAGGGTGTGCAGGTACATGTCCCAGCCGCGGCTGGTCATGCGCTCGTACTCGTCGCCCCACTCCTCGCCGAGGATGCCGCTGTGCACGAACCGCAGGATGGTGCTGCTGCCTGCACGGCCCTCGACGAGGTACTCGAACGCCTGGGTGGAGCCGTCCTCCGCTTCGGGGGTGCGGATGGCGAGGCGCCGAGGCGGGTCCCAGGCGGTCACGTCGGCCCCGTCTGGGTCGAGGTCCATCGGCATGAACCACGCAGCGAGCCCAGGGCCCGTGGCGATCGCCTCCCACACCTGCTCTGGGGTCGCCTCGAGGGTGACTTCCTTGCGCACCTCGAACTCGCGGGGCATCTCAGCCCTCCTCCGTCTGGCTGTCGTTCGCCGGTGTCGCGGCAGGGGTCTTCACGCTGGGATGGACGGCGACGACGACGCGGTGGTCGCGTCCCCGGGGGGCACTCTCGTCGTGGTACTTGGCGACCAGATGGGTGACGGCGCTGGCCAGCTCCTCGGCGAAAGCGGCGCGGTCGGCTGCCGAGGCGAAGCGCACCTCGCCGTCGATGGCAAAGGTCGCCACTCGCTGCCGGGCCCGTGCGGCGTCTCCGGTGAGCTGGCCGACGTCCCGGACCAGTCGGGCGGCGACGGCGAGCAGCCAGCGCGCCGACAGCTGGTCGGGTGAGCGAGTGGGGTCGGGAGCCACCGGTGCCAGCGCGGCCGGGGAGATCACGTAAGAAGCTGCCGTCGCCTGCATGACGCGCTCGGTGCAGTTGCCCTTCCTGCGCTCCTCGACCAACCGGACGAGCCCGTGATCCTCGAGCACCCGCAGGTGGTAGTTCACCTTCTGCCTCGGCAGGTCGACGCGAGCCGCGAGCGTCGCGGCGGACGCCTGCTCCACCAGCTCAGCCAGCAGCCGGGCCCGGACGGGGTCCAGCGACATCCCCGCTGCCGCAGGGTCTTCGATCACGGCCACCTCAAGCATGGAGCCACACTGGCACCGACGATTCGTACTGTCAAGGAAACGTGGCCTGTCGGAGATGGCGTGCGGGGAGCGCGTAAAGATCTATCCCACCCGACACGATCCTCCTCAGGAGGAAGGGCCGGGGTCGTGCCCCCGTAGCCGGCCGGGGAAAGGTGTGCCGTCTTTGGCATGACACCCTTCCCCTGGTTCGTGGAGGATCGTCGCTGGCCGTGGGTGACGAGCGGTGTGGTCGTGCCGGGCATTCGGCCAGGTCGGCGGCGCATCGCCGTGTGCGCCACGCTGTGACGGTCACCGGACTGCCGTCCGCCAGCAGTGTGCCGTGGGTGCCGGCCAGCTCCAGACCCTTGGCGGTGAGCCGCCGGCCCTTCGGGTTCACGACCACGACCACGGTGACGGAGTCACCCGTGCGCATGGTCCAGACCGGCATGCCGTCCGTCGTCTCGCCCTGCGGGTCGTCGTACGGCCGGGAGCCGTAGACGGCGCCGCCGTTGGTCGGCAGCCAGGAACCGAAGCCGTTCAGCCGGCTGAGCTGCTCCGGCGGGATGGTGGCCGGTACCTGTCTGCCGGTGAACGCCTACGCTCCTGCGAGTAGGACGGAAACGAGGACGGCGGATGGAGCTCCTGCACTCGGGCAAGGTCCGGGAGGTGTACGCGGACGGCGAGGACGTCGTCCTGATCGCCTCCGATCGCGTGTCGGTCTACGACGTCGTGCTCCCGACACCGATCCCGGAGAAGGGCAAGCTCCTCACCCAGCTGTCGCTGTGGTGGTTCGATCAGCTCTCCGACATCGTGCCGCACCACGTGATCTCCGGAACCGACGTGCCAGCTCAGTGGGTCGGCCGCGCGGTCCGCTGCCGACGACTGGACATCGTCCAGGTCGAGTGCATCGCGCGTGGGTACCTGGCCGGCCTCGGGCTCAAGGAGTACGAGAAGCACGGCTCGGTGTCGGGAGTACCGCTGCCCGAGGGTCTGGTGGAGGGAGCAAAGCTGCCCGAGCCGATCTTCACGCCGACCACCAAGGTCAGCGGAGGCGCACACGACGAGTTCATCACCTACGACGACGTCGTCGACCAGGTTGGCCCCGAGCTCGCTGCCCGGCTGCGGGACCTGACCCTCCGGCTGTACTCGCGAGGTGCCGAGATCACCGCCCGCACGGGCATCATCATGGCGGACACCAAGTTCGAGTTCGGCTGGTCCGCCGAGGGTGCGCTGGTGCTCGGTGACGAGGTGTTGACGTCCGACTCCTCGCGCTTCTGGCCCGCGGACGAATGGGAGCCCGGTCGCACGCAGTTCGCCTTCGACAAACAGTTCGTGCGCGACTGGGCAGCTGGAACCGGGTGGGACAAGCGTCCCCCGGCGCCTCCGGTGCCCGCCGACATTGTTGCCGCTACGCGCGCCCGCTACATCGAGGTCTACGAACGGATCACTGGCCGCACCTGGCCCAGGGAGGAGACGCACTGACCTCGATTCCCGGGAGGCGGGCGTCAGCGGCGGCGAGTTCGGCATTGCCACCCGTGACAGCCTCGTTGACGGCACGGCTGCAGCCGAACGGCTGCCCGCCGGACTCGCGACCGTCGTCATCTTCGCGAGGATCGCCGTGATCCTACTCCGCCACGTGGACGGCCGGGGAGAGATATGCCGTCGCGAGGGTGTGTCGATTTTGTCAACTTCCGATCGTGGATTGACGGAATTGACACATCGTCGTGAAGTGACACCCTTTCCCCTGGCTCGTGGGGTAGCAGCAGGCGCATCACTCAGCCTCCCAGGGGGTTGAAGCCGGCTGGAAGCTCGAGGCGGTGGGCGCTCATGAAGCCGGTGTCGGCGAGCACCTCCCGGGTGGGGCCGTCGGCGACGATCTGGCCGTGGTCGAGCACCAGCGACCGCGGGCACAGCTCCAGTGCGTAGGGCAGGTCGTGGGTAACGAGCAGTGTCGTCATGCCCAGGCGCTTGACCAGGTCGGCGAACTCGCGGCGACCGGCCGGGTCGAGGTTGGAGGTGGGCTCGTCGAGCACCAGCACCTCAGGGTGCATCGCCAGCACGGTGGCCACCGCGGCCCGGCGCCGCTCGCCGAGGGAGAGCCGGTGCGGCGGGCGGTCGGCTGCGTCGGCGAGCCCGACGTAGGACAGCGCCTCGGTGACCCGCTCGGCCAGCGCGTCCCCGGTCAGCCCGAGGTGCGCGGGACCGAACGCGACGTCGCGCCCGACGGTGGGGGTGAAGAGCTGGTCGTCGGGGTCCTGGAACACCACGCCGACCAGGCGCCGCACCTCGGCCAGGGTGCGACGGCTGACCTCGACCCCACCGATCCGCACCGAACCCCCGGACGGGGTGAGCACCCCGTTGAGCTGCAGGACCAGTGACGTCTTGCCGGCGCCGTTGGGCCCGAGCAGCGCGACCCGCTCGCCGGGCTCCACCCGCAGCGACACCCCGGACAGCGCCGAACGCCCGTCCGGGTAGGAGAAGGACAGCTCGCGGACCTCGATCGCGGGCACCCCGCCGGCGGGCCGCGCCGAGCCCACGAAGCGACCCCGGCGGATCGGGATCCGGGCCGCGGAGGTGGGTGCCCTGGTCGCCCGCCGGGCCCGTCGGGCGCCCCGGGGTGGCGCGTCGCCGTGCGGGGTCAACGAGATCGGCGTGCCAATCTTCGCTTCGTAGCCCGGGAGCTGGACCCGGTACGCGCACAGGTCGCAGTTCATCCGGACGTCCCCGTCGACGGCCTCCCGGTAGCGCTCGAGCACCAGCGCGGTCAGCCGGGCGTCGGCCCCGAGGTGCGCCGCACCCCGCACGTCCACCTCGGGATGCTCGGCAGCCCAGGCCGCTGCCTGGTCGTAGATGCGGTGCAGGAGCACGCCGGGGAACAGGAAGAACGGGGCGACGACGATGGTGCCCGCCCCCAGCAGCCGCAGCCGCTCCAGTACGTCGGGCACCCCGGGGGTGGCCACCGAGACGAAGCCCGGCTCGATCATGCCCAGGCCGCGCCCGTCGGCGAGCAGCCGTCCGACCTTCCACAGGTCCGCGCAGGCGTCCGGATCGCTCGACCCGCGTCCGACCAGCGCGACTCCGAGCTTCTCCGGATCGGCATCGTCGGCCGCGTCCCGGACCCGGTCGGTCGCGACGTCCAGCACTCGCGGCTCGATGCCCAGGTCCCGGGCCAGCCGGAACCGGATTCCCGGGTGCCGGGCCCGGGCCCGCGCGATCGCTGCGGGTCCGTCGTTCTTGAGGTGCCCGGCGGAGAGCAGCACCAGTGGCACGCTGACGATCTCCGTCGCGCCCTCGGCGACCAAGGCGTCGACAGCGTCGTCCACGGTGGGCGAGGCGAGCTCGAGGAAGCCGAACCCGACCGGGTCCGGGGCGACCGCCCGGATCGACTCGGCCAGCGCCCAGAACTCCTCCACCCCGTCGGCGTCCCGGCTGCCGTGGCCGACGACGAGCATCGCCCTGCTCACGGCGCCCTGCTCATAGGACCACCGCACCGACCGTCGCGAGGGCCGCGAGCAACGGCACGGCGAGCGCGCCCGCCCACGCCTGCCGGCCGGCGGCGGTGCCGCTGAGCGCGTCGGGCATGGTGCCGGTGTAGCCGCGGGAGGCCATCGCGAGCGCGACCCGCTCGCCTCGCTCGAAGGACCGCACGAACAGTGCGCCGACGGTCCCGGCGATGTCACGGGCCTGCCACAGCCAGCGGGTGTCCCCGCCGCGGCAGGCGCGGGCGGTGCGCAGCCGGCCCAGCTCGGACAGCAGCACCTCGGTGTAGCGCACCATGAACCCGGCCACCGCGGTGAACAGCGGCGGCACCCGCAGCCGCTCCAGTCCGGCGATGATCTCCGGCAGCGGTGTGGTGGCGGCGAGCACCCCGGTGGCGAGCAGACCGAAGGTGGCCTTGAGCGCGATGGCGGTCGCGGCCTGCAGCCCCACCACCGAGAGCCCCAGACCGAGGACGTCGACGTCGGGCGGCTCGCCGAGGAAGGGCAGCGCGAGCACGAAGAGCAGGAACGGCACCTCGACGACCAGCCGGCGCAGCAGCATCAGCGGCGGGAGCTGCGCAACCGCGGCGACCACGGCCACCAGCACCAGGTACCAGGCGTAGGGCCAGAACACGCCTCCCGGGGTGAGCGCCACGGCGAGGACGAACAGGAACGTCGCGGCGACCTTGCACTGCGGCGCGAGGCGGTGCACCGGGGTGTCGGCCGGGATCAGCAGCTCCGCGCCGGGATCGTGGGCGCTCACGGCGCCTGTTCCGTGTCCTGATGTTCCGGCGCTACCTGGACGAGATCGGCGCGCAGCGCGAGCAGCGCCCGTATCACCAACGCGGTCACGATGCCCTCGAACACCGCCACCACGGCGTACACGCCGATGGTCGACACGGCGACGGTGCGCAGCGGTACGCCCGCTGCGCCTCCCACCGCGTACTCGGCGGTGAACAGCACCGACGCGGTGACCACGGAGACGCTGGCCGCCACCCCGCACGCGATCGCGGTGCCGGCGTGCGTGCCGCAGCCCCGCACCCCGGCCAGCAGCCGCCGCAGCCCGAGCAGCACCGGGTAGCCGACCACGGCGGGCACCAGGGCGAGGTTGACCAGGTTGACGCCGAGCACGGAGAGCCCACCGGCCCCGGTGAACAGGGTCTGCACCACGGTGACCACGGTGATCACGACCGGGCCGAACCACGGCCCGAGCAGCGCGACGGCGAGCGTGCCGCCGAGCAGGTGCCCGCTGGTGCCCACCGAAATCGGGATGATCGGGGCCTGGAGCACCAGGAAGAAGGCGGCGGCGAGCCCGGCGAGGGGCACCTGTCGTTCGGTCGACTGCTTCCCGGCTTGCCGGGTGCACACGGCGAGTCCGGCGACGGCGACGGCGGCGCCGGTGGCGGCCAGCGGAGCGGTGACGAATCCGTCAGGGATGTGCACCGCTCACCTCCAACCTCGCGACCTCGCCGATGACGACGGTGAGCGGCGGGGGCAGCCGGAAGTCCGGGAGGTCGGCCAGGGTGCCCCGGACGGTGTGCTGGTGCGGGCGGGTGGCGGCGCTGATCGCGGCGACCGGGGTGTCCGGCGGCATCCCGCCGGCCCGCAGCGCGGCGACGATGCCGCCCAGCGCGGAGCGCCCGGTGAGCACCACCACGGTGCCACCAAGGCGTGCCACCGCGTCCCAGTCGACCTCGCCGGGGTACTCCGGGTCGTCGTTGCCGGCGACGACGGTGAGGGTGCGCGCCAGCTGGCGGACCATCACCGGGATGCCGGCGGCGGCGGGAGCGGCGACCGCAGCGGACACCCCAGGAACGACGTCGACGTCGACCCCCGCCGCGGCGAGCGCGACTGCCTCCTCACCTCCGCGGGACACCACGAACGGGTCGCCGGCCTTGAGTCGCACCACGCAGGTGCCACTGCGGCCCAGCGCCACCAGCAGCTCGTTGACCTCGGATTGCGGGGGAGCGGGCCGCGCGCCGTGCCTGCCCACGCAGTGCCGCGCCGCGGTCGGGGGAGCGATGGCGACCAGGTCGGCCATCGAGGGCCGGTCGTACACGACGTGCTGCGCGCGGGCCAGCAGCTCGCCGCCGCGCCGGGTGAGCAGCCCCGGGTCACCCGGCCCTGCCCCCACCAGGTGCACGGTCATCCCGGTACCGCCAGCTCGCGCGCCGTGACCAGCCAGTCTCCGACCCGGCTGGTGCCCGACGAGCCGACGATCACCACGGTGCGCATCCCGACGTCGCCGGGATCCAGCCCGGCCAGGGTGGCCAGCTCGACGCGCTCGCCGTGGCGTCCGGCATCGGTGACCAGCCCGACGGGGGTGTCCGGGCGCCGGTGCTCGAGGAGCACCTGCACCGCGCGGGCAAGCTGCCAGGGCCGGCCCGCCGAGCGCGGATTGTAGAGCGCGAGCACCAGGTCGGCGGCGGCGACGGCCCGCAGCCGCGCCTCGACCGCCTCCCAGGGGGCGAGGAGGTCCGACAGCGTCAGGCAGGCGAAGTCCCGGGCGAGCGGAGCGCCTAGCAGCGCG
>Ga0136630_1000655_pt1 | contig 13647 bp, 10 predicted proteins | sample AntDrymUQ5682106_2_FD_105496 | JGI IMG/M metagenome (GOLD analysis project Ga0136630, IMG submission 105496) | Polar desert sand microbial communities from Dry Valleys, Antarctica - metaG UQ568 (21.06) | ecosystem: Environmental > Terrestrial > Soil > Desert | place: Antarctica: Dry Valley...
CCCGGGCTCGCGACCGCACTCGTGCCGCGTTGCCGGCGAGGTCGCCCACGCACATGTTCACCTGAGCCAGCGCGATCCTGAACGGTTCCATACCGTCATCCTCGTGCATACCTCGCAATGCCAGTCCTGTGCGACAATGAGCCGGCCGACACTGCGAAATCAGGGAAGTTCCGCACGCGGCGCAACTCCAGGGCTTGTCAAGGCGTGTTAGTAGGTATGGGCGCGTTGACGAGCAGACCGCGAGAGCGAGCAGGTCGATGACGCAGCCATCCGTGCGGATCCGTCGGTTCCGCACAGGCGCCGCCGGACTGGCTGTCCTTTGCCTGCTGTTCGTCGCGACCGGCTGCAGCGAACCATCTGACGCCACAGCAACGGCCGGCACGTCCGCGAAGGCCGTCGATACCTCCGAGCCCAGCCCACAGGCCGCACCGGCCGTCGTCAGCATGGATCCGCCGCTGGGGACCAGCGAATTCGCGCCGATGACTCCGGTCACCATCGCAGCCGGCAACGGCACGCTGACCGAGGTCGCCATCACCGACCCCGACGGCACATCTGTGACCGGCACGCTGTCGCCGGACGGCAAGGTGTGGCGCTCGGACCTTCTCGACTACGACACCAGCTACAGCGTGGCCGCCACAGCGCAGAATGCGGACGGCGTTGCCACCACAGCGCGCGGCTCCATCGATACCGTCGCAGCGCGGACCTACACGATGCCCTACCTGCTGCCCAGCGAGAGCATGGACAGCGTGGGCGTCGGCATGCCGATCGTGGTCACCTTCGACGAGGACATCGAGGACCGGGCAGCCGTTGAAAGGCGTCTGGCCGTCACCACGACTCCGCCGGTGGTAGGAGCGTGGTCCTGGTTCGGCGATCGCGAAGTGCACTACCGCCCGCAGGAGCATTGGGCTCCGGGAACCCATGTCGTGGTCGACGTGGGAGTTTATGGGGTTCACCTCGGCGACGGCATCTACGGCCAGGAGAACAAGCATCTCGAGTTCGACATCCACGACTCGATGGTGGCCCAGGTCGACAACAGTGAGTTGGTCCTGCGGGTGTATCGCAATGGTGCCCTCGAACGTGAGATGCCGACATCAATGGGCAAGTCGGGTTTCGCGACGCCCAGCGGGACCTACCTCGTCATGCAGCAGGACCGGCGGTACACGATGGATTCCTCCACATACGGAACACCGATTGACGATCCGGAGGGCTACCGGACCGAGGTGGAGTACGCCAGCCGGCTTTCCTACTCCGGGATCTTCGTGCACGCCGCACCATGGTCGGTCGGCGATCAGGGCGTACGAAACGTCTCGCACGGATGCCTGAACGTCAGTACGGCCAATGCCGGCTACTTCTACGAGAACTTTGGTTGGGGTGACATCGTCCAGGTCACCGGTACGGGCGTGGCGCTGCAAGCCAGCAACGGTCTCGGCGACTGGAACGTTCCATGGGAGGAATGGATCCTCGGCTCTGCGCTGAGCTGATCTGCGCCGAGCTGACCGAGGCGACGTGTCCGGCGGTGTAACTCGGCGGTAACACGGCGAAGGCAGACTGCCAGATCATGGACCGTCAGCAGGAGTTCGTCCTCCGTACGCTCGAGGAACGAGAGATCCGCTTCGTCCGCTTGTGGTTCACCGACGTGCTCGGTTTCTTGAAATCGGTGGCTGTGGCGCCGGCCGAGATCGAGGCCGCCTTCGCTGAGGGCATCGGCTTCGACGGCTCAGCCATCCATGGCTTCGCTCGGGTCTTCGAATCCGACATGCTCGCCAAACCCGATCCAGGGACGTTCCAGGTCCTGCCATGGCCCAACGAGGCCGGCCCGGACTCCGCCCGAATGTTCTGCGACATCACCATGCCCGACGGTTCACCCTCCTGGGCCGACCCACGGCACGTGCTCCGCCGAACTCTGTCCAAGGCCGCGGACATGGGATTCACCTTCTACACCCATCCCGAGATCGAGTTCTTCCTGGTCAAGGACCTGCCCAGCGACGGCACCGCGCCCCAGGCTGCCGATCACGGCGGATACTTCGACCTTTCCACCCACGATGTGGCCCACGACTTCCGGCGCCAGGCGGTGTTCGCTCTGGAGGCCATGGGTATCTCGGTGGAGTTCAGCCATCACGAGGTAGCCCCGGGCCAGCAGGAGATCGACCTGCGCTACGCCGACGCGCTCAGCATGGCCGACAACATCATGACCCTGCGCCATGTCGTACGCGAGATCGCGCTCGCCCAGGGCGTGCATGCGACGTTCATGCCCAAGCCGTTCACCAATCAGCCCGGTTCGGCGATGCACACCCACGTTTCGCTGTTCGAGGGCGACCGCAATGCCTTCCACGACGCCAGCGACCCGGTGGGCCTGTCCCAGACCGGACGCGGCTTTGTCGCCGGCCTGCTCAAACATGCGGTGGAGATCACTGCGGTCACCAATCAATGGGTGAACTCCTACCGTCGACTGGTGTCCGGGGGAGAGGCACCGTCCTCGGTGTGCTGGGGCCGGGCCAACCGGTCCGCGCTGGTCCGGCTTCCGTCGTACAAACCGGGTAAGGCCAACTCGAGCCGCGTCGAGATCCGTTCACCCGATTCCGCGTGCAATCCCTACCTCACCCTCGCCCTGATGCTCGCCGCGGGGCTTCGCGGAATCGAGAAGGGTTACGTCCTACCGCCCGAGGCCGAAGACGATGTCTGGTCCCTCACCGACACCGAACGGCTGGCCGCCGGCTACGACGACCTACCGCACAGCCTCGACGCGGCGCTGCGGGCCATGGAGAGCAGCGAACTGGTCGCCGAGACACTCGGTGAGCACACCTTTGACTTCTTCCTGCGCAACAAGTGGGCCGAGTGGGCGGACTACCGCCGTGAGGTCACCCCGTTCGAGCTGTCGCGATACCTGCCCGTTCTCTGAGGTCGCCGCTGGCCGGTGGCCGGTATCGGTCTGCTCATCCAGCCTTTGGCTGGAGGTTGGCCGGGTAGCCGCGCTTGGCAACGGTGATCAAAGCGACAACTTCTCCATTCAGGCACCATTCCACACCGTCGACCCACTGTTAGCGTGCGACGCATGGCCGACGGCGAGGTTCCCCTCAGTACCGGCCCGAGCCAGGAAGATCTGCGCACCACTGCGCCGTCGACGGTCAACCCCAACTCGCTGCGAGACTTCCGCAGGCAACTGAGCAAGGGCGAGGACTCCATTGATCCTGCTACGTGGGCCGGCTCGGTGCCTGCAGCGTCCGGTATAGCCCCGCGCGTACGGGTGGGCCGGTCCAGATGGTTCAACCTGCTCTGGCTGCTGCCGATCGGCTTCGTGCTTCTGCGGCTACGGCGGCTACGGCGGCTACGGCGGCTACAACCAAGATCACGAATTCTTTCGGCTACCGGCAAGGCATCTGAGTGCGGAGGACCCGATGAATGAAGGCAAGAAGCCAGGCATGATGGTCGGATCTGAGAGGTCGTCCGGATCGTCATCGCCGCAGAGCACTTCAAGGGACATGCTCACCCGAGCGGTTGACCTGGCCAACCACGCACCCGTCGCTCTACAACGCACAACCCTGGTCTTGGCAGGTCAATGACGACGGTGCCGATCTGTTCATGGACGCGGCGCAGAGCTTCCCCACAACCGACCCCGACAAGCGGGAGATGAGGATCGGCTGCGGCGCTGCGCTGCATCATCTTCAGGTGGCTGTGGCTGCTTCCGGATGGCGTTGTGCCGTGCAGCGTAGTTCCGGTCTGGACGACGGATTGCTGGCCAGCGTGCGCCTCGTCGAACGCTGCGACGTCGACCCGCATGCCCTGCGACTGGTCGAGGCGATCCCACGCCGCCACACCGATCGGCGCCCGTTCTCCTCGGAAAGAGTCAGCGAGCAAGCATTAGCAGCGCTGCAGAGATCCGCAGATGACGAGGGCGTCCACCTGCAGATCGTCACGAACGACGAGCATCGGATCTGGCTTTCGATACTCACCGAGCGCGCGGCGGCGCTGCAGAGTGCACAAGAGGGATATCCCGCCGAGTTGGCCCAGGTGACCGGAACGCCTGACGACGCGACCCACATTCCCCTGGATGCAGTGCCGCACGTCGTGAGCCCTCGGCACAGCGATGTGACCCTCCGCGACTTCGAGTTGGTCGAACCGGGAACACTCGTGATCGCTGAGTCGGCGGAGGAACATCCGGTCTGGTGCATCGTGTGGACTGATCACGATGGTCAGCTGGAATGGCTGCAAGCAGGCGAGGCACTATCCAGACTCCTGCTGGACGCCACGGACCGCGGCCTGGCCTCCGGAATCCAATCTCAACCCGTCGAGGTCGCCATGATCCGGGATCAGATCAACGAGCACATCCTGTCCAGCATGGGTCACGCGCAGGTTCTGGTACGGATCGGCTTCGCGGGATCCCAAGAGTCGCAACCACCGAGGGCATCCCTGCACGGCTGAGGAGGGATTCGGCGCGGGCCTTAGGCTGCTTAGGTGCCGACTGTGCTGGTGATCGAACCTGATGTATCCGATCCGATCGGACCGCTCGGCGACTGGTTGATCGCTGCTGGCCTGGTCCTGGAGATCCGTCGTCCGCACACCGGCGAGCCACTTCCGCAGGACCTCCACGGGTTTGACGGACTGATCGTGCTCGGCGGAGCGCAGTCGGCCACCGATGCACCGGAGGCCGCGCCGTGGATGAGCGGCATACGGCAGCTGCTGCGGGACGGAATCGCCCGACCAGTACCGCTTCTGGGGATCTGCCTGGGTGGGCAGTTGCTCGCGCAAGAGGCCGGCGGCTCGGTTCGAGTGGGCGCGGCCGGCCCCGAGATCGGCGCCCTTCTCGTCGGAAAGCGCGACGCAGCCTTCGCAGATCCGATCTTCGCGCCGCTGCCGATCACCCCCCTGGTGATCCAGTGGCATCATGACGAGATCGATGCGCTGCCGCCCGGTGCGGTGCTGTTGGCCAACTCGGTGACCTATCCGCATCAGGCATTCCGAGTGGGCAGCTGCGCCTGGGGCCTGCAGTTTCACGTCGAGACCACCCCGGAGCTCGTCGCCACTTGGGCCGAGCAGGACTCAGCTGGACTGACCCGCGCAGGACTCGACAAGGACGAAGTCCTCGCCGAGGCATCCTCGGACGCGCATGATGAGATCGCGCAGGTCTGGGCGGCCTTCGCGCGCCGGTTCGCCGCAGTTGTCACCCAATCCAGCGCAGCGGCCTGACGCGTGCCGGCGCCCGACCCCAGCCAGCGCCGCGCCGCGCGACTGTCCCGGCTGGGGTTCTCCGAGGCCAGCCAAGCCGCTGTCCTTCTCGTCGAGCCGAGGCTCGGCTTGTGGGACACCACTGGGGATGCCCCTGCAGGGGTCGGTGCTGCGGAGATCCTTGCGGCGCTGACCAGAGCCGGCGATCCCGACCTCGCGCTGCGCTCGTTGCACCGGCTCGCACTGGCGTGCGAGGAACCCGATGACCTGCGAGAAGCGCTGGTCGGTGACCCGGCGCTGCGCCGCCGGCTCTGCGCGGTGCTCGGGGCAAGCAGTGCTCTGGGGGAGCATCTGGAGACCCACCCGGCCGACTGGCGGCTGCTGACTTCCGAGAGTCTGGCCACGACGCCGCGATCGGCGGTCGACATCACCGCGCACTTGCTGCACGTGGTCGGTGGCGATCCCGCCGATCCGCCCACCGGGACGGGTGGCACAGCCGCGGCAGTACAGCGTGCAGAGGCCATCGCAGCATTGCGCCTGGCCTACCGGCGCGGATTACTCGTGCTGGCCAGCCGCGACCTTGGGGAATCCGCCGACCTCGAGCAAGTGACCAGCGAGCTATCGGACCTGGCCACCGCCACCCTGACGGCCGCCCTGGCGATCGCAGCGGGCGGGCTAGGCGAGGAATCACCCGGCTGCCGCTTGGCGATCATCGCCATGGGCAAGTGCGGTGGACGCGAGTTGAACTACGTCAGCGACGTCGACGTCATCTTCGTCGGCGAGCCCGCCGACGGGTCTGGCCTCGAGGGCGCACTGCGTACGGCAACCCGACTGGCCAGTGATCTGATGGCCGTCTGTGCACAGGTTGCCTGGCCAGTCGATGCGGCGCTGCGCCCGGAGGGCACGGCTGGGCCGCTGGTGCGCACGCTGGACTCGCACGTGGCTTACTACCAGAAATGGGCGCGGACCTGGGAGTTCCAGGCGCTGCTGAAGATGCGCCCCGTGGCCGGCGACCCGGAACTCGGCACGGCCTACGTCGAGCGGCTTCGTCCGATGGTCTGGTCGGCAGCCGAACGCGAGCACTTCGTCGAAGACGTCCAGAAGATGCGGCGCAGGGTGGAGGCCAATATCCCAGCCCAGCTGGTCGATCGCGAACTCAAACTCGGCCCGGGGGGACTGCGCGACGTCGAGTTCTCGGTTCAGCTGCTACAACTCGTGCACGGCCGGGCCGACGAAAAGTTGCGCATCGGCGGGACACTGCCGGCTCTCGCCGCACTCACCGCCGGCGGCTACGTGGGCCGCGAGGACGGTGAGATCCTCGCCGTGTCCTACCGCCTGCTACGGACGGTAGAACACCGCCTGCAGCTCCTGCGCCTGCGCCGGACCCACTTGCTGCCCGAAGATTGGAGTCAACTCCGTTGGCTGGCAAGATCTTTGGGCTACCGTCCAGATCAGCGAGGGGAGCCGGCGGACGTACTTGCCGCGGAGCTCGGCCTGCACACCCGCCACGTCCGGCGGCTGCACGAGAAACTGTTCTACCGGCCACTTCTCAACGCGGTCTCCCGTGTGCCCGGCGACCAACTCCGGCTCGGCCCAGAGGCAGCACGGGGCTGGCTGGCCGCGCTAGGGTTCGCCGCACCCGAGGCAGCACTGCGACACCTTGATGCGCTCACCTCAGGAGTGAGCCGAACCGCGGCCATGCAGCGATTGCTGCTGCCAGTGGTGTTGCAAAGCTTCACCAATTCGGCTGATCCCGATGCCGGACTGCTTGCCTACCGGGCAGTCTCCGAGCAACTCGGTCGCACCCCTTGGTATCTCCGGCTACTTCGAGACGAAGGACAGGTTCTCGAGCGGCTCGGCCTGCTGCTGGGAACGAGCAAGTACGTCGCCGACCTGCTCGGCGGTGCACCGGAAGCGCTGAAGCTGCTCGCGGAGGACACCGAATTGGTCCCCTCGGAACTGACCGAGCTCAGCACTGCCTGGATCGCCGTGGCGCAACGCAGTGCCGATCCGGTCGAGGCAGTTTCCGCCGTACGGGCGTTGCGTCGGCACGAGTTGTTGCGGTTGGCGATGAGCGACCTGCTCGGGATTGCCCAGCATCGCCAGATTCTTGCTGGTCTCAGCGATGCAGCGACGGCCACGATCCAGGCGGCGCTCACAGCGGCGGTGCGCGAGGTCGCGGGACCGGATGCCGACCTGCCGACGCGGTTCGTCGTGATCGGGTTGGGCCGCCTCGGCGGCGCGGAGATGGGTTACGGCTCCGATGCCGACGTGCTGTTCGTACACGATCCCAAGGACGCCGCCGACGAGCAGGTCTGCGCACGGGCGGCCACGGATGTCGCCGAGAAACTACGGTTGTTGCTGGCCGCCCCGTCGTCGGATCCGCCGCTGACCATCGACACCGGTCTTCGGCCCGAAGGACGTAACGGCCCAGTCGTACGGTCGCTGGCTTCCTATCGCGCCTATTACCAACGATGGGCCCAACCATGGGAGCGGCAGGCCCTGCTGCGCGCCGCTCCGGTTGCCGGTGACCGGGATCTGGGTGCGGAGTTCGTCTCGCTGATCGATCCGCTGCGCTACCCAGCAGAGGGCCTGGCGCACGCTGACGTGGTCGAGATCCGGCGGATCAAGGCGCGTGTCGACACCGAACGGCTGCCACGAGGCGCTGACCCGGCCACTCACACGAAGTTGGGACGAGGGGGTCTGGCCGACGTGGAGTGGACTGCCCAACTCCTGCAGCTCAGGCACGGGGCAGAGCACGAGTCCCTGCGTACGACGGGCACCTTGGAGGCTCTGCGCGCGATGGTGCCGCTGGGCTTGATCGCCGGGGACGACGCGTTGGCGTTGGAGGCCGGATGGGTGATGGCGAGTCGATCACGTAACGCCATCATGTTGGTCCGCGGCCGCTCCGGCGATCAGCTGCCACGGCTTGGCAAGGACCTGTTGGGCGTCACCCGGGCCATGGGGTATCCGCCGCACCGTGACGCCGGCGACTTTCTCGAGGACTACCTGCGCGTGACGCGGCGCACCCGCGGCGTCGTCGAACGTGTCTTCTACGGTTGATCTGTGAAACGCCGACACCCGAGTTCAGCCTGCTGACGGCCCTGCTGTTCGGCCTTGGCACCGCCGTGCCCCTTGTCGTCGGAGCCGCTGTGGGGCTGCGCTGGAAACTGCCGCCCCGAGTGCTGGCCGCCCTGATGGCCTTCGGTGCCGGCACGCTGATCGCTGCGGCCTCGAGCGAGCTGTTCGAGCCTGCCTTCGACGAGGGCGGCGTATTGCTTGCCGGCGGCTCGCTGCTCGTCGGCGCGCTGATCTACGTCGTGGCCAACCATCTCTTGGACAACCGGTTGGGTCCCAAGGCCCTTGGTTGGGCGCTGTTGCTCGGGGTGGTACTCGACGGCGTGCCGGAAAACCTCGCTCTGGGCGTCAGCATTGATTCTGGGGCTGGTGGCCTGGTGTTGCTGGTGGCCATCGCGGTCGGCAACGTGCCGGAAGCAGTCAGCGGAGCGGCCCGGATGCGGGAGCAGTACCGAATGCACCGGGTGAGGGTCTTCGGGCTGTGGGCTGTCACCGGAATGGTCCTCGTCGCAGTGACCGTGGGCGGCACTGTCGTGGGAAGCCAGGTCTCGTCCAGCGGCATCGCTGCGACCCAGGCCTTCGCGGGAGGCGCGACGATTGCCGTACTGGCCAATACATTGATTCCCGAGGCCTACCGCGAAGGTGGTTGGTGGATCGGCATGCCCACCGCGCTCGGCTTCCTGGTGGCCTTCATGCTCGGCGGCTGAGTATCGCCCGAGATCACTGGTTGGCAGACTCCGGCGCCCGCGGCGGCGGTGAGACCTGTCGCCGCGCGATCTGTCCGGTCGGCCCCCTCGGCAGGTCATCGACGATCCAGATCAGGCGCGGGTACTTGTAGGCGGCGACCCGAAGCTTTACGAAGTTCCGGAGTTCCGCGACGGTGACCTGCGCGTCCGCTACCAGTACCACCGCGGCGCCGACCTCCTCGCCGAGATGCGGATGCTCGATGCCGATGACAGCGGCGGCGGCGACCGCTTCGTGTTCGCGCAGCGCATCTTCGATCTCGCCCGGATAGACGTTGTAGCCACCGCGAATGATCAGGTCCTTCTTGCGGTCGACGATGAAGTAGTAGCCATCTCGGTCCCTGGTGGCCAGGTCACCGGTGCGCAGCCAGCCGTCGGTAATGATTTTCTCGGTGTCCTCTGGATGCTGCCAATACCCCTTCATGACACCGTCTCCCCGGATCGCGATCTCGCCGATCTGCTCGCTGCCCTCCGGGATGTCGTTGCCGTCCTCGCCGATCAGTTTGAGCTGCATTCCGGCTATCGGCGTACCGATCGAGCCGGGCTTGCGCTCGGCGTCCATGTGATTGAAGGAGGCGACAGGGGAGGTCTCGGACAGTCCATAGCCTTCGAGCACGATGCAGCCGAAAGCCTGTTCGAACGATTTCATCACGTCCACCGGCATGGGCGAGCCACCAGTGATGCAGGTAAGCAGCGTCGAGGTGTCGACGGAGTCGCGGTTCGGTGCGGTGACCATGGCGGAGTACATCGTCGGTACTCCCTCGAAGATCGTCACCCTGTCCCGGTCGATGATCTCCAACGCCTTGGTGGGGTGGAACCGAGGCATCAACGTCAGGCAGGCTCCGGCGAAGACCGCGAGATTCAGTCCGCCGGTCAGTCCGAACAGGTGGAACAGCGGCAGGCAACCCATCACGACATCAGCTGACGTGCATTTGGTCAGAATCGCCGACGTTGCCGCGTTGCTGCTCAGGTTCGCGTGGGTGAGCATGGCGCCGCGCGGTTTACCGCTGACCCAGGACGTGTACAGGAGCACTGCGGTGTCGTCGTCTGCAACCTGCACAGGTTCGGTGCCGTTGGGCGCGTCAGCCAGTTGTTCCGAGCTCGGACCTACCGCATCGACCAGCATGCACTCAGCGCCGGCCGCCTGGGCCGCGGCGACCGCGGCGTCTCCGGCGTTCTCGGAGGCGAAGACCAGCTTGGCTCCTGAGTCTTGCAGGCAATACTCGATCTCTCTGTGCCTGAGTAACGGGTTAAGCGGTAGGACGATGCAGCCGGCGATCAGCGACCCGTAGAACAACACCGGAAAGGCCGGCACATTGGGCAGAACGAGGCAGATCCGATCGCCTGGCTCCAGCCCGCGGGCCTTGAGCATTCCGGCGACCCGCTCAGCGGCATCGAGCAGGCCCCGATAGCTGAGCACCGACTCCTCAAGACGCACCGCCGGCCGATCCGGGTGCTTGTGCGCAGCCGTGATCAGGCTGGTCACCAGCTGACCCATGGCCACCCCTCGAAGTAGGTGCTGTTGGCTGACGCGACGGAGTTCACGTCGGCGAGCCTAGGCACGATGCCCTCCTCGGATGCAACAGGATCATGTCGACGACGTGCGCAATGGGGTCCGATAGTGCCGGGCACGGCTACCATGCCGTTCATGGACCGGCTGCGCGGCTTGTGGGAGCGGGTCGTCCTAGACCCGCTGCACAGCCTATGGGAGCGGCCGTTCATGGACCGACCTAGCGACCTCTGGGTTGGGCTCGTCGATCGGCTGGGCGGCTGGTGGGAGCGCTCGCCGCGCACGGTAGTGGCGGTGGCCGTGGCAGTTCTCAGCATCCCGGTCCTCGCCGTGACTGCCTTCGTGATCGTCAACTCCCCGGACGAGGATGCCCTGCCCGGAGCGGCCGAGAGTACGGCGCTCTCCTTCGCTGTGCTGGCTGGTACCACGATCAGCAACAATGGCCCCTCGGTCATCTCTGGGGAGTTGGGTGTCAGTCCGGGCACCGCGATCAGTGGTTTCCCGCCGGGAGAGGTGAACAACGGGACCAAGCATGCCGCGGACGCCCTGGCGGTGCAGGCACAGGCCGATCTCGAAACGGCGTACAACGATGCGGCAGGACAGGACCGGCCGAGCGAGTTACCGCCCGAGGTCGGCGGCATGACTCTTGTTCCGGGTTTGTACAAGCAAGCCACCGCGCTGGGCTTGACCGGCACTCTCATCCTTGACGCGGAGGACGATCCCAGCGCCACGTTCATCATCCAGGCAGGATTCACCCTGAGCACCGCGCCGGGCAGCAGGATCGAGTTGGTCAACGGAGCCCAGGCGTGCAATGTGTTCTGGCAGGTGGGCAGCTCAGCGACCCTGGGTAACGACTCAGCCTTCATCGGCAGCATCCTCGCCCTGGCCTCGGTGACGGTGCAGACCGGGACGACCGTGAGCGGACGAGTACTCGCTCGAATCGGCCAGATCAGCCTGGACACCAGCACCATCATCCGGCCCTCCTGCGACGCGCCGTCCGAGACCAATCCCTTCAGCAAGGTCGGCCGGCCGACGGTCGACTCCGAGGGGCGCACCCTGACACCGCCGACAACCGCCCCGCCCGGTACGAACCCGGACTCAGACCCGGACTCAGACCCCGGGACCAACCCGACCATCACGGACTCTTCTGTTCCCATTCCGCCAGATCCGCCGCCAGCTGAGACCACGACATCAGATCCTCCGCCGCCGACAACAACAGAGACCACGACATCAGAATCTCCGCCGCCGACAACAACAGAGACCACGACATCAGAATCTCCGCCGCCGACAACAACAGAGACCACGACTTCTTCGCCAGTGATCCCGCCGCCGACCACGGAGTCCCCGCCGTCAACGACAGAGCCGCTGCCGACGACCACGGACCCGCCGCTACCGACCGACCCGCCGCTACCCACCGACCCGCCGCTACCGACCGACCCGCCGCTACCCACCGACCCCGGCTGACCCTCCGATCTGAGCGGCGACCGCGCGATAAGCTGTTCGGCTCAGATCAGGATGTTTCGAGTCGCTTCAGATGTCGTAGAACTGCGCCCCGCATGAGCGGTAATCGTTGACTATCGTTGAAACAGGCGTCTGACCTGCCCTTATGACACTCAGTACCGTTGGCAAGCGTTGATAGTTTGCGGACTTCCTGCGGACTTTCTGCGGACTAGAACGTCCACAGTGGACAGTCGAGGACAGCGCCAGCCGCCCCCTTACCTGAGCACCATCGGGGGGTCGAGCCGGGCTCTAATCGAGCCTGCTGGGTCCGCCCAACATGTCCGAGGCACTGACGCGCGTCGTACGCACGCCCACCACGGCTCATGGATCACCACGACCACCGTCCACCACGACCAGCCGTTGTCATCAACTTCGATCCGGTCAGCCTCGATGACCTCCACCTGACCCGTGCCATGCGTCAAGGACCAGCGAGGCATCGGGTCGGCCTCCCGCGCTTGTGCGCCGCTCGACCCTCACCGGCAGCATGGAACGCGACCCGACCCCACGGGGGAGACCCCAACCCGACCCGACCGGACCGACTCCGGCGTAGTGCCGCTGCGCGTCCCGGCCATTTCCACACAGCCGGCGCTCGCTAATGCATGCCTCCGGCGGATTTCTGCCCGGGGGGGTATCGGCCCTAGGCTGAGGTCGGTCCGCAGCGACTCTCGGCGGGGCCACCCGCACCAGATTGCGCTTTGTGGCACCGACGGCGGTGCGCCTCGGCCGCGCTGCTGATTATGAGATCAACGCTCCCCCTACTGACGACCGCGGCCGGGGACGCCGGCCGGTGTGTCACGAAGGAGGGCGAAGGTTGGCAGCCTCGGCACTAGCTTCCGAAGGACCGTTGGCCAGGAGTATTGGGTGTTAGGCTAGCGCCCCCTTGACATGCACCAAGTGAGTGAGGTGCCGCCATGACTCAGGTGCTCGACAATCCGGCTGGCCGCACGGACGCGGTCCACGAGTACGACGAAGTGCGCCGGGTCGTGCAGATGTTCCTCGACGGCGAGGCGAAGGGCGACGCTGCGAAGCTGCAGGAAGCCTCACACGCAGACGCCCGGGTGTTCGGCTCGGTCGCAGGCACCCGCTACGACATGCCGATGGCGGAATTCATCGAGTTGGCGGTGAAGGAGCCCGGGGACACGGGCAGCCACCGGGCGTGCATTCGCTCGATCCAGCGGACCCAAGACGCTGCCGTGGCCGAGGTGGCCGAGGAGGGCTACTGGGGATCGCTGTCCTTCGTCGACTACATCCAGCTCGCGCGATTCGACGGGAATTGGAAGGTGGTCAGCAAGCTGTTCGCCCACACCGGCGGGGATCTGCCGGCGTCGACGTAGCCCGCGGCCTCGGGCGTCGTCCGACAGTCACTCGGCGCCCATGACAGCCGGGGCGTCTATCCGGGTACTCGCGGTGACACGCCCCGCGACGAGCTAGTGGAGCTGAGGGGACTCGAACCCCTGACCCCTACACTGCCAGTGTGACCGGGCAGGGTCCGGGCTAGTGCATGCGGTTGCACTCATCGGATCGGGAGGTTTAGTGACCGATCGATTTGCCGTCCGCAGATCCAACAGACCGAGGCTCGGCGGATGACCCGCTGCGACCATCGGCGGCGAACTGGCTCATCGTTGCGTTGCCTGAGCGAGATCGTGTGCGGAG
>Ga0136630_1000656_pt1 | contig 13623 bp, 11 predicted proteins | sample AntDrymUQ5682106_2_FD_105496 | JGI IMG/M metagenome (GOLD analysis project Ga0136630, IMG submission 105496) | Polar desert sand microbial communities from Dry Valleys, Antarctica - metaG UQ568 (21.06) | ecosystem: Environmental > Terrestrial > Soil > Desert | place: Antarctica: Dry Valley...
CACTGAGCTGATGTCGGTCGTCGAGGTCGGCCGGGATCCGCAGGTTGAGCACCCCGATCAGCCGGTCGATCGCTCCCGTCGTACCGGATCCGGTGAACAGGACCGCGTGCTCGTCAGTGCCGCCGACCGAATCCCGGATCAGCTTGCGGGCATCTTCACGCAGCCGGGTGGTCTGCAGGCCGGTGCCGGAGGATTCGGTGTGGGTGTTGGCGTACCGCGGCAGGACCTCGTCGCGGATGAAGTCCTCGAGGAAGTTCAGCGCCCGCCCGGACGCGGTGTAGTCGGCATAGGTGACTCGGCGGGGACCGTACGGGCCGGGCATCACCTGATCGTCGCCGATGACGGCCGCCCGGATGCGCTCGAGCAGCGGGCTGGCCGGTAGGTTGAGTTCCGCCGTGTCGACGCGAGCTGTCCCGTCGACCGCGAACCGCTCGCGTCGCGGTGCGTCGTGCGCGAAGCTCACAGGTCTACGGTAGCCGTACAGGGGAGCACCGAACGTTCAGTCGCCCACTCGAAAGCCGGCCATGTACTCGTCGATCTCAGTGAGGTAGCGGTCGCGGGTTGCCGAGGGGATCCAGGCGATCTCGAAGGCGTTGCGAGAGAGCTGCGCCAACTCGTCGAGGGACAGCTCCGCCTTCTCGGCCAACGCCAGGAAGTTCTCCCCGATGTAGGCCGCGAAGTAGGCGGGGTCGTCGGAATTGACGCACACCCGCACCCCCGCTCGCAACAACTCGGCGATCTCGTTCGCCTTCATGTCCTGGGTGACCCACACGTTGGACACCGGGCAGCAGGTCAGCCCGATGCCCTGATCGCGGACCCGGGCAACGAGCGCGGGATCCTCGAGAATGTTCGTACCGTGGTCGATCCGGTCGACACCGATCGCGTCCAGCACGGTACGGATGTTGTCGATGCTGCCCGGTTGGTCGACGTCGCAGTGCATGGTCAACTGGAATCCCTCGGCTCTCGCCCGGGCGAACACCGCGGCGAACTTCTCCGGCGGGTGGCCGCGCTCGTCAGAGTCGAGCCCTACGCCCAGGATCCAGTCCTTGTACGGCAGCGCCTGTACGAGCGTAGCCATGGCGAACTCGGCGGACATATCCCGCACGAAACACATGATGAGTTCGGCATGCACTCCATGGGTGCGATTCGCTGCCAGGACAGCTCGCCGCAGGCCCTCCACGACCGTGCCGAACGGAATGCCGCGGCCGGTGTGGGCTTGAGGATCGAAGAACATCTCGACGTGCCGGACGTTCTGCGAGGCTGCTTTGATCAGGTAGGCAATCGCCAGGTCGTGGAAGTCCTCGGCCGTGCGCAGGACGCGCATGCTGTCGTAGTAGCCGATCAGGAACGTGGTCAGCGAGTCGAAATTGTACGAGGCGCGCACCTCCTCGACGGTGCTGTGCTCGAGCTGGATGCCGTTGCGCTCGGCAAGGGCGAATTTCAGTTCGGGTTCGAGGGTGCCCTCGATGTGCAGGTGCAGCTCGCATTTGGGCAGGCCGGCAATGAAGCCTTGCAAGGACGGCGCGGTCATGGCCACGACCGTAGCCCGCGGTTTGCCAATCCGCCGACGGTAGCGGCGGTCGGCGGTAGCGGCGGTCGACGGGTCAGGCTGGCCTACCACGGGCGGCGGCCGCCAGCCGGCCGATCCCGAGGACGACGTATCCAAGCGCGGCGAAGCCGATGGCGAGCAGCACCACGTTGCGGGCCAGCCCGGCCAGACCGATCTGGTCGACGTCAAGGAAGTAGTACAGGAACCGGCCGCGCTCTGAGTTCAGGTAGACCAGGATCGCGACTAGGTACAGCAACGGGTAGCTGAGCCAGGCCAGCGGATGCCACCAGGTCACCCGGCTCTGGCTTCGGCCGATCAGCAACCAGTCCAGCCCGACCAGGATCGGGCTGAGGATGTGCAACATGATGTTCTGCACGCTGTAGCCCATGCTCATCTCGGTCAGGAACAGGTTCCAGATAACGCCGGCGACCACGACGTACAAGACGACGGCTCCACGTAGTCCCGGCATACTTTTGGCCGCCGCGGGGCGAATAAGCGCCCAGAGGAAGTACGCCGCCGCGAACAGGTTGACCTCGTAGGTGAACGTGCTGAACCGCCACCACAGCCCCGAGCGTGACGTGGTCGCGGTGATCAGAAAGGCGAGCAGGATCGTGGCGACGATCGCGACCCGCAGACCGACGGCCCCCGGCGCGCGCGTCGACGCCGACGCTGACGTCATGGTGGGAGCGACCATGCAGGACACGGTACGTCGTCAACCTGGGAGACAGCTGAGCCCGGTCCGCGCGCCGCATGCCACTGGCCGGGGCGGCACTAGTCATCAGCCTTCCCTCTCGACCCTTCTGCGCATAGCGGTCGAGAATGTGCCGCAGGTTTGACCGTTGTGCCAAGGGCGGGGTTCCTGGTCCGGAACCGGAATCCGGAACCTAAACCGGAACCTAGTCGTCCGGCCCGCCGCGACTGTTGAGTTCGATCACCACGATCTCCGGGTCAGCGCCGACCCGCATCGGCGGGCCCCAGAATCCGGCGCCGGAGGTCACGTACAGCTGGGTGTCGTTGATCCGGGACAGCCCGCTGAGCGCACCCTGCTGGGCGGCGATGATGTAGTGGAATGGCCACAGTTGCCCGCCGTGGGTGTGTCCGGACAGCTGCAGGTCGACGCCGTACTCGACTGCCTTACCCACATCGACCGGCTGATGGCAGAGCAGCACGACCGGCCGCTCGGGGCTGCGCCCGGCAAGAGCCGCCTCGTAGTCGGGGCTGTCGGAGTAGTCCTCACCGGTGACGTCGGTGACTCCGGCGAGGTCGAAGGCCGCACCGCCCCGCTCGATCGCCAGCCGCTCGTTGGACAGCACCCGAACTCCGAGATCGGGCAGGTAGTCCACCCATTCCTGCGCGCCGCTGTAGTACTCGTGGTTACCGGTGACGAAGAAGCTGCCGTACGGGGACTGCAAGTCAGCCAATGGCGCCACGTCGTCGCCCAGGTCGGCCACCGATCCGTCGATCAGATCCCCGAGTACGGCGACCATGTCCGGTTCGGTCCCGTTGACGGTATCCACGAGCTGCTCCATCGCGGACCTGCGCCGGATCGTCCCGAGGTGCGCGTCGGAGAACAACGCGATCCGGAAGCCGGCCAGCCGGCGATCCAACCCGGCGATCTGCACCGGAACGCGGCGTACGACCGGATCAGCCATCGCGCGTGAGATTCCGTATCTGCCCACGCCGGCGGCCGCGACCCCCGCGCCGAGCGCAATCGAGCGGGACAGGAAGAGCCGCCTGCTGACGTCGCGTGAATCTGCGCCGATCACCGGCGGGTTCGTACGGTCAGTTCCGCCCGCAGGGTCGGTTCCGGTCCGAGGATCAGGCGGTTCGAGGGCTTCGTTCTTACGGTCAGATTCGTTCCTACGGTCCGGGCGTTCGGCGATCCGGACGCCCCCGCGCTCCGCTGCCACGGCTACCGGCTCGGCAGCGGGGACCGCCACCGGTGCGCCCTCTCGACGGCCGAGAACCCGTACACCGAGCCGGACCAGCTCGCCGAGCAGCAAAAAAAGGAAGAAGTAGAAGGCGAACCCGAGCCAGCTGAAACCAATCCAGGCCAGCGGCGTGGCCAGGTCCCGTGAAATGAAGATGACGCCAGCCTGAGCGGTCGCGGTGAGCAAGTAGGCGGCCACGATGAGCCAGGTACCGATCCGGCGCCCTCGCCCGCCGGGACGCGTCGTCGAGCGCACCGCGCGCCACCAGATGTAGAAATTCATCAGGCCGAGGACGCTCAGGACCAGCGCGAGAAAGGCCACCAGCCCGATCACTGACACTCGACCATCATCCATCCTCGTGGCGAGGCATCAACCGGTGGTCAGTAACCTGGCAACCCGTGACCTCCCCTCCCCGCCGGGCAGCTCGTGACACAGCCTGAGCTCACTGCCCAACTCACCGACGCCGATCTGCTGATCGTCGGCTCCGGCTTCTTCGGACTGACCATCGCCGAGCGGGTGGCCACCCAGTTGGACAAGAAGGTCGTCATTCTCGATCGCCGGGAACACATCGGCGGCAATGCGTACTCCGAGATCGAACCGGAGACCGGAATCGAGGTGCATCGGTACGGTGCGCACCTTTTCCACACCTCGAACAAGCGGGTCTGGGACTACGCCAACCAGTTCACCGACTTCACCGACTACATCCACCGGGTCTTCACGATCTATGCCGGGCGGGTGTATCCCATGCCGATCAACCTGGCCACGATCTGCGAGTACGCCGGGCGCTACCTGACGCCGGAGCAGGCGCGGGCCCTGGTCATCGAGCAGGCCTCGGAGATCGCGTCGGAGGACGTGTCGAACCTCGAGGAGCAGGCGATCTCGCTGATCGGCCGGCCGTTGTACGAGGCATTCATCCGCGGCTACACCAAGAAGCAGTGGCAGACCGACCCGACCGAGTTGCCGGCCTCGATCATCAAGCGACTGCCGGTCCGCTACACCTTCAACAACCGGTACTTCTCCGACACCTACGAGGGCCTGCCCGCCGACGGGTACACCGCCTGGCTGAAGAAGATGGCCGCCCACGAGAACATCTCGGTGTCGCTGGAGACCGACTACTTCGACGTACGGTCGTCGGTCCCCGAGGGGATGCCGACTGTCTACACCGGACCGTTGGATCGGTACTTTGACTTCGAGGCTGGCGAACTCGGCTGGCGCACACTGGACTTCACCCAAGAGGTGCTACCGGTCGGCGACTTCCAGGGTACGCCGGTGATGAACTACGCGGACGAGGATGTGGCCTTCACCCGGATCCACGAGTTCCGGCACTTCCACCCGGAGCGCAACTACCAGACCGACAAGACCGTGATCTTTCACGAGTACTCACGATTCGCCGAGACCGGCGACGAGCCGTACTACCCGATCAACACTGCCGAGGACCGCGCCAAGCTCGAGCGCTACCGGGAGTTGGCCCGCAAGGAAGCGGTGGCGAACAACGTGATCTTCGGCGGCCGGCTCGGGACGTATCAGTATCTCGACATGCACATGGCCATCGGCGCGGCGCTGTCGACGTACGACAACAAGATCGCGCCGTACTTCACCGCCGGCACCCGACTCGACGGCTCCCTGGACACCTAGAACCGAATTGATCATCGGAACTGAGGGGGCTATTGCCCTATCGGCCGCGACAACTCCGCACAGTTCCGATGATCAACAGCGTGGGGTGAATCAGCTTGACCTCATGTTGGGTGGAGGTTGCATGCTGGCGCCCGTATGAAGGCGATCAGGCAGTACGAGTTCGGTCCGGCGGCGAATCTGCGGTACGAGGACGTACCCGATCCCGAGCCGGCGCAGGGGCAGGTGCGGGTCGCGATCGAGGCGGCGGGCGTGCATCTGATCGACACCAAGATCCGGCAGGGCGTGTCGTACGGGCCGCCGCCGCAACTGCCGATGACGCCGGGGCGGGAGATCGCCGGCCGCGTCGAGGCGCTCGGCGCTGGCGTCGATCGAGCCTGGCTCGGTAAGCGGGTCGTCGGCCACCTCGGCATGGCCAGCGGCGGGTACGCGGAACAGGCAGTCATCGCGGTGTCGTCGCTGCACGAGATCGCCGAGCAGGTCAGTCCGTCCGCGGCGGTGGCCAGCATCGGCACCGGCCGTACCGCTCTCGTCGCCCTGGACCTTGCCAAGCTGACCGAGGACGACGTGGTTCTCGTGACGGCCGCTGCCAGTGGGATGGGGAATCTCCTCGTCCAAGTCGCCGGCCGGCACCTCGGCGCGACGGTGGTGGGCGTGGCCGGCGGCGCGGACAAGGTGGCGCGCGTACGGGACCTGGGCGCCGATCCAGCCGTGGACTACACCGAGCCCGGCTGGCCGGAACTGGTCCGGGAAGCACTCGGTGATCGGGAGGTCAGCGTCGTCATGGACGGGGTCGGCGGCGGCGCCCTCGAGGATGCGGCCGAACTGCTCGGCCGCAGCGGCCGAATCGTGAGCTTCGGTTGGGCCTCCGGGCAGCCCGGCGCGCTGGATGAGTCCGACCTGAACGAGCGGGGGATCGAGCAATCCTGGGTGGTCGGACCCAGCGCTGCACCAGTGGGCGGTCTTCGCGAACTCGAGACGAGGTCGTTGGCGGCCACCACGAACGGAGTCTGGGTGCCGCTGCTGAACCCGCCGTACAAGCTGGCCGAAGCCGCCGCCGCCCACACCGCGATGGAGAGCCGAGGCACCATTGGAAAGGTCGTCCTGATCCCCTGATCCCTCGGCTCCGATACCGGACGTTATGCGCATAACGTGCCGAAATCCGCCCCCGAACCGGACGTTATGCGCATAACGTGCCGAAATCCCGCCCCGAACCGGACGTTATGCGCATAACGTGCGGAGACTGGTACGAGAATGAGCGGCAGCCGCGGGCTAGAAGCGGGCGCGCATCTCGGCGACGGCGGTGTCCACCGGACCATCGACGATGACCTTGCCGTGCTCGAGCAGGATGCCGCGTTCGCAGAGTTTCGCGACCATGTCCAGGTCATGGCTGACGATGACCAGGGCGTGCCCGGCCGCCTTGAGTTCCCGGATCCGGGCTAGGCATTTGCGCTGGAACGGCTCGTCGCCGACCGCCAAAATCTCGTCCACCAGGAAGATGTCCGGCTCGGTGTGTACGGCGACCGAGAAGGCCAGCCGGAGGAACATGCCCGAGGAGTAGAACTTCACCTCGGTATCGATGAACTCGGCGATTTCGGAAAAGGCCACGATGTCGTCGAAACGGGCGTCGATCTGCTGTTCGGTCATCCCGAGGATGGCGCCGTTGAGGTAGACGTTCTCCCGGCCGGTCAGGTCCGGGTGAAAGCCCGCACCGACCTCGATCAGACCGGCGATGTTGCCGCGCACCAGGACTCGTCCGTCGTCGGTACGCATCACTCCGGAGATGAGCTTCAGCAGCGTGCTCTTGCCGGATCCATTGAGGCCGAGCAGCGCCACAGTTTCGCCGTCATTGATCCTGAAAGATACGTCGCTGAGCGCAACGAACTGGTTCGTCAGCGGCTCCTTGCGCCCCCGCAGTGTCCACACCACCAGCTCCTTCAGAGACCGGCTGTGCCGCAACGTGAATCGCTTCGCCACGTTCTCGACGATTATCCGGGTATCCGGGTAGGCGGCGATCGCAGCGTCGGTGGCCGCGTCGGTCAAGTCAGTCACCGCCGCCACCCAGCGCGGTCGTAGAGGCGGTCATCGGCGCGGGTCACAACTCCTGGGCGAACTGGCCGTCCAGCCGCCGGAAGGTGGCCTGCCCGAACACCAGCACCAGGCAGGACAGCAGTAGCGCCCCGAGACCGATCCAGCCGAGCTGCGGTGGTACAGCACTGGTCTCGTCGGTTCCCGGGAACCAGAAGCACAGATGGAACAACTCGACCGCGGCCGTCAAAGGGTTGGCCTGGTAGAGCCACCAGAGCGGACCCGTACCGATTGCGTCGGTGACATTGGTCCAGAAGTACAGCACCGGCGAGATCCAGGTCGCCACCATCAGGATCAGGTCGACGAAGTTCTCCGCGTCCCGGAAGACGACGTTGATCGCCCCGAACAGCAGACCCAACCCGAGCGAGAACACCGTGACGATCAGGAAGCCGAGCACGCCGGCGCCGAGCTGCAGCGGGGAGGGCCGCCATCCGGCGATGAGCGCGCCGACGATGAGCACCAACAGCTGCGGGAAGAAGTGCACGACAGCGACCCAGAGCGAGGACACCGGAAAGAGCTCGCGCGGCAGGTAGATCTTCTTGACCAGGGCGCCGTTGCCCACGATCGAGCGGGTCGCGTTGCCGAACGCCTCGCTGAAGTAGTTGATTGCCACGATGCCGGAGAACAGGTACACGGCGAAGTCGTCGATGTTGCGGTTCAGCCCGAGGAAGACGCCGATCGCGAAGTAGAAGACGATGAACTGCACCGCCGGCTTGAGATAGGACCACATCAGGCCAAGGATCGAGCCCTGATAGCGGACCCGTAGTTCCTTGCGGACCAGCAGTTTGACCAGGTACCGCCGCCGCAGCACGTCGAGCAGGCCGGCGCCGCGGCCAGGCTCGACGAAGCCGTCCGCTTCCAGCGTGGTCACGCGCCGAAGCCTAACCAGCGGCCTCCTGCGGCTTGATGCGCTGCGCCGCCACACGACGACTGATTCGACTCAGGGACGCCCTGATTCGAATGATTCGAGTCGGGGCCGCCCTGAGTCAGGGGCGTACAGACGAACCTCCCCTGACCGCGGCGCTGGTACGGACGGACGTACGGTCGGTGCGTGCACATCGAGCAGAACTGAGCGGGTACTCGGCCGCCGATGGAACCGGTCTGGGATCTCGTGGTGGTGGGCGCCGGTCCGGCCGGCGCCAGCGCGGCGCTGTCGGCCGTACAAGACCGCCCGGATGCCCGTGTCCTGCTGCTCGATCGCGAGGACTTCCCGCGCGACAAGGCCTGCGGTGACGGAATCGCCCCGCATGTCTTCGACGTCTTGGCATCGGTCGGAGTCGTCGGGATCGAGGCCGGGTACGCCGCGGTCGACCGGTTGCGGATCGGCTTCGCGTCCGGGCCGGCGACGCAGGGCGTGATGGCCAGGGCGGCGTACGTGATCCCGCGCGAGGTCTTCGATGCGCGGCTCGTACAGGCGGCCGTGCACCGCGGGGCTGAGTTGCGTCGACATCGGGTTCGGACCCTCGTCCAGCAGAGCGGACGGCTCGTCCTAGATGGCGGGATCCGGGCCCGTGCGGTGATCGCCGCCGACGGTGCCTCCTCGATCCTGCGACGGCAGCTCGCTCCACCCAGGATCGCGGCGTCGACGTGGCCGCCCGGCTGGCCCCTCCCGTGGCGGTTCTGGCGAAAACCGCCACTATCGTCGGCGGGTACGCACACGGCGATCGCGATCCGTGGGTACGCACCGGTCGCCGCGAGCCGCGCTGCCCAGCAGGTGATCGTGTTCTCCGCCCCGGCCGCAGACACCGATAGCGCAGGTGCCGGACACGTGCGCTGGCCGGCGTACGCCTGGTCCTTTCCGATCGGGGACGGACGAGCCAACGTCGGGTACGGCGAACTCCTCGCACCGGGTACGCCGCTGAGCCGTCGGCATCTGCTGGACCGACTCGAGCAGCTGCTGCCGGGAGCGGGGACCGATGCCGAGTCGTGGCAGGCACACCTTCTCCCGCTCTCGACCGGGCGGCCGCGGCAACCCGACGGCCGGGTCCTGTTCGCCGGCGATGCGATGAACCTGATCAACCCGGTCACCGGCGAGGGCATCTTCTACGCGGTGACTTCGGGCGTACTGGCCGGCCGCGCGGCGCTCATGATCGGTGATCTCGACCCGGGTCGGGCCTATCGCGCGGCATTGCGACGAGCGCTGGGCTGGCACTTGCGACACACCGACGCGGCGACCCTGTTGGCAAGCTCTCCTGGAGTGGTAGCCGCCGCGATCCGAGCAGCGGAGCGAAACTCGGCCACCTTCGATGACCTCGTCGAACTCGGTCTCGGCGCCGGCAAGCTGACCCCTTCCGCGCTGCGCAGGATTGCCGCCGCCCTGGTCAACTGAGTGCCCTGGGCTGGGCAACATGCGCTCGCCCGGGATCTGGCAGAAGGCGTCGTTCGCTCGGCCGGGGCCGGGGCAGGGGCAGGGGCAGGGCAGGGGAGGTCGGGTCGGGCTCGGTCGGTCGGTCGGGCCCGGTCGAGTCAGGCGAGCGCGGGCATGACCTTGTCGTGAATCAGCCGGAGCTGGGTGTCCACGTCCGCGACCCCCTCGGTGTCCTTGCCCATGAACGTCTTGACCAAGGTGGCGTCGGTGATGGCGAGGATCATGTGGTTCACACCGGCCGCCTCGATCTCCTTGAGCTTGGCGACACACTCGTCCGGGGTGCCGGCCACTGACAGCGTCTCCCCGATCTCCGGGGTGGTCGCGTCGATCGAACCGGCCAGGTCTCCCGCTCCCAACGCGCTGATGATGGGCGCCATGTCGTCCGGGGAGACGCCGTTTCGCTCGAGTTGCTCGTTGGGCATCGAGGAGGCGTACAGGCCGACCATCGAACGGGCGGCGTCCTTCGCGATCGCCGAGTCATCCCCGGTCGCGAAGACCACCCAGGCACCGATGTCGAGGTCCTGGACATTCTTGCCGGCCCGCTCGGCGCCGATCGTCATGTTCTCGACCATGTACTCGTACGCACCGCGGGTGTAGCTCAGCGCGTGGTGGCAGCCGTCGGAGAACTCGGCAGCGACCTGAAAGGACTTCGGCCCACGCATGGCGCCCATCTTCACCGGTACGTGGTCGGCGACCGGGCGGGCAAAGGTGAACAGCCCCTTGTAGGTGAAGAACTCCCCGTCGAAGGTGATCGCGCCCTCGTCGAGCAAAGTGCGGATGATGTGCACGCCCTCCTTCACCCGGGACAGCGGCTTCTGGGTCTTCCAGTCCATGCCGTACTGCGCCAGCAGCCCGAAGTTGCCCGAGGACAGCACCACCTCGGCGCGGCCGCCGGTCAACTCGTCCAGAGTGGCGGCGGCCTGCGCGATCAGGCTCGGTTCACGCAACACGACAGCCGAGACGCTCGGCCCCATCCGGATGTTCGAGGTCTTGTCGGCGGCAGCGGCGAAGAGCAGCCACAGGTCCTTGTGCCAGGTCTCGTCGGCCGCGTACACGCCGTAGAAGCCAAGCTCGTCGGCAAGCTGGATCGAAGCCAGCGACTCGGTCAACGGGTAGTCGGGCAGCATCACATAGCTGAACTTCACTGAGGTGCCTCCTGTTGTGGTGCGGCGGTTGACGGGGGATTCGCTTCGTCTTCGGCGTTGACCTCGGCTAGCAGTGCCGAGCCGTTGATGACTGTGGTTGCGAAGTGCCGGTGCATCCAGTCGAGGTGGTCCTGGCGAGAAGCCATGATGCGCAACGAGTCCCAGTTGGGAAAGGTCTGCTGCAACACCCACCGCTGCATCAACCGTGGGTCGACCTCGTACACATGCTCGAAGGTCGTGATCGCCACATCACTGACCCTCTCCGGCTCGGGCGGGGAGTACTGCTCGGCGTACCGGTACGGGTAGCTCGGCGAGTGCTCCGGTCCGTCGACGTCCTTCACCGGTCGTCCCCGCTCTCGGCGTACGCACCATCGAGCAGGTACTTACCGGGATTCATGATGTTGTTCGGGTCCAGAGTGCGCTTCACGTCGAGCATGACCTGGAAGCCGCGGCCCAATTCCTGTGGCACGAGGTCGACTTCGCCCTCCCGGCACGATCCGTGGCAGGCGCTGATCGACCCGCCATAGCTCAATGAAACGGCTGCGAGGTCTCGCTTGGCCTTGACCCACAGCTCCCAGGCCGCATCGTCGAGGTGCTGCTCCCAGATGCCTACGTCGATCTCGGTCAGGTAGTCGGCACCGGTGACACTGTTCGTATAGGCGAACATTCCCCAGTCGTCGAAGACATCGGTCTTGCGCCGAAGCTCGGCCACGATCGCGTGCCATTCCCGGGACACAGCAGGGAGATTCGCGTAGTTGATGGCGGCGTCCTCGCAGTGCCAGCTCATCGGGACGACCTGTCCGGCCTTGGTCCGCCCGTGCAGGGGAGTCGCGTAGCGGTCATGCCGAGCCGCCCAGTCGCCCTCGGAGATCTCGTCGCCGAGATAGCGGGCCCGGTGCTCCTTGGCGATCCGGAACAGCCGCTTCCCTGCCGGCCGTACCTCGTCCTCGTACCCGTACATCGCCGCGCAGACCAGCGCACGTACATCGCCGGGCTGCGGGATGTAGGCCTCGTCGTCGCGGCGCAGATAGGCCACCTTGTATTCATCGAAGAGCACCGCCCCGGCAAACGTGGCCACCCCGGCGCGGGCGAGGGCACCGACGCAGGCGTACGCGTCGTCGTAGTTGTCGAAGGACCAGAACGGTGAGAGTTCGGCCTCCGGCTTGGGGAAGAGCTTGAGCGTGGCCACTGTCGCGATGCCGAGAGTGCCTTGATGCCCCATGAACAGGTGCTTGAGTTGATAGCCGCTGGAGGACTTGGTGATCTTGCGTCCGATGCCGTCGCCGACGTGCATGATGTCACCGGTGGGCAGCACGTGGTCGAAGCTCAGCACGAGGTCGCGGGTATGGCCGTACCGGGAGCCGATCAGCGACCAGCCGCTGGTCCCGATCCGTCCGCCGACCAGTGAGCAGGGGTAGGAGGCCGGGTCGTCGGGATAGAACAGCCCGTGCCGCGCGAGTTGCTCGTTCAGCTTGAGCATGCTGATCCCGGTGCCGACGGTCACCGTCCGGTTGACCAGGTCGAGTTCGTGGATCTTGTTCATCCGCTTCACGTCGACCACGATCCCGCCGCGCAGCGGTACGGCGCCGTCGGTCAGTCCGGTTCCGCCGTCTCGGGGTACGACCGGTACGCGGAGTTCGTTCGCAATCCGGACCACTGCAGCGACGTCCTCGGTGGTCTCCGGCAGGACGGCCAGGTCGGGGACCCGCTCGGCCCAGCGGTGCACCGGGAACGGCGCTGGGACTCGCGCCCGGTTATAGCGGTCCGGCTTGGAAGTCAGGATCTGGTCGTCACGCAGCACTGAACGCAGCGCGGAGACGACGTCGGCCACCCGCTGGTCGCTGAGCCGCTCCGGCGCGAGAGTCATGACCTAGGCCCGTCTGCATCCTGGGCGCCATGTTTACCCCGGCTGCCGCCGACAGTGATGCCCAGCGATTCGGCAAGCAACTCGTGGATGTCGATCACGTTGATATTCTTTGCCGCACCCGCAGCACTGAGCGGCCGTTCGGACCACGGGCAGGCGCTGACCAGGGTGTCGACCTCCAGCGCGGCCGCCTGGTCGACGCGGTTGGCGCTGATCGCCGCGGTCAGCTCCGGCTTCTCGATCGGCAGCCCGCCTCCGCCGCCGGAGCAGTAGGACCACTGCGTGACCCGGTCCACGTCGTTGAAAGTCAGACCCGGTATGGCCCTGAGGATTTCGCGCGGCTCCTTCCAGATCCCCTTGCGCTTGTTGAGCCGGCACGGGTCGTGATAAGTGATGGTCCGGTCGAGGCTGACGGACGGTGCGAGCTTGCCGTTGCGGATCAGTTCGGCCAGCAGTTCCACGACCAGCACGATCTCGATGTCGAAGTCCGCCCCGAAGTACTTGGGGTAGTCCTCGGTGAAGCTGATGTAGTCGTGTGGATCCAACACGAGCACCCGCTTGGTGCCGGTGGATCGCCAGTTGTCCAAATTGTGTTGCGCGAAGCGGCGGGCCTGCTCGGTGTAGCCCATCTCCGCGGCCGGGCCGCCACAGCACCACTGCTCGCCCATCAAACCGAACTCGTACCCCGCCGACTGCAGGATCTGGGCCACCGCGCGGGGGACCGAGGTGCGATAGAAGGCCGCCTCGCAGTCGGCGAACAGGATGGTTTCGCCGCCGATCGGGATGTTCAGCCCGTCGGCCCAATTCCGTACGTTGTCCTGACTGATCGTGGTCTCGCCCAGGACCGGCTCGTGGGTCTCGGTGTTCGTACGCTCGTTCCAGGTCTGCCACCCCGGCTGGTGGATCCCCTTGTCCACCGCCAGCGCGCGTACGGCCTTGACGATGTCGACGGTGCGGGTACGGAAGCGGTAGAAGTCCCCGGTGAACAGGGTGTTGGGACACCGGAGCTCACAGGCCCCGCACTGGGTGCAGTTGACGTAGTCGGC
>Ga0136630_1000658_pt1 | contig 13603 bp, 14 predicted proteins | sample AntDrymUQ5682106_2_FD_105496 | JGI IMG/M metagenome (GOLD analysis project Ga0136630, IMG submission 105496) | Polar desert sand microbial communities from Dry Valleys, Antarctica - metaG UQ568 (21.06) | ecosystem: Environmental > Terrestrial > Soil > Desert | place: Antarctica: Dry Valley...
GCGTTCGAGCATGTTCTTGAAGTCCATGTTGCCGCCGAAGTTGAGCTGGTAGGTGTGGTCGATGATGACTCCGCGGTCCTCGAACAGCTTCGATAGGACCCGGTGGCTGATCGTCGCTCCGACTTGGCTCTTGATGTCGTCGCCGATGATCGGCACGCCCTTGCGGGTAAAGCGAGCGGCCCAGTCCTCGCGCGTAGCGATGAACACGGGCATGCAGTTGATGAAGCCGACGCCGGCCTCGAGTGCTTGCTCGGCATAGAAGCGTGCCGCTTGCTCGGAGCCGACCGGCAGGTAGTTGATGAGCACGTCGCACTTGGTGTCCGTTAGGAGCTTCGCGACGTCGACGGGGGGGAGCTCGCTCTCGGTGGTGGTGTCGCGATAAAAGGAGCCGAGCCCATCGTAGGTATGCCCGCGCTGCACCTTGATGCCGGTGGCTGGCACGTCCGAGAACTTGATGGTGTTGTTTGGTTCGACCCAGATCGCATCGGCGAGATCGAGACCGACTTTGTTCGAGTCGACGTCGAGCGCGCACACGAACTCGATGTCACTGACGTGGTAACCACCGAGGTCGACGTTCATGAGGCCCGGCACGCGCTCGTCGCTGCGCGCCTTGGCGTAGTGCTCGATGCCTTGGACAAGCGACGAAGCGCAGTTACCGACTCCGACTAGTCCGACTCTTACTTTGGCCATTGGATGCGTTGTCCCCCTTAGGTCTGTGTGTTGGGGCGGGCCTCGCCGAGGCTCCGCTCGTTGGTTATGAGTTCGTCGATCCACGCGATGTCGCTCTCTGTGGCGCGCATGTCGTGGTTCTGCAGGGACAACGCATAGCTGTCCATGCGCTCGCGATAGGTACGCAGATTCGACTTGAACTGCGCGAGCTTGTCCTGGAGGTAGGCCCGGCGTCGCTCCAGCAGCGCGAGGCGCGCTTCGGGTGCCAGGTAACGGAAGAAGGCGAGCTTGAGCGTGAAGTGCTCGGCGTCGACCGCGGCCGCGCTCTCCTCGAGCATCTGGAGGAACATGGCCTCGCCCTGGGGGGTGATGGTGTAGACGGTCTTTCGCCGTCCGGCGCCCAGTGTCGTCGAGGTCTTGGACCTCTCGGAGGTCGCCTCCGCTTTGTCCACGGCCCCCGCCTTGGCGAGTCGCCTCAGCGTGGGATAGAGCGAGCCCCAGGACACCTGGTAAAAGGGCCCGAGCATCGCGCCGAGCTGCTTACGCAGTTCGTAGCCGTGCATCGAGCGCTCCTTGAGCAGCCCAAGGACCGGCAGCTCGAGCGTTCCTGGTTGCTTCATCTCGTCCTTTCCGGGCTAGAGATACAGGTTCTAGGGCATTATCGTGTGACGTATCACTCCGATCTATCCGAGTGATATATCGAGCTGATATATCAACACGCTACATCAGATTGCGCAAGCGCGTGTCTCGGGACCCTGATTCTGGGGCTGGGCACGCGCTCTGCGCGGCCTGAGCCCCCACAATCTCGAAACCGGCCCCCGAACTCGGGAGAGGCTCCGACGGGGGCCCGCTGAACAAAGGGGGCTGGCGGGTTTACCATCACGCCATGACCCTTTCGGGTAGGTCCTTCGATCCGACGAAGCCGCAGGGCTCGGCCACGGGCCCGGTCGTCGACTACAGCCTCGCTCGGCGCTCGACTCTGCAGGCCCTGCGGGGCGGCCGCCTCGCGACCACCGACGTCTGCGACGCCCATCCGGAGCTACTGCGAGCCGGCAAGAACATCGGAGACGAGGTAGCCGCCCCGTGCCCCGTGTGCTCGCACGAGACGCTGCGTTGGGTGCGCTACGTCTACGGCGACGAGCTCAAGCACAACAGCGGCCGGGTCGTCTATCCCGCCGAGTGGCTCGGGGAGCTCGTCACGGAGTACGACCAGTTCATCTGCTACGTCGTCGAGGTCTGCACCGACTGCTCCTGGAATCATCTCGTGCGCTCCTATGTGACCGGTCGGAAGTTCGCCCCACGACCGTCGCTCCGGGAGCGTAAGCGGCAGGGTTGAGCCCGACCTCCGGCGCGGTCCGAGGCGCGGCGCCGAGTCCGTGGCCCGATCGTTCCACCGCCGCGCTATCCGCCGGGACGCGCAGCGCGGGCTTGATCGTGGCGCTTGGCTATCTCACAGGGCTCGTCGGAGGATCGCTCGTTGCGGCGGTCGGAGGTCTCGCTCTCGTCACCTTTGGGCGCTGCCTGGCGATGAACCGAGGCGAGCAGGCGCAGGCCTGCGCGAGCCTCGCCGTGATCGCCGGCGCGCTTGGGGTTACCGGTTTACGTTGGGGAACCCTCGAGCTGGCGGAGATCCGCTCGGTCCAGGCGGTGCTCGGCCCCACGCTGCTGGTCGGGCCCGAACTTGAGGCGGGCGCGACGATCGTCACCGCTCTGGCCGCCGCCCTGGCTCTTGCCCTGTGGCTCGCCTCCGATCCGGGGCACGGGGTCGCAGGTAGGGCGTGGACGGGCGCCGAGACGGCGGCCGCAGCGCTGGCCTTGGTAACTGCGTTCTGGGGGCCGAAGATTCTGACCCCCGGTTCGGCCGGGGGCGCCGAGACGGCGGTGGGAGCGCTGGGCTGGGTCGTTGCAACAGGACTGGTCATGATGGTCGCGCTGGGCGGCTCGTTGGGGATCGGCTCCCTAGGCCCGCGCTCTCGCGCCGCCCTTACGGTGGGCTGTGTCGGAGCGCTGCTGGGAGCCGGACTCCTGGTTGGAGCGACCGTATGAGCACCTTCATTCTGTATGCAGTACACGCGGCGCTCGCTCTCGTGCTGGCGCCGGCCACGTTCGCCCCTGTTCATTGGCGCCGCGGCCTGGTGGTGAGTTGCGCCGCGCTGGGCGTGGCAAGCGGGGCGGCCCTTGCGCTGGGGGCGGCCGGCGAAGCGACGTGGCGCTCGGTCACGCCGTCTTCTCCGCGGGTAATCATCATCGGGGCGACCGTCGCCTGTGGGTGGCTCGTGGTGGGCGCGCGCCGGCGCGAGGCCGATCCCGTGGTGGGTGCTCTGGTGGGGGTCGCATCGAGCGCGCTCGTCGCCGCGACCCTCAACGACTGGGTCGTCGTCGCCTTGTTGTTCTGGCTCGCGTCCTCGCTGGCGCTGATCGGGCTGCTGGCACGGGGAGAGCTCCGAGTGGGAGCGCTGCTTGCAATCGTCGTGTCCGATCTCGCACTTGCGGGCGGCCTCGCGCTGCACTCCCTTGGCGAGAGGACGTGGACGATGCCCGAGTCGCTTACTGGGCTCGCCGCCGCTCTGGCACTGATGGCGTTCGTGATTCGTTCCGGGGCAGTACCGCGCGTGGGAGTGTGGGAGGTGCTGGGGACCCCCGCTGCGCCCGCGCTTCCTCTTCTCCTCGGGGGTCCTCTCGCTCTCCTCGTCGTTCCCCTGCCCGGAGCGAGCCCGTGGCTCGCCGCCGCCGCCCTCGCGCTCGCAGTTGTCTGCTGTGTGGGGGCGCTGGCGATAACCCCGCTGACGCTGACGCTTGCGGGGGCGTGGCCGGCGTGGCTCGCCCTCGGCCTGGCGCTCGCGTCGCCCGAGGCGTTGCCCGCCGCCTCCGTGGCCGCGCTGTTTGGCGTGACGGCCGTGGCGCTGTGGCCCGCCTCGCACGGCCTCGCGCGCCCGGAGCGCGGCATGATCTTGGGGTGGCTGCCACTCACGGCGGGGTTCGTAGCCATCGCCGGAGTCGCGGTGCGCGCCTTCGACAACGTGGCCGGGGCCGGAGGTGCGGCCGAAGCGGCCCCCTGGAGCGCGATCGCCGCTCTCTTGCCGGTGGCCGCGGCCGCCGGCGTCGCCCTTGGAGCGCGCGCCGGACGCCAGACCGAGCCAACCTCGTCAGATGTGGTTGCGGCGGGCTCCGTGTGGATCTTGTTCGCAGTGGGACTCGTCGTGGGGCTGATTCCGGCGTCGAGTTTCGGCTTCTCGAGCCGCGACCTCGGCTCCGCGGCCCCCGCGCTCGCTCTGCATGCGAGCGCTTTGGTGCTGGGTCTGGGGGCCGCAGCAGTCGCCTGGCGCCGCGCCACCCCGCTGGATCCCGCATCCCTGCCCTCGGTCCCCGTCCGCACGGGGTCGCTCGGCTATTCCGAGGAGGGCGCCGACACTGTTGTCATGGTCGCAATCGCCGCCCTCATCGGGTTGGGGGCACTGACGACGGTCGTGTACCTCGCATTCGAGGGACTGAGCTTCGGATTTCTGCCGGCCCGCAACCTCTAGCAGGGCCACGGCGTCCAAGCAGCGAATAATGCAAACGCCTCAGTTTGACCAGCTAGGAGCCTAGACTCGTTCCCTGATGAGCCAACCTCCGCGCAAGCCCACAGCCAAGAACACGTCCTCCAAGGGCTCTACGCGCGCGAGCGCGCCCGCAACTGGGAGCAGCCGGCCCCCGCGACCGAAGCGCTCGCGCGGAGCACGCTGGCTGTTGCGCCTAGGCTGGCTTCTCCCCCTCTTCGCCCTCGGCGTCGGCGGCACCGTGCTGTTTCTGACCTATGCCTTCGCCAACATTCCGCTTCCGCGCGAGGTCCCTCTGTCTTCGGCTGCCGAGGTCTACGACGCCAACGGCAACCTCATCGGGATCTTCTCCGGCGAGGAGAGACGATTCCTCATCAACACCGAAGAACTCATCAACAACAAGAAGACCAAGTTCATCGGTGATGCGGTGATCGCTTCGGAGGACCGGACCTTCTACGACCACAACGGCATCTCGCTCAGAGGCATGGCGCGTGCTGCGTGGGCCGACCTCACCTCGGGCGAGATCAGACAAGGTGGATCGACGATCACCCAGCAGTACATCAAGCAGGCCGTCCTGCAGGATCCGGGCCGTACCGTCGAGCGCAAGCTGAAGGAGGCGATCCTCGCCGTCAAGCTCGAGCGTCGCTACTCGAAGGGTCAGATCCTCGGCTTCTATCTCAACACCGTCTACTTCGGCCGAGGGTCCTACGGCATCGAGGCGGCGGCGCGCACTTACTTCGACAAGAGCGCCGAAGAGCTGAACGTCGGCGAGATGGCGTTTCTAGCCGGCATCATCCCCTCGCCCGAGTTGTATCAGCCCGGCGACAACCCCGAGGGAGCGCTCGAGAAACGCGACCGGGTGCTCACTCTCATGGTCGAGCAGGGCTATATCGACCAGGCCAAGGCGGACAAGTGGCTGGGTCGGAAGGTCAAGATCATCAAGGGAGGCGACCCGACGACCACCAAGGAGCAACCCGCCGCGTACTTCATGGAGTGGCTGAGGCGTGAACTGGAGCGAGAGTACGGAAACGAGCTCTACACCGGCGGCTTCAAGATCCATACGACGCTCGACCTCGAGATGCAGGAGGCGGCCGAGGAATCGATCGCCTCAGTGCTGACCCTGCCCGAAGACCCTGAGGCCGCGCTCATCTCCATGACTCCCACCGGAGCGATCAAGGCGTTTGTCGGGGGCCGGGACTTCGACAACGTCAAGAAGGCGCGCGGCTTCAACTACGTCAGTGACAACTACAGACAGCCCGGATCGACCTACAAGCCGTTCACGCTGCTGGCCGCGATCGAGAAGGGAGTTTCACTTCAGTCGAGCTTCTCGGGCTCGAGTCCATTCACCATCGACGACCCCCAGTGCGCGACCGACGGGGAACTGTGGCAACCAGAGAACTACGGTGGCTCGGCCTATGGCTACATGGATCTCATCTCGGCGACCGCCTCTTCGGTCAACACCATCTATGCACAGCTCATAGTCGAGGTGGGTCCCCAACCCGTGGCCGATCTCTTGGGGGAACTCGGCTTCGACGGCGACCCGACCACGCGCGGGAGACAACCGCTTCCCCCCAACTGCTCGCTCGTCTTGGGTACGCAGGACGTGACTCCGCTGGAGATGGCGCGCGCCTATGCGGGTTTCGCCAATGGGGGGGCGTTGCCCGAGGTCACGCCGGTCGCCTATATCGAGAGCTCGCAGGGTGACTGCATCAAGGCCTATCGTCCCAACGACACCAAGGTGTGCGGCAAGAAGAAGGTCGAGCTGAAGAGCGAGCAGGTCGTCGAAGAGAACTCGGTCAACCTGATGAACGAGGCGCTTCAAGCGGTCGTCACCTCCGGATCGGGGTCGAGCGCCAACATCGGTCGGCCGGTGGCGGGCAAGACGGGGACCACCCAGAACAACAGGGACGCGTGGTTCGCCGGCTATACACCTCAGCTCGCCACCGTCGTGTGGGAGGGCTACCCGCTTCAGAAGAGCGGGGTTGTTCCCGAGATGCGATCCTGCCTGGATCCCGATCTCTGCAGACCGGTGCAGGGATACGACGTCACAGGTGGCGGCGCGCCCGTGAGCCCGGCCCCCATTTGGGGGAGCTTCATGGCCCAGGCGATGGAGATCGGCGGTTATCCGGTCGAGTACTTCGAGTCCGGCATCGAGGCGGGCACGATCGTTAGCGCCCCACCTCCGACTCCGAGCGCGCCTCCGGAGGAAGAGGAGGAAGAGGAGCCGGAGCCGGAGGAAACCGAGGAGCCGGAGCCCGAACCAGAGCCGTCCGAGGAGCCTGATCCCGAGCCCACCGAGAATCCACAGCCCACGCCCGAGCCCTCGGTCTCTCCTCCCGGCGGAGGAGGAGGCGGCGGCGGCGGAGGAGGAGGAGGTAACGGCCGCAAGAAGCCCGGCGGGGGCGAGCCGTAGCCGCTGACGAGCGGCCCGCCGGCACCGGACCGTTCGGGTTGTCTTTGCCGGTTGCCGTGACGGCGCTGGCCGGCATCATCTTGCTCGCCGCCTACGGTCTGAAGGCTCAGTGCCTCGCCGGCTTTGGGGGCCGTGAGTTCAGCCACCTCTGCTACAACGACATCCAACCGTTGTACGCAGCGCGCGGCGTCGCAGACAACATCTTCCCTTACGTCGAGGGCACGCTGGCGTCGTCCGAACTGGTGAACGGCGCGATCGAGTATCCGGTCTTAACCGGTGTGTTCATGTGGGCCTTGGGACTGCCGGTGACAACCGTCAACTCCTATTTCAATCTTTCCGCGCTCCTGCTGGCCCCCTTCGCTCTGCTAACGGGATGGCTCCTGTGGCGCATGACCGGCTTGCGCGCGCTCCTATGGGTGGGAGCGCCGGCGCTCGTCCTCTATGCCTTTCACAACTGGGACCTGCTCGCGGTCGCGGCGGCCGTGGGTGGGATGTACATGTGGTGGCGGGACAAGCCGCTGGGGGCCGCGCTTCTCTTCGGCATCGGCGGCGCGCTCAAGATGTATCCGCTCATGTTCCTCGGCCCCCTCGCTCTCGACCTGCTCTGGAGAAGAGATCAGATCGGAGCGCTGCGAGCTGCGGGGGCCGGTGTGGCGGCCTGGCTCGCCGTCAATGTGCCGTTCATGGTGGCGGGCTTCGACGGCTGGTACGCAACCTATGCATTTCACCGGCAACGAAGCGCGAACTTCGACTCGATCTGGCAGTTCGGATGGCCGGCGTGGACGCCCGAGCGTACGAACCTAGTCACGACCTTGCTCCTGATCGCTTCCTTCGCGGCGATCTTGGGGTTGAGTCTGATGCACGCGCGTCGGGCCCAGTCCTATCCGTTTCTTCAGACCTGCGGAGCGTTGCTCGCCGCGTTCCTGCTGTTCAACAAGGTGCATTCTCCGCAGTACACGCTGTGGCTGCTTCCTTTCTTCGTGTTCCTGAGGGTCCGCCTCGGGTGGTGGGTGGCCTACACGGTCGTCGACCTCGCGGTCTACGTCGGGATCTTTCGCTGGTTCTTCGACGTCGTCTATCAGGGGCTCGACTTCACCTGGGCGAAGAAACTTCTCATCGGTGGGGTATGGGCGCGCGCCGCGCTGCTTGCGCTTCTGATCGTCGTCTTTTTGGCGGCGAGGGACGCCCTGATACGGCCGCCCGAACGGACTCTGTCACAGGCTCCGTCTAGCCTTGCAGCGGTCGGAGATCAGTCAGAGTCTCGGCCTCCCGCGCAGGCCTGACTCGAACGATTCGCGCCGTACATGGGGCGACGCTCGGATAGGAGCGAGATATATGGGAGGTGCTAGCATGACCAGTCGGCAGCGACGCTGCTGAGTTCAAGCAAACCCCTGCCCTGCAAAGCGGGCGACCGCGCCAGGGCCTCGACGCCACACGGCTCGAGTCCACAGGAGGAGACATATGAGGAAATACGAGGCCATGGTCATCGTGGATGCCCGTCTCGAAGAAGGAGACATCCAGAAGGCCGTCGACCGCTTCACTCAGGTCATTACCGACAACGGGGGCCGGCTCGGCAAGGTCGACCGGTGGGGCGTCCGCCGCTTCACGTTCGAGATCGACCATCAGAACGAGGGCTACTACTTCATAGCGGACTTCCAGGCATCTGAAGAGACTGTGAACCGATTGAAGCGAACTCTGCTGATCTCCGACGAGTTCATCCGAGGAAAGATCGTCCGCCCCACCTAGGGCGCGATCGTCAATCCACAAGAAGGAGCAGAGATGGCTAGCGACAACGTTGTGACACTCGTAGGCAACATCACCGACGAGCCCGAGTTGCGGTTCACCCCCGGCGGCGCGGCGGTTGCAAACTTCACGGTTGCGGTCAACCGCCGCTTTCGCAACCAGGACGGATCGTGGGACGACAAGCTCGACGGGTTCTTCCGTTGCAGCTGCTGGCGCGACATGGCCGAGAACGTGTCCGAGTCGCTCCACAAGGGCGCGCGCGTCGTCGTCACCGGACGTCTGCAGCAGCGCAGCTGGGAGGACAACGAGAGTAACAAGCGCACCACGATCGAGGTCCAGGTCGACGAGATCGGACCCTCCCTCCGCTGGGCGACGGCATCGGTCACCAAGGGTCGTCGTTCGGGCCCGTCGAATCAGGAAGGCGCACAGGGTGGCCAACCCGGCGGCGGCAACCCCGGCGGCGACAGCTGGGGCCAGGGTGCCCAGAGCGGCGGCCAGGGCGGCGGGGCACCCGTCGGCTCGCCGCAGCAGAACCAAGGAGGAGATGACTGGTAATGGCACGAGACAGAAGGCGAGACGACAAGAAGAAGCCGTCGACGAAGCCCGGCAGGCCGAGGAAGAAGAAGTACTGTCAGTTCTGTGCCGACAAGGCAACGTACATCGACTACAAGGACATCAACCTGCTGCGCAAGTTCTTGTCCGAGCGAGGCAAGATTCGCGCCCGGCGCGTAACCGGCAACTGCTCGCAGCACCAGCGCATGGCCGCAACCGCCGTCAAGAACGCACGGGAGATGGCTCTTCTCCCGTACAACACTCGCTAGGGGGCGGCCGACATGAAGATCATTCTCGCCAGAGACGTCGACGCGCTCGGTCACAAGGGCGACGTCGTCACCGTTGCCGACGGTTACGCGCGCAACTTCCTCGTTCCCAAGGGTCTCGCATTGGTTGCTTCCAGAGGTGCGCTCAAGCAAGCAGAGCAGATGCGACGCGCGCGCGAGGAGGCGGTCCACAAGGCGAAGCAGGAAGCCGTCGCAAAGGTCGCGCTCCTGGGCTCGCACCCCGTTTACATCTCAGCGCGCTCCGGTGAGGGCGGCAAGCTGTTCGGCTCCGTCACCAAGAACGACATCGCACGGGCGGTGCAAGATCAATTGGAACAGGATGTGGACGCGCGTCATGTGCGCCTCGACGATTCCATTCGTCGCCTCGGGACCTTCTCCGTCGAGATCCACCTTCACGAAGAGGTCAACGCGCTGGTGACCGTCGAGGTCATCGCCCACGACGAAGACGGCTAGACCGGCGCGACCCAGCAGACACGAGAGCCCTCGGTGACGAAGGGCTCTCTGTCATTCCAACCTCGTTTCCCATATCGACAGCTTTTCCACCCGCCGTTGGGGTCGTGACCTGGGACCCTGGCGGTTTTCCGCAGTTAGGCCCCGCCACTGGATGTCCACAGGAGTCCGGGCATACGGTTCGGGCTGGCCTCCTGCGCAGCGACCGTTCGGGCACCCGCCGCCCGGGGTCCGCACACTTCGGATCGTGTACCGGGAGATGTCACAGGCGTGGCGTAAGGTGGAGCCGAACGTACGTTCGATATTTGATTGGACGCAGCGATACGGGGTCCCGAGGCTGAGGGGCCGCAACGAAAAGTGAGTTCACGGAGGAGCGCGACAGTTGGCCCAACGGATACGAGACGTGCAGCAGGTGCGCAACCGGATACCGCCGCACAATCTCGACGCCGAGCAGTCGGTGCTCGGCGCCATGCTCGAGTCCAAAGAGGCCATTGCCAACGTGATCGAGATCCTCAAGGCCGATGACTTCTACAAACCGGCTCATACCGAGATCTACGAGGCCACCATGGCCATCGAGCAGCGAGGCGGGGAATCCGCAGACGCCATCACCGTCGTCGAGGAGCTCAACCGGCGCGGCACGCTCGAGCAGATCGGCGGTCGCCCCTACATTCTCGGGCTGCTCGAGGCCTATCCAAGCGCATCGGCGGCGGCTCGCTACGCCAAGATCGTCGAAGAGCTGGCGCTGCTGCGACGTCTCATCACCGCGGGCAACGAGGTCCAGGAGATCGGCTTCTCGATGCCCGAGGACGTCGCCGAGGGAGTCGACCGAGCCGAGGAGATCGTCTACCAGGTCGGCAACAGGCGCCTGCGCGAGGAGTTGCACCAGCTCAAAGGCCTCCTCGCCGAGAACATGGTGCAGATCGAGGACCTCTATAACCGCGGCGAGCACATCACCGGCGTGGGCACGGGCTTCAACGATCTCGACGACATCACGGCGGGCTTCCAGAAGGACAACCTGATCATTGTGGCCGCCCGGCCGGCCATGGGAAAGTCGAGTTTGCTCAACGACTTTGCGCTCGCCGCCGCGCTCAAGCGTTCGGATCCGATTCCCGTCGTGATCTTCACGCTCGAGATGAGCAGGCACGAGGTGGTCAAGCGGTTCCTGGCGTCCGAGGCCAAGGTCGACTCACAGCGCATCAACCGGGGGACGCTCCACGATCAGGACTGGGGCAGGCTCTCCGGGGCGCTGGGCCGCCTCGCCGAGGCACCGATCTTCATCGACGACACCGCCAACATCTCGCTCATGGAGATCCGGGCGAAATGCCGGCGACTAAAGGCCAAGCATGGACTCGGCATGGTCATCATCGACTACCTGCAACTGATGCAGTCGCCTCGCAAGTCGGAGAACCGCCAACAAGAGGTGTCAGAGATTTCGCGCAATCTCAAGATCCTCGCGCGCGAACTCGAAGTGCCGGTGCTGTGCGCGTCACAGCTCAACCGAGGCGTCGAGATGCGCGCCGACAAACGGCCCCTGTTGGGAGACCTACGCGAATCGGGATCGATCGAACAGGACAGTGACATGGTCATGTTCGTCTACCGGGACGAGGTTTACCACCCCGACTCCGAGGCGCGCGGCGAAGCCGAGCTCATCGTTGCAAAGCACCGCAACGGGCCGACGGGAACGGTCAAGCTTGCCTTTATGAACCAGTACACGAAGTTCGCGTCGCTCGCCAAGGTGCCGCGCTGACCAAGGTCACCCGGCGCCGGACTCGCGCGATCCACGGACGGCTGCTCAAGCAACAAGGTGAGTTTCGGCGCAAAAAACGTCTGCCGATCATCGACGAGCTCATCATGACCGTGCTCAGCCAACACACCTCGGACACGAACACCGAGCGCGCCTTCGCCGGTCTCAAGCAGCGCTTCTCCGTCTGGTCCCAGGTGGTCGCGGCGGATCCCACCGAGGTCGCCGACGCCATTCGCCCTGGCGGCCTCGCGGATACGAAGGCGGTACGCATTCAGGCCATCCTTTCGACCATCGAGGAGCGTGAGGGGTCGCTGGATCTCGCCCGGCTCAACGAACTCGACGACGACGAGGTCGACGCCTACCTCGTCTCTCTGCCCGGCGTCGGTCCCAAGACGTCGGCGTGCGTCCTGCTCTTCTCCATGGGTCGGGACGCCTTTCCCGTCGACACACACGTGCATCGAGTCGCCCTTCGGCTGGGGCTCGTTCCCGCACAGACCACAGCCGACCGGGCCCACCGCCTGCTGCTTCCGGCGATCGCTCCTGAGCTCCACTACGAACTCCACATGCAACTGATCCGGCACGGACGCGAGATCTGCAAGGCGGCTCGTCCACTGTGTACAGAATGCACGCTGTTCGACCTGTGCGAGTCGGGCCCGCAGCTGCTCGCCTCGGGAGTGGCCCGGTAGATCCGGGGACAGTTCGGTGGGCGCAAGCGGCACAGATTGTTGAGAGCCCGCCCTGCTGCAACTCAACCGCCTCGCGGCCGCGCCATTGGCACGACGCGCTCGCCGAGTGAGATGGGAGACTCTTACCGCCATGTTCACCTACGATGACGCCGTCACCGAGCGGTTCCCGGCCCTGCGCGCCGGAGCGATCCACGTGACCGGTCTGGTCAACGGACCCAGCTCGCCGGAGCTCCTCGACGAGTACCGAGCCGAGCAACTAGCTGCCTCTCAACGGCTGGCCGAGACCGCGCTCGCAGAGCTTCCCTCCATCGGCGCGTGGCGACGCGCGTTCACCCAGTTCGGCGTCAAACCGACCCAGCACCGCAACGCCGCCGAAGCTCTTCTGCGACGCCTCGCCAAACATGGCGACATCCCCACCATCAACACGCTGGTCGATATCGGCAATCTCGTCTCGATCCGCTACGCGCTGCCGGTTGCGGCATTCGACCAAGCCGGCATCGACGGCTCCACCACCGTTCGCTTCGCCACCAGCACCGAGCTCTTCACCGACCTGGGCTCAACCGAGGCGGTCTCCCCCGACCCCGGCGAGGTCGTTTTCGCCGACGACAACAATGTCGTGAGCGCTCGACGCTGGTGCTGGCGTCAAAGCGCCGAGAGCGCCACCAGCGCAACAACGGTCGACGCGCTGATCATCGTCGAAGGCCTGCACGAGAGTGCCGAGCAAGACACCAAATCGGCACTGACGGATCTCACCTCGCTAGTGGCCACCCATCAGCCCCAGAGCCAGACCAAGTCGTACGTGTTGTCACCGACCCATCCTCGGATTTGAACGAGCGAGGTGTCGGGAACACGTTCGGTAGCCGTCCCTTCCTCACCGCTGCTGGGGCGGTCTTTCTGCATCCTGCTCTCGAGAGCGGGTGAAGGGAATCGAACCCTCGTCACCAGCTTGGGAAGCTGGAGCTCTACCATTGAGCTACACCCGCGACGACCTCGAATTATATGGTTCTCGTCCCAATCGCGACCTCTGGCCTGCCCCGAGCAGACGACCGGTAGCCGTTCGCTAGACTCCACCAACACAACGAGCAGGGAGTTCGAATGATCCTGGCGGATCGTGACATCCGGGAGGCGTTAGCCGCAGGGCGCATCGGCATCGACCCCTGCGACGACGCCGACGTGCAGCCGTCTTCGGTCGACCTCCACGTCGATCGCTACTTCCGGACTTTCCATAACCACCGCTACCCTTACATCGACGTGCGCTCGGCCATGGAGGACCTGACCGAGCTGGTCGAGGTCAAGCCGGACGAGGCCTTCATCCTGCACCCGGGGGAGTTCGTGTTGGGATCGACGGCCGAGTACGTGAAGCTGCCCGACGATCTCGTGGCGCGGCTCGAGGGCAAGAGCTCGCTGGGCCGCCTCGGGCTTCTCATCCACTCGACGGCCGGCTACGTCGATCCCGGCTTCGAGGGTCATCTCACGCTCGAGCTGTCGAACGTCGCCAACCTGCCGATCACGATCTACCC
>Ga0136630_1000659_pt1 | contig 13602 bp, 16 predicted proteins | sample AntDrymUQ5682106_2_FD_105496 | JGI IMG/M metagenome (GOLD analysis project Ga0136630, IMG submission 105496) | Polar desert sand microbial communities from Dry Valleys, Antarctica - metaG UQ568 (21.06) | ecosystem: Environmental > Terrestrial > Soil > Desert | place: Antarctica: Dry Valley...
CGAGCCGGAGCAGTCCGGGCTGGCTCACGGCTCGCAGTTCCGGGTCGGCGGCGACGCGGTCGAGTAGTCGCGTCACGTTGCGGTGCCGCCGAGGCCGACCAGGAGGGTCTCGCCGGGCGCCTGCGGCGCCGCGCTGCCGGTCCGGGCCCCCACCGGTCAGTCGAACCCCGCCGCACGCAGGGCGCCGAGCGGGTCCGGCAGCGCGAGCAGCGCCCGGGCGTCGTCGCATCCGCGGCTCGGCCGGCGGTCGGCGAACAGCTCCGCGCACACCGCCGCCTCCGCCCGCCGAGCCGCCAGGGCGGTCTCGGCCGCGGCGGGGTCGCCAGCGAGGAGCGTGGTGTCGTGGACGATCACCGGCGCGACCCACAGCGGGTCGGTGCGGGCGAAGCGGGCGTTCACGAGCACGACCGGGGGGTCGGCCTGCAGCGTCGCCGTCGAGTCCACTCCCGTCGCCTCGAACTGGGCGAAGCGGACGACGCCGCCGGCGTCCGCGAAGGCCCGGAGCCGTCCGCCGGCGGCCGGGTCGAGCGGTATGTCGCACAGACCGTTCAGCGCGGTGATCAGCACCGTCCGGTCGGCGTCCGTTCCGGCCACCCGGATCCCGTCGAGCGTCGGGCAGAGCCGTGTGACCGGCTGGGGCTCGGAGTCGCCGACGGCGTAGTCGCCCACGGCCGTGGTCAACCCGGCGGCGGGCGGCGGGCGGCGGTTCGCGACCGGCACGCGGTCGGGCCCGAAGACGACGAACGCGCCAACCAGCGCCGCGATGGCCACCGGAATCGAGACGAGCGCCGTCACGACGAACCACCGGGGAAGCAGCTGGTCTGACAGCTCGCCGACCCGGGATCGCCGCCAGGGATCCCCGGCCGGCGCCTGCCGGTTCACCCCCGCTCGACGCGGTAGGTGAACCGCTCGATGACCGGGTTGCAGAGCAGCTCGTTCGCCATGCGGGCGACCCGGGCCTCGAGGTCGTCGCCGTCGTCGACCTCGAGCTCCACATGCTTGCCGACGCGCACGCCGCGCACGCCCGTGAACCCGAGCGCGGGCAGCGCCCGTTCGACCGCCTGCCCCTGCGGGTCGAGGATCTCGTCCTTGAGCAGCACGTCGACGAGCACCCGCACCATCACGCGCTCCAGTCCGCGAACGGGCGCCCGGCGAGCTGCTCGTAGGCGGAGACGTACCGCTCGCGGGTCCGTTCGATGACGAGCGGCGGGAGTTCTGGGGCGGGGGGTTGGCGGTCCCAGTCCTGTGCGGCGAGCCAGTCGCGGACGTACTGCTTGTCGAAGGACGCCTGCGGCCGTCCGGGCTCGTAGTCGTCCGCCGGCCAGAACCGCGACGAGTCGGGGGTGAGCACCTCGTCGATCAGCGTGAGCTCGCCGTCGCAGATGCCGAACTCGAACTTCGTGTCCGCCAGGATGATGCCGCGCTCGGCGGCGTGGTCACGCGCCGCGGAGTAGAGCCGCAGCGTGACGTCGCGGACCTGCTCGGCGCGCTCCCCGCCCACCAGGCCGGCGGCCCGATGGAAGTCGATGTTCTCGTCGTGGCCGACCGTCGCCTTCGTGCTCGGTGTGAAGATCGGCTCCGGCAGCTGCTCCGACTCGCGCAGCCCGGCGGGCAGCGGGACGCCGCAGACGACACCGGTCGCCTGGTACTCCTTCCACCCGGACCCGGACAGGTAGCCCCGCGCCACGCACTCCAGCGGCAGCACCTCCGCCCGCCGGCACAGCATCGCCCGTCCCGCCAGCTGCTCCGCGAACGGGGCGAGCACCTCGGGGAAGCGGGCCACGTCGGTCGTGATCCGATGGTCCGCGACCGTGCCGGCGAGCCGATCCAGCCAGAACGCGGTCAGGCCGGTCAGCACCTTGCCCTTGTCCGGCACGACGCTGGGCAGCACGACGTCGAAGGCGCTGATGCGGTCCGACGCGACCAACAGAAGGTCGTCGGAGACGGCGTAGAGCTCGCGGACCTTGCCTGACCCGATCCGGGTGACGCCGTCGAGGTGGTCGAGCGCGGAGAGGTCGGTCATGCTGGCGCAGGCTACCGGGCGGCCGGCCGCAGCACCGCGTCGGTGTGAGTGGTTCGCCCGTTCAGAAGAGGTCGATCAGCCAAGGGCGCGGCGGCGACGACGCGAGCCGGGGCCGCGCTGCTGGCGGCTGACCCAGGCACCGGCCTTGCGGAGGTTGCGGCTGGTCGACGTCTCGCCGCCGCGCTGCTCGATCGCCGCGCCCAGGCGGTCGAGCACCCAGGCGACGACGGGGACCGCGACGACGAGCAGCACCCACTGGCGGAACCGGCGTGACAGGAAAGCCCACATGCGTTGAACCCTTCGACGGGAGTTGGTCGTGCGGTACCGATTCCCCGGCCAGGGTATCGACATCCCCATGGCGAACATCGAACGGCGTCGGGTCGTCGTGTCCGGGCTCGTTCAAGGCGTGTTCTTCCGGGCGAGCACCCGGGACGAGGCGCAACGCCTCGGGTTGACGGGGTGGGTCCGCAACCGCGGGGACGGCGAGGTGGAGGCGGAGTTCCAGGGGCCGGCTGATGCGGTCGAGGCCGCCGTGGCCTTCTGCCGCTCGGGGCCGCGCCACGCCGACGTCGAGGAGATCGAGGTCGAGCGCATCGACACGGTGGACGCCGAATCCGGTTTCGCGGTGCGGTGACCGCGACCCTGACCAGCCCCGACAAGCTGCTCTGGCCGCAAGCCGGGTTCACGAAGGCCGATCTGTGGCACTACCTGGAGCAGGTCGCCGGCCGCATGCTCCCGCACATCGCCGGCCGGCCGCTCACCCTGCTGCGCCATCCGAGCGGCGTCGACCGGCCGGGGTTCTTCCAGAAGAACCTCGCCGCCTCCGCCCCCGCGTCCGTGAAGCGGTTCACGGTGTGGACGCCATCATCGCGGCGGGAGGTCGCCTACCCCCTCGCCGACGACCTCGACGACCTGCGATGGCTGGCGAACCAGAACACCGTCGAGTTCCACCACTGGTTCTCCACCACCGCACGACCAGACCGCCCGGACCTGCTCGTGTTCGACCTCGATCCCGCCAACGCGACCCAGTCGGCGGCGCGGGCGGCGCTGTGGCTGCGGGAGATCCTCGACGGGCTCGGCCTTGCGTCGGCGGTGAAGACCAGCGGCAAGCGCGGCCTGCACGTCTACGTCCCGGTCGAGCGGCGCTACGGGTTCGACGAGCTGCGGGGATTCGGGCTCGCGGTCGTCCGCGCGTGCGCCGCCCGCCACCCCGACGACCTCACCGTGCAGATGCGCAAGGCGGAGCGGGGCGGTCGACTGCTGCTCGACTGGTCCCGCAACGGCGCGGCTCAGACGCTCGCCGCGCCGTGGAGCCCGCGGGCGCACCCGGCGGGGACGGTCTCCACGCCCCTGGAGTGGGACGAGGTCACCGACGAACTCGACCCGACAGCGTTCACGCTGGCGACCGCACCCAACCGGCCGGACCCCTGGGCCACCATGCCGGCGCCCCAGCGGATCGAGCAGGCCCGGCGGGCCCTCGCCGACGCCGGCTTCCCAAGCGTGGACGCGAGCCCGCGCGCCCGCACCCGGGACGCCTGATGACCTCTGGCCGCCGGCTGGCGGCGCCGCTGCTCGACCTCGACGCCGACGTCGACGCCGATCTCGTGAGGTTGGTCGACGGTGGTGACGAGCTCTTGGCGGTGCAAAGATTCGGCGATGACACCTCGGCGCGTCGACCGGACGCAGCCCTGCAGTGGCGCGGAGGCGCGGCTCTACGGCGAGCGGCCGACCACCTCGAACAGGTCACGGGCGACACAGATCTCGCAGGGACGCTGCGAGTGCTCATCGACCTGAAGGACGCCTGCCACTGCGGCATGAGCAACGTGCGAGCGAAACGCGCACGCAGCGCGGTCCGCAAGGTCGCCCAGCTCGTGGACGCGGCCGGCCAGCGGGTCCGCGGAGGACGAGTCACGACCGGACGCTGCCGCCGCTGCCCTCGACCCGCCACCAGCCTGGCGTGCTCGGTCGGCCGCGGCGAACTCGAGGTAGGCGTCGCTGCCGCGGCCGGCCGTGCGACCGGTTCGCTGTACCGTGCGCGCCGGATCACGCCCGAACGGGAGATCGGAGCCAGCGCATGCAAGCCCCCGCCGTCGGCATCGTCATGGGCAGCGACTCGGACCTGCCGGTCATGCGGCCCGCGTTCGACGCGCTCGTCGAGTTCGATCTCACCGCCGAGGTCCGCGTGCTCTCGGCGCACCGCACTCCCGACGACGCGCTGGCCTGGGCGCGCGACGCGTCCGGCCGGGGTCTGCGGGTCGTCATCGCCGGCGCGGGCATGGCCGCGCACCTGCCCGGCGTGCTCGCGGCGGTGACGTCGCTGCCGGTGATCGGCGTACCGATCAGCTCCAGCCGCCTAGAAGGCGTCGACGCGCTCCTCGCGATCGCGCAGATGCCGCCGGGCGTGCCGGTCGCCACGGTCGCCATCGACGGTGGCCGCAACGCCGGCCTGCTCGCCGTCCGGATCCTGGCCGCGACGGACGAGCTGCTGCGCCGCCGCTACGACGCCTTCCGCGCCGACATGGCGGACAAAGTCCGGGCGAAGGACGAGAAGGTGCGCGCCGAGTTCGCACCCGGCAGCGGTGCGCGCGGGATCGGGTTCCGCTGATCCGCCGATTCCGCTCTGCGCCCCCGCGCGGCTACAGCGCTGGCAGCCCGTCGATGCTGGCGGCGTTGCGGTCCGCCCGGTAGGCGGTGAGGCCGTCCGGCCCACGGCGCTCCGCCCAGCCCGGCAGGAGGGCGCGCTGAGCGCGGTACTCCATCAGCGGGACCGCGAAGCCGCAGGAGTCGGCGACGCGGGTCACATCGACGCGGATGACGGCGCAGGCGCCCGGCAGGTCGGGCAGGCGCGCCGCCAGCACCGGAAAGCGGGGATCGTCGGCCAGGACGACCTCGCCGCGCCCGTGGAGGCGCACGATGCGGGGCGGCCCTTCGCCATGACTACAGCGCCTCCAGCCGTTCGCGGACCGTGCCGTGCCGCACGAGGAACCGGGCCGGGTCGAATGCACCCTCTGGGACCTCGACGCCCTCCTCCGCGAGGGTCTCGCCGAACGGCGCCCCGGTCTCCCAGGTCCGCATCGCCGCCGCTTGGACGACGCGGTACGCGTCGTCGCGGGCCATGCCGCACTCGACGAGCCCGAGCAGGACCTGCGAGGAGTAGACGAGCCCGCCCGTGGCCTCGAGGTTGGCCCGCATCCTGTCGGGGAAGACGCGCAGCCCCTCGACGACCCGGACGGCGAGGTGCAGCTGGTAGTCGGCGGCGATCAGTGAGTCGGGGAGCACCACCCGCTCGGCGGACGAGTGCGAGATGTCCCGCTCGTGCCACAGCGCCACGTTCTCCAGCGCCACGAGCGCGTTGCCGCGCAGGACACGGGCGAGCCCGCAGATCCGCTCGGCGGTGATCGGGTTGCGCTTGTGCGGCATCGCCGACGACCCCTTCTGGCCCGCGCCGAAGGGCTCCTCGGCCTCCCGCACCTCCGTGCGCTGGAGGTGGCGCACCTCCAGGCCGATCTGCTCGACGGACGCCCCGAGCACCGCGAGCGCCGTCAGCAGTTCGGCGTGGCGGTCGCGGGCGACGACCTGGGTGGGGACCGGCTCCACGCCGAGGCCGAGCCGCCCGCACACGTGCCGCTCGACGAACGGGTCGATGTTCGAGTACGTGCCGACGGCGCCCGAGATCGACCCGACCGCGACAGCGGCGCGGGCGGCCCGCAGCCGGGTCCGACCACGGTCGACGGCGAACGCGAACTGGGCCAGTTTGTGCCCGAAGGTCGTCGGCTCGGCCTGGACGCCGTGGGTGCGGCCGGCGCAGACGGTGTCCCAGTGCTCGAGCGCCCGGCGCTTGAGCACCGCGACCAGGCGGTCCGTCTCCGCGATGACGAGGTCGCTCGCACGGGCCAGCGTCGCACCCTGCGCGGTGTCGACGAGGTCCGACGAGGTCATCCCGTGGTGCACCCACCGCGCCGGACGGGTTCCGTCGTGGTCGGGGATCGTCTCCGCGAAGGCGGTGAGGAACGCGATGACGTCGTGGTCGGTCTCCCGTTCGATCTCGGCGACGCGCGTGGGGTCCGGGGCGCGACCCCGGCGGATGGCGGCGAGGTCCCCGGGCGGCACGACGCCGAGCTCGACGTGCGCCTCGGTCGCCAGGACCTCCACCTCCACCCAGGTGGCGAGCTTCGCCTCGTCGGTCCACAGCGCGCCCATCTCGGGCCGGGTGTAGCGGGGGATCACGTCTGGCGCGGGCCTTCCTCGTCGCGGCAACGGCAGCATGACGCATGCGGCCCGGGCCGCGCGACCCGCCCACGGCGACCCGCCCACGGCGACCCGCCCACGGCGACCCGCCCACGGCGACCCGCCCATGGCCGCGGCCGCGGCCGCGGCCGCGGCCGCGGCCAAGGGCGCAGGTGTCAAGCCGGCGCGCGCACGTTCGCTACACAGTGCGTGACCGCGTGCTCCGGACCTCCGCCGGGTGGACCGGCCCCCTCGCGCCCCGGCGCGGGCGCTGTCCGGGCCTGGCTGTTCAACGCCGTCCTGCTGAGCGGGGCGCGCTCGCCCTGTTCACCGTTGGGATCCTGCACCTGTCGGCGCCGGCGGAGATTTCCTTATACGCGGACAAGTCCGTGGGACTGCGCGCCTGATCCTGTCCCTGGAGGTGGGGCGCGCGGCTGATCAGGGCCCACGGCGCCCTATGCCGCGACCACCGTGGCGGTCCGCCCGAGAAACGCTCCGTGGCGGTCACCGGCGGCTCGGAGGGCCCGGTTCCCGGCTGCGTCGAACGGTTCATAGAGCGCGGTCTGGATGACGACCGTGTCCTTGCGGAGCGTGCGCCTCCAGTGTCCCGCGACCTGGCCGTCGAGGATCACGACGCCATTGAATGCGCCCCTGCCCCTGATGTGTGATGCCGCGGCACCCGACGCGTCGACCACGGCCCGGCTCTCCCTGTAGCCCATGAAGTACTCGTCGTACGCCTGCAGCAGATGAACCGTCGGCGGCGACGCCCGGTGGAACGCCGCTGGCGCGGCGAACCAGAACGTCAGGCCGCGGAAGGTCTGCTGCTCGAGCTGGGCGGCGACCATCTCGAGGCCCGTCCTGACATCGGCCGCTGTCAGGCTCGCCCAGGCCTTGAAGTCCTTCGCGGTCGCCGGTCCGTGACTCGTGAAGTAGCGGACGGTCAGCTCCGCCAGCGCCTGCTCGTCGGTGAGGCCCGCCGTTTGCGGCGCGCGCTCGTCCAGCAGGGCGTAGGTGTGCTGCTTGCCGTTCAGGGCGCCGCTGCAGATGATGCCGTTGAGTTCCGCGTTCATCAGGACGTAGCCGAGCTGGAAGCCCTTTGCGGCGATGCCGGCGTTCGCGAGCCGCGTCGCCAGCTCCTGGCGCGTCCGCTGTCGACCCCCGTGCAGCGCATCCACGAGCAGCGTGTTGCACCGCGCGAGCACGGTGTCGTCAAGCCCCAGCTCGCGGTACATGTGGGCGTTCAGCACCTGGACGCGGGGCGCGGTGACCTGCAGCATCCACCGGATGTCCGCGGGGATGACGAAATGCCACGTGGGCCGCAGCACGTGGGTCCGCAGGATCTCCCCGTCCGCGAAGGCGCGGTCCACGGCGGCGTCGCTCACCCCGCCGGTCCGCATGGCGGCCGACCACTTCGCCGGACCGTAGTCCTGGGACTGCACCGCTCCCAGCCAGCGCACCACGTCCTGCGCAGCGTCGAACGCGGGCCTCGACAGCGCGAGGTTGTGCATCCGCCAGTGCGCGATGTCTCTGTCCTCCAACGGCGATCACCTGACGTCGGGTCTGCGGCCCTCCAGAGGCCCCTGACCCTGTTCTGGCGACAGGTCGATGATCGTGCGGAGGCCACGGGCGGCGGCGAGGTCGGCGACGGCTTCGGGCACCTCGGCGAGCGGGCGCCGCGCCGTGATCATGCGGTCGACGGGCAGGCCGCCGCGGCGGTAGAGGTCGAACAGCAGCGGCAGGTCGCGCTGCGGGTCGACACCGCCCATGAAGCATCCGAGGATCCGCTTGTGGGACAGCGGCAGCATCCACCCCGGCAGCGTCACCGTCGCGTCACCGTCGTGGAGACCGACCGCGACGACCGCGCCGCCCTGCCGCACCGTGCGGTAGGCGAGCTCCACGAGGTCCGGCCGGCCGACGCAGTCCAGGGCCACGTCCACGACGCCGTCGCCGAGCGCGTCCCGCAGCTGGGCCTTGACCGCCTGGCGGTCGCCGCCGGGGATGGCCGCCGTGGCGCCCAGTTCAAGGGCGAGCTCGCGGCGCCCTGGTGACGGGTCCGCGACGACCACGGCCGCGGCTCCGCTGGACGCCGCGGCCATGACGGCGGCCAGGCCCACGCCGCCGCCGCCGAGGACGAGCACGACGTCGCCGGGCTCGGGGCGCGCCACGTTGAGCACCGCGCCGGCTCCGGTCGCCACTCCGCAGGAGAGCAGCGCCGCGACCTCGGTCGGCACGTCGTCGGGGACCTCGACGAGCCCCGCGACCGGCATGACCACCTGGCCGGTGAAGGCGCCGACGCCGAACGCCCGGAACAGCGGCGCCCCGCCCTTGGTGACGCCGGTCCGCCCGTCGGCGAGCACCCCCTTGGCCGACATCGCGCCGCTGCGCTCGCACAGCTCGGCCTTGTCGCGCAGGCACATGCGGCACGCGCGGCACGGCGGGCGCATCCACAGCACCACCCGGGCGTCCGGCGGCGGCCCGTCCGTGCCCGGCCCCAGCGCCAGGACGCGCCCGGCAGCCTCGTGCCCGAGGATCACGGGCATCGGGTAGCGCATCTTCCCGCTGGCGACCGCGAGGTCGCTGCCGCACACCCCGGCCGCCTCGATTGCGACCAGCGCCTCACCCGCCCGCGGCGGTTCCACCTCGATGCCGTCGACGACCTCGACGGGACCTCCGGGAGCGCTGACGACCGCGCCGGCCGCCACGGACTCAGCCGCCGACCGGCGCCGCGGCGATGTCCGAACGCCGGTGGAGGCCGTCGAAGCGGATCCGGTCGGCCGCCGCGTAGGCGGTCGCGCGCGCGTCCGCGAGCGTCGCGCCGAGCCCCGACACGCTCAGCACCCGGCCACCCGCCGTGACGACCCGGCGACCCTCGGACCGCGTCCCGGCGTGGAACACGTACGCCCCCTCCACGCCGGCCGCGTCGTCGAGCCCGTCGACCGCGACGCCGTCCGGCGACGGCTCGGGATAGGCCGCCGAGGCGAGCACGACGGTGACGCAGGCCCGCGGATCCCATCTGGGGGCGGGCGCATCCGCGAGGCGGCCCGTCGCGCAGGCGAGCAGCAGCTCGCCGAGGTCGGTGCGCAACCGGGGGAGGATCGCCTGCGCCTCCGGGTCGCCGAAGCGGGCGTTGAACTCCAGCACCTTGGGTCCGTCGCCGGTCAGCACCAGGCCGGCGTACAGCACGCCGACGTAGCGGCTGCCGCGCGACGCCAGTTCGGCGGCGACCGGCTCGAGGACGGCGCGGCCGAGGTCCGCGAGCAGCTCGTCGCCGACCGCAGGCACCGGGGAGTAGGCGCCCATGCCGCCGGTGTTCGGTCCCGCATCGCCGTCGAGGGCGCGCTTGTAGTCCTGCGCCGCGGCCATCGGGACCACGGTGTCGCCGTCGCAGAGGCCGAACAGCGACACCTCGGGTCCCGACAGGTACTCCTCGACGACCACCCGCGCGCCGGCCTCCCCGTAGACCCGCTCCACCAGGGCGGCGTCGATCGCTGCGAGCGCGCCGTCGCGGTCAGGGCAGATGCGCACCCCCTTCCCGGCCGCGAGCCCGTCGGCCTTCACGACGTACGGCGGGGAGAACCCGTCGAGGGCGGCCGCCGCCTCGTCGGTGTTCGATCCGGCCCAGTGGCGGGCGGACGGCACGCCGGCGGCGGCCATGACCGCCTTGGCGAAGGACTTCGAGCTCTCGATGCGGGCGGCGTCGCGGGTGGGTCCGAACACGGGGACGCCGGCGACGTCCAAGGTGCCCGCGACGTCGGCGACGAGGGGCTCCTCCGGTCCGACGACGACGAGGTCGAGCTCCTCGCGGACGGCGAGCTCGCGGACCAGCGCCGTGTCCGCCGGGTCGACGGCGCGGACGTCGGCGACCGCGGCGATGCCGGCGTTGCCCGGCGCGCAGAGCACGGTGTCCACGGACGGCGCGTTCGACAGGGCCCAGCACAGCGCGTGCTCGCGACCGCCGCCGCCCAGGACGAGCACGCGCATCAGTGGCGCTCCAGCGTCTGGGACCGCGCCGGCCCGACGGAGACGTAGCGGATCGGCACGCCGGAAAGCTCCTCCAGGCGGTCCACGTAGGCCTGCGCCTCCTTCGGCAGCAGGTGGTACTCGGTGACCTGCGTGATGTCGTCGTCCCAGCCGGGCAGCTCCGAGTAGACCGGCTCCGCGTGGTGGAAGATCGACTGGTGCGGAGGGAAGTGCTCGTACTCCTCGTCGTGGTATCGGTAGGCGTGGCAGACCCGCAGGGTGGAGAACGCGCTGAGCACGTCGAGCTTGGTGAGGAAGTGCTCCGTCAGACCGTTCACCCGGGCGGCGTAGCGGGCGAGCACGGCGTCGAACCAGCCCACCCGACGGCGCCGGCCGGTGGTCGTGCCGTACTCCTGGCCGACCTCGGTCATGCGCTCGCCGGTCTCGTCCCGCAGTTCCGTCGGGAAGGGCCCGGACCCGACCCTGGTGACGTAGGCCTTCGTGATGCCGATCACCCGCTCGACATGGCGCGGCCCGAGGCCGGAGCCGGTCAGCGCCCCTCCGGCGACGGGGTTGGACGAGGTGACGAAGGGATAGGTGCCGTGGTCGAGGTCGAGCAGCGTGCCCTGGGCGCCCTCGAGCAGCACCGTCTCGCCGCGGTCGAGGGCGTCGTGCAGCAGCGCCATCGTGTCGGCGATGTACGGGCGCAGGCGCTCGGCGTAGACCGCGTACTCGGTCTCGATGTCGGCCGCCTTCATCGGCAGGCGGTTGTAGACCCGCGACAGGACCGCGTTCTTCTCCTTCAGCACGGTGTCGAGCTTCTGGCGGAAGATCTTCATGTCGTACAGGTCCTGCACCCGCAGGCCGACGCGCGCCGCCTTGTCGGCGTAGGTCGGGCCGATGCCGCGCTTGGTCGTCCCGAGCTTCTGGCGGCCCAGGAAGCGCTCGGTGACCCGGTCGAGCTCGCGGTGGTACGGCATGATCAGGTGCGCGTTGCCGCTGATCTTCAGCTTCGAGACGTCGAGGCCCTGGTCGACGAGGTCGTCGAGCTCCTCGAGCAGCACCCCCGGGTCGATCACCACGCCGTCGCCGATCACCGGCGTGACGTGCGGGTACATCACGCCGCTGGGCACGAGGTGCAGCTTGAGGGTCCGGTCGCCGACGATGATCGTGTGGCCGGCGTTGTTGCCGCCCTGGTAGCGGACGACGTACTGGACGTCGTCGGCGAGCAGGTCGGTCGCCTTGCCCTTGCCCTCGTCGCCCCACTGGGTGCCAACGAGGATGTGCGCCGGCATGCCTCTCCTGTCCGCGGGCCGGCTGCCCGCCCGCGCGGAGACTACCCGCGCGGGCGAGCCGGATGTCAGGCGGCCGGACGGGCGGTCAGGACGTCTCGCCCTCGGCCGTGATCGCGGTGAGCACCGCGGGGTCGGGCACGTCGGCGACGGCCTCGCTACCGCCGGCGATGTCGCTCTGGCCTCGAAGTCGAAGCCCGTCCGGTCGCCGGATCGAAGTAGTGGGCGTGGTCGGCCGGCGACAGCTCGTCGGAGTCGATGCAGCTCCATCCGGCGGTGCAGACGGGCCCGCCTTCGTCAGCGGGTGATGCGGAAGCGGATCCGGATGTGGGTGTGGTACTCCGCGATCCGGTTCTCCTCGACCACGGCCGAGGTCTCGAGCACGTCGAACCCCTCGATGCCGCGCAGGGTCTTGCCAGCCTCTTCGAGCGCCTTGTTCGCCGCGTCACGCCAAGAGTCGGTCGACACCCCGACGAGGTCGATCGTCTTGATGACGGCCACTGAGGTTCTCCTCGCGCGCTCGGAAGGTGGCCGAATGCTACGCGCCGTCGCGTGGCGGCACGAAACCCCGCGACGGGCGGGAACGGGGTGTCAGAGTATTCACTCCGCGTAACGGGTATCCCGCTGACACGGATCACCCTGCACGTGACGTCTCCCAGGAGGGGCAACCATGATTGGCTTCATCATCACGCTCATCATCGTCGGTCTGATCGCCGGCGCGCTCGCCCGGCTGCTCGTACCGGGTCGTGACCCCATGAGCATCCCGGCCACCATCGTCCTCGGCATCGTCGGTTCGTTCGTCGGCGGCTTCCTCGCCAGCCTGCTGTTCGGCCGCGAGGCCGGGGAGTCGATGCTCTCGCCGGCCGGGATCATCGGCTCGGTGATCGGGGCGATCATCGCGCTGCTGATCTACCGCGCGGTCAGCAGCCGGTCCACGGGCGGCAGCGTCCGCGCCTAGTCGCTCGTCACGTACCGCGTTCCGGGCGCCCCGATTCGCACTCGCGGGGCGCCCGGTACCATGTCCGGACCCTGTTCGACGACCGCTCGGAGCGTGCGCCATGGCCCTCGGCTACCACGGAAAGCTCTACATCCTCGCCTTCGACCACCGGGGGTCGTTCCAGAAGAAGATGTTCGGCATCGACGGCGACCCCACGCCCGAGGAGACGGCGACGATCACGGACGCCAAGTCGCTGATCTTCGACGCGATGGTCGTGGCGGCCGAGGCAGGCGAGGAATCCGACGCCCTGGGCGTCCTCGTCGACGAGCAGTTCGGCGGTGACGTCCCCGGGATGGCCCGCAAGCACGGGCTGAAGCTCGCGATGCCGGTCGAGCGCAGCGGCGTGGACACCTTCGATTTCGAGTACGGGGAGGAGTTCGGCGAGCACATCGAGCGCTTCGACCCCGACTTCTCGAAGGTGCTCGTCCGCTACAACCCCGACGGCGACGCGGAGGGCAACCGCGCCCAGGTCGAGCGCCTCAAGCGCCTCTCGGACTGGCTGCACGAGCGCGACCGCAAGTTCCTGTTCGAGCTGCTCGTGCCGGCGGAACCGGACCAGCTGGACTCGGTCGGCGACGACGTGGACCGCTACGACGCCGAGCTGCGGCCCGAACTGATGCGCCGCGCGATCACCGAGTTCCAGGACGCGGGCATCAAGGTCGACGTCTGGAAGATCGAGGGCGTCGACGAGCAGTCCGACTGCGTGATGCTCGCCGAGCAGTGCCGGTCCGGCGAGGGCAATTCCGGTGTCACCTGCGTCCTGCTCGGCCGAGGCGCGAGCAACGAGAAGGTCGACCACTGGCTGTACCAGGCGGCCCCCGTGGAGGGCTTCATCGGCTTCGCGATCGGTCGCAGCATCTGGTGGGACCCGCTGAAGGCGTTCCTCGACGGGTCGATGGAGCGCGACGTCGCCGTCGCGAAGATCGCCGAGAACTACACGCGCTTCATCGAGGTCTGGCGCCAGGCCGCGTAGCCACCCCCGCGCGGCGTCAGGCCGGCCGCCCCGCCCGGCTCGGCACAACGTTCGAAGGGTAGACGCAGCAAGCGGCGCCTAGCCTTCAATCGTTGCGGACGGCGTCCGCGACCGCCGGCGCCAGCGCGTC
>Ga0136630_1000661_pt1 | contig 13589 bp, 12 predicted proteins | sample AntDrymUQ5682106_2_FD_105496 | JGI IMG/M metagenome (GOLD analysis project Ga0136630, IMG submission 105496) | Polar desert sand microbial communities from Dry Valleys, Antarctica - metaG UQ568 (21.06) | ecosystem: Environmental > Terrestrial > Soil > Desert | place: Antarctica: Dry Valley...
CCACCGCCTCGGTGGAGGGGGGGGCGGCGCCCCGGGGCAGGAGCAGCAGCGGCGCGTCGGGGCCGGCCAGCGCCGTCCCTCCCAGCGCATCCGCATAGTCGTCGGCCCGAGCGACGACCACGCGGTCGGCCGCCCCGTCGGCGAAGCGGGCACGGGAGAGATCCAGCGCCACCTCGACGGGATCGGCGCCCACCGCGGCGAGCTCTGGACTGCCGAACCGGCGCACCGACTCCAGGTCCTCCCCGCGCGGAAGGGCATCCACCTCGGCCTGGTCGTACCGCCCGGCGGCGTCGGCCAGTCCCAGCTCCCGTGCCGTCTCCGGATCCGGGATCCGTCGGCGCTGCCCGTCCACCACGGCATAGAGCACCCCGTCGTCACCGACGACCGCCCTGGCCGAGGCGGCCGCCGGCAGCCCCAGCAGGCAGGTGGCGTCCGCGGGTCCGAAACCCTTGACGCGCAGAACCCGCCTGACGGCGTCGTGGAGCCGCACCCGCGGCACACGACCGCTCTCGACCGCCTCCGCGATCCGGTCCGCGGCGGTGGCGGCGTGCCCCGGAGGGAGGACCATGGCCATGTCGGCGCCGCCGGCGAGCGCCATCTCGGCGGCGGTCGCCAGGTCCCACCGCGACGCCACCGCACCCATGGCGAGGTCGTCGGTGACGATCAGCCCGCCGAAGCCGAGCTTCTCGCGGAGCAGCCGCGCCGTCTCCGCAGACAGGCTGGCGGGCAGGTGCGGGTCGAGGGCCGTCACGACGACGTGGCCGGTCATGATTGCGTCGAGGTCCCCCATGGCGGACCGGAACGGCACGAGGTCGGTCTCGGCAAGCTCCTCGAGCGAGGCGTCGACGACTGGCAGGTCGACGTGGGAGTCGACCTGGGTGCGGCCGTGGCCCGGAAAGTGCTTGCCCGTGGAGAGCACGCCGGCATCGCGCAGGCCCGCGGCGAAGGCGGCGCCGTACCTGCCGGCCGTCGCTGGGTCGCCCGAGTAGGACCGGTCCCCGATGACGGTCGAGGCGCCGGCAGCCGTCACGTCGAGCACCGGGGCGAAGTTCCAGTCCACCCCGACCGCTCGCAGGGCGGTTCCGACTCCGGCTGCAGCGGCCCGCACCTGCTCCGCGGTCCGTGTCGCGGCCAGTTCACGGGCGGCCGGCAGCGTCGGGGCGATGCCGGCTCCGGCGAGGCGGGCCACCCGGCCGCCCTCCTCGTCGACGGCGACGAGCAGGCCCGCCCGGGCACCGGTCCGCAGCGCCGCGGTCAGGGCCGCCACCTGCTGCGCGTCGGCGACGTTGCGCCCCATGAGGACCACGGCGCCGGCGTCCCGCCCGACCGCGGCGAGGGCCGCGCCGTCGGCGCGGGTCCCGGCCACCCCGGTGACGATCGTCTGGGCAGCCTGCTCACGGGGGCTGAGCGGCGTGCACGCCGTCGCCGGTTGCGCTGCCGCCGGAGCGTTCGGGACGAGCATGACGGCCGTGCACAGGAGGGCGGCCATCGGCGCGCCGCACCGGCGCCCAGGACCCGTCCGCGCTGCGGACGGGGGACGGTGGCTGCGCGCCCGGAACGGGCGGCCGGTCAGCGGACGAGGCCGTGACGCATGGCCACGACCACGGCCTGAACGCGGTCGGTCGCCTTCAGCTTCTGGTAGATCTTCGACAGGTGGCTCTTGACCGTCTCGTCCCCCAAGCCCAGGGACTCGGCGATCTCCTTGGTCGACTTGCCGGTTGCCAGGACCTCCAGCACCTCCTGCTCGCGCTTGGACAGCGGCTGGAGGCCGGCGTGCATGGCCAGGGGACCGACGCGCTCCAGGAAGGGCCGTGTGACATCGGGGTGCAGCACCCCCTTGCCCGCCGCGACGGCGCGGACCGCCTGGACCAGCTCCTCGCGGCGGACGTTCTTCGGCAGGTACCCGGCCACGCCCGCGGCCACGGCCCGCGTCACGGTGTCGCGGTCGATGAACATCGTGAGGGCCATGGTCCGGGTGGGGATCGCGCGGTGCTCGATCTCGCGCACGGCGGCCAGCCCGTCCATCCCGATGAGGTTGACGTCGACCAGCGCCACCTCCGGGCGCAGCTTGTCCACGGACTCCACCAGGGCCTCGCCGGACGAGACGATGTCGACGACCTCCATGTCCGGCTCGAACGACAGCATCGTGGCTACCCCGTCGGCCACGACCCCGTGATCCTCCGCGATGACGACGTGGATGATGTCGGTGGCGCTCACCACCATGGTCTGGGGCTGGCTGCTCAATGCGCCGAACGTGGTCACAGTGGCACCTCCACCTGCACGGTCGTCCCCCCGCCCGCACGGCTGTCCACCGCGAAGCGGCCACGGGCGAGTTCCACCCGCTGCTGCATCAACGCTAGCCCATGGTGGCCCTCGGGAACACATCCGGGATCGAATCCGCGACCGTCGTCGCGCACGGCCATGGCGACCGCGGCCTCCGTGGCCTCCACCACGACCTCGACCTTCGTCGCCTTCGCGTGCCGGGCGACGTTCGCGAGACACCCGCGCGCGGTCTCCATCATCAGGATCTCGACGGCGTGCGGCATGTCCGAAAGTGCTTCCGACGCGTCGAGCAGGCCCTCGACGCCATGCCTGATCTCGAGCTCGTGGAGCGCCTTCTCCAAGCCGCCCCGCAGGCCCCCCGGCACGACGATCTGGCTGCGCAGCGCCTCGAGCACGTCCCTGAGCCGGGCGATGCCGTCGTGAACCGCGTGGCGGGTGGCGGAGGCGAGCTGGTCGGCGCGGTCGGCGTCGAGCACCTTGATGGCGGATCGCACGTTGTCGGCCTGGATCTCGGCGGCGGCCAGGTACGGCAGCACGTCGTCGTGGATCTCCAGGGCGATGCGGCTGCGCTCGCGCGTGGCCTCCTCCAGGATCCGCCCCGACAGGGCTGCACGGGCACGCTGCACCTCGCCGAGCTCCTGCTCGAGCTCCAGCCGCTGGAGCGCCATCCCCAGCAGCCCTGAGATCGCCTCCGCCACCGCCATGGACCGCTTGGAGGTGCCCGTAGGCACGCCCACGACCGCGAGATCCGCGCCCGGGACCTTCACCGGGTGGAGCTCCGGCCCCACGTCGCCGGCGAGGGAGACCACCACGGCGTCGGTGTCCAGCGCCGCGTGCAGCGCTGCGAACCCGAGCGCTTCGACCTGGTCCTCCCGGTGCGCGGTCAGCAGCTCACCGCCGAGCAGGTTGAGCGTCTCGAGCTCGCGGACCCGGTCCTGCAGCTCCTCGGCCCGGTCCTCGCTCTCGCGGGCCGACCGCAGGGCGCTGAACCCCAGCCAGAGCGGCAGTGCGGCGAGCACGACCGCCAGCACGCCCGCGCGGTCGTAGGCGATGACGATCAGCAGCGCCAGGAGCCCGACCGTGGCGAAGTCGACGGCGAACCGGGGGTAGGGGACCGTCGACCCCTTCGCCGCGGCCGTGAGGCCGAGGCGGCCGCGGGTCCACAGGGAGGCCGTCACCGCGGCGGTGTTCACGACCTCGTAGACGACGACCGCGGCGAAGGTCGCCACCGCCAGCCAGAGCGTGTCGCCCGGGGAGCGGTAGAGCCACATCGCCGCGGCCGAGGCCGCGGCGGCCGACACCGCGGACTGCGCCCGGTTGAAGACGATCAGCCACACGGGGCGGTCGCGGCGCAGCTCGCGCTCGCTGATGACCGACAGGCCGGTGACGAGCGCCGCCATGGCGGGGCCGAGGAGCACCGCGGCGGCGACGATGACGGGCTCGCCGAGCGTCGCCTCGATCCGCAGTTTCGGCGAAATCGGGATCACCAGGAGGTTCGCACCCGAGATCAGCGCGATCCACAGCACCGCCCCGAGCGGGCCGACCTCGGCGTCGCGGATCCCGGCGGCCACGACGAGCACCGTGACGGCCACGAGCGCGACCGTGTAGAGGCGGAACGACACGCTGTACTGCCCGTCATCGGGCGGCTCCGGCATGCGCCCAGTGTGCCCCGCCGTCTCGCCGTCGGTGCGGATCCCCGGACCTGCGGACATGCGAGAGGGCGTGGTCCCTGGAGGCCACGCCCTCGTGTTCGCGAAAGAACGGTGTTCGCGAAAGAACTACCAGACGGTCTTGGGAGCGGCACCGGTGCTCAGCAGCGCGGCGATCGTGGCGAGCACGGCGAAAGCGCGGGGGGAAAGCTTCTTCATGGTGGATGCCTCCTGGCACAGATCAGACGACACAGCGTCTTGGGTGGGGGATGCGTTCGGTGCTCCCGCCGCTCCTCCAGCTTGCGGGGTCACGACGAACGTCGTGCTTCGAGAGGAGGCCTCCGTCTCTGGGACTGTGATACCACAGGCGGCTCCCAATCTCGCTACCATGATGATAATCGGCGGGCCGGGAGCCTTGGTTTGGGCACGAACTATACACATAGTCATCGTAAACTATACATAGAGTAGTTATCCCTGCCGCCGGGTCGCGTTCTGCTCCGGCACGGCGTGCGACACTTGCGCGGATGGCGCGTTACGAGTACATGGCCCTGCTGGCTGCCTGCGTCGTCGTCACCGCTCCTCTCGAGGTGGGCCTGCGCGTCGGGGTCTACCGGCAGTGGCGGCGGCTGTTCGCCGCACTGTCCTGCACGGGGTCGGTCTTCGTCGGGTGGGACCTCGTGGGTGCCCGTCTGGGGCACTGGGGCTACAACCCGGCCTTCGTGACGGGGCTGCGGCTCTTCGACCTCCCCCTCGAGGAGTACCTGTTCTTCGCCGTCGTCCCGCTCTGCGCGATCCTGACCTACGAAGCCGTCTGCAAGACCCTGCCGGACGTCTCGCGGTGGGTCAGCGCCCGTCTGGGGCGCGGGCGGCGAGCGGGTCGGTGAAGCTGGGTTACACCCTGTTCTGCCTGGTGGCGCTCGCGATCACGCTCGGGCTCGAGCGACTCCTGCGCACCGGGCTCCTGCGGGACCGGCGGTTCTGGATCACGATCGCGATCGTCGGGTTCTTCCAGCTGCTCGTCGACGGCTGGCTGACGTGCCGCCCGATCGTCACCTACGCCGAGGAGCAGTTCAGCGGCGTGCGGCTGGGCTGCCCTGCGTCGGCGCTCTTCTCGGCCGGCGGCATGCCGCTGGAGGACGCGGTCTTCGGCTTCGCCATGGTGACGCAGGGCCTGATGTGGTGGGTCTGGTGGGGCCGGCGGGTCGGTGTTGGGCGCCAGGCTTGATGACGGCTGGAGCTGGGTGCGTGCGCCGGCGTTCCGAGGCGTCACCGCCACCAGCGCACATGGGACGCCGAGCCGTCACTCCAGCAGCGCCGGCCCCAGATCGCCCACTGTGCGCGCGCCGGCGGCCCAGGCGCCGACGCGCAGCTGGGCGACGAGCGCCCCCACAGCCCGGCTGGCGGCCGCCGGGCCCTCGGCGCCGGCCGCGAGCAGGCCCCGCGCCACGCCCGCCAGGTCGGCCCCGAGGCAGAGCACCTTCAGCGCATCGACACCGTGCCGCAGGCCCCCGGAGCCGATGAGCTGCGCGGGTGACCCGGCCGCGTCGAGGACCTCCCGGGCGTAGCGGACGCAACGGGCGGTCGGCCATCCCCAGTCGCCGAAGGCGGCCGCGATCTCTCCGGCGCGGCCGTCCCGCAGCCCCTCGACCCGCGCCCAGTTCGTGCCACCCGCTCCCGCGACGTCGACGCCGGCCACCCCGGCCCCGGCGAGCGCGGCCACGTCCTCGGGCGCCATCCCAAACCCGACCTCCTTGACGACGACCGGCTGGTCCAGCCGGGCGCACACGTCCGCGATCAGGGCGAGGAGACCGCCGAAGACGGTGTCCCCGCCCGGCTGGACGGCCTCCTGCACGGCGTTCAGGTGCAGCACGAGCGCGTCGGCCTGGCAGGCGTCGACCAGCCGCGCGCAGTCGTCCGGCCCGTAGGCGTGCAGCTGCACCGCGCCGAGATTGGCGAGCAGGAGCACGTCGGGAGCTGCGTCGCGGACCCGGAAGGTGCCCGGGTCGGCGGCGCCCTCGAGCAGCACCCGGCCAGAGCCGAGCCCCAGGGCGACCCCGTGTTCCTGCGCCGCCACCGCCAGGGACCGATTGACCGGTCCGGACTCGGTGACGCCGCCCGTCATGCACGACACGAGGAGCGGGGCGGCCAGGCGCCGCCCCCACAGATCGACGGAGATGTCGACGTCCGCGAGATCGTGGCCCGGCAGCGCGCGGGCGCGCACCCGCACCTCGTCCAGACCGGTCGTCAGCCCCGTGAAGCCGACGTCCGCGTCGCCGAGGGCGATCCGGAGGTGGTCCCGCTTCCGCGCGACGCCCCGGTCCTCCGATGGCCCGCCGGTGCTCGCGACACCGCGGCCGTCCCGTGGCCCCCCGGTCATGGCGCGCCTGTCCCCCCGAGGTCGGCGGGCGGGTCCTCTCCGGCGGCCGCGGGGCGGCTGGGTCGGACCAGCTCGCGGACGGCCACCGCGGCCTTGCGGCCCGGCGGGACCGCCGCCCGGACACCGAACACCTGCCAGTCGGCGGCCTCGATGCGGTCCAGGATCTCGGCGTAGAGCCGGTGCGCGACGCGGATGCACCGCCGGCTCGACGGCGTGAGCATCGCCCAGCCCTCCTCGGCGCGCCGGTACAGCGCCCGGGTCCGCCGGGCCTCGAAGGCGAGCAGTCGTCGGAATCCCGGCCCGACCCGGCGGTCGCGGAAATCCTGCTCGCCCACCCCGAAGCGGTCGAGGTCCTCCAGCGGCAGGTAGATGCGCCCGCGGTCCCAGTCCTCGGCGACGTCGCGGAGGAAGTTCGTCAGCTGGAAGGCCACGCCGAGGTCCATCGCCCGGGCGCGCGCGTCCGGGTGCGTCGGTCCCAGCACCGGCAGCATCATGGACCCGATGACCGCGGCCGACCCGTAGACGTAGACGGAGAGGTCGTCGTAGGTCGGGTACCGCGTGACGGTCAGGTCCATCGCCATCGACCGCAGGAACGCCCGCAGGTCGTCGTGGTCGATCCCCAGCTGCTCGACGGTGTGCAGCACCGCGACGAGGACCGGTTCGTCGGTCCGGCCCGCCTCAAGGGAGCGCAGGAACTCCTCGGACCACGCTTCGAGCTCCTTCCGACGCCGGCCGGCGTCCCAGGAGAGGTCCATGTGGTCCACGATGTCGTCGGCGTACCGGGCGAAGCCGTACAGGGCGTGCACATGGCGGCGCTTCGCCGCGGGCAGGAACCGTGTCGCGAAGTAGTAGGTCCGGCCGTGGGCGGCGTTCATCCGCCGGCACAGCTCGTAGCTGGTCGCGAGGTCGACGGTCTGGCGCCCGGCGACGCCGGCGGCGACGATCGCCGTGGAGGGGGCGGGGTGGCGGTACCTGCCGCGCCGGGTCACGAGGCCACAGACCTCGGGCCCAGCTGCTGGAGCACGCGTTCGGCGGCGAGCTTGCCCGACACGAGCACCATCGGGACGCCGACGCCCGGGACGGTCCCCGACCCCGTGAAGACGACGCCGGACACCCTCGGGGCGACGTTCGCCGGCCGGAACGGTCCGGTTTGGAAGAAGTGGTGGCTCGCGGCGAACGGCGTGCCGGCGGCCATCCCCTGGCGGGCCCAGTCCGCCGGGGTGACGACCGACGCGACCACCGTCGCGTCGCCGGCCGGCCCGTAGCCCGCGCCCTCGATCCGCTCCTGGGCCAGACGCAGCTCGCGCGGCCCCTGCGCGTCCCAGTTCACGGGCGCACCGTGGAGGTTCGGCGCCGGCAGGAGGTAGAACCCGACCTCGCCGCCGGACGGCGCCATGGCGGGGTCGCCGCGGGTCGGGACGGTGAGGAACCAGGACGGGTCGCGCTGCAGCCGGCCGGCGAGGAGGTCGTCGAACGACGCCTCGTACCCCTGCGCGAAGTGGATGTTGTGGTGCGCCGCGCCGGTCAGCGGCCGGTCGAGGCCGAGGTGGACGACGACGCACGACGGCGAGTACCGCAGCCGCGTCACGCGGCGCGGCGTCGCCTCCGGCGGCAGCAGGTCGCGGTAGGCCACCGGGAGGTCGGGGTTGAGGACCACCACGTCGCATCCCAGCCGCTCGCCGGACGCCGTGCGGACGGCGGTCGCCCGGCCGGCGGCGGTCTCCACCGCCTCGACGGGCGCGCCGAGCCGCAGGTCGACCCCTGCCCGGACCGCCAGGGCGGCCAGCTCCTCGCTCACGCGGTGGATGCCCCCGACGGGGAAGTAGACACCGGCGATCACGTCCATGTAGGCGATGATCGCGTAGACCCCGAGCGCCTCGAAGGGGCTCATCCCGGCGTACATCGCCTGGAAGGTGAACAGCCGCACCAGCCGCCAGTCGGAGAGGAAGCTGGAGACGAGCGGGTGGACGCGCCGGAATCCGCCGAGCCGGACCAGCTCGAGTATCCTCCGGGGTTTCGCGAGGTCGAGCGGGGAGTCGAAGTTCGCGTCGATGAAGTCGCCGTACTCGGCCTGGTACAGGGCCTCCAGGTGGGCCGCGAAGCGCCGGAGCCGTCCGGCCTCCGCGTCACCGCAGACCTCGCGCACCTCCTGCTCCAGCGCGTCGAGTGTGCCGCGGACACGCAGCGCCGACCCGTCGTGGAAGACGGCGCGGTAGGCGGGATCGAGCCGGCGCAGGTGCAGGTGGTCCTCCATGCGCTCGCCGTGCAGCGCGAACAGCTCGGAGACCAGGTGGGGCATCGTGAGCACGGACGGTCCGGTGTCGAACTCGAAGCCGTCGCGGCTGATGCGCCCGGCCCGGCCTCCCGGCCGGTCGTCGCGTTCGAGCAGCGTGACGTCCGCCCCGCTGGCGGCGAGCCGGACAGCGGTCGCCAACCCACCCAGCCCCGCGCCCACGACGACCACCCGGCCCGGCATGGCTCGGTCAACCTTCTCTGGGCGGTCGCGGCGCGACCGCCACCACCGAGGTCACGAGGGTCGTCTCCGCGGCCTTGAGGCGATGCACGCCTCAGACCGCCCGGAACGCCGCCAGGTCGGCGAGCTCCTCAAGGGCCCGTCGGGCGGGCGGGCGAACCGGGGCGAGCGCTCGCCGCGCGGCCGCCTGCTGCACGGTGAGCAGCCGCTCGACCGCTTCGAGGGCGCCGCAGTCCAGAACCACCTCCCGGGCCCGTTCGGCGTCTGCCTCCCCCAGGTCGGCGTTGCCGAGGACGCGCTCCAGGATCTTCCGTCCCGGCGGCGTCGCGAGCTGCAGCGCGCGGATCATCAACACGGTCCGCTTGCCCTCGCGGAGGTCCGACAGCGCGCCCTTGCCGGTCGCCGAGGGATCGCCGAAGAGTCCGAGGACGTCGTCCCGGAGCTGGAAGGCGAGGCCGACGGCATCGCCGAAGGCGCACAGCGCCGCGTCGAGGACGTCGTCGCCCCCGCCGATGGTCGCCCCGAGCTGCAGCGGCCTGGTGACGGTGTAGCGGCCGGACTTCAGCAGCGCCACGCGCAGCGAGTCCTCCTCCGACGCGCCGTCCAGCCCGGCGAGCCGGAGGTCGAGGTACTGCCCCGCCATGACCTCGACGCGCAGCCGGCCGAAGACGCGGCGGGCCCGCTCGATCGCGTCGGCCGGCAGTTCTGCTCCGTCGAGCAGCTGGTCGGCCCAGACGAACGCGAGGTCGCCGGCGAGGATGGCGCCGCCGACGCCGAACCAGGCGGGGTCGCCGCACAGCCCGTCCTCGCGGTGCGCGTTCGCGAGCGCCTCGTGGACGGCGGGACGGCCGCGCCGCTCGGGGGAGCGGTCCATGACGTCGTCGTGGATCAGGGCGAACGTGTGGAGCAGCTCCACGGCGCCGGCGGGGGCCCACAGACCGTCGTCGTGGTCGGCCCCGGCGGCACGGTGACCCCAGTAGACGAACGCCGGGCGCAGCCGCTTGCCGCCCGCGCGGACGAGGTCGGCGACCTCGACGCCGATCCGTTCGAGCGCTGGGTCGAGCCGGGCGAGGTCGGCGACGCGCTCGGCGAGGAAGGTCTCGAGCAGGTCGCCGACCGGTCCCGACACGAGTTCCAACGCGGGGACGGGTGCGGTCGCCGTTGGCGCCGGTGGGGAACCCCGGCCCCGGGTCGTGGACCCCAGCATCCTGTTCCTGACGATCGGTTTCGCGGCGGTCCCCCCGGCCGTTCCGGCCGGCGCCCCGGGGATCGCGCCACCTTATCGCCTGCCGGCGGAAGAGGCCGCAGCCGCCTGTGGTCCCGCCGGCCCGACGCGCCGGCGCCCAGGCCGACCGAGTGCGCCGTTCACGCGAGATACGGCGCCAACGTCGCAACCGACCGCCGGCCGGTCAGCCGCCGGCGGTGAGGCGGTCCCGCAGAAGCTGGTTGACGAGCTGCGGGTTCGCCTTGCCCTGCGACCGGCGCATCACGCCGCCGACCAGCGCGCCGATGGCTTTGTCGTTGCCGTCGCGGACGCGCTGGGCGGCTTCGGCCTGCTCGGCGATCACGGCATCGACGATCCGTGTGAGCTCGTCGGTGTCCGAGATCTGCGCCAGGCCGCGGGCGTCGACGACCGCACGCGGCGACCCCTCGCCGGCGAGCACGCCGGTGAGCACGTCTCTCGCGAGCTTGGTCGACAGCGTGCCGTCTCCGACCAGCGCGGTCAGTTCGGCGAGCTGGGCGCCGGAGAGCGGGGGTGCGGCGGCGGCGTGCTCGTTCATCCAGGAGGTGACCTCGTTCGCGAGCCAGTTGGCGGCCTCGCCCGGGGCGGCGCCCGCCTCGACGGCGTCGGTGAGCAGGCCGACCAGTCCCCCGCCGGCGAGCGTCGCGACCTGCTCGCCGGACAGGCCGTACGTCGTGGCCAGCCGGTGCCGCGTCACCGCCGGCAGCTCTGGCAGCGCGGCGCGGAGCTCGTCGACCCAGGCGGGGTCCGGCTCGAGCGGGACGAGGTCGGGGTCGGGGAAGTAGCGGTAGTCCTCGGTCGTCTCCTTGACCCGCAGGGTGGACGTCTCGCCGGCGTCCTCGTTCCAGTGGCGGGTCTCAAGGACCACGAGCCGGCCGGACGTCAGCAGCTCCGCCTGGCGCGCGATCTCGTAGGTGATGGCACGTCCGAGGGAGCGCACCGAGTTCATGTTCTTGACCTCGGCGCGGGTGCCGAAGACGGTGTGCCCGACCGGCCGGAGCGAGACGTTGGCGTCGCAGCGCATCGAGCCCTCCTCGAGCCGGGCGTCGCTGATGCCGAGGGCCAGGACGATGGCGCGCAGCTCGGTCAGGTAGGCCTTCGCCTCCTCCGCGCTGCGGAGGTCGGGCTCGGAGACGACTTCGAGCAGCGGGATGCCGGCGCGGTTGTAGTCGACCAGGGAGTAGTCGGCGCCGTGGATGCGGCCGCTGGTGCCGACGTGGAGGCTCTTGCCGGTGTCCTCCTCCATGTGGACGCGCGTGATGCCGACCCGGCGGGTCCCGGCCGCGGTCGTGGTGTCGAGGTGTCCGCCGAGGCAGATCGGGACGTCGTACTGGGAGATCTGGTAGTTCTTCGGCATGTCCGGATAGAAGTAGTTCTTCCGGTGGAACTGGCTGGACGGCGCGATCGTGCAGCCGAGCGCGAGGCCCAGCCGGATCGCGTACTCGACGGCGCGGCGGTTGACGACCGGAAGCGAGCCGGGCTGGCCCAGGCAGATGGGGCAGGTGCGGGTGTTCGGCTCGCCGCCGAAGTCGGTCGCGCAGCCGCAGAACATCTTCGTGCGGGTCGCGAGCTCGACGTGGACCTCGAGGCCGATCACGGCCTCGTAGCGGGTGGCCTGCTCGGGTGCGGCGGTCATGGCGCCTCCAGGGCGTTCGGCCCGGCCGGCGTGGGATCGAAGGCGAGATCGGTCTCCAGGGCGCGGGCGACCCGGAACATGACCGCCTCGCCGAGGACGGGCGCCATGATCTGCAGACCGACGGGCAGCCCGGCGTCGTCGAGCCCGACCGGCAGCGACAGCGCTGGGGCGCCCGCGAGGTTGGACGGGATCGTGTAGACGTCGTTCAGGTACATCGCCAGCGGGTCCGCGGTCTTCTCGCCCAACTCGAACGCGGTCGTCGGCGTGGTCGGGCCGACGAGCACGTCGCAGTCGGCGTAGGCGGCCTCGAAGTCGCGGATGATCAGCGTGCGGATGCGCTGCGCCTGGGCGTAGTAGGCGTCGTAGTAGCCGGCCGACAGGGCGTAGGTGCCGATCATGATGCGCCGTTTGACCTCGGGCCCGAAGCCGTCGTCACGCGTTCGGGCCATCATCTCCTCGGTGGTCTCGCCGGGGCGGCGGAGGCCGTAGCGCACGCCGTCGTAGCGCGACAGGTTCGAGGAGCACTCGCTCGGCGCGATCAGGTAGTAGGCGCTCACGCCGTAGCCGGCGTGCGGCAGGCTGACGTCGACGACGTCGGCGCCGAGCTTGGTCAGCCGCTCGATCGCGTCGGTGACCCGGTCGCGCACGCCCTCCGCGATCCCCTCGCCCAGGAACTCGCGGACCACCCCGATCCGCAGTCCGTCCACGCCGGCCTCGAGCCGCCCCTGGACGTCGGGGACCTCGACCGGGATCGAGGTCGAGTCGAGGGGGTCGTGGCCGGCGATGACGTCGAACAGCATCGCGGCGTCGCGAACGCTCCTGGCGATCGGCCCAACCTGGTCGAGCGACGAGGCGAAGGCGATCAGGCCGTAGCGGCTGACCAGCCCGTAGGTCGGCTTCACGCCCACGAGGCCGCACAGGGCGGCCGGCTGACGGATCGACCCGCCGGTGTCGGTGCCGATGCCCAGGGGGGCCGAGAACGCGGCGACCGCGGCGGTGGCCCCGCCGGAGGAGCCGCCCGGCACGCGGCCGAGGTCCCAGGGGTTGTGCGACGGCCCGAACGCCGAGTTCTCGGTCGACGAGCCCATGGCGAACTCGTCCATGTTCGCCTTGCCGAGCACGATTGCGTCGGCGGCGCGGAGGCGCTCGACGACCGTGGCGTCGTACGGCGGTCGGTAGTGCTCCAGGATCCGCGAGCCGCAGGTCGTCTCCACGCCCTTCGTGCATAGGATGTCCTTGAGCGCGAGCGGGATGCCGGCGAGCGGGCCGGTCTCCTCCCCCGCCGCCGTGCGCCGGTCGACGTCGGCGGCGGCGGCGAGCGCCTCGTCGTCGAGGACCCGCAGGAAGGCGTGCACGCGGTCGTCGGTCGCGTGCGCGCGGTCGAGGTGGGCCTGGGTCACCTCGACGGCGCTCACCGCGCGCATCTCGAGCAGCTGCCTCAGGCCGAGCGCTCCCGCGGTCAGCAGCGCGGCGGTCACGGCTCGACCACGATCCGCGGCACGCGGAAGCGGCCGTCCTGGGCCTCGGGGGCGGTCGAGATCGCGTCGGCGGGGGACAGCGACGGCCGCGGCTCGTCGTCGCGGTACACGTTGCGCAGCGGGTAGGCGTGGCCGGTCGGCGCCACGTCGGCCGCCGCGACCTCGCCCACCTGCTCGGCGTAGGCGAGGATGTCGGACAGCTGGCCGCGCAGCGACTCGACCTCGTCGTCGGTCAGGGCCAGCCGGGCCAGGCGGGCGACGTGGCGCACGTCGTCGGTGCTGAGGGGCACGGGGTCTCTCGCTTGTGGGAGTGGCGTATGGGGGTGGCGTCTGGGTGGGCGTTGGGCGGTCGCCGTCTCTGGGACCACGTTCGAAGGGTAGGCGACAGCATCGGCGTCTACCCTTCGAACGTTGGGGCCGGGGCCGCCGGGGCCGCCGGGGCCGCCGGGG
>Ga0136630_1000663_pt1 | contig 13535 bp, 13 predicted proteins | sample AntDrymUQ5682106_2_FD_105496 | JGI IMG/M metagenome (GOLD analysis project Ga0136630, IMG submission 105496) | Polar desert sand microbial communities from Dry Valleys, Antarctica - metaG UQ568 (21.06) | ecosystem: Environmental > Terrestrial > Soil > Desert | place: Antarctica: Dry Valley...
CTCGAGCGTGAGCGCGAAGTTCAGGATGTCGACGTCGCCGCCGCCCTCCTGCGCAAGCGCCTTGGTGATGTACGGGGTGGCCGACAGTGCGCCGTAGGTGGCGCCGGCGGCCAGGGTGGCGCGCAGGAGGAATGCCTCGCGCGTCAGTCCTTGAACTTCGATGGTGGTCAGCTCAGGAGCCACCAGTCGCGATGAAGTCATGCTGATTCTCGCTTTCGTTGTGGTGGATTAGCTGGCGATGAACGGCTTGACGGCCTTGAGGACCGCGTCCATGTCCATCGGCTTGGCGAACGGACCATCCGGGATCGAGCCCTGGCCCTTGCTCTGAAAGCCGCGCCCGACGAGCGCGTTGAGCGCCGCGGCGTGCCGGGCCTCGACGGTGTGGATCGCCAGTGCGGCGGCAAGGACCTCCTTGCTCTTGATCTTGCCGGCCTGCCCGAGATAGGCGGCAGCGCCGAGGTTCTCCACGTCGGCCGCCGTCTGCAGGATCGTCTTCGGTCCCTTGGCGATGACGCCCTCGAACTTCGTCTTGGGCTTGGCAGCCGGCGTTCCGCCGAGCTTCGTGACGGTGTCGGTCAGCGCATCCACATGGTCCTGCTCGTTCTCCTGGATGCTCTTGGCGAGCTCACCGATCTTCTTGTCCTTGATCTGGCCGCTCTCGAGAACCTGCTTGTAGAACTCCGCCTCGAGGTACTCCAGCGTCAGCGCGTAGTTGACGATCTTGATATCGCCCGCCATGTCGCCCTTGGTGTCGGTCGAGCTGGAGCTGGCGCTCCCGCTGTCCTTGTCGTCGTCATCGCCGCAGGCGGCGAGCACGACGCCGAAAGCGCTGACCGCGCCGGCGCCGCCCATCATCTTGAAGAAGCGTTTGCGCGAGGACGGATCGTCCGCGAGCTCACGCAATGCCGAGTCGGTCACGTGTCCTCCAGGTTTGTAGTTAATCGCTGGCGCACACACGCTGTATGCGCTACCTGACTAACTAAGCGAGATGCAGCCGCTCTTAGATCACGCCTTGGCGCGTTGGCGCTCAGAGCCTGAAGATCGGGACCAGACGCTGCTCGTGCTCGGCCTCGATGCGCGCGACGACCTCGATGTGCTGCTCCAGCGGAGTTCCGCGCAGTTTCGACCCCAGGCCCTCGTCGACCTGGAAGATGCCCGCCGAGTTGGACATCGCGATCTCGACGCGCACCGCCTTGTCGTCGCCGGCGCCGATCGTCACGGCCTCGATCGCGTACGCCGACAGCGAATGGATGTTCGTGTGACCGGCCTCGAAGGGCACGCGTGAGCGACCGCGGGCCATGTCCAGGGCGTCGGCGACGCGCAGGATCGCCCCCTCGATCGTGAACGGCGCCCCCCTGGAGCGGTGCGAGATGATCGCGTGCATCGTCTCGGCGACGACGATCGAGCGCGTCGGCTCCTCGTAGATGTCCGCCAGCAGCCGGGGAAGCTTGTCGGCGGTGAGAAACAGCGAGTACTCCTCGTGGTCGACGCGGTGGATCGACATCCCCACGCAGTGCAGCAGCGCCGCACCAGCGATGACCACCTCGGCGTCACGGGGCCTGAGCCCGTGGTCGACGACGATGCTCGGCGTCACGCCACTGCGGAACAGCAGCCGCGCCAGGCGCAGCGCCATGTTCAGCACGATCTGGATGTGCACCCACGAGTGGTCGGACATGTGCAGGCGCTCGGCGTTCACGCCGGCGGCATGCCACCAGGCCTTGACCTGAAGATCGGCGTCGACGGCCTCCAGCAGGCTGGTCAGGCGCTTGTTGCCGCGCGCGGGCGCGTGGACGCGCGCATCGGCGGGTGCCGCCGCGGGCCCGCGCTCGACGATCGTCACTGATCGACGGGCACGGTCTCGCTGGCCCGTGCGGCGTGGTTTTGCATGAGCTCGTGCTGGACCGATCGCGGCGGGTCGCCGGGGACGCGCTTGACCCAGCTGCGGTCGGACTGCAGATCCCAGGCGCCGACATCGGTTGCCAGCGAGCGCTCCAGCGTGTCGAGCAGATCCTCGCGCGCGGCCTCGTCCTGGACGGGCGTCAGCAGCTCGACGCGCGTGTCGAGGTTGCGCGGCATGAGATCGGCCGAGCCGATCAGCACCGTCGTCTGCTCGCCGCGCTCGAATGCGTACACGCGCGAGTGCTCGAGAAAGCGCCCGAGCACGCTGACGACGCTGATGTTCTCCGACACGCCCGGCACGCCGGGGAGCAGGCAGCAGATCCCCCGCACGTTGAGCTCCACGGGCACGCCCGCCTGCGATGCGCGGTACAGGGCGCGGATGCAGCGGCGATCGACGAGCGAGTTCATCTTCAGCGCGATGCGCGCGTGCTCGCCGCGCTCGTGCGCCTCGATCGTCGCGTTGATCTGGGCCATGATCCCGTCGCGGATGCCCATCGGCGCGATCAGCACCGTGCGGTAGTCCGTCTGCCGCGCCATGCCGGTGAGGAAGTTGAACATGTCGGCGACGTCGGCGCCGACGTCCTGGTCGACGGTGAACAGCCCGAAGTCCGTATACAGCCGAGCCGTCGTCGAGTGGTAGTTGCCGGTACCGATGTGCACGTAGTTGCGCACGCCGTCGCCCTCGCGCCGCACGACGAGGATGCACTTGGCATGCGTCTTGAGGCCCGGGTAGCCGTAGACGACGTGCACGCCCGCCTGCTCGAGCGCGCGCGCCCAGGTGATGTTCGCGCGCTCGTCGAAGCGCGCCTTGAGCTCGACCATGCAGACCGCCTGCTTGCCGCGCTCGGAGGCCCGGATCAACGCCGGCACGAGCGGCGAGTCGTCGGACGTGCGGTACACGGTCTGCTTGATCGCGAGCACCTCGGGATCCTCGACCGCCTGGTCTACGAAGCGCTCGACCGATGTGTTGAACGAGTCGTAGGGGTGATGGACGAGGATGTCGCTACGGCGCATCTCGGCCATGATGTTGGCCGGCTTGCCCTCCTCGTCCTGTAGCCGCGGCTGCGTCACGGGCGTCCACGGCGGGTCGCGCAGCTCGCCGAAGCCCTTGAGCTTGTAGATCTGCCACAGGTCGCTGGTGTCGAGCACGCCGTCGACGGCGTAGACCTGACGCTGCTCGAGATCGAGCGCCTCTCGCAGCCGCTCGCGCACACTCTCGTCGGTGCCCGCGTCGACCTCCAGCCGCACGGCCTCGCCGAAGCGCCTGCGGCGCAGCTCGGCCTCAACGGCCTGAAGCAGGTCGTCGGCCTCGTCTGAGACCTCGAAGTCGGCGTCGCGCGTGACGCGGAAGAAGCCGTGGCTGACGATCTCCATGCCCGGGAAGAGCGACTCGAGGTTCGCCGCGATGACCTCCTCGAGCGCGATGAACGTCAGCGGGTCGTCGTCGAGGGCAACGAAGCGCGGCAGCATCTCCTTGGGCACCTTGACGCGCGCGAACGTCTGCTGGCCGTTTGATGGGTCGCGCACGACGACGGCGATTGACAGCGACAGGCTCGAGATGTAGGGAAATGGGCGGCCGGGCCCGACCGCGAGCGGCGTCAGGACCGGAAAGATCTGGCGCTCGAAGCGCTCGTTGAGCGCGCGGCAGTCGGCGTCGCTGACGTCATCCATGCCGACGATCCGGATGCCATGCTCAGACAGCGCGGGCAGCAGCTCGCCTAGGACGCAGCGCTCGAGGCGCTCCTGCTGGTCGAGCACGCGCTCGCGGATCGCGTCGATCGTCTGCGACGGGGTCATGCCGTCGGGCCCGGGATCGGACAGGCCGGCGTCGATCTGGTCATGAACACCGGCGACGCGGATCTGGAAGAACTCATCGAGGTTCGAGCTCCAGATGGCGGCCATCTTCACGCGCTCGAGCAGCCGCTGCTCCGGATCGAGGCAGAGATCGAGAACGCGGTCGTTGAAGTTTATCCACGACAGTTCGCGGCCGATGTACAGCGTGGGATCGTGCAGTTCACGATTGCCGGTCGGTTCGGGCTCGGGCGCCTCAGGCGGCTCGCGTGTGATGTTGACCGAGTGGATCGACTCCTGCACGGGGGCATCGACATCGGGGGTCATCGGGGCATCCGGCATCCCATCAGAGTACGCCGAGGCGCCGCAATGGTGACGCTGCGGTGAAGATCATCCCCGGCCGATCCGCGCGAGCTGTTCGAGCACGACGCCCTCGCGCAGCCCGCCGCCGCCCATCTGCAGCGGAGCACGGAACGCGTGCGACGCGGCGTCGAGCAGCAGGATCGCCGCCGGCAGCAGCCGCACACGCTCGGCGTGCAGACCGAGCAGCAGCGCGTTCTCCGCCGCGGGCTGGCGGACGAGCTGATGCAGGCCGAGCATCAGCGACTCGCGCTGCAGCAGCTCGCCGACCAGCCGCCGCAGCGATGTCGCGCTGCCCCCGACGGCGTAGGCCCGCAACGGTCTCGGCACCTCGATCTCGCCAAAGACCTCCCCCAGCCTGCCGCGCAGCCGGGCGAGCTCCTGCGCCGTGGGCGGATCGTGCGGCAGCTCGGCATCGGTCACGCCGCTGGACCCGACCGGCAGCGAGATCGACCAGGTGACGCCGTCGCGCACCGTGCCCACGACGAGCTCGGTCGATCCGCCGCCGACGTCGACCACCCCCAGCTCCCCCGCCGGAGGGTCGGGCAGCATGCCGATCACGCCGGAAAAGGCCAGCCGGGCCTCCTCCTCGCCGGTCAGGACGTCGACCTGCAGGCCACAGGCGGCATCGATCGCAGCGGCCAGCGCGCGGGCGTTGACGGCCTTACGGACGGCCGAGGTCGCAACGACTCGCACCGATTCGGCCCCCAGCTCAGCGGCCGTGCGGGCTTGGCGCATGACGATCTCGGCGATCTCGGCGATCTTCCCGGGCGCGATCTCGCCGCGGGCGTCACACGCCGACGCGAGCCTCGTGAAGGTGCGCTCGGCGAGCAGCTCGCGCAGGCGCCGGTCATCGTCCTCGGCCACGAGCAGGCGCGTGGTGTTCGAGCCGATGTCGATGCAGGCGCAGCGTGCCACGGAGAACGCAGCAACGATCTTGACATGATCCAGCGCTGCGATGGACTCGCCCGCCCCCGCAATCCTCGTGCGCGACCTGCACAAGTCCTACGGCGACGTGCACGCCGTGCGCGGCATCGACTTCGAGGTGCAGCGCGGCGAGGTCTTCGGCCTGCTCGGCCCCAACGGCGCCGGCAAGACGACGACCGTGGAGATCCTCGAGGGCTACCGCGAGCGCAGCGGCGGGATCGTCTCGGTGCTCGGCTATGACCCGGCCGGCCGACCGCGGGCGCTGCGCGAGCGTGTCGGCATCGTGCTGCAGAGCAGCGGCACGTACCGCCATCTGAGCGTGCGCGAGCTGATCACGCACTGGGCGGGGCTCTACCCCGCACCGCGCGACGTCGACGAGGTCATCGAGCTCGCCGGCCTGCGCGAATCCGAGCACGTGCGAGCGCGCAAGCTGTCCGGCGGCCAGGCGCGGCGGCTGGACTTCGCGCTGGCGCTCATCGGCGACCCCGAGCTGGTCTTCCTCGACGAGCCCACGACCGGCTTCGATCCGGCCGCGCGGCGCGCCGCCTGGGAGACCGTGCGTGCGCTCGCCGATCTTGGCAAGACCGTGCTGCTGACGACGCACTACCTCGACGAGGCGCAGGCGCTGTGCGACCGCGTCGCGATCCTCAAGAGCGGGCGCGTCCTCGCCGTCGGCGCGCCCGCGCAGCTCGGCGTCGGCGCGTCCTCGCGCTACCGCATCAGCTGGCGCGACGAGAGCGGGGAGCTCGAGACGCGCGAGACCGCCGACCCGACCGCGCTGCTGCACCAGCTCACGAGCGCCGCGCTGGCCCGCGGCGTCGGCCTCGAGGATCTCAGCGTCAGCCGTCCGTCGCTGGAGGACGTCTACCTCGAGCTGACGACCGAGGCCGCCCCCGAGCGCAGCGACGAGCCCGCGCGATGACCGACACGCTCGCCCTGACCTGGCGCCAGTACCGGCTCGAGCGCAAGATGTTCTGGCGCAACCCGAGTGCGGCGTTCTTCAACTTCGTGCTGCCGCTGCTGTTTTTGGCGCTGTTCGGAACGATCTTCGCCGGCAGCCAGCAGGACCTCGACATCATCGTCCCCGGGATCGCGGGCATGAGCATCATGACGACGACCTTCGTGGCGCTGGCGATGAACATGGTCTTCCTGCGCGAGCAGGGCGTGCTCAAGCGCCTGCGCGGCACGCCGCTGCCAAGCGGCGCCTACCTCGGCGGTCTCGCGCTGCACGCCATCACGAACACCTTCATCCAGCTCGCGATCGTGATCGGCGCGGGCGCGCTGTTCTTCGGCGTCGATCTGCCCGGCCAATGGCTCGAGCTGGCGGTGTTCGTCGCGGCGGGCGTGTGCTGCTTCGCGGGGCTCGGCGTCGCTCTGTCGCACGCAATCCCGAACTTCGACTCCGCGCCCGCCTATGTCAACGCGATCTTCCTGCCGGTGATCGTCATCAGCGGTGTCTTCTACGACGCTGACAACGCCCCCGCGTTTCTGCGCGACATCGCCCAGGCGCTGCCGCTGACGCATCTCATCGACGGCCTGTCGGGCGCGATGGTCACCGGCGCCACGCTCGCCGACAACCTCTCGGACCTCGCGATCATCCTCATCTGGGCGACCGTCGGCGCGGTGCTGGCCGTGCGCGGTTTCAGCTGGGAAGCACGCCGCGGCTGAGCGTCGGCGCGCCGCAAGGGCTGCAGGGTCGACCGCGGACCAACAAGCCAAGCCGGCTCTCCTTACCTGAGCCGAGGTGTCCCGCAAGCTCCCTCGCAGCGGGAAGAGAGCTGGTTCACGCATCGAAAGTCGGTGAATCGTGCATGCCCGTACACGCTCGCTTGTGCTGCTCGCCGCGCTCCTCGCGCTGGCATCGTCGGCGCCGCCGGCCCGCGCTTCCGGGCGCGCCGGCGTCGCCGCGCTCCAGGTCGCCCTGCGCTCGGCGGGCGTCTACGCGGGCTCGATCGATGGCATCCGCGGCCCGGGCACCGCCGCGGGCGTCCGCGCCGTCCAACGGCGTGCGGGCCTCGCCGCTGACGGGGTCTCGGGACCCGCCACGCGCCGCGCGCTCGGACGCGCCGGTCGTCCGCCGTACGGCAGTCGCACGATGCGCAGCGGACACGCCGGCTGGGACGTCGCGGCGCTGCAGTTCAAGCTCGGCGGCCACGGCTTTCCGTCGGGCCCGGTCGACGGCGGGCTCGGAGCGCGTTCGAGCGCTGCGCTGCAGCGCTTCCAGGGCCGGGCCGGGCTGGCCGCCGACGGCGTAGCGGGACCGGCGACGCTGGGCCGGCTCGCGGCGCCCCCGCCCCGCGCCCCGGTGAGGTTGCTGCGCCCGGTTCGAGCGCCGATCGGTGATCGCTACGGGCCGCGCGGGCAGGGCTTTCACGCCGGCCTGGACTTCCCGGCGCCGAGCGGGACCGCAGTCACGGCGGCCGGATTCGGGACGGTGACCTTCACCGGCTACAGCCCCGGGGGCTGGGGCAACTTCGTGATCATCCGCCACCGTTTCGGCATGCGCACGCTGTACGCGCACCTCTCGACGATCAGCGTGCGCCGTGGCGCCTTCGTGCCGGCGGGCGGCCGTCTCGGGCGGGTCGGCTCGAGCGGCGCGGCGACCGGCCCGCACCTGCACTGGGAGATCCTCCTGCGCGGCGCGAACGTCGATCCCCTCAGCGCGCTGTAGAAGCGCTTGCTCCGACGACGAAGGCGGGCGGCGGCTGGCCGCTGACCGTGACCGCCACCTCACGCAGCGGTCCGTTCTCCCAGTCGTCGCGCAGCAGTCCGAAGACCACGACGTCGAGCACCCGCTCGCCGTGGCGATGAAAATGGCGCAGCACCCCCTCGCGTCCGAAGCCCAGCCGCTCGAGCGCCCGCTGCGAGCGCGCGTGATCGACGCTGGAATAGCTGCCGATGCGCTCCAGCCCGAGCACTGCGAAGCCGAGGTGGCACATGAGCGCCTTGGACTCACGGTTGGCGCCGCTGCCCCACCAGCTGCGCCCCAGCCACGTCCCGATCGTCGCGCGCCGGTCGCGCGGCGAGAACTCCGACAGGCCGCTGATGCCGATCGGCCCGCCGTCCAGACGCTCGACGATCAGGTCGAGCTGGCTGCCGCGGTCGCGCTGCGCGGGCAGCCGCTCGAGGTAGGCCTCCGCCTGCGTCTGGGACTCGTACGGTCCCCACGAGAACCAGCGCGTGACCTCCGCGTCGGACGCCTCGCGAAAGAGCGCCGCGGCGTCGTCGGGCCGCGGGATCCGCACCCGCAGCGTCGGGCCGGTCAGCGCCAGGTCCGCCGGGCCCTCCGATCGCTGCACGCGTGCTGCCGGCACGAGTGGGAACACTAAGGGCATGCTCGCTCTGCTCTACGACATCCACGGCAATCTTCCGGCGCTCGAAGCCGTGCTGGCCGACGCGGGCGAGCAGGGCGCTCAGAGCTACTTCATCGGCGGCGACGTCGCGCTCTTCGGCCCGTGGCCGCAGGAGACGGTCGGGTGCCTGCACGAGCTGGCGCCGGCGACCTGGATCCGCGGCAACGGCGAGCGCTGGACCGCCGATCCCGACTCCGCGCCCGAAGCGGTACGCGGCGCGACCGCAGCCGCGCGAGAGGCGCTCGGCGACGCGCTGGTCGGCCAGCTCGCCGCGCTGCCCGAGAGCGCCAGTCTCGACTCCCGCACGCGCGCCTGGCACGGCTCTCCGGTCAGCGACGTGCGCTCGTTCGAGCCCGAGCCCGCCGACGACGAGGCCGAGCTGCTGACCGGCGTCAGCGAGTCACGGCTGATCTTCGGCCACACCCACCTGCCGTTTGCGCGCCCGTCGCCGGTCGCGGATGTCGAGCTCGTCAACCCCGGCAGCGTGGGGATGCCCTTCGATGGCGACCATCGGGCCGCATACGCCCTGCTGCATGACGACGGGACGGCCGAGCATCGACGCGTGGTCTACAACCACGCTGCAAGCGCCGCCGCGCTGCGCCAGCGCTACGGCGGCGCGCCCTGGATCGAGCTGCCGGAGTACCGCTTCACGCACGCGCGCGCCGGGCCGCCATGAGCACCGAGCTCGCCGGCGACGACGAGCTGGCGCTGGCGGTCGCGCTGGCGCGCGAGCTGCTGCACGGCTCCGGCGCACTGCTCGTCAGCGTCGCGCTCGATCGCGCCGAGCCGGCGCTGATCGAGTGTCCGCGGCTGCGCGCGATCGTCGTACGCGGCGCCGACGGCGAGCGCGAGCTGGCTCACGATGCCGCCGGGAGCGTCGACCTGCCGGAGCTGCCGCTGATGCGCCAGCTCCCGCCGCTGGAGGCCGACGCGCAGACCGGCATCGTCGCCGGGGTGCTCGGCGGCTTGGAGATGCTCGGCCGGGCCGTGCGCGAAATTGCCGGCCTGCTGCCGGGACGCAGCGTGGTCGCGGCGGAATACGAGACGACGGACCCCGATGTGCCAATCGGCCTCGCCGGCCGCGACGGCGAACCCGTCATCGTGCTGCTCGGCGAGCTCGAGTTCGAGCTCGACTGCTAGGGAGCTCGCACGAGGCGGTCCTACGCAACCGGAGCCGCGGCCGGATCGGCCCCGACGAGCGCGCGTGACTCCGAGCTGCTGATCAAGAAGACGGCCGCGAGGACCCCCAGGACAGCGATGCCCGCGCCGGTCAGGAAGGCCGCCTGGAAGCCGTCGGTGAGATCCGCGAGGTCGCGATCGTTCGTGGTCACCCCGCTGGCAACGGCCACGAGCACCGAGAGACCGAGCGCGCCGCCGACCTGCTGCGCCGTGTTGATCAACCCCGACGCGAGGCCGGAGTCGTGCTGGGACACGCCGCTGACGGCCCCGATCGTCACCGGCACGAACGCGAACCCGAGCCCGATGGCCGAGATGATCATCGGCCCCAGCAGGTTCTTCACGTAATCGCCGTCGACCGGAACCTGCGCGAACCACACGAGGGCGACCGCGATCAGGACCATCCCCATCACGAGGATCGGCTTGAACCCGACCTTGGTCACGAGCTGAGACGCCACGCCCGCGGAGACGATGATGAAGATCGCGAGCGGCAGGTACGAGAGGCCGGCCTTGATCGCCGAGTAGCCGAGCACCTGCTGCATGTACAGGGAGATGAAGTAGAACATCGAGAACAGCGCGGCCCCGACGAGCAGCGCCGTGATGTTCGAGCCCGACAGCGTGCGCGAGCGGAAGATCCGGAACGGTACGAGCGGTGCCGCCGAGCGCACCTCGATGAAGACGAAGGCGCCGATGAGCGCGAACGAAGCAATGAGTAACCCGATCGTCTGGGTGGAGTCCCAGCCGGCCCGGTTGGCGTCCACGAGCGCGAACACGAGCATCGCGAGCCCGGCTGTCACCGTCACCGCTCCGGCGACGTCGAAGGTGCGCGTGCGGGAGTCCTTGCGGCTCTCGCGCAGCAGCCTGGGCGCGAAGAACGCGGCGGCGACGCCGATGGGCACGTTGACCCAGAAGACCCATTCCCAACCTGCGTACTCGGTCAGCACACCGCCGAGCAACACGCCGGCCGCACCCCCGGAGCCCGAGACCGCGCCCCACACGCCGAGCGCCTTGTTGCGCTCAGCACCCTCCGCGAACATGTTCGTGACCATCGACAGTGCCGCTGGAGCGAGTAGCGCCCCGCCGAAGCCCTGGAGCGCCCGCGCCGCGATGAGCTGCCCCTCGCTCGTCGCGAGGCCACCGAGGAGCGAGGCGACCGAGAACACAAAGAGGCCCGCCATGAACAACCGGCGGCGGCCAAGGAGATCGGCGAGCCGCCCGCCGAGCAACAGAAAGCCCCCGAACGTCAGCACGTACGCGTTGATGACCCACGCGAGATTGTCCTGCGAGAAACCCAGCTCCCTGCCGACCGTCGGCAGGGCGACGTTCACGATCGCGGCGTCGAGCACGATGACGAACTGGGTCGTGGCGAGGAGCGCCAGAGCGAACAGCTTCTGGCGCTGGGTCAGCGGGGCGTCGTCGGTCATGGGTGGTGCTCCAGGGGCGGGGGGGCTAACATGAAGGCCGGTTCCGTTTCCGGCGCCAGCATACGGAAGGACCATTCCGCTTGTCAACCATCGCCGACCGCCCCATCCGTGCCGACGCGCGGCGTAACCGCGAGAAGGTGCTCGCGGCCGCCGGCGCCGCCTTCTGCGAGTGTGGATTCGACGCACAGGTCGAGGACATCGCACGCCGTGCGGGTGTCGGCGTGGGCACGGTCTACCGCCATTTCCCGACCAAGGACGCGCTCGTCGACGCGCTCGCCGAAGCGCACTTCGAGCATCTCGCACAGCTTGTCGAGGCGGCGCTCGAGCAGGACGGCGATCCGTGGGAGATCTTCGCCGAGACGATCTGGAAGGCAGCCGCGCCGGCGATCGCCGACGTCGCCTCGTGCGAGATCATCGCCGGCCACCCGCGCGTGGTCGACGTCGCGGCCCTCAGTCGGGCGCGGTTGGACGCCGCCAGCGCGACGCTGGTCGAGCGAGCGAAGGCCGCGGGCGTCATGCGCGCGGATGCGACGGTCGACGACGTGCGCACGATCATGTGCGGCTTCGGCCATATCGCCGCGGCGCAACGCGCGGGCGCAGCGCTGAGCTGGGAGCGCTACCTCACGATCGCGCTCGACGGGCTTCGCGCCCGATGAGCCAGTCTCAGCGGCTACTGGGCGCCACCTTCGTGGCGCTGGGCTCGCTGCATTTCCTGCGCCCGGGCGCCTACGAGAAGATCATGCCCGACTACTTGCCCGCGCAACGCGAGCTGGTGCTGGCCAGCGGCGCGGCCGAGATCATCGGGGGTGGCGGCGTACTGCTCAAGCGCACCAGGACCATCGCCGGCTGGTGGCTGATCGCGACCCTGATCGCGATCTTCCCGGCCAACCTGCACATGGCGCTGCACCCCGCGCGCTACCCGGCCTTCGCACCGGCGCTCCTCTGGGCGCGCCTGCCGCTGCAGGCTGTGCTCATCTTGTGGGCCCGCCGCGCTACGTGCGCGAGCACGAATCCTCCGTTTGTCTGGCCAACCTAAAGGACCCTCAAGTAAACCTTCATGGCGGACTTAGCCAGGGTTGATCTGTGGACTCCACAATGCTGCGCAGGTTCCCTTTTCGTCGTTCGGATACCCCTCCCCCATCCGGCGACAGCGTACGTCTCGGTGTGATCTGCCGGGACGGTGAGCAGGGAACCGCGGATCACGCTCCCGATATGGCGCGACCGCAAACCGCGTGGGTCGGGGCGGGCGACATTCGTGTCCCCGCCCCGCACCCCGCACCTTTCGGCTGAGTGAGTTCGACCTCACAAACACCGACGGCGCCGCTCTCGCGACGCCGCCGGTACCTGGTGGGAGAGGGGAGCTTTCGGTTAGGCGGTGACGGGCGACGCACTGCGCGCCGGCTCGAGCGCCACAGCGAGCGCCTCGTCGACGGTCATCACCGGGTGGAAGGTCATGACCTCGCGGACGTCCCCGGGCACGTCGTCGAGGTCGGCGCGATTGCGCTCGGGCAGGATCACGTCCGTCAGTCCGGCCGCGTGCGCGGCGAGCACCTTCTGCTTGAGTCCGCCGATCGGCAGCACCCGTCCCTGGAGCGTGACCTCACCGGTCATGCCGACCGTGTGACGCACGTTGCGGCCGCTGAGCAGCGACGCCAGCGCCGCCGTCATCGTGACACCGGCACTTGGGCCGTCCTTCGGGATCGCACCCGCCGGAACGTGGACGTGGAACTCGCGCTCGTCGAAGGCGTCCTCGTCGATGCCGAGGTCGGCCGCGTGAGCGCGCACGTACGTGAGCGCGATCCGCGCGGACTCCTTCATGACGTCACCGAGCTGGCCGGTCAGCGTCAAGCCGCCGGTGCCCTTCATCGCGTTGGCCTCGACGAACAGCACGTCGCCGCCGACACCGGTCACCGCAAGGCCGGTCGCCACGCCCGGCACCGCCGTGCGCGCCGCGGCCTCCTGGAAGACCTTCTGGCGTCCGAGGGCGTCGCGCACCGACTCGAGGTCGACCGTCACAGGCGCGATCGACTCGTCTGAGGCAACTCGCGTCGCGGTCTTGCGCAGCAGCGTCCCAAGCTCGCGCTCGAGCTGACGCACGCCCGCCTCATGGGTGTACTCGCTGACGACGAGGCGCAGGATGGCGTCCTCTACGTCGACCTCGTCCTCGCGCAGGCCGTTGCGCTCGCGCTGGCGCGGCCACAGGTAGTCGCGCGCGATCGCGGTCTTCTCGGCGACCGTGTAACCGTCGAAGCGGATGACCTCCATGCGGTCCAGCAGCGGGCCCGGGATCGTCTCGGTCATGTTGGCCGTGGCGATGAACAGGACCTGCGACAGGTCGATCTCGATGTCGAGGTAGTGATCGCGGAACGAGTGGTTCTGCGCCGGGTCGAGGACCTCGAGCAGTGCGGCGGACGGATCGCCGCGCCAGTCGGCCCCGACCTTGTCGACCTCGTCGAGCATGATGACCGGGTTCATCGTCCCGGCGTCGCGCAGCGCACGGACCAGGCGGCCGGGCAGCGCGCCGATGTACGTGCGCCGATGGCCGCGGATCTCGGCCTCGTCGCGGACGCCGCCGAGCGACATGCGCACGAACTCGCGTCCGGTC